>Ga0075428_100009513_pt1 | contig 10790 bp, 8 predicted proteins | sample RhiMetdeltSRZDD2_FD_75291 | JGI IMG/M metagenome (GOLD analysis project Ga0075428, IMG submission 75291) | Populus rhizosphere microbial communities from Tennessee, USA - Rhizosphere MetaG P. deltoides SRZDD2 | ecosystem: Host-associated > Plants > Roots > Rhizosphere > Soil | place: USA... | reverse complement strand
GTGATCTGTCAGATCAAGGCATCGATCGATACCAAAGTCTGATGGACGCCCCGGCGGCGGTCGGGCATCCTCTGCGCAAGGAGCATCCATATCGAAACGCGAAGTCTCCCGGACATGCTCGACGGAATCATGCTGATCTCCGGGTCGACTGCATGGGCGAAGGCCGACGAAGACGGGCTCCAGGGTTGGATGCGCGCGTATCTCTCGTGGCTCATCGACAGCACGCACGGTCGGGAGGAATCGAAAAACGGCAACAACCACGAGACGTGGTACGACGTGCAGGTGGCCGGATTGGCGATCTACACGGGACAAGGTGACCTCGCGCGCCGGACGCTCGAAGGCTCACGCGCCCGCATCGGGCGTCAGATCGAACCTGACGGCCGTCAGCCACGCGAGCTCGAGCGCACGCGCTCGTGGGACTACAGCGAGTTCAACATCGCCGCCTTCATGGATCTCGCGACACTCGGCCAGCACGTCGGCATCGATCTGTGGAACTATCGCACGGCAGACGGCCGCAGCATTCGGCAGGCCCTGGACTTCATGGTCCCTTACGCCGCCGGCGAGGGGAAGTGGGCGTTCGATCAGATCACCGAGTTCCGCGCGAGCACGATTCACCGGATCCTGCGCCGCGGCGCGGTCGCATGGAAGGCACCGAAATACAAGGCGCTGGCCGACAAGATCGGCGGCGGCGGGCCGAGGGTGATCCTGACGATGCCTTGAGCCTCACGCCCGCCTCCCAGGCCTTCTCTTGACTTCTAGAGGACCGGCTCTTACACTCCTCTTGACTCAAAGAGAAGAGCCACGATGCCTTCGCACCGCACGACCGAACCGGATCCGCTGCGCGGCAGCATCGATCTCCTCGTCCTCAAGGCGCTGTCGCTCGAGCCGATGCACGGCTGGGGCATCGGCGCGCGGATTCAGCAGATGTCCCGTGGCCGCCTCGACGTCAATCAAGGCTCGCTCTATCCCGCGCTTCAGCGCCTCGAGCACCGCGGCGACATCGAAAGTGACTGGCGGACGACCGAGAACAATCGCCGGGCCCGTTACTACAGGATTACAAACAAGGGGCGCCGCGAGCTCAACCAGCAGGTCGACAAGTGGAAGCGCTTTGCCCAGGTCATGAGCATCATCGTCGAAGGTTAGAAGGCGATGTCATGAATTGCAAACTGGGCTCGTTCCACAGTGCGAGCGAGCTTCGCGAGCGAGCCACGCGGGCGGAGCGCGCCGGCGAAGCGGCGCGCGAGCGCGCGTGTAGGGGAGTCCGAGGGGCGAAGCCCCTCGGTTAAGAATGTCTCTCTGGAAGGGGCTCGCGGCCCGCGCCCGTTCGATTGTTCGGCCCGCTGACGCCGAGGGCCGGCTCGACGAGGAGTTCCGGTTTCACCTCGAGACCGAAACCGAGCATCTGATTCGTCAAGGCGTGTCGCCTGCCGAGGCCCGGCGGCGGGCGCTCGTCGCCTTCGGCGCCGTCGAAGGCCATCGCGAGGCGATGCGGGACGAACGTGGCGCGCGATGGTTCGATGACCTGCGCGCGGACGTGCGCTACGCACTCAGGGCGATAGGCCGCCACCCGGGTTTCATCCTCGCCGCCACGCTGACGCTGGGGCTCGGGATCGGCGTGAACGGGATCGTTTTCGGGTACGTCAACACCATCCTGTTCCGTCCGGTGCCAGCACAGGCGCCCGAGGAGCTCGCCGCGCTGTTCACGCGCGACACCAGGACCGGCAACACCGGCGGTGTCGCCTACGACGACTTCATCGATTTCCGTGACCACAGCGGTGCCTTTGCGGGACTGGCGGCTGTTGCCAGCTCTCCCGTCAATCTCGTCGTGCCACAGGAAGCGGGCGCGACCGGCGACATGGTCTGGGCCGAGATCGTGACGGAGGATTACTTCTCGGTGCTCGGCACGCGTCCGGCGATCGGACGGTTCTTCACCGCCGCCGACGCGCCGCAGGGTGGCAATCCGTTCGTCGTCCTGAGCTATCACGCGTGGCAGCGGCGGTTTCGGGGCGATCCGAACGTCGTCGGGCGCATCATCCGCATCAACCGTCGGGAGTTCGTGGTCACCGGCGTTGCGCCGCGCGGGTTCAAGGGCATGCGGCTGCTGGGATTCTGGCCGGAGGTCTGGGTTCCAATCGGCATGCAGGCGGTCGTACAGCCAGGCGCGGCGCGCCTGCTGCAAGGACGCGGTGGCGGCCCGTTGCTGGTGGTCGGACGGCTCCGGCCCGGGCTCGACCTCGAGCGCACGCAGGCCGTGGCCACTGAGTTCGCGAGGCAGCTCGAAGCCGCGTATCCGCGATCCAACGTCAACGTTGGCGTCAGCGTGCTGTCAGCGAAGGTCGGCTTCGAAAACCCCTCCATCATCAAGCCGGCAATTCTGCTCCTGTCGTCCGCGCTCGGCATCGTCGGGTCGCTGATTGTTCTGGTGATCATTTGCGCGAATCTTGCGGTGCTGCAGCTGTCGCGGACCGCCTCGAGAGCTCGCGAGATTGCGATCCGGCTCTCCCTCGGCTGCTCGAGAGGTCGGCTGACCCGTCAGCTGCTGGTCGAGTCGCTGATGATCGCGGCCCCAGGCGTTGTGCTGGGCGCAGCCATGATGCACCTTGCGTCTCCGCTCGAGCCCTACATCACACCGAAGCTGGCATTTCCGGTCGGCTTTGCGCCGACCGCTGATACACGGGTGATGTTGTTCACGGGGGCGGTTGCGGTCGCAGCTGCCACGTTCTTCGGCGTCATTCCGGCATTGCGTGCCGGACGATTCGGTGTCGCGCCGTCCACCGTCAGCGTGCTTGGGGCCGGCCGATCAGAGGTCCAGCGTCCGTCGCGGACGAGGAGTGTGCTGGTCGCCGCTCAGCTTGCGCTCGCGGTCATGCCATTGATCGCCGCCTCGCTGTTCGTGCGCAGCCTGTCAAGGGCCGACACCGTGAATCTGGGGTTCCAGCCGCGCGATCGGGTCATGGTTTCCATGAACGTCGGCCTGCAGGGCTACGACGAGGCGCGAGGACTGCACTTCTACGAGGAGGTCCTGCGCAGGACGCGCCTGCTTCCCGGCGTCGTCACCGCGAGCCTTGCCTTTCCCGCGCCCTTCGACACCCACGATCGCGGTGTTCGGCTCTACGTCGAGGGGCTGGCGAACTCGAGGGATGGAACGGTCGCCGCCCAGGCGACCTTCGTCGCCGACGACTTCATACCGGCGTTCGGGTTGCGGTTACAGGCCGGCCGTGACTTCACGCCCGGCGACAATGCCGGCGCGCCGCTAGTGATCGTCGTGAGCGAATCGCTCGCCTCCAGGCTGTGGCCTGGGAGGAGCGCGGTCGGCCAACGCGCGCGCTATGGCAGCGCATCGGGCCCAGAAGTCACGGTTATCGGAGTGGTCGCCGACGCCAAGTTCGCAGTCGTCGGCGAAGTCACCCCCAGACGAGCCTATCTGCCGCTGCGGCAGCGCTATCGCGACTGGGAGACGCTCGTCGTTCACACCCGTGACACGCCCGCTGCCACGCTATCCAGTCTTCGTGAGGTGATTGCCGGCATCGACCCGTCACTGCCGCCGTTTGCCGCGATGACGATGCAACAGGCGGTGGCGAATGGCTTCGCCCCGTCGCGCATCGCAGTGGCGATTGCGAGTTTCCTGGGGTTGCTCGCACTGCTCATCGCGTCGGTCGGCCTTTACGCGGTGGTGGCGAGAAGCGTCGTCGAGCGTACGCGCGAGATGGGAGTACGGATCGCGCTGGGGCTGACGCCGCGGGGAGTGCTGGTGCATCTGATGCGCGACGGTGCGCGCCTTGGACTCATCGGGCTCGTGTTCGGGCTCGCGGGCGGGCTGGCGCTGGCTCGCGGCATGGCGGGCGTGCTGCCGGGCGTGTCGCCTGCCGATCCACTGACGTTCACAATGGTTCCGGCAGCGCTGACCGTCGTCGTCATCGTCGCAACGTTCCTGCCGGCGCGACGCGCTTCGCGGCTCGACGCTGTCGCGGCATTGAGGAATGAATGATGCGCTGGGCGGTGATCGTCTGCCTGATCGCTGGTGCCGGCACCGGCGCGTTGGCACGGCAGGTCAAGGACTCTGCAGCTGACGCCCGCGCGGAGGCGGAAGCCAAGGCGGCGTTCGACCGTGGGCGGACGGCGCACAACGCGGGGAAAACGGATGAAGCTGTGAGCCATTTCGAACGAGCGGTTGCCCTCGAGTCGACGAGTTCGCTGTACCACATGTGGCTGGGACATGCGTACTCGCGACAATTGTCGAGCGCCGGGTTTCTTCGTAAGCCGTTCATCGCCCGCCGATCGGGCGAGGAGTACAACATCGCGGTCAAGCTCGATCCGACGAGCATCGACGCCGCCGAGGCACGGCTGGACTTCTTCCTCGGTGCCCCCGGGATCGTCGGAGGCGGCATCGACAAGGCGCGGGCGGAAGCCGCGCGCCTCGCGATGCTCGACGCCTATCGCGGCGGCATGGCCACAGCCCGGGTCGCCGAGCACGAGAAACAGCTGGCGGAGGCCGAGCGGCTTTACCGTTCGTTGATGGCGGACCATCCGGACCGAACCGCCGCAGTGGACGCGCTGGTGACGATGCTCCAGAATGGCAAGCGCTTTGACGAGGCCTTCAAGATCGTGGACGATCGCCTGGCGCGGCTTCCCGACGAGACCGCCAGTCTCTACAATTTCGGCCGTCTGTCCGCACTGTCGGGGCAACATCTCGCGCGTGGTGAAGCTGCGCTGCGACGTTTCCTGACGCTCACCCCTGCCGATCCGGTTCGTCAGGCCAACACGCATTACAGGCTGGGGATGATCAAGGAAAAAATGGGGGACCCGCGGGCGGCGGCGACCGAGTATCAGGCCGCAGTCGATCTATATCCCCGCCATGAACCGGCTGCGGCGGCCCTCAAGAACATCCAGCGGCAGGATGCGCGAAGATGACGTTATGGGGGAAATCGCGATCATCTCCGCCGAACTGAGAAACCCGAATCTCAACCAGCGCGGCTACGCCGTCATAGAAGCGCCGTCCATTCTTGGCTTGAAGCCGACGGGCGTTGATCGGCTGCCGCAGGCCTTGCTCGAGAACCGTTTGGCTGAACGCGTAGGCGCGAGGTACGCCGGACGCGTCGACCCACTGCCATACGACGACGACCTCGACGCGTCGACCGGTACTCTCAACGCACGTGCGATCGCAGACTGGAGCCCGCGGCTGGCCGATGCAATCGGGCGAACGCTTGACAGCGCCGAATTTCCGCTGATTCTAGGGGGTGATTGTTCGATCCTGCTTGGCTCGATGCTCGCGCTCAAACGGCGGGGCCGGTTCGGTTTGTTGTACATCGATGGGCACGCCGACTTCTACCAGCCGGCGGCGAACCCAAACGGCGAGGCGGCTTCGATGGATCTCGCGTTTGCGACCGGCTACGGTCCTGCGCTTCTCACCAACCTCGAACAGCGTGGTCCGCTGGTCCGCGGGACGGATACGGCGGTGTTCGGATTTCGCGACGCCGACGAGCAGCGTCAGTACGGAAGCCAAACGCTGTCGGCTGACATCCTGGCCCTCGATTTGGCAACCATCAGACAGATGGGTCTCGAGCCCGCAGCGCACGCGGCGATCGACCGGATAACGCGACCGGAAATCGAAGGCTTCTTCATCCATCTCGACGCCGATTGTCTCGACGACCGCATCATGCCCGCCGTCGACTACCGGTTGCCCGATGGCCTCTGCTCGAGTGACGTCGCTTCGATTGTGAGAATGGCGCTCGCGAGCGGCCGGGCCGTTGGAATTGAGATCACCATCTATAACCCTGCGCTCGACGAGGATGGAAAGGCCGGACGTGAGCTCACCGATCTCCTGGTGGCGGCGCTTGGTACGTCCGCGCCCCGGACATAATCGGTAAGGGCCCATGCAGTCATTCAGTCCAGCGGAGGTCCGGACCATGCTGCGGGCCGACGCGGTCAGCCTCGTGTTGGGCTTGGTGCTCGTCGTCGCCGGCTTGCTCGTCGTCGTGCTCTGGGCCGCGGCGCGCCGCCGGACGACGGCAGTGCGTGTCACCCATGCTTCCGGTGGCTTGTGGCTCGGGCTGTTCGCGATCCTGTACGGCGTGCGTCTGTTGCTCCGCACCGGCACCTTCCGCCTCTGCTTCGATGTGTCCCCGATCGTCTGGGACTACGCTGCCTCCGCGATAACTTATGCCGTGCCGCTGCCGCTCGTGCTCTTCATGCGTACATACGCGCCGAGCTGGCGCCGTTTCTCGACACTCGCCGCCATCACGCTGATCACGTTCGCCACCTGCGCCGTCACGTCAGACATCCTGCTCCGCCGGCCGAACTCATTGCGAACGCTCAACAACCTCATCGCCATCTTATTCCTGGGCGCGTTGATCGGCGTGTTCCTCCGTCGCCGCGGCGAACCTTCCCCTGAGCTTCGGACTACGCAGGTTGGTGTGCTGGCGTGGTCGGTGACGGCCGTAGCCGACAACCTGCGCGGGATGAACGTTCTGGCATTTCGAGGTCCCGACCTCGAGCCGTTTGGCTTTACGGTGTTGGTGGCCTGCTTGGCGACGCTGGTCGCCTGGCGTGTACTCGGGAACGCGCGGCGCCTGCTGGCGATCGATCGGGAGTTGAGCATCGCGCGCCAGATTCAGTCTTCCATCCTGCCGCAGGCGATGCCCCTCGTCTCCGGCGTGGCCGTGGCTGCACGATACCGGCCGATGACCGCGGTCGCCGGGGACTTTTACGACTTCGTCGAAATCGACGACCACCGTCTGGGGATCCTTGTGGCAGACGTGTCTGGCCATGGCGTGCCCGCGGCTTTGCTCGCGTCGATGGTCAAGGTGGCGCTGGCATCGCAGCACGCACGAGCCGATCGACCAGCGGCCTTGATGGCGGGGTTGAACGGCGCGCTGTGCGGGCGATTGGCCGGACAGTTCGTGACCGCCGCATACCTGTTCATCGACGCGCGCGTTGCTTCGATGCGGTACGCGGCAGCGGGGCATCCGCCCATGTTGCGCTTGCGTCGATCTGGATTGGAGGTAGTCGAGATTGAAAAGAACGGGCTGGCGCTCGGCTTTTCGGATCAGGCGGAATACGACGAGATGGAGCAGCGGCTCGAAGCCGGGGACCGGCTGCTGCTCTATACCGACGGACTGATTGAGGCGGCGAATCGTAGCGACGAGCTCTTTGGAATCGAGCGGGTCAAAACCAGCATTGTCGCCGCGGCCGGGCTGCCACCGGACGAAGCGGCTGACGCGGTGCTGACAACCATGGACGCGTGGTCCGGACAGCCGGCGGGCGACGATCTCACGATCATTTTCGTCGATTGGAAGTGAAGGAGGACTGAAAAGGCCTGGGGCCTGGGTTCCGCTTCGGAAGCAAGAGGCGGCTGTTCGAGCTGTTGCGCTCGGGAAGGCCGACAGTGGTCGATCTGCGTCCGCCGTCGGAGCCCGGATGGCCGGCTGGAGCCGCCGTTCATCGGCTGCGGTCCCCCCCGCGTTCATTGCGATTTACGGAAACGTTCGGTCACTGTTGCCAGCCACCTCCGAGCGAACGATAAATCTGCACCAGTGACTGCAGCTCGCGGAGCCGGGCCTGCGCGAGCGCGAGTTGAGCGGCAAAAGATCTCGTTTCGCTGTCCAGGACTTCCAGGTAACTGGCCGCGCCCCCGCGATATCGCAGATTCGACAACCTGGTCGCGTCTGCCGCGGCAGTGGTCAACTGCTCTTGCTGGATCCTGACTTCCTGGCTTTTGCGAAAGGCGACCAGGGCATCGGACACATCGCGAAACGCCTGCTGCACCGTGCGTTGATAGACCAGCGTCGCCTCTTCAGTGCGGGCTTCGGCAAACTGGACGCGGTTCCGGATGCGGCCTCCTTCGAAGACCGGTTGCAGCGCGCTCGCGCCGAAGGCCCAGAGTCCTGCAGGGCCGGCGAACAATCGGCTGAGAGCGGAGCTTTGATATCCGCCCGTGCCCGTCAGCGAGATGTTCGGGAAGTAGGCCGCCTTGGCGACGCCAATTTGCGCATTTGCCGCGACCAGCTGTTGCTCCGCCTGGAGGATGTCCGGGCGCCGCTCGAGCAGCGACGACGGAAGTCCTGCTGGAACCTCCAGTGGGTGTGGCTGATCGACGAGACCCCGGCCTCGAACGACGCTCTCGGGGTTTCTTCCCACGAGGACGCTGATGAAGTTCTCCTGCTGTTCGATCCGCTGTTCGAGATCGGCGATCGAGGCGCCGGCGCTGAAGACGAGTTGTTCGGCCTGCCGCACGTCGAGCAGGGAGGTGGCACCGCGGTCCGCGAGAACCTGTGTCAGGCGCAGCGAATCTGTCCTGGAAGCGAGTGTCTGCCGCGAGATCTCCAGTTCGAGATCCTGTTCGCGCAGCTGGAAGTAGGCGGCCGCCACATCGCTGACCAGCGAGCTGACGATGTGACGTTGCGCCCACTCTTCGGAGAGAAGGTTGGCACGCGCGGATTCGGTGGCGCGACGGTATTTGCCCCAGAAGTCCAGCTCCCAGGCGGCCGAGAGACCGACCTGTGTCGCGCTGGTCTCGATCGGGGGGCGCCCGGGAGACTGGGGAAGCCGTTGGTTGACGGCCGACACGCCCGCGCTGATCTCAGGCAGCTGGTCCGCCTGTGTGATGCCGAGCAGGGCCCGCGCCTGGACGATCCGCGCAGCCGCAATCCGAACGTCATAGTTCTGCTGGAGTGACGCCCGGATGAGATCCCGTAACGCGTCGTCCTGAAACGCATCCCACCATTTCTGATCGCCGAACGACGCCGCATCCGGCTGAACCCGAGGTTCAGGCGATCCTCGGTACCCGGCAGGAGTGGGCACGGCCGGCTTCTTGTAGTTGGGACCGACCGTGCAACCTGACAGCAGCGTGGCGAGAAGGCTCACGCCGAGAAGGGCGTCTCTCCCATTCATGTCAGCCTTCTCCGTGCGCGGGCTGGGGAGGCGTGACGGGAGACACGCGCCCCGGTGTTCCCCGCTCGACGATCTTCTCAACGACCACGAACAGCACGGGGATGATGAAGATCGCGATGAGCGTGGCCGCGAGCATGCCTCCGATCACCGTCGTGCCCATGATCTGACGCGCCACCGCGCCCGCTCCACTCGCCGTCCAGAGCGGGACACACCCGAGGACGAACGCGAACGACGTCATCAGGATCGGCCGCAGGCGGAGCCGCGCTGCGGCCAGCGCCGCTTCGGTCAGCGGTCGTCCTCGCTCGTACGCGTCCTTGGCGAATTCCACGATCAGGATCGCGTTCTTCGCCGTCAGGCCGATCAACATGACCAGCCCGATCTGTGAATAGACATCGATCTCGATCTGCACCATGTAGGGGGGCAGGAAGAACCCGAGCACGACGCGACGGAGCCAGAGCGCCAGGAAGGCGCCGAAGATGGCGACCGGCGTGCTGAGCAGCACGGCGAACGGCAGCGACCAGCTCTCGTAGAGAGCGGCGAGCACCAGGAACACCACCAGGAGCGAAAACCCGAAGATCACCGAGGGGGAGACCCCTTGCTGCGCTCTCTTTTCCTGGAAGGAGATTCCCAGGTAGTCGTAGCCCATTTCCGGCGGCATCGTCTCGGCAAAGACCTCTTCGAGCGCGGCCATCGCCTGGGCCGAGCTGTATCCCGGCCCGGCACTCCCGATGATCTGGGCCGAACGATACAGGTTGTGGCGAAGCGTGAACTCGGGCCCGGGACGCGACTCGAATCTGGTCAACGCGGATAGCGGCACCATCCCGCCATCCCGGTTCCTGACGTAGAACTGCCCGACGTTCTCGGCCCGGTCGCGGTACGCTCCCTCGGCCGCGACATATACCTGCCACTGGCGGCCGAATCGGTTGAAGTAGCTGATGAACGACCCTCCCATGAACGTCTGAATCGTGCGGTAGACGTCCTTGATGTCGACGCCCTGCTTGAGCACTTTGTCGCGATCGACCACCACGAATTGCTGCGGCACCGAAGGCAGGAACGTGGTGTTCACATTGGCGAATTCGGGACGCTTGCGCGCGGCTGCGAGGAACCTGTTGGTGTTGTCAGCAAGAAACGCCACGTCGCTTCCCGACCGATCCTGGAGAACGAACGTGAACCCGCCGGACGTTCCGACTCCTGGAATGGCCGGTGGCGAAAACGAGAACGCAATGCCCTGCCGGAGGCCGGCGAGCTTCTGATTCACGGTGTTGCGGATGAATTGATACTGCTCTTCTCGCGTGTGCCGTTCGTTCCATTCCTTCAGGGTCACGAAGAAGAACGCGTTGTAGGTCGATCTCGTCAGGCTCAGCAGGCTGAAGCCGATGACGCTGGTCGTCGATTCGACGCCGGGAGTCTTTGCCAGCAGGTCCTCGATCTCGCGGGCGGTCGCTTCGGTTCGCTGCAGCGATGCGGCGCTGGGGAGCTGCAGGTTGAGGAACATGTAGCCCTGGTCCTCGTCCGGGAGAAAGCTCGAAGGCAGCCGCGTGCCGAAAAACGCCGCGAGCCCGGCGCACGCGAGCAGCAAGCCGAATGCGATCGCGGATTTTCTGATCAGGGCCGCCGCACCCCGGACATACCTGTCCGTTGCCCACGCAAACGCCCGGTTGAACCAGTCGAAGAATTTTCGCAGCAGACCCCGGCTTCCCGTGCGCGGCCGCAACAACAGTGCCGCAAGCGCGGGGCTCAAGGTGAGCGCGTTGAAGGCGGACAGGAGGACCGAGATCGCGATGGTCACGGCGAATTGCTGATACAGGCGTCCCGTGATCCCGGGGATGAATGCGGTAGGGATGAACACTGCCGACAGCACCAGCGCGATGCCGACGACCGGTGCCGAAATCTCTTCCATC
>Ga0075428_100009511_pt1 | contig 10792 bp, 11 predicted proteins | sample RhiMetdeltSRZDD2_FD_75291 | JGI IMG/M metagenome (GOLD analysis project Ga0075428, IMG submission 75291) | Populus rhizosphere microbial communities from Tennessee, USA - Rhizosphere MetaG P. deltoides SRZDD2 | ecosystem: Host-associated > Plants > Roots > Rhizosphere > Soil | place: USA... | reverse complement strand
GGTTGCGGGATCGCCGGTGTTCGGCGTTCCCGTCGGCTCGATCAGGAGCAAGTGCACCTCGTCTTCCGCGACGGGGCAGTGTTCGACGCCCCGGGGCACGACGAACAGCTCGGTGAACAGCGAGAGCTTCTGGCTGAGGTTGATGGGGACCATGCGGTACAACTACAACCAATACTCGGTTGTTGCAGCTACGACCGACACGAATCCCTGTAGGAGTCGTAGTTCTATAACTAGTCGGGTCCGCTCTACGTGGAAGTTTGCCCCGGCCGCGCTCTTGACAAACCCGGATCGTGGGTCACCATGTGTGAATGAGTATTCATTCAGTAGACCCACTACCTAAAATCGAGCCGACTCCGGACCATTCCTCGGAACGGCGTCGTCAAATCGTCCGGGCTGCGATCACCTGTTTCGCGCGGCGCGGATTCCACCTCACCACGATGAACGACATCAGCGTCGAGGCGCAGATCAGCGTCGGGTTGATCTACCGCTACTTCGAGAACAAGGACGCGGTGATCACGTACATGGCAAGCGAGCACCTCGCCGGACTGCGCGCCATGGTCGAGGACGCGCGCCGGGCTCCGACGCTCTTCGAGGCGCTCGAGATCATCGCGATCTGCCACTGCGATGAGCACCCCGAGCACCTTCATGCCGCGTTCGTCGCCGACCTCTTCGCCGAAGCGGCTCGGAACGAGCATGTCAGGCTGCTCGTGCGCGATGTGACGCAGTTTTTCATCGAGAGCGTCGCGGAACTGATCGAAACCTCCGACGAGACGAAAACCGCCCCACCTCGGGTCGACCCGAAGACGGCGGCCGAGATCATCGTCGACTCGACACGCGGCATGATGATCCGCGCGATCGCAGACTCCTCGACCCTCACGGCCGGCCAGATTCGTGAGCGCCAGCTCGCGATGCTGCGCACGCTGTGGCCGCTTCTCTTTGCGTGCGCCGCGCCGGCGGCCACGCTCGATCGGAGCACCGCATGAAAAGGAAAATTGTCATTGCCGTCATCGGACTCGTCGCGATCATCGTGATCCTCGGCGGCGCGAAGGCGATGCAGTTCCGCGCCCTGATGAAGGCGGGCGCCGCGATGACCATGCCGCCGGAGACGGTCAGTGCGACGGAAGTCCGCGCGGAAACCTGGGAGTCGCTCGTGGCGGCGGTCGGGTCGGTGACCCCCGTGCAAGGAGTCGAGCTCAAGGCGGAGCTCACGGGCACCGTCCGCGAGATCAACTTCGAGTCCGGCGGCACCGCGACGGAGGGGCAGGTTCTCGTGCGCCTCGACTCCGCCGCCGAGCAGGCGCAGCTTCGCGCCGCCGAAGCGCGCGCCGAGCTGGCCCGCCTCAACTTCGCCCGTGCCCAGGACCTGCAGAAGCAGGGCGTGATCTCGCAGGCGGACTTCGACACCGCCCAGGCGTCGGCGCACCAGACCGTGGGTGACGCCGAGGCGATCAAGGCCGTGATCGCGAAGAAGGTGATCAAGGCGCCGTTCACGGGTCGGCTCGGGATCCGCTCAGTCAACCTCGGCCAGTTCGTCCACGACGGCGACCCGATCGTCTCGTTGCACTCGCTCGACCCGGTCTACGTCGATTTCAACCTGCCCGAGCAGCAGCTCGGCGACGTGCGCAAGCAGATGCCGGTGCGGGTCACGACCGATGCCACGCAGGACAAGGTCTTCGACGGGAAGGTGACGGCCCTCAACCCCGAGATCAATCCGTCGACCCGCAACGTGAAGATCCAGGCCACCGTCAAGAATGCCGGCGGCGAGCTGCACCCCGGCATGTTCGCGCGCGTCCAGATCGTGCAGCCGCAGCCCCAAGACATTCTCGTCATCCCGTCGACGGCGGTCCTCCACGCCCCGTACGGCGATTCGGTCTTCGTGATCAGCGACGTCAAGGACGAGAAGTCGGGCCAATCGATCAAGCAGGTCCAGATGACGACGGTGCGGCTCGGCGAGACGCGAGGCGATCTCGTCGCCGTGACGCAGGGGCTCACGGCCGGGCAGACGATCGCGACTTCAGGCGTTTTCAAGCTCCGGAACGGCTCGCACGTGGCGATCGACAACTCGCTCGCCCCCGATGCGCAAGCCGCTCCGAAGCCTCCGAACACCTAGGGAAGGGTGAGCCGTGCGTTCGATCACCGACATCTTCATCCGCCGACCGGTCCTCGCGATCGTCGTCAACCTGCTGATCCTGATCGTCGGGGTGCAGGCGATCCGGACGCTGAACGTCAGGCAATACCCGCGCAACGAGAACGCCACGATCACGGTGACGACCGTGTACGTCGGCGCCAGCGCCGACCTGGTCCGCGGGTTCATCACCGCCCCCCTCGAGCGAGCGATCGCCGGGGCCGACGGGATCGACTACCTCGAGTCGCAGAGCGCGCTGTCGACCTCGACGATCACCGCGCACCTCAAGCTCAACCAGGACAGCCGTAAGGCGCTGGCCGAGATCGCCTCGAAGGTCGATCAGGTGCGCGGGGACCTGCCGCCGGAGGCGCAGGTCCCCATCATCAACATCGAGAACGCGGACTCGCAGTTCGCCTCGGCGTACTTGAGCTTCAGCTCCGACATCCTCCAGCAGAACGAGATCACCGACTACCTCGTCCGTGTCGTGCAACCGCGCCTGTCCGCCCTGGGCGGCGTTCAGCGGGCGGACATCCTCGGCGGCCGGACGTTCGCCATGCGGATCTGGCTCAAGCCCGACCGCATGGCCGCCCTCAACGTCAGCCCGGTCCAGGTTCGGCAGGCGCTGTCCCGGAACAACTTCCTGTCGGCCGTCGGGCAAACCAAGGGCTCGCTCATCCAGGTGAACCTCACGGCCAACACCGACTTGCAATCGGTGCCCGAGTTCAGGCAGCTCGTCATCCGCGAGGAGCAAGGGACGCTCGTTCGCCTCGGGGACATCGCCGACGTCGTGCTGGGCGCCGAGGACTACAACACCGAGGTGCGCTTCTCCGGGAAGACCGCCGTGTTCATGGGCGTGTGGGTGCTCCCGAACTCGAACTCGCTCGACGTGATCAAGGCAGTCCGTGGCGAGATCGACAAGATCCAGGCGGACCTTCCGACCGGCATGAAGGCGGAGGTCGCGTACGACGCCACCGGCTATATCCGCAACGCGCTCTCCGAGGTGTTCAAGACGCTGATGGAGACCCTCCTCATCGTCATGATCGTGATCTACCTCTTCTTGGGCTCCTACCGATCGGTCCTGATCCCGATCGTGGCGATCCCGGTCTCGCTGATCGGCGCCGTCTTCCTCATGCAGGCGTTCGGCTTCACCGTCAACCTGCTGACGCTCCTGGCCATCGTGCTCTCGGTCGGCCTCGTGGTCGACGACGCGATCGTCGTCGTCGAGAACGTCGAAAGGCGCCTCCGCGAGGGCAATACGCCGCTTCAGGCGGCGCTCCTGGGCGCGCGAGAGCTGGTCGGACCGATCATCGCCATGACGATCACGCTGGCGACCGTGTACGCCCCGATCGGACTGCAGGGAGGCCTCACCGGATCACTGTTCCGTGAATTTGCCTTCACGCTGGCCGGCGCCGTCACGATCTCCGGCGTCGTCGCGTTGACGCTCTCGCCGGTCATGGCCTCGCGTCTGCTCAGCGCGGAGGCGGAGAGCCACGGCTTCGCGGGGCACATCAACAGGAACTTCGACCGGCTCCGTAACTTCTACGGACGCCTCCTCGACGGAACCCTGAACGCGCGCCCGGCGGTCTACGTCGTTTGGATCGTCATCACGCTCCTGTGCTACCCGATGTTCATGTTCAGCTCGAAGGAGCTGGCGCCGACGGAGGACCAAGGGGTCATCTTCGGCATCATCGAGGCCCCGGCCAACGCCACCATCGATCAGACCGTCAGGTACGCCAACAAGGTGGAGGAGGCCTTCCTCAACATCCCCGAGACGGCGTTCACCTTCCAGCTCACGTTCCCCGCGTCGGGATTCGGCGGCGGCGTGCTGAAGCCGTGGGACCAGCGCAAGCGCACCGCGTTCGAGATCCTCCCCGAGGCGCAGCAGAAGCTCTCGTCCATCTCGGGGATCAGCATCTTCCCGATCATGCCGCCCGCCCTCCCGGGAGGCGGTTCGTTCCCGGTCGAGATCGTGATCGCCTCCACCGCCGAGCCCGCGCGCATCCTGGAGTTCGCGAAGACCCTTCAGCTGAAGGCGATCGAGAGCAATCAGTTCTGGTTCCCGCCGATCATCGACACGAAGATCGACCAGCCGCAGACCGAGATCGTCATCGACCGCGACAAGGTCGCCGCGCTCGGGCTCAGCTTGGAGTCTGTCGGCGCGGACGTTTCCGCCGCGATGGGCGGCAACTTCGTCAATCGTTTCAACATCGAAGGGCGCAGCTACAAGGTCATCCCACAGCTCGAGCGCAGCGCGCGCCTGAACTCCGACCAGCTCCAGCAGATCTACGTCACCGGGCCCGACGGCGGGCTCGTGCCGCTCTCCACGATCGCGACGCTCAAGCAGTCCACCGAGCCGCGCTCCTTGAATCGCTTCCAGCAGCTGAACTCGGTGAAGCTGAGCGCCGCCACGTCGCTTCCCCTCGATCAGGCTCTCAAGTTCTTCGAGGACGAGGCGGCGAAGATCCTCCCCGAAGGCTACAAGATCGACTACACCGGTGAGTCGCGTCAGCTCCGCACGGAGGGGAACAAGTTCCTCCCGGCATTCTCACTGGCGCTCATCCTGATCTTCCTGGTGCTCGCCGCGCAGTTCAACAGCTTCCGGGATCCCTTCGTCATCCTCGGGGGCTCGGTGCCCCTGGCCCTGTTCGGCGCCCTGCTGATGACGTTCCTCAAGGTGCCCGGCGACACGATGCCGGGGTGGACGACCACGCTCAACATCTACTCGCAGGTCGGCCTCGTGACGCTGGTCGGCCTGATCTCGAAGAACGGCATCCTCGTCGTCGAGTTCGCCAACCAGCTCCAGCGCCAAGGGCACCCGAAGCTCGAGGCGATCCAGCAGGCCGCCCGCATCCGCTTGCGCCCGGTCTTGATGACGACGGTCGCGACGGTCGCCGGCCACTTCCCGCTGGTCCTCGTCACCGGCGCCGGCGCCATCGCCCGTAACTCGATCGGTCTCGTGCTCGTCGCCGGAATGTCGATCGGCACGGTGTTCACGCTCTTCGTCATCCCGTCGCTCTACATGCTCATCGCGAAGGACCACACGAAGGAAGGCCGCCTCGCCGAGGAGCTCGAGGACGAAGTCGAGGCCGGCGAGGAGCCGCTGGCGATGGGGGCGTAAGGGGACAGCTACCGAAGCTCGTCGAAGATTGACGCGAGCGGAATCTCGAATCCGGGGAGGACGTCCTCCCCGTCGAGTTTGCCTCCCGCGTCGATGCGGCGCGGCATTTCGAGAGTGCGATAGGCCACAGCCGTCTTCTTCTTCGGATCGATGACCCAGACGAGGCGGCAACCGGCGTTCAGGTAGTCGGCGACCTTGGCCCGGACTTCGCCTCGACGATTCGAGGGCGAGAGGATCTCGACGGCGAGATCCGGAGCGCCGCGGAAGAACTTCTCGTAGTCGATGCCGGCCAGCCGCTCCTTCCGGACGAACGAAAGATCGGGTCCGCGAACGGTGTCGGGCTGTCGAGTCAAGAGAAAGCCCACCTCGCCGAAGATTTCTCCGAGCTCGCGCTTCAGGACAAATCCCTCGAGGATGCGTTCCAGGTGACGCCGCACCCGATCGTGCAGCAGCGAGGGGAACGGCTCCGCCACGATGACACCGTTGACCAACTCGTGGCGCATGTCGTCATCTGGCAGCGCCATGAGGTCGTCTTCCGTCTTGAGCCGCTGGGCGCGCATGCATAGAAGATACCGCCATCGGTCCGACATGTGCGCCTATGGGTCCGAAAGCGAGTTGAGCGACGAGAACCGTCGCCCGAGGCCGAACGCGAACCCGTGCCCCTGATCCGCGCCTAACGCCTGAAGATCGACGCCACGGGGATCGCCAGCCCGGCGAGGACGTCGCCGCCGTCGAGCGTTTGCTTCGACGAGACGTGATGCGGTGTGTCGGGGGCTCGATACGCCGTCACCGATTGCTTGGCCGGGTCGACCACCCAGACGAGCCGGCACCCCGCCGCGAAGTACTCGGCGATTCTCGTTCGCAAGACGTTCGGGCGATTCGAGGGCGTCACGAATTCGACCGCGAGATCGGGGGCACCCCGGAAGTAGCGCGCATAGTCGAAGTGCGCCAAGCGCTCCTTCGCGATGAACGACACGTCGGGACCTCGAACGGTGTCGGGGTCGGCCGAGAGCAGATAGCCGGCGTCCCCGAAAACCTCCCCGAGGTCATGCTCTTCGGCGAAGTCCTCCAGGATCCGCTCGATGCGCCGCCGCACACGGTCATGGCGCGGGAACGGAAGCGGTTCGTCCACGATGACGCCGGCGATGAGCTCATGGCGCATGTCGTCGTCCGGAAGCGCCATGAGATCGGCCTCGGTCTTGAGCGGAGCCTTACGCATTCGAGAAGGATACCCGACGGCCGTTCAACTGGGACGTGAAGGCGCCGCCGCGGGCTGTGCTAGCCCGGCTTGACGGCCGGAAACCTGAGACGCCAAAGCACGAGCGCCGCAATCCCAAGAACGCAGACGTAGGGGAGATGCTGGACGAGGTCGGGTGCACGGAGCCAATCGATCTGTCCGGGGGAAAGCGGCAGAGTCCAGAGCGCAGCGCTGTTCTCCCCGAGGTGCCCCAGCCCGAAAACCTGGGATTGAACCCAGTTGCCGCCCCAGTGGAGGCCGATGGGAAGGGCCAGGCTTCCGCTCCGCAGCAGGGCGTAACCGAAGACGAGGCCGCCGAGCGTCGGCATCGCGAAAGTGAAGAGCGCGCCCATGCCCCAGTTCTCCGAGCCCACGACGTGATACGCGCCGAACGCGATCGCGCTGACGATCAGCGCGACCCGCGGTCCCATCGTGTCGGCTATCTGCCGGAAGGCGTAGCCTCGGAACAAGAGCTCCTCGCTCAACAGAAGCGCGAGCGTCACCGCGAGGCCGGCGAGCACGCCGACGGGTGAGATCTTGGCGCCCGGCTGCCAGCTTCCTCCGACCATGAGGCCCTGGGCCAACAGCACGACGGCGAACAGCACCGATCCGGCGAGGAAGCCGATCGCCAGCTCGAGGAGCCGCCGACGGTTGAGCTCGATGCCCACCGCTCGCCAGGACGACTTCGTGGCCCGAATGCAGATCCATGTCGTGGCGAGAAGCCCGGCGGCACAGACGGCGCCCAGCATTGCGAATGCCGTGATGCCTCCCAGTCCGCTCATCCCGACCAACGGTCCGGCGATGGCGAAACTCAGGGCGGCCAAGAGCAAGAACAGGGCGAGACGCGAAGCCGTGCGCATGGCCGAAGGATAGCGCGCGGTGGCCTTACACTTCCGCGCCATGCCGCACCGCGTCGCACGTGCGCCCAACGTCCTCGGGCTCGGCTCGCTCATCGCGGTGATGTATTTCATCGTGTCGGGCGGGCCGTTCGGGCTCGAAGGGCTCGTGGGTGCCGTGGGGCCGGGGCTGGCGCTGACGCTGCTGATCGCGACGCCGCTCCTGTACAGCGTTCCTGAGGCGCTCCTGATCGGGGAGCTGGCGTCGATGCTGCCGCTCGAGGGCGGCTACTACCAGTGGGTCAAGCGCGCGTTCGGGCGGTTCTGGGGGTTCTGGAACGGCTGGCTGTCGTGGGTGTACTCGCTCGTCGACATGGCGATCTACCCGGTGCTGCTCATCCAGTACTTGAAGTTCTTCGTGCCGGAGCTGGGCCGGGTCGGGTCGTGGGTCGTGGCGGTGACGATGATCTGGATCGCCACGTGGCTCAACCTGCGCGGGGCGCGCGCGGTGGGGCGGGCGTCGGGGTGGTTCGTGCTGCTCGTTTTGGCGCCGTTCGCGGTGCTCACCGCGTTCGCGGCGATGCGGTGGCTGTGGCCGGCGGCCGGAGCGGTCGTCCCGGTTCAGCCGTTTCACGCCGCGGGAACGACGTTTCTCGGCGCACTCGGGATCGGCATGTCGCAGGCGATCTGGAACTACATGGGTTGGGACAATGCCTCGACGATCAGCGGCGAGATCGAGGACGCGTCGCGGAACTACCCGCGCGCGCTGGCGTGGTCGCTGCCGTTCGTCGCGATCGTCTATCTCGCGGCGATCGTGCCGGTGTTGCAGGTGACCGATTGGGAGGCCTGGACGGACGGTGCGTGGCCGCAGCTCGCGGCGACCGTCGCGGGGCCGTGGCTCGGCACGTGGATGGCGGCGGCGGGGATGGTCAGCGCCTTCGCGCTGTTCAACGCGTTGCTGCTGGCGTATTCGCGGATCCCGCTCGTGATAGCGCAAGACGGTTTGCTCCCCGAGTTCCTGGCGCGTGTCGACGAGCGGAACGTTCCGAGGAACGCGGTCATCGTGTCGGCGATCGGGTACTCGGTCTGCGCCGTCATCCCGTTCGGTGGGCTTCTCGCGGGCGACGTGTTGCTCTACACCACGGCGCTGGCGATGGAGTTCGCGGCGCTCCTGAAGCTGCGGCGCGCCGAGCCCGAGCTGCGCGGCGCGTTCCGCGTACCGCTCGGCGTTCCTGGGCTCGCCGTGCTCGCGGCGCTGCCGGTCTTGATGATCGTCGCTGCGGTGGTGCTCGCGATCCAGAGCCACGAGATCGGGCTGCCCGGCATCCTGGTCGCGGTGGCGCTCGCCGTCGCCGGGCCGGTCTGGTACGCGACATTTTCCCCGTCCCCGGCGGGGGGCGGAACCCGGCGGGGGGGTTCGTCGTAGGATTCTGGCGAAGGAGGGGGGTATGTACACGGCTATCCCAGGGGTACGGACACTTCGCTCGATCAAATTCCTGTTCACGGCGCCGTTCATCCTGATCATGCTCGTCGTCATCAACTGGATGACCTCGCCGGGGCACTGGTGGGTTCAGTGGGCGGCGCTCGGGCTCGGAATCGCATGGGTGATCGCGCTCTTTCGTGTCATGAGGGCGATCGTCCTGGTCGGCGGCCTCGCCGCGCTCGGCGTATGGCTCGCGAACCGCTCGAAGCCCGGCGGCATGTAGGGGACGCGATGAAACGAGTTCTCTTGGCCGGCGCGCTGGTGCTGCTCGCGTGTGGGACGCCGAACACGCCCCTCGTTCACGAGGGGGGGATGGTGCTTCCGTTCATCGAGAACGACTACCAGAAGGCGATCGTGCAGGCCAAGGCGGCGAGCCTTCCGATCTTCGTCGAGGTGTGGGCCCCGTGGTGACATAGCTGCCGCTTCATGCGCGCCACGGTGATGACCGACAAGGCGCTCGCGAAGCACGCCGGACGGTTCGTCTGGCTCTCGATCGACACGGAAGATCCGAAGAACGCCGCGTACCTCGAGAAGTTCCCCTGGGAGGCGGTGCCGACCTTCCAGGTGTTGGACGCCGGCGGTGAGCACGTCGAGTACCAGTGGATCGGCGCGGTCGATGTCGCCGAGCTGACGCGCCGCCTCGGCGAAGGCGAGCGCGCCTTCCGTGATGCGGCTACGACCGCGGAAAAGCCGTCGGGGGTCGACACGGAGGTGCTCGACCTCGCCATGGCGGACAAGACCGAGGAGTGCGTCAAGAGTGCGCTCGCCGCCCTTCCGACCCTCCAGCCGGGAATCGTGAGGGCCAACGTCGCCTCGACCGGCCTCGACTGCGCGCTCAGCGCGCCGAAGGAAGCGGCCTGGCGCGCGGAGGCGATCACGACGCTCGAGGCCGCGACGAAGGAAGCACTCGGCTACCCCGGCCTCCTCGACGACGACGTGTCCGGGCTCTACGGCGTGCTGGTCGATGCGCGCGACCGCCAGGACGACCCGGCGGGTGGCAAGGCCATGGCGATCGCGTGGCTCGACTGGCTCGACAAGCAGGCGGCCGGGGCGCCCAGCCCCGAGGCGCGCGCCGCGCTCGACGGCTTCCGGGTGAGCGCGGCGATTCGGGCCGGGGCTCCGGGGCGCGTGCTGGCGACGATCCAGAAGTCGGAGAGCGAGCTTCCGAAGGACTACAACCCGCCGGCGCGCTTGGCCCTCGCGCTTCGAGAGCTGGGGCGGTACGACGAGGCCCTCGCCGCGTCGGATCGCGCGTTGGCGCTGGTGTACGGGCCGCGCAAGCTGACCGTCCTCGATGCCCGGGCGACGATCTACGACAAGAAGGGGGACAAGGCGGCGGCGAAGGCGACGCTCGAGGAGGCGCTGGCGTACGCCGACACCCTACCGGCGCCGCAGCGGCCGAAGGGGATGATCGCTCGGATCCAGAAGAAGCTGGCGGGATGAAGCGCGCAGGGACGTCCCCTCACGTCCCTGCGCTCACGGTCAGTTCGGGCAGATCTGGTCGGTGCAGTAGAGCGTCTCGCAACGCCTGTACTGCGTCGTGATCCCCCAGTTGATCACGGCACCGCAGCAGCCGGTGCCGCGGGCACCGACGACGGTCTTGAAGTTCGCGCTGCTGTAATACGAGCACACCCCAGGACCGGGGAAAATGATGGCGCCCGCGCTCGGGATCGTGGCGACGTACGCCGAGATGCCGACGATGAGCGCGAATGCCGTGATCAAGACCTTCGGCTGCAGAAGCGTTCGGAACCGATTCATGCGCGTGTCCTCCTTGTGCCGGGCAATCTGCCGGACGAGGCGCCGAATTTACGACGGCGCCGCGGAGGAAGTCCAGGTCAATCCGGGTGGCCCCCTGGTACCATGACGCGGTGCGGACGGCCTCCAAGACCAAAGGGTGAATAACGTCCAGCCAGCTTCCGGCGCCGCACTCGCCGGGCTCACCATCGCATGCGTTGCGGCACCGCCCGAGGTTTACGGCCTCGGTCTCGCCGCG
>Ga0075428_100009510_pt1 | contig 10792 bp, 9 predicted proteins | sample RhiMetdeltSRZDD2_FD_75291 | JGI IMG/M metagenome (GOLD analysis project Ga0075428, IMG submission 75291) | Populus rhizosphere microbial communities from Tennessee, USA - Rhizosphere MetaG P. deltoides SRZDD2 | ecosystem: Host-associated > Plants > Roots > Rhizosphere > Soil | place: USA... | reverse complement strand
CGTCGTCGCCGATGTCCTCGCCAGCAGCGCCGACCTCCCCGCCAGCGTCGTCGCCGATGTCCTCCAGGTTCGAGGAGGCGGCCACGACCCCCCGGCGCAGGGCGTCGGCGGCCGCCCGCGCGTCGCGCGCCGTGGCCGGGTTCGGCGCGATGTCGCCGATCTGGCGGAGCAGGTCGATCACGGTCTTGACGTTGCGGACGAAGTCCCCACCGGACAGGTCCTCGTCATCGAGCACCTCGGCCAACGGCTCCCCCGCCGCCCACGCGTGGGCCAGGGCCAGGAACCCGGGTTCCGGCGGCCGGGTGGCCGGCAGGCCCGCCGACGCCTCGTCGGCGTTGAGCTGGCGGGCCAGCTGCTCGATCTGCTCCCAGCGCTCCCGGACCACGCGGGACGGGAACCACGGCGCCGGCGGGAGGGTCGGTCCCCGGTGCTCGTAGGTGAAGCACGAGACCAGCCCGGCCAGCGAGGCGGGGTCGAGATCATCGAGCGTCCCACTGCACATCGCCTCGGCCACCAGCAGGTCGGACTCGTGGTAGGTGCGGGCCAGCACCCGCCCCCGGTCGGTCAGCTGCCAACCGTCCAGGTAGCCCCAGGTCTCGAGCAGTCGGAGCACCCGGTCGAACCGCCGGGCCAGCGACTCGGTCCGGGCTCGGACCTCGCCGCGCAGGCCAGCCAGCTCCTTCTGGGCCCGCTCCAGCTGCGCGGCCGCCCGGACGTGGCGGTCCCGGTCGGGGCACCGGTCCACGGGGTGGCCAGCCACGGCCGCCAGAGCTTCGGCGACCTCGGCCGCCGCCGCCTCACGTCTCGCCCCCGAGCCGGAGAGCCGGCCCTCGGCATGGGAGGCGGGCTCGGACCCCTTCTTCGAGCGCTTGCCCAGCCGCACCCGTCGCAGCGCCCCCACCACCTCGTTCTGGAAGGCCCGGCTGTTCGGTGCGTAGGGGCTGGGGAGGCGGATGGTGCCCAGCCGCACCGGCGGTTCCTCCACCGAGGCCACGCCGAGCGTGTAGCGGTCGCCGTCGGTGCCGACGGCATGGACCTTGACCGCTCCCCCCTTGCGGAACGCCACCGAGAGCACGGCGAGGCGCTCCCCGCCCAGCTCGACGACGTCGCCCGGCGCGAGCCGGGCCAGTGCGAGCTCGATGTCGGCGGTCGTGCTGCTGGCGCTGGTCCGCTGGGCCTCGCCGGCCTCCCGGACCAGGCGCCGGTACTCGGCGACGTCACCCCGGTCGCAGTGGGCCTCGTCGCGCAGCCCGGCCAGCCGTTCCTGCTGGCGCTCGATGCGGGTCTCGAGGCGCACCACCGCCCGATCGGCCTGGAACTGCGCGAACGACAGGTTGAGCAGGTGGTGGGCGTCGGCCGGCTCGTAGCGCTGCACCAGGTTGGCGGCCATGTTGAAGGTGGGCCGGAAGGCCGAGCGCAGCGCGTAGGCCCGGCTGGAGGCCAGCGCCGCGACCTGGTCGAAGGGCACGAACGGCGACCACAGCACCAGCGCGTAGCCCAGGTCGTCGATGCCACGGCGCCCGGCGCGGCCGGTGAGCTGGGTGTACTCCCCAGGTGTCAGGAAGGTCCGGGCCTCGCCGCTGAACTTGCTGAGCCGCTCGATGACCACCGACCGGGCCGGCATGTTGATGCCGAGGGCGAGGGTCTCCGTGGCGAACACCGCCTTGACCAGGCCCTCGGCGAAGCAGGCCTCCACGGTCTCCTTGAACGGCGGCACCATCCCCGCGTGGTGGGCCGCCAGCCCGACCTCCAGGGCGGCCAGCCATCGGTCGTAGTCCAGGACGTCGAGGTCGTCGTCGGTCAGCGAGCTGGTGCGCTCCTCCGCGATGGCCCGGATGCGGGCCCGCTCGTCGGGCGTGGTGAGCCGCAGGCCCGCGTCCACGCAGGCCGAGACGGCCTCCTCGCAGCCGATCCGGCTGAAGATGAAGTAGAGGTTCGGCAGCATGCCGCGCTCGGCGAGCAGCTCGACGACCTCCGGACGGCGCGGGGTGAAGAACCGCCGCCGGGGGCCACGACCGCCACGCCGCCCGTATCCGCTGTAGCCCCGGCCGCGGACGTTCTCGCTGTCGAGCCGCTCGGCCTCGGGGTTCGGGGTGCCGTCGACCAGCGTGGGCAGCAGGTGCAGCCGATCGCTGGAGCGGTCCCCGACCAGGTAGAGGTTGCGCAGCTCGACTGGGCGCTGCTCCTCGAGCACCAGCGTCGTGTGCCCCCGCACGGTGGTCAGCCACTCGGCCACCTCCTCGGCGTTCGAGACCGTGGCCGACAGGCAGACCAACCGGACCTCGGCCGGCAGATGGATGATCACCTCCTCCCACACCGGCCCGCGGTAGGCGTCCTGGAGGTAGTGGACCTCGTCGAGGATCACGAACCGCAGTCCCCGCAGGGCCCGAGACCCGGCGTAGATCATGTTGCGCAGGACCTCGGTGGTCATGACCACGACCGGCGCGTCGCCGTTGATCGCGTTGTCGCCGGTCAGCAGCCCGACCCGGGCGCTGCCGTGGCGGGCCACGAGCTCGGCGAACTTCTGGTTCGACAGAGCCTTGATCGGCGTCGTGTAGAAGGCCTTCCCGCCCTCGGCGAGGGCTCGCTGCACCGCGTGCTCGGCGACGACGGTCTTGCCGGCGCCGGTCGGCGCCGCCACGAGCACCGAGTCGCCGTCATCGAGCGCTGCGACGGCCCGGAGCTGGAACGGATCGAGCGCGAAGTCGTAGCCCGCAGCCGGCGTCACCGCCGGCTGCGAACCGAGGGTCATGTGGCTTCCTGGAGCGCCCGCCGACGCACCAACCAGGAGCCGAGACGTACCGCCACCTCGTAGAAGATCACCATGGGGACCGACAGGGCCAGCATGCTCCACGGGTCACCGGACGGGGTGACCACCGCCACGATCACGGTGATGCCGACGAAGGCGTGGCGCCGGTAGCGGCGCAGGGTGTCGGGCTCCACGATGCCGGCCATCTGGAGGAAGACGAGGAGTATGGGGAACTCGAAGCTCGCCCCGAAGATCAGCATCATCAACGTGATCAGCTGCACGTAGGGCGCGGGGCGGTACTGCTGCACCAGGTTGTGCCCGCCGATGCTGCCCAGGAACTGCAGGGCGTAGGGCATGGTCCAGTACGCGATCCCGGCCCCCAGGGCGAACAGCACCAGCGCCGAGCCGACGAACGGAATGACGTACCGCCGCTCGTTGGCGTACAGGCCCGGGCTGATGAAGCGCCACAGCTGCCACAGCAGCACCGGCATCGCGAGGGCGATCCCCGCGTAACCGGTGATCTTCATGCGGATGCTGAAGCCTTCCAAGGGATCGGTCTGCAGCAGCGCGCAGCTGTCGGTCTTGGACACCTCGCAGTACGGGTTCACCAGGAAGTCGAGGATCTGGTTGTAGAAGAGCGTCACGATGAGCATCCCGACGGCAACGGCGATCAAGCACTTGATCAACCGGCTGCGCAGCTCGGACAGGTGCTCGACCAGCGTCATCTGGCCGCCCGGGCCCGACGACGTCGTGGAGGTGGCCACGGTCAGGACACCGCCCGCTCGTCGCCGGTGGGCCCGTCGCCGTTGGCCGAGGGCTCCTCGGCACGGCGGCTCGACCGGCTGGGCAGGGCGGGACGGGTGGGGAGCTCGGGCGGGTCGGACGGCAGGACCATGGCCTCCGGCTCGTCGTCCTCGTCCTCGGCCTCGTCGGACGGCAGGACCATCGTCTCCGGCGCGTCGTCCTCGTCCTCGGACGGACCAGCTTCCGGCTGATCCCGGTTGGCCCCTGCGAGTGCGACGGCTTCCACGTCGACCTCGTCGGCGTCCGACGGCTCGGCACCGGCGTCGGGCGGGGCATCAGCCGACGGGGCATCAGCGGGCTGGCCCTCGTCCTCGTCCTCGGCTGTGACGGTGGCGTCAGCCGGCGGGGCATCAGCCGACGGAGCATCCGCCGGCGCAGCCGCTGCGGGCTCGGCGTTGTCGGTCGTGGTCGCCTCGATGGCCACGGCCCGGTACTCGGGCTCGTCGTCGGCCTCGTCGCCCACGTCGCTCTCGTCGATGGCACGGCGTAGCTCGTCCTGGAAGCCACCGGAGATCCGGCGGAGCTCGCCGACGAACTTGCCCACCTGCCGCATCGCCTGGGGGAGCCGCTGCGGCCCGAGGACGATCAACGCAACAGCGGCGATCGCCATCAGCTCCCCGGGGCCGATGTTGAACATGGTTTGGAGGCTACTGCTGTACGCCGACGGTCGAAGCCATCGGATCCGGGCGAACTGGGGTCACGACCCTTGTTCGGTGCCGTCGCCGTCCTTGGACCAATGCATCCAGACCCGATCGACGAGCGGACCGCTCCGCGCCATCTCGGACCGCACCGCCGCGAGCGGAGCCCTGAGCTCGGCCGTGCGCTGGAGAGCGGCCATCAGGTCCCGGCTGAGGTCCTCCAGCCGGCGCATCCGGGCCAGGACCAGCCCGACCGCCACCGAGGCGGCGACCACGGGGACCACCCACAGGAAGATCACGTCGGCAGGATAGTGACGGTCAGCGGAAGCGGCGGTGCGCCGCCAGGAGCTCGTCGAACCACGTCTTGCTGGTCAGCAGCTCGTGGAAGTCCAGCAGGTCGTCGTGGCTGAGCGGCTCGGCGACGGGCCGGGGCTCGCCCAGCTCGGCGGGAAGCGACCACAGCTCGAGTCGGACGCCCGATTCGACCAGCAGGTCGATGGTCGGTCGGTCCGCCGACCGGACGACTGGGGTGCTGCAACGGGGGCATCGGAACACGTAAGTTCCCGAATCGGTGTCCTCGCACAGCCGCACGACCAGGTCGCAGATTCCCAGCTCGACATCGCCGCAGTCAGTGCACGTGGCTCGGATCAACGTGGCCATTGGTTTCCCTCCACCCCAAGAGAGGGAGCGAATGCCCAATCATGACGCCAATCACACGTACGCGTAGCAGTGGTCGCCCAACCGACATGACCACTCGCATTCCGTCGTTGCGCACACCACCCATCGCGTTCGCCCATCGTGGCGCCCGCGCGGACGCCCCCGAGAACACGCTGGCGGCCTTCACCCTGGCGCTCGAGCGCGGCGCCACGGGGCTGGAGAGCGATGTGTGGCTGACCGCGGACGGCGAGGCCGTGCTGGTCCACGACGGCACGGTCGGCCGGCGACCGACCCGGCGCGCCATCGCCAGGATGGCGCGGGACGACCTGCCCGGCCACATCCCGACGTTGGAGGAGCTGTACGCGGCCTGCGGCACCGACTTCGAGCTGTCCCTGGACCTGAAGGATCCGGCGGCCGCCGACCGGGTGGTCGCCGTCGCCCGGGCGGCCGGCGACGACGCGCTCGCCCGGCTGTGGCTGTGCCACCACGACTGGCAGGTGGTCGCCGGGTGGCGCCGGGTCGAGGGGGTGCGCCTGGTCGACTCGACCCGCCTCCAGCGCCTCCGGGAAGGCCCCGAACGGCGCGCGGCGACCCTGGCCAAGGTCGGCATCGACGCCGTCAACCTGCATCAGTCCGATTGGACCGGTGGGTTGAGCACCTTGTTCCATCGCTTCGGTGTGCTGGCCTTCGGCTGGGACGCGCAGCTGCCCCGGGTACTCGACGAGCTGTTCGACCTGGGCGTCGACGGGGTGTACAGCGACCACGTCGGTCGGCTCGTCGCCGCCCTGGACCGGGCCTACCCACGCGACGCGCCCTGACATCACAGTCCCCCGATGTCGTCCAGGGGCCAGATGCGTATGAAGGCCCGGCCGACGATGAGGTCCTCGTCGATGGGCCCGAACTCGCGGCTGTCGGCGCTGTTCGTGCGGTTGTCGCCCATCACGAACACCTCCCCCTCGGGGACCTCCTGGCGGGGCAGGTTGGTGGTGCGGGTGCCGTCGGGCAGGTAGGACTCGTCGAGCCGGTGGTCGTTGATGTACACGAACCCGTCGGCGCGGGCTTCGATGGTGTCGCCGGGCAACCCGATGACCCGCTTGATGAGGTCGGGGATGTCGTGGGCGGGATCGGCGCTCTCGGCGGCCGGTGGCCGCTCGAACACGACGATGTCACCCCGATGGACGTCGTGGAGGCGGTAGGAGAGCTTGTTGACCAGGACCCGGTCTCCCTCCTGCAGGGTGGGCTCCATCGAGGGCGACGGGATCCAGAACGCCTGGACCAGGGTGGTGCGGACCACCAGCGCCACCAGCAGCGCACCACCGATGACGGCGGCCCACTCGACGATGGTCCGGACCCGGCTGCGCGGGGCCTTCTCCTTGCCCTTGCCTTCCCCCTCGCCCTTCTCGGCCTCACCCGTCTCGCTGGGCGCTGTGCCGTCGCCGGGTGGGTCGTCCTGGTCCTGCCCGTTGTCCGAGACCGGCGGGCGGATCTCGGGGCCGGCGACCTTCTGGGCCCGCGCCTCGGCCCGGGCGTCGGCGATGTCGGACACGCGTCGGGCCACCGGCTGGTCTAGGGGGTCGGGCACAGCATCCCGACATTAGCGTGGGCCGGCCGCGACCCCACTCCATCCCCCCGGCGGGTCGGCGGGCGTCAAGGTGCGGACGACGGAGCGTACCGGGCCAGCACGCGGCGCGCCGCGGTCTCGCGCACCGTTGCCAGCTCGGGATCGGTGGCGTCGACGACCGTTGCGTCCGGGCCGAGACGCAGCAGGAGGCGCTCCAGCCAGACCCGTGACGCGACCGCCAGCCGGGCTCGCAACGACCCGTCGGTCCGCTCCACGGTCTCGTCCACCGGGTAGGTCTCGACCACCCACCGGGCCGACGGGGCCAGGTCGAGCACCACCCGGGGGGCGTCGGGATCGAGGTCCAGCGCCCCGGTCTCGGCGTCGGCCTCGGGCGGTCGCTCGAAGGTCGTGTCGAGCAGCTCCAGGCGGTAGATCCGGTCGACGCGGAAGGTGCGGATGCCGCCGGCCCGATGGCAGTGCCCGACCACGTACCAGGTGCCTCCGGCCGCGAACAGCCGGTGGGGATCGACATCCCGGGTGGTGGTCTGGTCGCGGTGGTAGGCGTAGTACTCGAGATGGACCCGGCGCCGCTCCCGCACCGCCTGGCGCAGGATGTCCAGCACCTCGGGGCGGGAGCCCCCGAGGCGGATGGCGATGGCCTCGGACGGCGCGATGCCGAGCACGTCGGCCAGCTTGGCCAGTCCGGTGGCCAGCGGGCTGCGGGCGGCGTCGTCCCCCGCGGCGTCGACCAGCGCCGCCCCCGCGGCCACCAGGGCCAGGGCCTGGTCCGGCGTGAGCCGCAGCGGACGGGCGAAGACCTCGGCGAAGCGGACCCACACCCGATCGCCCTCGAACACCACCTCGATCAGCGTGTCCGGCGTGTAGGGCGGGAGGCCGACCAGCTGGACCACGTTGAGGTCGTCGAGCAGCTGCGAGCGGGTCAGGCCGAACCGGGCGCACACGTCGTCCACCCGCGGCCCGTCGTGCGCGGCGATCCAGGGGACGATGCTGAGCATCCGCAGCACCCGGTCGGTCGCCGTCCGCCGCCCGCCCCCCGGTGGCGCCGGGTCGCTCATACGGCGAGCTTCTCGAGCCACGCGACGACGTCGTCGCGCAGGTCCGGCGGGTCGAGGACCTCGGCATGGTCCAGGAAGACCAGGACGAAGGACCGGAAGCTCTCACGGTTGGTCACGGGCAGCTCGACCACCACGCCGCCGTCGTCCCGCCGCTCGGTCACCGCCTCGGCCCCCAGGTACTCGACGACCCACGGCGCGTGCGATGCGTCGACCAGCAGCCGCGCCATCACCGGCTCGCCCGCCCCGAGGCGCCACGGCTCGACCGGCCCACCGGGCGTGTCGCTGGCCGGCCGGGTGAACCGGGGGCCCTCCAGCACCTCGACCTGGCCGTCGATGCGGTCGAGCCGGAAGATCCGGGAGGCGTCGCGCTGGTGGTCGTGACCGCTCAGGTACCACCGACCGCGCTGGAAGTCGATGCGGTAGGGGTCGATGGTGCGCGGCTCGCCCCGGTAGCTGAAGCGGACCGGCCGGCAGTCCACGACGGCGCCGAAGATCGCCCCGAGGTCGGGGCGAGCCGGCAGCGCTGCGGCATCCAGACCGGACTCGACCTCGCTGCCGGGCAGGCCGTAGCCCCCAGGGGCGAAGGTGCCGAGCTTCGCCAGCCCCTCCTGGGCCGCCGAGCCCTCCAGGCGCACGACCGAGGCCGCGAGGTGCAGGGCCGCCAGCTCCTCGGGCGTCAGGCCGGGATCGGCCAGGTAGTAGTGGTCCTTGGGGATGCGGTACCCCTCGACCGCGGGCAGTGTGCCGGGGACCGTCTCCATGACCAGCGGGATGCCCATGTCGCGCAGGTCGCGCTTGTCGCGCTCGAAGGCCTGGCGGAAGGCGACCGGGTCGTCGGGGTAGCCCTCCATCCGCTGCCCGATGTCCTGGGCGGTGAGCGGCCGCGGGGTCTCGATCAACAGCGCCGTCAGGTTCAGCAGCCGCTCCAGCTTCGCCTTGGACATCGATCCCGAGGCTAGTGGGGTGTCTCGTGACGCTCGGTGCTTTGGCCGCTCAGCCGAGCACGGCCGCGGCCCACGCACCCGCGGCACCAGCGGCCGCGAAGAACGCCGGGTCCTCCTCGGGACCCCGACCCATGGAGGTCAGCCGCAGACCGATGTCCTCCAGCACCGCCGCGACGTCGGGCGGCTCCACGACCACCGCTCCGGGCACCGCGGGAGCCAGGGATCGGGGTAAGGGCACCACGGGCCGGCTGCGGGCCAGCTGCAGCACGGTCGCCGTGTGGTGGCTGACGCCCCGGTGCCGCTCCCGGGGATCGGCCGCGGAGGCGCGGACGCAGACCGCGGCACGCCCGCCGAGGGCGTCGACCACGTCGACCACCGACGCCACCTCGACCGCCGTCGTGCCCAGCGACGAGCCGGTCCCGACCACGCCCGGCCCCATGCCCACCACCACCACGTCGGCGCGGGCCACGTGGCGGGCCAGGACCAGCGCAGAGGGGACCGACACCGCCTCCATCTGGCCACCGAAGGCCTGGCCGGCGGTGATCGTCGTGTCGAGGACCGCCCGGTCGCGCAGGTCGCGGACCAGGTCCGACAGCGCGATCGGCAGCGCTGCACCGTCGGTCATCACGTACGCGATGCGCGCCGACGGCCGCAGCTGACGCACCACCGCGACCACCACCCCCACCTGGCTGTGCAACGAGCACGCCACCACCGGCAAGCCGTCGAGCGCCGGCGGCAGGTCCGGGTGGAGCTCCTCGTCGGCGCCGGTGTCGGCCTGGAGGCTCGTGTACCGGAGCTTCATGATGTGGCCCCGGCCGGGCTGCGACCACTGGTCGCGGGCCAGGTTCCAGTGGACGACGTGCCACCCCCCGGTGCCGAGCCCCAGGTCGACGGCGGTGGTGTTCAGCACCACCAGGTCGCCCACCTCGACCGGTCCGATGAGGTCGACCAGCACGTAGGCCCGGCCGGCGTCGGTGTCGACCCGCTGGAGACCCTGCCGTTCCTGCAGGATCTCGGTGACCGAAGCGGTGACGAACCGCGGCATGGGCCGAAAGGTACCGGTTCGAGCGGATGCCGCCGCTCAGAGGCTGGCGATGAGGCGCTCGACCCGCTCGTCCCGGGACCGGAAGGGGTCCTTGCACAGCACCGTCCGCTGCGCCTGGTCGTTGAGCTTCAGGTGCACCCAGTCGACCGTGTAGTCGCGCTTGCGCTCCTTCGCCCGGCGGATGAACTCGCCGCGCAGCCGGGCCCGGGTGGTCTGCGGCGGGGTCTCGACCGCGTCGTCGATGGCGGCGTCGGTGGTGACCCGCTCGACCATGCCGCGGTCCTGCAGCTTGTAGAACAGGCCCCGCTTGCGGTTGACGTCGTGGTACTGGAGGTCGATCAGCGACACCCGGGGATGGTTGAGGGCCAGGTCGTTGCGACCGCAGTAGGCCTCGATCAGCTTGTGCTTGATCACCCAGTCGCACTCCCGGTCGAGACTGTAGGGGTCCCGGGCCAGCCCGTCCAGGCAGTGCTCCCACATCTCCAGGGCCCGCATCTCGAGCGGCGACAGGCCCTTCGTCTCGGCGTAGCGCCGGGCCCGCTCCAGGTACTCGGTCTGGATGTCGAGCGCCGACGCCTCACGCCCGTTGGCCAGCCGCACCGTCCGCTTGCAGGTCAGGTCGTGGCTGATCTCGCGGATGGCCCGGATGGGGTTCTCCAGGGTCATGTCCCGCAGCATGAACGACGGGTCCTCGAGCATCCGCAGCAGGATCGATGTGGCCCCGACCTTCAGGAACGTCGTGTACTCGCTCATGTTCGAGTCGCCCACGATCACGTGGAGCCGCCGGTAGCGCTCGGCGTCGGCGTGGGGCTCGTCCCGGGTGTTGATGATCGGGCGGCTGCGGGTGGTGGCGGACGAGACGCCCTCCCAGATGTGCTCGGCCCGCTGGGCGATGCAGTACATCGCGCCCCGGGCGGTCTGGAGGACCTTGCCGGCGCCGGCGTAGATCTGGCGGGAGACGAAGAACGGGATCAGCACCTCGGCGTAGTGCCCGAAGTCGTCGCGGCGCGAGGTCAGGTAGTTCTCGTGGCACCCGTAGGAGTTGCCCGCCGAGTCGGTGTTGTTCTTGAACAGGTAGATGACGCCCCGGATGCCCTCCTCGCGCAGCCGCTGCTCGGCCGAGACCAGCAGCTGCTCGAGGATCCGCTCCCCGGCCTTGTCGTGGGTGACCAGGTCGAGGATCGAGTCGCACTCCGGCGTGGCGTACTCGGGGTGGCTGCCGACATCCAGGTACAGCCGGGCCCCGTTGGCCAGGAAGACGTTCGAGCTCCGACCCCAGGACACCACCCGGCGGAACAGGTAGCGCGCCACCTCGTCG
>Ga0075428_100009505_pt1 | contig 10796 bp, 12 predicted proteins | sample RhiMetdeltSRZDD2_FD_75291 | JGI IMG/M metagenome (GOLD analysis project Ga0075428, IMG submission 75291) | Populus rhizosphere microbial communities from Tennessee, USA - Rhizosphere MetaG P. deltoides SRZDD2 | ecosystem: Host-associated > Plants > Roots > Rhizosphere > Soil | place: USA... | reverse complement strand
GATCGCGCATTGATGGTAGATCTGGTTGATCTTGCGCTCCGCCTCCTCGCGGTCGCGCGCGTGCACCTGGAGGCTCTCCACCATCATGCCGCCGCGCGTGCGTATCTTGAAGCCGTACTTGGTCACGATCCGGGTCTATTGCGTGAAACCGGCGGATTCGAGCTCGTCGAGCAGCGCCTCGTAGTCGTGCGCGCCGCGGCTCGCGGGCGCATGAGCGAATACATCCATCCCCTGCGAGGGACTTTCCGCGAGGCTCACGTTCTCCGCGATACGCGTCTGGCACACCTCGGCGCCGTAGCATTCCCGCAGCTTCTGGTCGATATCCCAGGACATCTTGCGCCGGGCGTCGAAGCGCGTGATGACGTAGCGGCGCTCCATGCGCTTCTTCAGGACGTGTTCCAGCGCCCGGAGCGTGCGTTCCAGCTCCCCGGCGCCCTTGGTGGCGAGAAAGTCGGCCGAGACCGGAACCAGCACGCGGTCAGCCGCGAATATGCTGTTCAGCGACAGCACGCCCAGCATGGGGCAGACGTCCATGAGGATGGGCCGGTCGGTATTGAGGTTCTCGCGCACGATGCCGGCGTTCAGCCGATTCAGGACGTTGGGCCCTTTTCCCAATTGCGTGTCCACCTTCGACAGGTCGAGGTGCGCGGGGATGACCTTCAGGCCCGCGTTAATGAACTTGATCAAGCCAGCCAGGGAGGCTGAGTTGCAGTAGAAACCGTAGAGGCTGCGCTCCGGCGCGGTGACCGACGCACCACAGACGTTCGTGAGGTGGGCCTGCGGGTCGAGGTCTATGACAAGGGGGTCTTGGCCGCGCCGGGCAAGAAGCGCAGCAAGATTCAGCGTCGTGGTGGTTTTCCCCACGCCGCCCTTCTGATTGAATACCGCAATCTTGGCCACATCGCCCCCGGGGGCATAAGATTAGTCCCGGAATCAGGGGCTTGGCAAGAAGATTTGTCACATTCCATTAACTATTCAGCCTAGGTGGTATTCATAAGCGGATGATTCGTATAGGGTTCGTCACCAATCGACCCTGAGCGAGCCTCGGTCACTGCTGGAGCGCGGCGCGCCCGAACTCCAGCAAGGCTTGAAGAGTCTATGAAGAGTAGGTGTCTGCGGAGCAAGTATGATCCGGCCATTGCGCGTTCTTGTCGTCGTGGCGCTCGCGGGCGAGAGCTTGAGCGCCAGTAGCCGCGAGACGTATCTCGCTTGCTCGCTGACGGGTCCCGAGAACACGCGGAACGAGTACTCCTTCGCTCTCGACCCGGAGAAGTCAACCCTGTTCTGGGTTGAAGGGACTCAGAAATTCAAAGTAACTCGCAATACGTCCACGCAGCTTTGGGCGTCTCGCGAGATGCAGTCGCGTGACATTCCGCAGGACTCGACCGATTTCCGGCTCAATCGCGTAACCGGAGCCGCCGAAATGAACTACCTCGTCAAGCTTGCCTCTGCCGATGCAGCCAGTTGCAGGAAGACGCGAGGCGAGAGTTGCAACGAATTTCTTGTGCTGCCGGAGAAGTCCGAAAGCGGTACTTGCAAAGTCGTGGACCGGGCAGTCAATTGACCGCCCCGACAAGCCATCCCCCTAGCGCTCGCGCCACATGGGCGACTCTGACGACCCGGGATAACCGAACTCCCGCGGCTGCAGCCCCGCGTGGAACCACGTCACGAACGTGTACACGGTGTAGATCGGGATACGCAGCCTCCGGTTGAGTGCCGCGGCGTACGGCGCCATGTTGTGGTTCTCGGTGACGATTGCGCCCACGTCGGGATGGCGCTTCAAGAGCGTCTCGCCCGCTTCGAGGATATCCTGCTCGGCCGCTTCGTAATCCATGTCCATGGTGTCGCCCAGCATGACGCGGGTGAATTCGCGTCCGCCTTCGGTGCCCATGACCGGGGTGTCGTGCGGCGCGCCCACGGCGTCCCAATGGTCCGGCGTGATGCGATCGCCCTGCACCGACAGGACGCCGACGCGCTTGCCCGGCGGCAGCAGCCGCTGCACCAGCGGGACCTGCATCAGCGAGGAGCTCGCCACCGGTACCTGGACGTGCTCCGCGAGCTGCTGCTGAAAAATCGCGAGGAATCCGCCCGTGGTCGTGATGCCGTCCGCACCCTCCTTGACGAGTTCCTCCGCGGCCTTGAGAAACGCGGGCCCCAGCCCCCTGCCCTGCTCGTGGATCACCACCCGCGCGCTGGCGCCCGGCACGACCTTGTAGAGCACCGGGAACGGCCACGTCAGCGCGTTCCCCGTGTCGCCCGGCGGGCGCGGCCATTTCGTGTCGAGCATGAGTATGCCGACGCGCGCGCCGTAGACCGTCTTGCCGCCGTATCCCTTCCTGACAGACATCGATCGCTCCTCTTCAACCATGATTGTACCGGTCCTCGTGCTGGTGCAGCGCACGGCCGCACGCACACAGGCGGTGCCTGGCGCAACCTTACCGCCAGGACATCCAAAACATATTCAGGCACTTGCGCGCGAGCACGTCCTGGCACGCCGCTTGCTGATCCTGCGGGAGAGAGGTCCACACCATGCTTCTGGGCAGCGGGTTCTCGCCGGCGTTTGCCGATGTGATATTTGTGATCGACGCGGTCGTCATCCTGATCGCACTGCTGACGGTGTTCTTCCACCGGATTGCGGCGACGTGCTCTGCAGTGCGTCACCGCGCATCGGCAATGGTGATGTGCCTGATCGCGCACATCGGCGTGCGCCACAGGTAGAGCACCCGGAATACTACGCGGGCGGCTTTGCCCAGTTCTTGGCGCGCGCGACCGCGTTGCGCCATCCAGTGCGCAGCACCTCCACGTCTGCCCTGCTCATGCCAGGATCGAACACCCGCTCGACCTGCCATTGCGCGTCGAGCTGATCGGCGCTCTTCCAGAAACCCACGCCCAATCCCGCCAGATAGGCGGCCCCCAGCGCGGTGGTCTCGTGTATGCGCGGGCGCACTACGCGAACACCGAGCACATCCGCCTGAAACTGCATCAGGGCATCGTTGCGCGCCGCACCGCCGTCCACCCGCAGCTCCTTCAACCGGATGCCCGAATCGCTTTCCATCGCCTCCAGCACGTCCGCGGTCTGATAGACGATGCTCTCGAGCGCAGCGCGCGCGATGTGACCCGCGCTCGCGCCGCGGGTGAGCCCCAGGATGGCGCCGCGCGCATACGGGTCCCAGTGCGGGCTGCCGAGACCCGCGAAAGCCGGCACCAGGTACACCCCGCCATTGTCGGCGACGCTTCCCGCAAGCCGCTCGATTTCGGCCGACGACTTGATGATGCCGAGCCCGTCGCGCAGCCACTGGACGACCGCGCCGCCGATGAAGACGCTTCCCTCGAGCGCGTATTCGCGCGCGCCGCCGGCGCTGCACGCCACGGTGGTCACCAGCTTATTGCGCGAGGGTACGGGCTCGCCGCCCGTGTGCATCAGCATGAAGCAGCCGGTGCCGTAGGTGTTCTTGACCATGCCGGGATGGCTGCACCGCTGGCCGAACAGCGCGGCCTGCTGGTCGCCCGCGATGCCGGCGATCGGGATGCGGGCGGGAAACAGGTTGTCCGCCGTGCGTGCCGCGATACCGCTCGACGCGCAGACCTGCGGCAGCAGGGCGGCGGGAACGCCGAACAACTCGAGCAGGTCTTCGTCCCACTTCCTTTCGTGGATGTCGTAGAGCAGCGTGCGCGAGGCATTGCTCGCGTCCGTCACGTGCGCCGCGCCCCCGGACAGCTTCCAGACGAGCCAGGTATCTATGGTCCCGAACGCGAGCCCGCCCGCCGCCGCGCGCGCCCGCGCCCCGGGCACGTTGTCGAGGAGCCACACGAGCTTGGTCGCGGAAAAATACGCATCCAGCACCAGGCCGGTTTTCTCCGTGATGCGCGGCTCGAGGCCACGCGCGCGCAAGGCGTCGCATGCGGACGCGGTGCGCCTGTCCTGCCAGACGATCGCGTTGGCGATCGGCTCCCCGGTCGCGCGGTCCCATACCAAGGTAGTCTCGCGCTGGTTGGTGATGCCGATGGCGGCCACATCCCCTGCGTGGATGGAAGCTCGCGCCATGGCTTCCCCCGCCACGGCGAGCTGGGTTGCCCAGATCTCGTTGGGATCGTGCTCGACCCAGCCCGGCTGCGGGAAGATCTGGCCGAATTCCTTTTGCGCAACGGCCTTGATCGTCCCGGCGACGTCAAAGACGATGGCGCGTGAGCTGGTGGTACCCTGGTCGAGCGCGAGGATGTAATTCACGGCTGCGGACGGCGGAACGACCCAAAGGTAATCATGTCATACACAGTTGAAATGGTATTATTATTCGGTCCGCCTGCCCGCAGCCAATACCATCTGGTTTGTTGTTGTTCCCGTATCCCTATTGGCTTATGCTTGGGGCAAGAGGCGGCGTGACCGGGGGGTCAGCACGATATGGCTTTTTACGCATTCTACGTAATCGCAATCGTTGTCCTCGTCCTGCATTTTACCGGCTGGCTCCAGCGCAACAACCTGGATTGGGTAGTGCTCGTGCTCGCCGTGGCGACGTTTCCCGCCGTTATTTTCCTCAAGTAGTCCCGACGCGCGGCCTCCGGCGCGTCATCGCGAAGAAAAGTGCATCAGTGTCGGCCGCTCTGCGCGCCACCGGGGGTCAGATCCCCGCAAGCGGGGCCCCTCTTCCGCCCCTCGGCGCGCGCCCGCGTTGACATGTCAGAGCCTCGTTCATAGAATTTCACCTGCCCGGGCGTGGCGTCCGTTCATCGCCGCGGCGGGCGCTGCTGCCATGAGCAAGACAATCCCGCTGCTCACCGACCGCGCCTACGAGCGCATCCGCCACGACATCATCGCCTGCGGGTTTTCCCCGGGCACCGAGATTTCCGAAACACAGCTTTGCGCTCAGTACAAGCTCGGCAAGGCGCCCGTGCGCATGGCGCTGAATCGCCTCGCTCACGATGGGCTGGTGCGAGCGATCCCCCGCCGCGGCTACCTCGTGTCCCCGGTCACCGTGCGGGACATCCACGACGTTTTCGAGTTGAGGCTCATGCTCGAGCCCGCCGCCGCGCGCATGGCCGCCGGCAAGGTGGACGCCACCCGGCTGCAGGCGATCGACGAGGTCTGCCGCGCCGGCTACCAGACCGGCGACCAGAAGAGCACCTCGCGCTTCCTCGATGCCAACAAGGCCTTTCACGTCGCCATCGCGCAATCCACGGGAAACACCCGCCTCGCGGGCGCGATCGAGCATCTGCTGGACGAGATGACGCGGCTCCTGCACCTCGGGCTGGGGCTGCGGAACCGCTCGCAGGAGGTCCAGCAGGAGCACCGCGCGCTGGTGAAGGCGCTCTCGCGTGGCGACGGCGACACGGCCGAGCGTATCTGCCGCGAGCAGATCGAGGCCGCGCGCAACATGGTGCTGTCGGCGATACTCACCTCGAGCTCGGTCATGAACCTCGCCCTCGGCGTCGAAAACCCGGGATGAGCGCGTCGCCGGAGATCACCCGGCTCGCCGGACGCCTCGCCGCGGCGGTGGAGCTTGCGCCCGACGCGATGGGACGCGAGATACGGGCGGCATTGCGCGAAGCGACCGCCAGCCCGGGCTGGCTGCCGCCGGAGCGGCGCCGGGCGAGCCACGAGAACTACGCTCGCCACCTGATCTATGCAGACCCGGCGGACCGGTTCTCGATTCTCGCTATCGTGTGGGACCGCGGCCAGATGAGCCCGATTCACGGCCACCACTGCTGGTGCGCCGTCGGGGTCTACCGGGGGATGCTCACGGAGACCTATTACCGGGAAAGCGAGAATGGACAGCTGCCCGTGGAAACCGGCAGCGCCCGTCACGCCGTGGGCGAGTCGACCTTCGATCCCTCCGGGACGGGTATCCATCGCATCGGAAACTACAGCGGCGTCCTCGCGATCTCGATCCACGTCTACGGCGTCGCGAAGGACCGGATATCGACGCATGTGAACCGCCTTTACACCAATGCGTGACCAGAGACTAGAGACTGGACCATGCAGAGCAGCCACAAGTCCCCGGTCCCCAGTCTGTAGTCTCCAGCGGAGCGAACGATGAAAGCAATGGTCCTGCAGCAGCACGGCGGCCTCGAGCATCTCAAGTACGTGGCCGACTTTCCCGACCCGAAGATCGCCGAAGGTCACGTCGTCATCCGGGTCCGGGCGTCCTCGCTCAACTACCACGACGTCTTTACCGTGCGCGGCATGCCGGGTATCAAGGTGCCGCTGCCGGTCGTGATCGGACTCGATATGGCGGGCGAGATACTCGAGACCGGGCACGGCGTCGACCCGGCATGGAAGAAAGGCGACCGCGTACTGGTGAATCCGGTCAATCGCACCCACGGCCTGATGGGCGAAATGCTGAACGGCGGGCTCGCCGAGAAATGCCTCGTCGCCCAGCACCAGCTGATACGCATGCCGGACGGCGTGAGCTTCGAGGACGCCGCCTCGCTGCCCGTCGCCTACGGCACCGCGCACCGCATGCTGATTACGCATCAGACCGTCAAATCGGGCGACAAGGTGGTGATCCTCGGGGCGAGCGGCGGCGTCGGCACCGGCTGCGTCCTCCTCGCGAAAATGCTCGGCGCGGAAGTGGTCGCGTGCGCCGGCGGCCCGGAGAAGCTCGCGCGGCTGAAAGCGCTGGGCGCGGACCACGTCATCGACTACAAAGAGACGAATTTTTCGACCTGGGCCATGGAGAAGTTCGGCAAGCCCCAGCGCCGCAACTACGAAGGGGGCGTCGACGTCGTCATCAACTTCACCGGCGGCGACACCTGGCAGCCGTCGCTACGGTGCGTGAAGCGCGGGGGCAAGATACTCGTCTGCGGCGCGACCGCCGGCTACGATCCCAAGGAGGATCTGCGTTATATCTGGAGCTTCGAGCTGCAGATCATCGGCTCGAACAGCTTCTACGACGACAACCTCCAGGCGTTGATGGGGCTCATCGCGCAGGGGAAGCTGAAGCCCGTGATCGACAAGGTGCTGCCGCTGAAGGACGCGGCTGAGGGCGTGCGGCTGATTCAGGACCGCGAAGTATTCGGTAAGGTGGTCGTCACGCCCTGAATCGTTCGACAGCCATCGAATACGAGTTCAAACCGGAGAAAGATTGTGGCCATTCTGCGCATCGCAAAAATGGGGAATCCGATCCTGCAGCAGGTCGCCGCTCCGGTGGCGGACCCCACCGCGCCCGAAATCCGGCAGCTCGCCGCGGACATGCAGGAGACGCTGGAAGACATAGGAGCGAGCGGTCTCGCCGCCAATCAGGTGTTCGTCGCAAAGCGCGTCGTCGTCTACCGCATCATCGCCTCACGGATCCCGGAAGGCTCGGGCCTCGTGCCCCGGCCCTGGACCGTGATGGTCAACCCAGTGATCGCCCCGCGGAGCCAGACCATGACGCCGGTCTGGGAGCGCTGCCTCTCACTTCCCGGACTGCACGGCAAGGTTCCGCGCCACCTCGATATCAACATCACCTACCAGGACCTCGCGGGACGGACGCATTCCCACGACGCGAATAGCTCCTGGGCCGCCCTGCTGCAGCACGAGTGCGACCACCTCGACGGCATCGTCTACCCGATGCGCATGACTGATCTCTCGCTCCTCGCTTACAACGAGGAACCCGGCCCCCTCGCGAAGGAAGTCGCTGCAAATCCGAAGGGAATCGACCCGCTCTTCCTCGATCTGGTGGAGCGCTGGCCGGGAAGGCGGCGCTGGTTCACCGTCTCGTGACGAAGGGTTGGGTCTCGAGTGGCAAATGACTCCGGTCACTGGTCACGGGTCACCCCTTTCGGGCTATCTGACGATACCGAGGTCGGCCAGCACGGCTTGAGATCGCGGACATCGGGTCTCATTGCAGTTGCAGCTTAGCCGCTGTTACCACGTTGCGCCACTTCGCGATCTCCTCGCGTATGAAGTCGCCGTACGCCTGCGGCGTGCCGGTGGCTACTTCGAGGTCCTGTGACTCGTAGAGCTTGCGTATCTCCGAAGACCCGAGCGCTTTCCCGATCGCCGCATTGAGCTTCGCTACCGTCTCGCGGGGCGTAGCCGCCGGAGCGAGCAGACCGTAGCGGGAATCCACGACCACTTTCGGAAAGCCGGACTCCACGAACGTGGGAACTTCGGGAAGTCTCGGGCTCCTGACAGCGCTTGCGACGGCGATCACGCGGACCCTTCCGCTACGGGCGTGCGGCATCGCGACCGGGGCGGCGACGAACATCGAATCGACGTGGCCGGCGATCACGTCGATCAGCGCGGGCGAGGCCCCCTTGTGGGGGACATGCAGCATCTTGACGCCCGCCGCAAGCGCGAGGAGCTCGACGGCCAGGTGCAGCGAGCCGCCGGTTCCGGAGGACGCGTACGAGAGCATCGCGGGCCGGCTCCTGGCAAGCGCAACAAGCTCCTTGACCGACCGTACGGGCACGGTGGGATTCACGACGAACACGAGGAAGCTGACGGCGACGGACCCTACCCCCGCGAAATCGCGCGCGAGGTCGTACGGCTGCTTCGCGGACGTCGCGGCATTGACCGGCAGAGATGAAGACACCGCAAGAAGCGTGTAGCCGTCGGGCGGAGACTTCGCTACGTAGTCCGTCCCGATCACACCGTTGGCGCCTGGACGATAATCGATCACGAAGGGCTGCCCCAGCAGCTCGTGCAGCCTCTGGGCGAGCGGCCGCATGACCGCGTCGTTGGGGCCGCCTGCACTGAAGGCAATGACGATGCGAGCCGGCTTGCTCGGGTAGTCCTGTGCCCCTGCGGCTGTTGTCAGCACGGCAGCCGACACGACCGCGAGCCACGACGAATAACGGCGGAATTTCTCCATCTGGCCGGACCTCGACGATAGCAAGCGGGATCCCCTATTCTGACCGACTTTAATGCCGCGGGCGATCCGCCCGCGAACCCGTGCAGAGAAGTAGAATCGCGATGCAAATGACGATTTCCCGCCCTGAACCTCGCGGCTACCCCGGAAACCTCGGGCTCCTTTTCGCAGAGCACGGCGCATCGGACCGCGCCGCCATCATCGACCTGCGCGACGGCACTAATCCCCGGCCGGTGAGCTTCCGCGAGCTCGACGCCGGCTGCAATGCGGTCGCGCGCGGGCTCACGAAGGCCGGATTGAGACCGGGCGACCGCATCGGAATCCTGTCGCTCAACCGGGTCGAATTCGTCATGACCGTGCTCGGCACGATGCGGGCGGGCGTCGTGCCCGTGCCGGTCAACGTGAAGCTTCCTGCCGATGGCGTCGCCTATATCCTCAAGGACGCGGGCGCGCGCATCGTCTTCGTGGAGTCCGCGTCGAAACGACAGGTTCCGATAGGGGCGCGCACGGTGGATTTCGACGCGGACTTTGCAAGCTTTCTCGATCCGGGTCCATTTGAAGCGTTCGAGCCCGCGCCCGATTCGGTCGCGATCCAGCCCTACACGTCGGGCTCGACCGGCCGGCCCAAGGGCGTGCTGCTCTCCCACTACGGCCAGAACTGGAGCCGGCTGATCCTCGCGCACACGCGCGGCACGACTGCGAAAGACGTGATCCTCGTCGCCGCGCCGCTGTACCACAAGAACGCGCTGAACGCGATCAAGCAGGGGCTCACGGCCGGCGCGATGCTGGTCATGCTGCCGCAGTTCGACATCGCGCGCTACATCGAGGCGCTCGGTCGCTACCGCTGCACGGTCATCTCCGGCGTGCCTACCATGATGGCGATGGTGCTGACGCGCAAGGACCTGCTGGCGAAGGTGGATACGGGCTCCGTGCGTACGGTCATGATGGGCTCGGCGCTGTCGTCCGCGACGCTGCTCGAGGACGTGAAGGCGAGCTTTCCGAGCGCCGAGGCGCTGGTCGTGTACGGCGTCACCGAGGGCGGGCCGGTCCCCCTCGGACCGCATCCGGACGGCAAACCGCGCCCTGCCGGATCGCTGGGCGTGCCCTACGCCGGCACGGAGGCGAAGCTGGTCGGCGGCCCCGGTCCCGATGAAGGCGAGCTGGCTGTGAAGAACCCGGGCAACCTGCTCGGCTACCACAACCTCCCCGCGGAAACGGCGAAGCGGCTGCGCGACGGCTGGTACTACACGGGCGACGTCTGCCGCCGCGACGCGGAGGGATTCTATTACTTCGTCGGCCGCACCGACGACATGTTCGTGTGCGGCGGCGAGAACATCTTTCCGGGCGAGGTGCAGGCGCTCCTCGAACGCCATCCCGCGGTCCACCAGGCGCTGGTCATGCCCTTCGACCACGAGATGAAAGGACAAGTCCCCTACGCGTTCATCGTCGCGAAGAGCGGAGCACGCGTAAGCGAGGAGGACTTGAAGCAGTTCGCGCTGGCGAACGCCCCCGCTTACCAGCATCCGCGACGGGTCTTTTTTCTCGAGCAGTTTCCACTCGCCGGAACCAACAAGGTGGACCGGGACCAGCTGCGGCGGCTGGTGGCCGCAGGCGGATAGGCGCGGTAGCCAAGCCCCTACGGGCTCGCGGAGTGGTCCATTCGCGCTCGACCTTACTTCAACAAGTGCTCTCGAAGGAACGCAATGGCGCGCTGACGTGCCTCGGCTTGCGATTCTTTTATCATACTTACCATGTGGCCTACGCCCTCAAAGTACGCGACGACGAGCGGCTTGCCGAGGGCGCGGGCGGCTCGCTCATACTCGCGAGATTGCTCCACGGGGACATCCGGGTCTGCGGTCCCGTGCATCATCAGGAGCGGTGCCGCCAACCCGGCCAATACGTCAAGCGGCTTCGCCGGATGGGGATTGATGGCCGGCGTATGCGCTGGAGCATCCACGACCACCGCCTGCACACCCGCACCGGTGGACGCGGCCCACAAGGCGGCAT
>Ga0075428_100009502_pt1 | contig 10797 bp, 7 predicted proteins | sample RhiMetdeltSRZDD2_FD_75291 | JGI IMG/M metagenome (GOLD analysis project Ga0075428, IMG submission 75291) | Populus rhizosphere microbial communities from Tennessee, USA - Rhizosphere MetaG P. deltoides SRZDD2 | ecosystem: Host-associated > Plants > Roots > Rhizosphere > Soil | place: USA... | reverse complement strand
GTGGCCTGTCCCGTGTGTCTCGAGCCCGCGGGCTGCTCTGCGTGCACGCGGCCGGCGGGCCACGGCGGCTGCGCCGAGTACTCGGCCCGAGTCCGCTGCGGCTGCGGCGGACCTGACAAGGTTCGCCTGCGAGTGGAGCCCGAGGGTCTCGACTGCGAGTGCTGCGGCGCCCGCTATCCCGTGCACGAGGCCGCGGGCTACGCCGATCTCGCGCCGCGCGCACGAGTGGGCGAGGTCACGCAATACGCCGATCACGAGTTCCACGAGCGCCTGGGCGTCGTGGATGCGCCGCCGCTGCTCTCGGCGCGCATCAAGGCCGACATGATGCGGGGCATGCTGCGGCCTCAGCCCGGCGAGACGATCCTCGACCTGGGCTGCGGTGCCGGCAAGTTTGCGCTCTTCACGGGCCAGGGCGGCGTGCAGGCCGCCGGCATCGATCTCGCGCCCTTCTTCCTCCCGCGCGCGGCGCGGCAGCTCGACCTCGTGGTGGGAGACCTGCGAAGGCTTCCTTTCCGCAAGGGCGCCTTCCCCAAGGCGTATACGCTCGACGTGCTCGAACACCTGGACGAAGCTGGGGTCCTCGACGTGCTGCTTGAGGCGCGGCGCAGCCTTGGCGTGGACGGCCGCCTCTTCGTCTACACCCATGCGATGGAGTCCTCCCGCATCGCGTCCTTCCAGCGCGCGGTCAACCGCTTGGCGAAGCGCCTCGGGAGCGCCGGTCTCATCGACCACGAGCGGGAGGCGCTGCGCAAGAGCGACCACGTCAACGCGATCCGCAGCCACGAGCATTTCGACGCATTGTGCGAAGCAACGGGCTTGCGCGTTCTCGAGCGCCGCTACTACAACGTGGTCTTCAAGGCGGTGGTCGAGGACCTGCTGCTCCGCATGCTTCAACACGCGCGGCGCGACGCGAAGGCCCCTCTCCCTATGAGCCCCCACGCTCACGCCTTGGCTGCTCCCGCCACGGCCCCAGGGCCGCTCGTCGTCGCCGCCGCGACGCTCGCGACCTGGCTCCTGAAGCTCGACGTCCTGCTCTTCGGCCGGATCCGCACCGGGCCCTTCTTTGGCCTGCTCGCGCCCAGGGCGCGATGAGGATCCTCTACGTGGCCTCCGACCAGCAGCTTCCTGGCACCAGCGGCGGCAGCGTCCACGTGCACGAGGTGGCCCACGGTCTCGGGAAGCGCGGCCACGAGGTGCACGTGGTGGTCCGGCGCGAGGGCGCCCGGCTCGAAACCGAGAGCCAGGACGGCGTCCACGTGCATCGCATCTCGTGGCGGCCGCCGCATCGCTTCTTCCGTTTCCGGGCAGCCGCGACGGTGGAACGCCTGGCACGCGAGACGCGTCCCGCTGCGGTGATGGAGCGCTACTACAACTTCGGCGGCGAGGGCATTCGTGCCGCGGTCCGGCTTGGGACTCCGTCCCTGCTCGAGGTCAACTCGCCGGTGGAGGACCATCCCGGCTCGACGAAGGCGCTCCTCGACGCCCTGCTGGTCGCGCGCCCGATGCGCCGGTATCGGGAACGGCTGGTGCGCGCCGCGAGCGCCCTGGTCGCGCCCATCGCCGAGATCGTGCCCGCCTTCGCGCGGGACAAGACGACGCTCGTGAGCTGGGGCGCGAACGTGGACGCCTTCAGGCCCGACCGGCGCAGCGCCGCCTTTCGCCGCGGCCTGGGGGTCCCGGAGGGCGCGCTCGTGGTACTGTTCAGCGGCAGCTTCCGGCCGTGGCACGGCGTGCACATCTTCGAGGCTGCCGCGCGCCGGCTGAGGGACCGCGCAGACCTCTTCTTCCTCCTCGTCGGAAGCCCCGACGCGTCCATGGACGCGCGCTACCGCGGACGCCGCCTGGGCCGTGTGGCGTACGAGCGGATGCCCGAGGTGGTGGCCTCCGCGGACGTCGGCGTCGCCCCCTACGACACTGCTCGGCTCGCGCAGCTCCGCCTGGGTTTCTACTGGTCGCCGCTGAAGATCTTCGAGTACATGGCGAGCGGCCTGCCCGTGGTCACGATCCCACGCGCGCCGCTCACCGAGATCGCGCGCGATGGGCAGGAAGGCGTGTTCTTCCGTGAGGCCGACGCGACGGCGCTCGCCGGCGCGCTCGTTCGCCTGGCCGACGACCCGGCCCTCCGGGCACGGCTCGGCGCGAGCGGGCGGACGCGCGTCGTCGAGCGCTACTCCTGGGCGAAGCACTGCGAGGCGCTCGAGAGAGTGCTCCTGAGGATCGCGCCTTGAGGGTCGTGCTCGTCTCGGAGGTGTTCCCGCCGCGAGCGGGCGGCGCGGGCTGGTCCTCCCGTGCGTTGGCGCTCGGCCTGCGCTCGGCCGGCCACGAGGTTGCGGTGATCACCACGAGCCCCGGGCCGGCCGAGATGGACGGCCTGCGCATCCGCCGTCTCGATTTCCACGGCCGCAAGCGCTTCGCCTGGCCGCGCGCCTTCGACCGCGCGCTCCGCGAGACCGGCTTCGACGTGGTCCATGCTCAGCATTCGCTGGCCGCCCTGGGCGCGCTGCGTCACGGCCGCGAGCGCCGCGTCGCGGTCACGGTGCGCGACCACTGGCCGGTGTGCTTCTGGTCCACGCGCCTCAGCCGCGGGATGCTCTGCCCGGGCTGTGGGATCCTGCCGATGACGCGCTGCGTGGACGGCCACGTGCCGGCGGTTGCCCCGCTGTCCTGGGGCGCGATCCCGTACATGCGCTGGGACCTCCGGGCGAAGCGCGCGGCGCTCGGGCGCGCAGGAGCGACGCTAGCCGTCAGCGACGCGATCGCCTCCGAGCTGCGGGCCGCCGGCATTCCGCGCGTCGTAGTGCTTCCGAACATCGTGGACGCCGAGGAGGCGCGCGGCGTCGCACGCGAGCCGGCATCCTTCCCGCTCCCGGATCGCTTCCTGCTGTTCGTGGGCAAGCTCGAGCCCAACAAGGGCGCCCACCTGCTGGTGCCCGCTGTGGCGGCCGCCAAGACACGCCTGCCCGTGGTGGTTCTCGGCGAGGGCTCGTTCCACCACGAGTTGAAGCTCGAAGCGGCCCGCCAAGGCGTCGAGCTGCTGGTCCGCGGCTGGGCGCACCACGACGACATGTTGCGCATCCTGGCGCGTGCCACGGCCCTGGTGTTTCCCAGCCTGTGGCCCGAGCCGCTCTCCCGCGTGCTTCTCGAGGCGATCGCTCTCGGCACGCCGATCGCGGCCATGGACACGGGCGGCACGCGCGAGATCCTGGAGGATGGCCGGAGCGGCCTCATCGTCGCGGATGCCGCGGGCTTGACGGACGCGGTGGCGCGAGTCGCCAGCGACGCATCGCTGCGCCAGCGCCTCGGCGAGGCGGGGCGGGAGCGCGCGCGCGCGTTCTCGCCCGAGACGCTGGTCCCTCGCTACACGGCCGTCTACGCGAGGCTCGCATGAGGGTCGCGCTGCTCTCGCGCGCCGCGCACCCGCTCCACGACCCGGGCGGCCTCGAGCGGGCCGTGTTCCACCTGGCGAAGCACCTCCGGGCGCTGGGCGTCGAGCCGGTCCTGTTGACGCGGCCCGCGACCCGGCCGGGCGTCTTCCCCGGCGAGGTCATGACGATCCGCTACGGTGCGACACGCGGCCTGCCTCACGGCCGGGTCCTCGACCGCACGCTGCACTACCCTGCGTTCGCGCGCCGGATGGGGGAAGCGACGGCGGAGCTGGTGCGCGCCGGACGGATCGACCTGGTCCACGCCCAGGGCCTCGCCGCGCTCGGCTACGGGCGCCTGCGCGCCCGGGACCGTGCGCTGCGCGCACCGCTGGTGATGAACCCGCAGGGCATGGAGGAACACAAAGCGGGCGGCCTGAAGGGCCTGGCCCTGGCGCGCATCAAGCGCCTCTCCCGAGAGGCCGCGCGCCTCGCCGACCGCGTGATCGCGACGGACGACGCGACGCGTGACGAGGTGCCTCGCTACCTGGGCGTCGACGCTCGAAAGGTCGTGGTTCTCGCCAACGGCGTCGACATCGCCGAGATCCGTCAGGCGACGCCGCCGGACTGGGAGCGCGTGGCGCGTCAGGCGCTGCCGATCTTGAAGACCGCCGACCCGCTGTTCCTCTCGGTGGGCCGCGTCGAGGCCTACAAGGGCTTCGGTGACATCCTCTCCGCCTTCGATCGCCTGGAGGAGACCGGCCGCCTCCCTCGCTCCTGGGCTTGGGTGGTGGTGGGCGAGGGGCGCTACGCGCGGACCTTGGAGCGCGGCCGCCGCCACGGCATCGCCAAGCACCTGAGCTTCGCCGGCCGGGTCAGCGACGCGCTGCTCCACGCCCTCTACGAACGCGCCGACGTCTTCGTCCACGCCACGCGCTACGAGGGCTCGAGCCTCGTCACGCTCGAGGCCATGGCCCACGGCCTGCCGGTGGTGGCCACGCGCGCCGGCGGCATCCCGGACAAGGTCGGCCCCTCGAACGGCCGGCTCGTGGAGCCCGGCGACGTGGCCGGCCTGTCCGCAGCGATCGCCGAGCTGGCCGCGGATGCCGCGCTCCGCGAGCGACTCGGGGCCGCCGGCAGGGCGCGCGTGACCTTGGACTTCACCTGGGAGCGCGTGGCACGCAACACGGTCAGGCTCTACGAGGAGCTGCTCGCGAGATGAACGTGCGCGCGGCGCTGGGCGCGCTGCTCGCCCTCGTACTGTTCGACCTCGCCCTGATCGTCGTGACGTCGGACGTGTCCGTCTTCACGGCCCTGGGAGCGCCGCGCGTGGGCGGCCCGGGCTTCGGGCTGCGTGCCGGGATCACGGCCGCTCTCTTCGTGATTCGCTTTCGCCTGCTCGCGCCGGCGCAGCAGCGGATCAGCTCTGGGGCGTTGGTCCTGGGGCTGCTGTTCTTTCCCACGCTCGTCCACTTCCAGATCGGCGGCGGCCGCATCAACGGTGACGGCATGAGCTACTACGCCTTCGTCCACTCGATCTGGAAGGACCACGACTTCGACCTCGCCGACGACTACGAGCACTTCGGCATGCTCACGCGTGGCGATCTCGCGGTCCCGACCACGACCGGCCACCGGCGCACGATCTACTCGGTGGGACCCGCGGTGGTGTGGGGGCCGTTCTTCGCGGTGGGCGAGCTGGTGGGACGGATCGACCGCCTGCTCGGCGGGGCGCCCGACTTGTCGGGGTTCGGCAAGTACCACTGGAACGCGGTCGCGCTCGGCAGCTTCCTCTACGGCTATGCAGCGCTGGTCCTGATCTTCGGCCTTGCGCGGCGTTATTTCTCGGAGACGACGGCGCTCGCGGCCGTGCTGCTCGTCTACGGCGCGACGTTCCACTACTGGTACATGGTTTTCCAGCCGACATACGCCCATTCCGCATCGGCGTTCCTCACGGCCGTCGCGCTCGTGCTGTGGGACCGGGGCCGCGGGACGAGCGGCCCGTCGGCGTTCCTCGTGCTGGGCCTCGTGCTGGGCCTCGCGATGTGCGTGCGCTGGCAGAACGGCGTGTTCCTGGTCCTGCCGGCGCTCGACCTGCTCCAGCGTTTGATTCGCGACCGTACGGCCTGGCCCCGCCTCGCGCTGTGCGGTGCGCTACTGCTCGCCGGCACCCTTGCGGGCGCGACCCCGCAGATGCTGGCGTGGAAGGCCATCTACGACCACTGGGTCCTGCCTCACCCGCCACAGGGGCCCGGCTTCGTGCGCCTTCATCATCCGCGCATCGTGGAGACGCTGTTCAGTTCGCGTCACGGGCTGCTCTCCTGGACGCCGGTGTTCTGGCTCGGCTTCCTCGGGCTCGTGCCGCTGGTGCGGCGGCGCCCGCAGATCGGCTGGGCGCTCGTGCCGCCGTTGGTGTTGATGACGTGGGTGAATATGGGCGTCGCGGACTACTGGGCCGGCCATTCCTTCTCGGGGCGCCGCTTCGACAGCCTGCTGCCGGTGTTCGCTCTGGCGATGGCCGCCAGCATCGACCTGCTGCGCCGCTTCGCGCGCGAGCATCCTCGAGCCGTGGTGGCCGTGCCGGCGCTGTGTCTCGCAGCCTGGAACGTCTCCCTGGCCGAGGCGCTGCGTCGCAACTGGATCCCCCGCGACGACACCGTCGCGTTCTCCACCCTGGCTCGCGCCACCACCCAGGCGTTCTCGGACACGGTCGGCTTCCCGACCACCTGGCCCGCGAGCTGGCTCTTCGCGCTGCGCTACGACCGGCCCCCCAGCCAGTTCGACCTCGTGGTGGGCCGTTATCTCTTCCACATGCAGAACAACCTGGGCGGCGTCCTGGAGGTCGGCGCGCCGGGCGACGAGGCGCTGCTCGGCGAGGGCTTCTTCGGCATCGAGAACCATGAGGGGCGCGCGACCCGCCGGCTTCGAGGGCGGGCCCGCATCTTCGCGCCGCTGGATCACGCCGAGGACCTGGAGCTGCGCTTCGAGGCGGCCGCGCCCGAACCACGGGAGGTTCGCGTGCTGGTGAACGGCCGGGAGGCCGGCCGTTTCCGCGTGGATGCGACTTGGTCCGAGGCGCGTCTCGAGGTCCCCGCGGCCTTCTGGCGTCGTGAGATCAACGAAGTCGCGCTCGAGACGAGCGGCGACGGCGTGCGTCTCGACCGCGTCACCTTCGTCCGGGGACCGGGCTCCAGGAGATGGGCTTGAGGCGACGGGCGGTCGTCATCGGCGGCGGTCCCGCCGGCATCCGCGCCGCGCACCTGCTCGCCAAGGGCGGCCTGGAGACGACGCTCCTCGAGAGCGCGCCGGTGCTGGGCGGCCTGGCTAGCTCCTTCGACGTCCAGGGCGTGACCATCGAGCGCTACTACCACTTCGTCTGCAGGGGCGACGACGACCTGGCCGCGGCGCTCAGCGAGATCGGTCTCTCCGGGAAGCTCCGCTGGAAGGACTCCCGGATGGCCTACTTCGTGGACGGCACGCTCTACCCGTTCCTCACGCCGCTCGAGCTGTTGCGCTTCCGTGCGTTGCCTGTCGTCGACCGGCTGCGGGCCGGCTTCGCGGTGAAGCTGGCTCAGCGCAAGAGGGAAGAGGTCCTCGCGCCGCAGCGGGCCACGGCCTGGCTGCGCACGCTGTTCGGCGATCGCGCCTACAGGGTGATCTGGGAGCCGCTGATGCGCTTCAAGTTCGCCGAGCACGCCGACGCCATCTCCGCGGCCTGGATCTGGGCGCGCATGGTCCGTCTGGGCCGCTCGCGCAAATCGGCCTGGCGCGAGGAGCTCGGCTACATCGAGGGCGGCTCGCAAACCGTCCTCGAGGGGCTCCGCCGCGATTTCGAGCGGCACGGCGGCAAGACGATCCTGAGCGCTCCTGTCGAGGCGATCCTGGTCGCGAACGGGCGGGCCGAGGGCGTTCGCCTGGGCGGCGAGAATCTGGCCGCCGACGTGGTGGTCTCCACGATCACGCCGAAGCACTTCCTGAGGCTGGCGGCCGACTTCCCTGAGGGCACCTACCGGGAGGGGCTGCGCCGCATCCCCGTGATCGGGATCTTCTGTCTGTTCCTGCGGCTGCGCGAGAGCGTGACGCCGTTCTTCTGGGTGAACACCAACGACGCGCGCGTGCCGTTTGCAGGCATGATCGAGTACACCAACCTGAACCCGCTTCCGGAACTGGGCGGCGACCACATCCTGTACATCCCGCAGTACCTGTCCCCGGACGATTCGCGCTACCTGCAGAGCGACGAGGAGGTCTTCCGCAAGTACACGGATGCGCTCGCCCTCATTCACCCCGGCTTCGACCGGAGCTGGGTGAGGTTCCACGCGCTGTTCCGAGACCGGTATGCGCAGCCGATCTGCCTCACCGACTACCGCGAGACTACGCCGCAGATCGCGACGCCGCTGCCGAACCTGTTCCTCACCGACTCCAGCCAGCTCCACCCCCACGACCGGACGATCAGCGGCTCGATGAGCCTGGGCCGCGAGGCCGCGCGCCTGGCCGCTGCCGTCCCGCCTCGGGCGTGAAACGCCTCCTGCTGGCAATCGCGCTGTTCGTGCCGGCCCTGCTCGCGCAGCTCTCCCGCGATGCGCCGCGCCTCGATGCCGACGCCGTGGAGTACTACGCTCACCTGCGTTCGCTCTACTACGACCGCGACCTAGACTTCGCCAACGAGTTCGAGCATTTCGGGATCCTGACCCGCGGCGACAAGACGAACCCGACATCGACGGGGCATCGGCGCACGATCTTCTCGGTGGGGCCGGCGCTCCTGTGGATGCCGTTCTACGCGGCTGGAGACGTCGTGGCACGCGCCGCCGGCGAACCCGAACAGGGCTATTCACTGTGGCACATCCGGGCCGTGTGTCTCGGCAGCCTCGTCTACATCGTCATCGGTCTGCTTCTGGTGGAAGCCGTCCTCGCATCGCTCTTCCCCGAGTCCGCCAGCTTCACCGTGCTCCTGCTCTTCTATGCCACCCTGCTGTGGTGGTACGCGACCGTCGAGCCCGTGATGAGCCATCCCGGCAACTTCTTCCTCGCGTCGCTGGCGCTCTTCCTGTTCTGGCCCGAGCGTGAGGGATTGTCCCTGCGCCGGGGGGTGCTTCTCGGGTTCGTGATCGGCGTCGGCGCGACGGTGCGCTGGCAGAGCGCGGTCCTGCTGTTGCTGCCCGCGCTCGCGCTGCTACCGGCCTTGCGGCGCGCACCGCTCCCGACGCTGCGCACAGGCCTTGCGACCCTCGCGGCATTCGTGCTGGGCGCCCTGCCGCAGCTCATGGCGTGGAAAGCGATCTTCGGCCAATACCTGCTCGCCGACCCGCCTCATGGCCGAGACTTCTTGCGCCTCGACCATCCGTACCTGCTCCAGACCTTCTTCTCCTCGCGCCACGGCCTGCTCTACTGGACTCCTGTGCTCTGGGCCGGCTTCCTCGGCCTGGCCGCGTACGTGCGCCGGGACCGCTGGGGCGCGCTGCTGCTGCTGCTGCCCGTCGCCGTCATGAGCTACGTGAACGCCTGCTCGGGCGACTGGTGGGCCGGCGGCAGCTTCTCGAACCGGCGCTTCGATTCGACGCTCCCGATGCTGGCAGTCGGCCTCGCCTTCGCGGTGTCGTCGGCCTTGGCGATGGCGCGGCGGCGGCCCGACCTGATGCTCACGGGCTTGGCGGCCATCGTCGTCCTGTGGAACGCGCTGCTCATGGCGCAGTACAAGCAGGTTCTGCTGCCGCTCGACGACACCGCGTCCTTCGCGATGATCGCGGAGAACTCCGCTGCGATCGTTCAGGCCTCGACCGGCACGCCCCTCGCCTGGCCGGCGAACTGGATCTTCATGGCCGAGCACCGACTCGGCGCCGGTCGCTACGACCTCATGGTGGGCAAGTACCTCTTCTATCGCCAACAGAACCTGGGCGGCGTCATCGACCTCGGGGACCCGGGGGCCGATCCTGCGCTCGTCGGACCCGGCTGGGGAACCTCGCGCAACTGCGAGAACGTTCAGTGCCGCGCCGTCGATGGCAGGGCGCGGCTCCTCGCGCCCCTCGACGTCCCCGAGGCCCTCGAGGTCTTCGTGCGGGCGCGCGGCGAGGGCGTGCTGCAGCTGGCCGTGAACGGCACGCTCGTCGCCGCATTTCCGCTCCGCGAGCGGCTGTTCGAGGCCAGCGTGCGTGTGCCGCGCGTGCGCTGGCACCGCGAGTTGAACGACCTCGTGTTCACCGTCGCCGGCACCGCGGACGTGGACCGCGTGCGCTTCGCGAGGCTGCCTTGAACCGCGAAGAGTACCTCCGCATGTTCGAGGCCGAGGAGCGCCAGTGGTGGTATGCGGGCATGCGCGCGATCGCCCTCGCCCTGCTGGCGGGCAGGCTGAGCCCCGATCCTGTTCGGCGCGTGCTCGACGCGGGCTCCGGCACCGGCGTCAATCTCCTCGCCCTCGCTTCCTATGGGCGGACCGTGGGCGTCGAGCTGTCGGAGGACGCACTGGCGCTGGCCAGGCGCCGCGGCGTAGAGAGCGTGCACGCGTCGGTGCTGAGCCTGCCTTTCGGCGAGGGGGTGTTCGGCCTGGTGACATCCTTCGACGTGCTCTACCACCGCTGGGTGCCCGACGACTCGGCCGCCGTCCGCGAGATGGCCCGTGTGCTCCAGCCCGGTGGGTTCTTGCTCGTCCGGGTGCCGGCCCTCCGCATGCTCTGGGGCGCGCACGACGAGGCCGTCCACTCCCGTCATCGCTACACCCTCGAGGAAGTCGGGGCCCTCCTCCGCAACGCCGGCTTCGAGGTGGTCCGGGCGACCTACGCAAACTCCTTCCTGTTCCCGGTGATCCTGCTGCGGCGGACGCTCGATCGGCTCACCGGCCGGCACGGGTCCGACGTCGCCTTCCTGCCGGCGCCGCTCGAGGCGCTGTTCCGTTGGCTACTGCTACTCGAAGCGCGGCTCGTCCGGCGGCTCTCGCTCCCGCTCGGCGCGAGCGTGCTGGTGCTGGCCCGGAAGCCTGCTTGAGATGGAGCTCTGTTGACGTAGCCCAGCACGCGCAGATCCTCGTTCATTGCGGCGGAGCGTGTCTCGATCACGACCAGCACGATGTCCGGTCGCGGGTCGGTCGGGGCGGGGCGCATCAGTTCACGTAGCCGAGGGCGTTCAGACCCTCGATCGCCTCCGCGTCCAGCCCCACCGCGACGCTCTCGCCCGCGTAGCGGTGCGCGCGCGCTTCGCGCTGCTGGTAGAGGCGCTGCAGGCTCGCCTCGCGCTCGGGCAGCTCGTGGGCAAGGTTGCGCGTCTCGCCCGGATCCGCCCCTAGATCGAACAGCAGCGTGCCCGTGGCGTCGCCGCCGATGCGCTTCCAGTCGCCGGTCAGCGTGACGCGAAGCGCCTGTTCGCGGCCGTCCTTCGCCTGGCGGCGCCAGAGGTGGGCGAAGAGCGGGCGCGGGGCCAGACGCGCGCGGCGGTCGCGGAGCAGCGGCAC
>Ga0075428_100009499_pt1 | contig 10798 bp, 9 predicted proteins | sample RhiMetdeltSRZDD2_FD_75291 | JGI IMG/M metagenome (GOLD analysis project Ga0075428, IMG submission 75291) | Populus rhizosphere microbial communities from Tennessee, USA - Rhizosphere MetaG P. deltoides SRZDD2 | ecosystem: Host-associated > Plants > Roots > Rhizosphere > Soil | place: USA... | reverse complement strand
GGCTACGCCGGCCAGGGCTTCGGGTTTGGTGTCGCGGAGAATCTCGAGGATCGCGGTCCGGTCGGCGGCGCTGAGATGCTTAAAGCTCTCGCTCGTGTCGGCGCCCGTCAGCACCGCGTTCAAGCGCGCATAGAACATGCTGCGCGCGTCGCTCGGCAGCGCGTCGAACTCCGGCGAGTAGATGAGATAGCTCAGCGGATAGCGGAACAACCGGTGCGTCAAATCGAAGTCGCGCAGCGACCGGTCTTGCGAGTCGCGGACGGCGCGACTCGCGAACTGCTCCGCGAACTTCGCGTCGCCCGAGATCGGGTCCGTGTACTCGACGGCATCGACGAACAGCATCATCTGCAGCAAGCGCTCGACCGTCGTCTCGAGCGGGTCTTCGCGCTTGTCGGCAGCAGAGCGCGCGTCATAGCTCACGCGCGTGATCAGGTTCTGCACGTCGGCCTGATGCTGCAGCACGAGCAACGCGACGATGTCGCTCTTGTTGGTGAGATACGGCTTCGTGTCGACCAAGCCGTCGAGCGTGTCGCGATTGCCGACGCGCAGCTCCTCGAGCTTGTCGAAGTCGTAGATCGTCTTGATCACCATGTTTCCGAGATGAACTTGGCTGCCGTGCTGGCCCGTCACGTACCAACCGCCCCAGCGGCTCTTCAGCGGCGTGCGGTCGGAGATCAGGATCCAGCCCTCGTGCGAGACGAGCATGCCCGTCGTGCCCGTGTAGCCGGAGCCGACGATGAAGCGCGGCACGCCGCCGCCCGTCAACGAGTACGAGTCGTGGCAGCTCATGCAGCGGCCGAGCTCGGCCGTGAACGTTGGCTTCGGCGCATCCTGCTCGAGCAGATAGAACACGGGCCCGAGATCGGAGTCGACCGACCCGATTTCGATCGGCGCCGCCGCGCCCTGCACGTAGCCGACGTACACGTCGTCGTTGAAATAGATCGCGCGCGGCGTCCTCGGACCGATGAGCTTGCCCTGCAAGCTCGTCTGCGAGTACACGAGCGTCTGCGACGAAGGATCGATGTCGAGAGCCGCCAGCAACGAGTCGAGATAACCGCGCGGGCCTTCGTGTTGAAGCTGGACCTCACCGCGCTCGAGCTTGCCGATCAATGCGGCGACACGATCGGTGCGCTTGCCCGTCGTATACGGAATCGTCGGGTACTCGGTTTCGTAGCGCAGCATCGAGCCGTTCGCCGGCGCGCTCGGCGCGAAGCCGATCAATGCCGGCTCGGTGCCGTCGGGCGCGGAATCGCCCCCACGCACGAGCCACAGGGCGACGCCAGCGACCGCCGCGGCGCCTACGGCGCCGAGCGCGAGAAGCGCACGCGTTCTACCCACTCGACTCATACTGCGTAGCTTGCCAAAACCTCGTCGCCACAGCCACGGCCTGCGCGGGCGGTGCAGTACAATGCCGCGCTATGGACGTCACCACCGCTACCTTCGAGACCGAGGTCCTCGCGGCCTCCAACACCGTTCCCGTCGTCGTCGACTTTTGGGCGCCGTGGTGCGGCCCTTGCCGCACGCTCGGGCCCACCCTCGACAAAGTCGCGCAAGAGTTCGGCGGCCGCGTCAAGCTCGTGAAGATCAACTCCGACGAGAATCAGGAGCTTTCGCAGGCCTTCAACATCCGTTCGATCCCGAACGTCATCGCGTTCAAGGGCGGGCGCGCCGTCGCACAGTTCATGGGCGCGGTTCCCGAGGGGCAAGTCCGCGAGTTCTTCGGGCAGCTCGTCCCGTCGGCCGGCGAGGAGACGCTGCGCGCCGCCGAGGCCGCATACGCGGCGGGCAACACGGACCGCGCCGCCGAGTTGCTGGCCCAAGTGCCGCGCGACATCGCAATCTCCGAGCGCATCGCGGCGCTCGAGCGCGGTATCTCGTTCGCGAAAGTCGGCAGCGACGGTCCCGGCGAAGCGGAGCTCCGCGAAGCGCTCGGCATCGATCCGCTCGACCACGATTCGCGCATCAAGCTCGCGAGCGTGCTCGCGGGCAAACGCCGCTTTCGCGAGGCGATGGAAGAGCTGCTCGAGGTCGTTCGCCTCGGGCGCCGCGCACACGGCGATGCCGCGCGAGAGCAACTGCTGGCGCTATTCGCGCTAGCGGCTTCGGAGCCGACGCTCGTCGCCGAATACCGCCGCAAGCTCGCGAGCGCGCTCCACTAGCTCATGCAGCGCACGCTGATCACGATCGGCGTCGCCGTGCTCGTCGCGGGGTTGCTCTGGCCGTGGTTGTCGAAGCTTGGGCTCGGCCGGTTGCCGGGCGACTTCCGCATTCAGACCGGCAACAGCGTCTTCTATTTCCCGCTCGCGACGTGCTTGGTCGTGTCGGTCGTGCTGTCGCTCATCCTGTGGCTGTTGCGCCGTTGAGCTAGCCGCGCTCGGGCACGAGCACTGCCGCACCTTCGAGCTTCCCCGCTTTGAGCCGCGCGAGCGCCTCGTTCGCCGCCGTCAGCGGCGTGACTTCGACGCTCGGATCGAGCTGCAACGTCGCCGCCAACCGCATGAAGTCGCGGCCGTCCGCGCGCGTCAGGTTCGCGACCGTGACGACGGAGCGTTCGCCCCAGAGCAGCCGATACGGAAACGCCGGGATGTCGCTCATGTGGATGCCGGCACAGACGACGCGGCCGCCGGGGCGAACCGCGGCGAGCGCGGCGGGCACGAGCGAGCCGACGGCCGCGAAAATGATGGCGGCGTCGAGCAGCTCGCTCGGCAACTCGTCGGAGCCGCCGGCCCAGATAGCGCCAAGCCGCCGCGCGAACGCCTGACCCGCGCGATCGCCGGGCCGCGTGAACGCGTACACCTCGCGTTGCTCGGCTCGCGCGACTTGCGCGAGAAGATGCGCGGCCGCGCCGAAGCCGTAGAGACCGAGCCGACTCGCGTCACCTGCTGCGCGGTACGCGCGGTAGCCGATGAGCCCGGCACAGAGCAGCGGCGCGGCGGCGGCATCCGAATAGCGCTCGGGGATGGCGAGGCAGTAGCGCGCGTCGGCCGTCACGAACTGCGCGTAGCCGCCGGGAACGGTGTAACCGGTGAACTCGGCGCGCTCACAGAGATTCTCGAGCCCGCGCATGCACGGCTCGCAAGTGCCGCACGTGCGCGCGAGCCACGGCACGCCGACACGGTCGTTGAGCTTCACGTTCGTGACCGCGTCGCCCGCGGCGACGACGCGGCCCACGATCTCGTGGCCCGGTGTCACGGGATAGCGAACGTCGGGCAAGTCGCCGTCGAGCACGTGCAGGTCGGTGCGGCACACGCCGCACGCGAGCACCTCGAGCAGCACTTCGGTCGGCGACGGCCGCGGCATGGCGACGACGTCGGGCTCGAGTGCGCGGCCCGGGCCCTTCAGGCGCATCGCGGTCATCGTCGCGGGAATCGACATGCGACCAGCCTCTGCGGCTCCTGGGACTGCGTCAACTCGGCTAGAATTCCGGGCAATCCAAAGGGATAGCATGCTCAGATCGTTTTCTTGGCTGATCGGCCTCGGCGCCGCGGCGGGCGCCGGTGCGCAGCCGGCCGCGCCAATAGAAGTCATCCAGATCGTCGGCGTCACGCCGCTCGGCGGAGAGCTCGACACCGATCGCATCGCGGCCAACGTCCAGACCGCGAGCGCGGACGAGCTTCGCGAGAAAAATGCACTCGACCTCGCCGACTTCATGAACCGCAGCCTGGGCAGCGTGTTCGTCAACGAAGCGCAGAGCAATCCGCTGCAGCCCGACGTCCAATACCGCGGCTTCGTCGGCTCGCCGCTGCTCGGGTTGCCGCAAGGCCTCGCGGTTTACCAGGACGGCGTGCGCGTCAACGAGCCGTTCGGCGACACAGTGAGCTGGGCGTTGATTCCCGAGAGCGCGATCGAGAGCCTCTATGTCGTGCCCGGCTCGAATCCGCTGTTCGGCTTGAACGCGCTCGGCGGCGCAATCGCGGTGCGAACCAAGGACGGATTCTCCAGTGCCGACACGCGCGCGGAAGTGACGGCGGGCTCGTTCGGGCGCGTCGAAGTGCAAGCGGAGACCGGCGGAACGTTCAGCGACGAGCTCGGCTACTTCGTTACGGCGTCGGTGCTCGATGAGGACGGCTGGCGCGACTACTCGCCGACGGACGCCGAGCAGATTTTCGGAAAGCTGACGTTCCGCGGCGACGACTCGCGCGTCGACGTCAGCCTGACGCGCGTCGACACCGATCTCGTCGGCAACGGCGCGGCACCCGAGGACTTGCTCGAGCTCGATCGCGAGGCGATCTTCACGTGGCCCGACCACACTTGGAACACGCTGACGATGCTCGGCGTCAGCGGCGAGCAGACGGCGTCGCCGAACCTCACGCTTCGCGGCAATATCTATGTCCGCGCGAGCGACATCGACACGTTGAACGGCGACGACGCGGACTTCGCGGAGTGCGTCGCGACGCCGGGCTTCATCTGCGAGCCTGAAGACGGCGCCGAAGAGATCGTGCTCGACGAGAACGGCTCGCCCGTAGCGGCCGACGATGCGCTCATCGGCGCCGCCGTCAACCGCACGAGCACCGAGCAGAACGGCGCTGGGTTCGGTCTACAGGCCGACTTCACGGGCGATCTAGGCGGCCGCGAGAATCGGTTCACGATCGGGGTGGCGCACGACGAGGCCGGCGTCGCGTTCGGCGCGAGCACGGAGCTCGGCGCACTCGACGCCACGCGCCAAGCCGTCGGCGGCGGCGTCTTGGTCGGCGAACGCTTCACGGGCCTCGAGACGTCGACGTCGAGCACCGGCTTCTACTTGAGCAACACCTTCACGTTCGGCGCACGCACGGCGCTGACCGTGTCGGGCCGCTACAACCGCACGCACGTCGTGCTCGAGGATCAGCTCGACGATGCGCTCGACGGCGACCACACGTTCGAGCGCTTCAACCCCGCCATTGGCGTTACCTTCGGCACAGAAGCTCTCACGCTATACGCGGGGTACAGCGAAGCCAACCGCACGCCGTCGCCCGTCGAGCTCACCTGCGCCGATGAGGACGACCCGTGCCGCTTGCCGAACGCGTTCCTTGCGGACCCGCCGCTCGAGCAGGTCGTCGCGAACACATACGAAGCCGGCGTCCGCGGCGATTGGAATGGCGGCGGCTGGCACGCCGGCATCTTCCGCACGACGAACGACGACGACATCTTGTTCATCAGCGCCGGCGCACTAACGAACGAAGGCTTCTTCGACAATGTCGGTAAGACGCGCCGCGACGGCTTCGAAGCCAATCTCTCCGGTGCCGCCGGCGAGCGAATCACGTGGTCGCTCGACTACACCTATCTCGACGCGACGTTCCGCGAGAGCTTCGCCGTCATGAGCCCGAACCACCCCGAGGCCGTCGACGGCGAGATCGAGGTGGAAAGCGGCGACCGGTTGCCGTTGATCCCGCAGCAGCTCCTGAAGGCGGGCGTGCGCTTCGCGGCCACGGACGCCCTGACGTTCGGCGCCGATGTCTTGGCATCTTCCGGCGCATACTTTCGCGGCGACGAAGGCAATCTGCTCGACGAGCTCGACGGCTACTCGGTTCTCAACGTTCGCGCCGAATACCGCTTCAACGAGCGCGCGAGCGTATTCGCGAGCATCGATAACTTGCTCGATGAGGAATACGAGACGTTCGGCTTGTTCGGCCAAGCCGACGAGGTCCTCGGCGACGAGTTCGACGAGCCCTACTTCGTAGGCCCCGGCGCACCGCGCGCGGCATGGATCGGCTTTCGCATCGAGCTCTAATAGGCGTTACCGGCGCGTTGGGAAGTGGTCGGGCCGCCGGCGCAGTGACGACGCTGTCGCAGTCCGGCGACACGGGCATTGACAGCGCGACGCGGCCCCCCTCACATTCGCGCAAACGCGTGGCTCGAACGGCGCCGCGCGACGGGGTGTGAGTTGAAAAGAGCGCTGATCGTAGACGATTCGCGTCTAGCGAGAGCGGTGCTGAGTCGCCTGCTGACGGAGCACGGCGTCGCTTCGGACACGGCGGAGTCCGCCGAGGTCGCGCTCGACTACCTCAAACACAGTCGCCCGGACGTCGTCTTCCTCGATCACAACATGCCAGGGCTCGGCGGCTTCGAAGCGCTGGAGGCCATCAAGAGGAATCCCTCCACGGCCACGATCCCGGTCATGATGTACACGTCGGAGGAAGGTGAGGTGTACGTCGGGCAGGCGCGCGCTCTCGGCGCGATCGGCGTGCTGCCGAAGACGATGCAACCCGTCGCGGTCGCGCAGGTCCTGCGCTCGCTGCACTTGATCCCGTCCGAGGCCGAGCCCGCACTGGCGGACGCGGACATCGTTGCGGACACGCCCCCAACTACACCCGCGTCGGCACTGCCCGGCGACCTGCCGCTCAACGCGGAGCGGTTGCGCCCGCTGCTCGAGGAGCTGTTTTCGGAACAGCTCTGGCAGCTGCGCGGCGAGATGCGGCGCGAGATGCGGCGCGAGCTGACGCGCTTCTCCGAGGCGACGGCGCAGCCCCCGCTCTCGCAGCCCGATCCGCTGGCGCAGCTCGCTCCGTTCGTGCCAAAGAGTCGGCCGATCGAGCGTGCGCTCACACTTGCTAGCGCGATGCTCGTGATCGTATGCGGCGTGCTCGCTTACTTGTATTTCGCGACGAACTCGACCCTCGACAGCGCGAACCGCCGCATCGAGCAGCTCGCTGCGGACACGGCCACGCTGAGCGACGCGAGCGAGGCCTCGCTCGCGGCAGCGCAGCCCACCACGCGCGGCCAGCAGGGCAGCGTGCTCGCGGTGCTGGAATGGGGTGTGAACCAAGGCGGAAGCTTCGGTTACGGCGCCGTGCCGCTCGACGACCGCCGCGCCGCGTTGGTGGCCACGATGTTCGAGCAGCTCGAGCGGCTGCGCTTTGCCGGCGTCGTCGCGATCGACGTGCACGTGGGTCGCTTCTGCATGAACTACGAGCCGGACGGCGCGCTCGCACTCGCGCCGCCCGAGCAACTAGCTGGGACTTGCGAGCGAATCGGTTGGCCCGAGACCGAGGCCGTGACGCTCGGCGAGAGACAATCGGTCGCGTTCGCGAACGCTGTGTCGACCGCAACGGCCCGCAATCCGCAGCTGCGCGTCGAGACCGTCTCGCACGGCAGCATGGACCCCGTCGTCGACTATCCCACCATGGACTTCGTGCTCACGGCCGGCGCCTGGAACGCCGTGGCCGCGGCGAACCAGCGCGTCGCCTTCAGGCTGCTGCCGAACGACGTCCCGGCTCGGCGTTGAGCAGCGCTTAAGCTCGCGCGCCGCGACGGCTCAGTTGGCGGTCGTGCCGTCTTCAGGCAGCCGCGTCACAGGACCGGCCCGCAACTCTCCGGTGATCCGCGCGCGCAGGAATGACCAGAGCTCGTCGTAGTACGGCGCGACGTTTGGATCGCGGCCGCGCGGCGGCATCGTGCTCGTCGCGCCGAAGTAGCCGCGATCGAGCGCCGCGAAGAAGTCGCGCTGCGTCATGCCGCTCATGCGCAGCGTGAGATCCGGCGCGAAATTCGAGCCGCGCACGTCGGCCGCATGGCACGTCGCGCACTGCGCCTGGAACACGCGCCAACCGATGTACGTCGCGAGGTCGACGCGACACGGCTGATCAGTCGCGCATTCGACTCGAAGTGGAGAAGCTGCATCGGCAGAAGGCTGCGCCGCGCCGACCGTTGGGTCGAGCGCGGCGCAGAGAACGAGCGTGGAGACGACGCGGCGCACGCGCCGCTTTAATAGTGGATGACGGCTCGAATGCTCTTACCTTCGTGCATGAGATCGAAGGCTTCGTTGATCTTCTCGAGCCCCATCGTGTGCGTGATCATCGAATCGATCTCGATCTTGCCTTCCATGTACTGCTTGACCATGCCGGGCAGTTGCGTGCGGCCTTTGACGCCGCCGAACGCGCTGCCGCGCCAAACGCGGCCCGTGACGAGCTGGAACGGCCGCGTGCTGATCTCTTGGCCCGCTGCCGCGACGCCGATGATCGTGCACTCGCCCCAGCCGCGGTGGCAGCACTCGAGCGCGGCGCGCATGAGCTGCGTATTGCCGACGCACTCGAACGAGTAGTCGACGCCCCACTCCGTCATGCCGACGATGACCTGCTGGATCGGCTTGTCGTAGTTCTTCGGATTGACGAAGTCCGTAGCGCCGAGCTCGCGCGCCATCTTTTCCTTACTGGAGTTGATGTCGACGGCGATAATGCGCGCGGCCTTCGCCATGACGGCGCCCTGAATGACGCTCAGGCCCACGCCGCCGAGACCGAACACGGCAACCGTCGACCCTCGTTTCACCTTGGCCGAGTTCAGCACGGCGCCGATGCCGGTCGTGATGCCGCAGCCGAGCAAGCAGACTTTCTCGAGCGGCGCCTTCTTCGGAATCTTCGCGAGCGCGATCTCGGGCAGCACCGTGTACTCGGAGAACGTCGACGTGCCCATGAAGTGCAGGATCTGCTTGCCGTTCTTCGAGAAGCGGCTCGTACCGTCGGGCATGAGTCCCTTACCCTGCGTCGCGCGGATTGCGACGCAGAGATTCGTCTTGCCGGACTTGCAGAACTTGCACTTCTTGCACTCTGGGGTATAGAGCGGAATCACATGGTCGCCGGGTTTGACGCTCTTCACGCCTTTGCCGACTTCCTCGACGACGCCGCCGCCTTCGTGCCCCAGGATCGTGGGGAACGCGCCCTCCGGATCGGCGCCCGACAGCGTGTAGGCGTCGGTGTGGCAGACGCCCGTCGCAATGATTCGGACGAGGACCTCACCTGCCTTGGGTCCGGCGAGGTCGACTTCCTCGACGCTCAGCGGCTTGCCGGCTTCCCACGCGACTGCTGCTCTCGTTTTCATTCTTCTTGCCCCCTGCAAGTGAGTGTTGGTTTGGGCATGATTGTAGGGACTTAAGGATTACACGAATAGCCGTGATTGATGTTTATCTCGGGCTCGGCTCGAACTTAGGCGCCCGTCGCACCCATCTCTCCGGAGCCCTCGAGCGGCTCGCTGCGCACGGCGTGCAACTCGTCCGCGTGTCGCCCGTCGTCGAGTCGCCCGCGATGCTGCCCGACGACGCGCCCGCCGATTGGAACCAGCCGTTCCTGAATCTCGTCGCACACTGCCAAACGGAAGCGTCGCCGACCGATGTGCTCGACGGGCTCAAAGCGATCGAGCGCGAGCTCGGCCGCGTCGACCGGGGCCGATGGGCGCCCCGCCCCATCGACGTCGACCTGCTGCTCTACGGCCGCGAGACGCTGACGACGGAACGGCTGCAGGTGCCGCATCCAGGTATCACGCAGCGCGCATTCGTGCTGACGCCGCTCGCGGCGCTCGAGCCGCGAATGACGATCCCGGGGCGCGGCACGCGCACGGTCCTCGAGCATGCACGCGCCGGCGGCCATCACCTGCCGCTCTGGATGGGCATCGTGAATCTCACGCCCGACTCGTTCTCGGATGGCGGCGAGCTCGTCGACGATGCCGCCGCGGAATCGCGAGTCGAGAAGCTCGTTGCCGCAGGCGCCGAGCTCATCGACATCGGCGCCGAGTCGACGCGACCGGGCGCGACGCCGTTGACGACGGATCAAGAATGGGCGCGGCTCGAGACCGTGCTTGGGCGACTCGTCGACCGTTATAGCGGCTCATTGCTGCGGCCGCGGCTCAGCGTCGACACGTATCACGTCGAGACCGCGCGGCGCGCGCTGACGCTCGGCGCCGACATCATCAACGACGTCAGCGGGCTGGCGGAACGATCGATGATCGGGCTCGCGGCGACGAGCGGCGCCGAGTTCGTCGCGATGCACAACCTCGGCGTGCCGGCCGACAAGGCGCGCACGCTGCCGGTGGATCAGAACCCGACGACGGCCGTCGAGCGTTGGCTCGAGGAACGCGTCGGCGAGTGGGAACGCGCCGGCATCGATCTCTCACGCGTCGTGTTCGATCCCGGTGTCGGCTTCGGCAAGAACGCGTTGCAGTCGTTGCGCCTGCTGCGCGACATCAAGCAGCTGCATCCCTTCGGCTTGCGCCTGCTCGTCGGGCACTCGCGCAAGTCGTTCATGCACCACGTGGCGACCGGCCATCGACACGAGCGCGATCTGTTCACCGTGGGCGCGTCACTGCAGCTATGCGCCGCCGGCGTCGACGTGCTGCGCGTGCACGACGTGGCCGCGCATGCCGCGGCCTATCGCGGCTGGGTCCACGTCAAGACGTCGGGCTGACCGGCGGCGACGAGCTACTGACCTGCGCCGCCGAAGGCCGCGTCGTAGACGACTACGCCCGACACTCCGCTCAACGCTTGAGGCGTGAGCTCGACGAGCATGAACACATCGTCCGGGACGTCGAATTCGCAGAGGATCGCGTAGCGGTGCGCCGGGACGAATCCGAAGCGTGGATAGAACTGCGGATGGCCGACGACCACGACCGCCTGGGCGCCGCTCTCACGGCACCGGATCAATCCGTCGCGGACAAGCTCCGAGCCGACACCGTTGCGTTGGTGGCCCGGCAACACGGCCAGCGGACCAAGGCTCATGAGCTTCAGTCCCTCGTGGCCGACGATTGCAACGCGCGAGAACAAGATATGTCCCGCGACGTCGCCGTCTCGCTCCGCGACGAGCGACACGACTTCGCCACCTTGGTGGGCACGCAAGCTGTCGACGATGTCCGCCTCCGCGGATGACTCGAACGCCGCTTCGTTGACGGCGCGAATGGCGGCGCGATCGGCGTCGGTCTCGGGACGTACGCGCATGCGTCAGGCAGCCCTGCCGCGCTTCTTCGCAAGCGACGCGGCGACGGCGAGTAGCAGCAAGCCCGCGGCGATGAATTCGAACCAGATCGTGAAGTTCATCGCCGCCGTGTGCGCCGCGAA
>Ga0075428_100009498_pt1 | contig 10799 bp, 9 predicted proteins | sample RhiMetdeltSRZDD2_FD_75291 | JGI IMG/M metagenome (GOLD analysis project Ga0075428, IMG submission 75291) | Populus rhizosphere microbial communities from Tennessee, USA - Rhizosphere MetaG P. deltoides SRZDD2 | ecosystem: Host-associated > Plants > Roots > Rhizosphere > Soil | place: USA... | reverse complement strand
GCGAATCAGCTAAAGTGTATGAGCTGTTAAATAATCTATCTAACCCTCAGGATTCACCTTCGCCGCCTCCCACCCTATCATCGCAGTTTTCCTGGTACTCCCCCAATGATATTGTCCAAACTCACCCGTTGATCTTATCACACGATGACAGGGAATGAGAAATGCAACCGGGTTATCACCAATTGCCGAACCAACAGCTCTTGATGCGTTTGGGTTTTCAATTTGATTGGCAATTGATGAATAAGTTGATACGTCACCCATTGGAATCTTCAACAAAGCTTCCCATACTTTTATTTGAAATGGAGTTGCTTTCAAATGCAGCTTGATCTTTGAAAGATTTTTCCAATCCTGCGTAAAGATGAAAAGCGCATTTTGCTGAATGGCGTCAACCACCTGTTTGAATGTCGCATTTGGAAATTGTACCTGTAGTTGTTTTAATGCTTCGTTTTCATCATCCGCAAAAGCAAGATGACAAATACCCTTTGGTGTGGATGCCACGATAATATTCCCAAATGGACTTTCAGCAAAACTGTAGTTGATGTTTAATTGCTCGCCGCCATTTTTATATTCGCCGGGTGTCATTCCCTCGATGCTGATGAAAAGATCGTGCAAGCGACTTGAGCCTGATAACCCAGTTTCATAAGCAGCATCCATCACGGTATGATCGGCCAATAATTTCTTTGCATGTTGCAGGCTGATATATTGTAAGAATTTTTTTGGACTCACTCCCGCCCATTCCTTGAACAACCGCTGAAAATGAAATGGGCTCAGGTACACTTCTTTTGCCACGGCATCAAGATCGGGCTGCTGTTGAAAATTTGCCTGTATATATTCAATTGCTTTTTTTATGCGTTCGTAATCTGTCATTGTTATGAATTTAGCACAAAACTATTTACAACTATTGAGGGGAGCAATCCGATACTTGCTAAAAATAGCCATGGAGGCACGGAATACGAGGAGTTTATTTCCGTGTCTCCGTGACAAATAAGAAACCGTTACGGATTTCGCATCTTTGCCTTCCAAAATTTGGAATATGAAAGTCGCAGTACTCGGCGCAGGAATGGTTGGCAGTGCTATTGCTTTGGACCTGGCTTCGCAATTTAATGTTACAGCATTCGATGTCAGTGAATCAAATCTTGCGTTGTTAAATAAAAGAAATTCAAATATCGGAACCAAACTAGCCGACTTAAAAAACTATAATTCCTACCCTCAATTGCTAAGAGATTTTGATATAGTTGTTACCGCGGTTCCCGGATTTATGGGTTATCAAACTCTTGAAGCCGCAATCAAGTGCGGGAAGGACATTGTTGATATTTCGTTTTTTCCTGAAGATGTGTTGCAACTGGACCAACTCGCAAAAGAAAAAGGAGTCACCGTTATTACCGATTGTGGTGTGGCACCAGGTATGAGCAACTTTATTATTGGCCGCTGCAATGAGGAAATGAAAATTGAGGCGATCGAGATCTATGTGGGTGGTTTGCCCAAAGTGAGAAAGAAACCATTTCAATATAAAGCGCCCTTCTCACCGGCTGATGTGATCGAAGAATATACAAGACCAGCCCGCTTAATGGAGAATGGACATATCGTTGTAAGACCGGCATTAAGCGAAGTAGAATGGATACATTTTGAAAACCTCGGAACCCTGGAAGCTTTTAATACAGATGGACTGCGTTCATTATTATATACTATGCCTCATATTAAGAACCAGAAAGAAAAAACGATGCGCTATCCCGGTCATGTGGAAATTATTCAGTCATTAAAAGAAAGTGGATTTTTTAACGAAGACCCGATTGATATAGATGGAATGAAGATCGCTCCACTGAAAGTAACTTCCCAGATCCTGTTCAACGAATGGAAGCTTGGATTGGACGAAGAAGAATTAACGGTAATGAAAGTAAAGGCCATTGGCAAAAAGGATGGCAAACAAATAACAATGGAATGGAACCTGCTTGATTTCTATGACCAGGAAACAAAAATTTCTTCAATGGCCCGTACAACGGGTTATACCTGCACTGCTGCCGTAAACCTTATTGCACAGAAACTTTTTACTGAAAAGGGTGTTTATCCTCCTGAATTGATAGGCAAGCACAAAACCTGTTTCGATTTTGTGCTCACCTATCTTAAAGCGAGAAAAGTGAACTGGATAGGAAAGGTTAACAGTTAATGGTCAAATTTCAGTGAACCGATCTTTACCACATCTTTGTTTGTAGTTACCCTGAAATTGACGATCTCTCTTTTTTGTGTGGGTCTTCCGAAATCAGTAAAGAGTTCGGCTTTTATCGTAATGGGCCCGCCAAGTGTTTGACGGGAATCCCCATATAAATTGGCTTCGATAGTGTAGGTCCCTTTCCATGCTTTCTTCAAACAAAACTCTTCGGGCCCATAACCGTCGGTAATATCCTCAGAGATCTTGCCACCGATCTCTGTTTCAGTGTGCTGATAATAACATTTTTCTTTTCTTGGGTCTGTCACCCAAAGATCGATATCTGAATTATCGGTGTTCCATGCAATGACGATGCGTATATCAACCGGCATCGCATAAATAAGTCGCTTGTCAATCGAAGCAATGTTCACTGATGCTCTATGGGCACTGATGATTGCGTTCATTTCATTTATCGCAATCGACCTGATATCTTGGAACCGTTCATCCCAGCTTCCGGTGATCACTTTATACAATAATTCAACAGCTTCGTTATGGTTTCCTGATTCGTGTAGCGCCAATGCAAGATCGCGGTATGAATGCGGCTGCTCTTCACGCATTTTTACAAGTTCCCTGAATGTTTCTATGGCCAGCCCTTTTTCATTTACTTCGAGTAATTCATTCGCCATCATCCGGAGCAATTCAGCGTCTTCCAGCTTCATTTCTGCTACGTTGCTCAATACAAGTAATGCAAACTCTTTTTCATTTTTTTCATTAAAAAACCTTGCAATGTCGATAAAGAAGGAAGGCTGGTTAAAGTATTTTGTTCTCAAGGCGTAGTATTTGGTTTTTCTATCAGTCGCTGCAACCTTTTCGATCTCTTTTAAATAAGAAGCATCGGATCTCCATTCATTCACCTCAATGACAGTGGTGGGTGTTTCCGCTACCGGTTCTTTGTTTTCTTCTCTGTCAAACCTCATGGCAACCCGACCCACATTATCCATCCTGAATGCGGTACTTCCAAGTTGCTCTTCTCCACGGAATGCTACGACGCCGGAGTTAATGCTTAAATGATAAGATAATACACTATCCCGTCGCGGCGACTGAGCCTGCACATCATCATCTGCCAATGCATTGGCGTCTGTATATGAGAGAGGCGCTGATGTTATATAATTGCTGTCAGGAATCATCGTGTCCTTTACTTTTTTTCCCGGTGAAAAATTCTTCTGCCACCACTCTTTCAAATGCCCCATTGTTTCTAATGCATCATCTAAACCTGTTGTCTTGTTATTTTTCTCGTTCTCTTTCTTCTCGTTTAGTAAACGGTAATATTCTTTTTGCAATTCTTCAGGCGGAGTTATTTCATGTTCAACATAATCTTCTACACGATCAAGTACGATCAAGGAAGTGTTTTGAGTTACAATAGAAAATTGTTTTCCAAGCTTTGTTATCTCTTCTTTGTTTTTATCAAACTGGAGGTCAAGGTTTGCAATTTTCATTTCTGCCCAAATCCTTTTTACATTTTCATAGTCGCTCTTGTCTGGCTTTTTTATGGTAAATGTTTTTGTTTTTGTGATCTCATTCCCAAAACCCAGGTGAAGTGTTATTGTTGTGGCGGATGTCTTTAATTTTCCCGCAAATGAAAGCCGGCTGTTTTGGGTTGGCTCATTTTGTAAAACAAGGTCTTCGACCCCGGCATCACTAAACTCCACTTTAATGACTTCCAATGATTGGTTGCTTAGTTCATCAACCGCATCTTTTAATGCAATCTTTGTCAGGTCGATAAATTTCCCATGCGTTTGCCACGTTATAAATTTTAAGTACGAAAAATCTGACGAACTTGATGAACTGATGGCGGAAACAGGTGCAGCCGAAAGGATCATATCTTTTTTCCCAAAAGTTGAAAGCCCATCCGAGAATATTACAATTTCATCAAACTGGTATGTATTACAATCAATAATTCCTAATTGAGTGCCGCCATCATAGATCAGGTTTTCGATTGCCTTTACCAGGGCATCACTGTTTCCCCCGGAAATATCAAAGTGCTGAATGTTTTGTACCGAGATATTGAAAGGTATCAGCGAAACTTTTAGATCGCTGAATTGAGCCAGCCATTGTTTAATGAACTGCTTTTCTTTTTCAAGATCTCTTTTTATTGCAGAAGCAGAAATATCCCAAAGCAAACCAACTGTTTTTGGTAATTCTTTCTTCTTATGACCGATGGGTTTTGGACTACTTACATAGAAGTATGAGGTTTCTTCATGATTTTCTACCAGCACGATGTCTGTTTCATCGTCAGCACCCGGTATTACTATTTTCAAAATAGTATTTGGAATATAATTGCTTTCGGCAAATTCAGCCGACCAGTTAGATTCCTTTTTGCTAAAAGTAAAACCATTGAAATTTGTTTCCTCTGATCTTGGTTTAACCGTGGTCTTGAGCACCAAAGCTCTTATGGAAAATTTTTCTATGGCTTCGCTCGCTTTTAATGGCAGTTGGTACACAAGATCCTTACCTGATAATTCCAACGTTTGCTCGATGGCAATTACAATATGTCGTGTTCCGTTTGCAGGCAAAGGATAAATGCGTGTACGAAAATTATTTCCTTTTGTTTTTTCCACTAATCCCGGATCGATCTTTTGCCTGATCGTGTTTTCAAATGCTACCCTTGCTTTTGCTTTTTCAACAACCACACCTTCACGAAGTTTGCCATCGATATCCAGCGCATAACGGATGACATGCTGGCCATCGGCTAATGGAAATTCCAGTTCTCCTTCGAGTATCCGGTTATTTGGATTGTAAAATGTAATATCGAAAGTCGTAATGGCAATATTGGCAGCAATATTAATATCGATAGCAAGCGCTGAGATCCTTATTGGAGACGCAGAGGTATCATTGGTAATTCTTAATACGGGAATAGCATTAGGAAGATCCTCGTTTAATGAAATTTGTTTTACCTGCGAGCAGGAAAAATGCATCATCTGTACAAAAACACATAAGCAAAACGCCCGTATCATGGCTGGTGGTTTTGTTATTAATGAGATGACCGGAAGGAACCAATTGCATAAAGAAAAACGAAAAATGTTTCTGACTCTTTCGCAGGCTGTGTGAAAGATTCTTTAAAAGGCAAGAAGTAAGTGATCTAAAGCCTGGCTGATGGGTATCAGCCCTCACACATTTTCTTCAGATTATTTAATCCGGTTACAAACTGGTTATTCAGATCCTTCGTGATCTTTGGACCGATCAACCTTGCGATCGGCCATGGAAATTCACCGCTATTTTGCCAGGTTACTTTTGTTTCGTTGCCACTACCCCAGGGTTCAAAAAGCCAGTTGTCCTTTGCTTTTGATTTAAATGGTTTGAAAAATTCAAGAAGAAAATGAATATGCTTATCATCAATAGCATTAAGTGTTAAACTGCCCACGCCTACTTTTTTCCCTTCCCATGCATATTTGTGACCAGGACTTTTGGGGGTTCCCGTAATTGTTGATTTAGCGGTCGGGTCCATTTGTTGCCAGGGATTCCATTGGCTGTAATAATTAAGATCGCCAACCCTGTTCATCACATCGTTTGGAGTTCTTTTAATAATAGTAGACTTTTCCACATTATATCCTTTGGGAAGCAATGCTGCAATAATTAACAACAACGCAATAAGTCCAAGTATAACATATACTACTATCATGAGCTTAAGTTTGTTGAAAGTTACGGATTGAATGTGTTTAAGACAAACCTTTTATAAATATGCTCAATGTGTCGTCCTGTAAAAATGCGCAGGTCGTAAATAAACGATACCCTTATTTGTATTGAATCTTGTTGGAAGCTGCCTGTAATTTCCTTTACCATCATAACCAACTACTTCAAAATGCAAATGGGGAAATGCCGAGTAACCTGTGTTGCCGCTTAAACCAATTAGTTGTCCGGTTTTGACGGTGTCACCCACGTTTACTAATGCGCCATCCTTTTGCAAATGCCAGTAATGCGCCACCGAACCGTCAGCATGTTGAATGGAAACATGATTTCCATCGGAGAGGTTTCCTGGTTTCAACCCCCCTTTGTCAGAATCTCCTCTTGATGCGATCACGACACCATCTCTTGCAGCACAGATCCTTGTTTTCTTTTTTACTTTAAAATCCAACGCATATTCGCCTTTGTGACTCATCTTGCTGTCATAAGCCTGTATCAAAAAAACTTTTTTGTTATCTTCAAAAGGAAGTGAATAAACATAACTGGTATCATCCAGGAACTTACCTCCTTTAAGATCGCGAATAGAATATTGCTGTTGGGATAAACAACAACAGCTAAGTGATAAAAAAATAAAAACGAAGATGATTTTCATGATCTATAGGCTTGCAAGACCCGGAATTTCCTTTCGCAAAATATCTTCAAAGGATTGGTCACCCGGTTCCGGCATTTGTGCATTGATGATTTTTCCATCGGGCCCGATGAATATATAACGCGGTATGTACTCGATTCCATACGCCTTACCGAATAAATTTTTATCATTGGAATGCAATTGCAGCACACGGAATGATTTTTCACTGGCTTCATTCTGCCACGCCCATTTATTATCATCAATTGATAAGGCAACAAAAGCAACATTTTGATTTGTGTATTGTTCAGCCAACCTTTCAAAATTGGGCGATTGCGCACGACAGGGTCCGCACCATGTTGCCCATATGTCCATTATGATATAGCGACCTTTGAAATTTTCCAGGGAGAATGTGTCCTTATTCAGGGCTGTCGTAAGAAAATCGGGAGCAGGTTTGCCACGGTTCAAGCTTTTTAGTAAGAGGTGTTGCGCCAATAACTGGTATTGAACGCCAGGCTGTGAAATAGTTGGCAGAAACTGCGCAAGCAACATTTCTCTTCTTGTGCTGTCTCTTGTTCTTCCAACAGCTTCTTTTAATTTATTATAAATAAGATAATCTCTTACGCTGCCGGCAGGTAAAACGGTACAAAGTTTAACTATATACGCAGTATCGTTTGAAAGACTAAGTTTATGTTTTTGCCGATAATATTCTTCAATATTGTTGCGAAACTGTTCATAGCTTAGAAGCGTACTGTCGGCATAATTAACTGCGTTCCTGATGGCATCAACCGACTTTGGATATTCTAACTGTTCATTTGGATGATAAACTCTGTGCCACTGTGCATACCGTGAATCAAGTAGTTTTAAATAATAAAGCGAGCTCAGCTTCTTTTGCAATGCTATAAAATCAGCGGCCGGTTTCAGGTTATCTGCTGTCATATAATTATCGATCCGATCCATCTCGTCTTTCCAAAGCTTTACCACTTCTTTTGCAAAAGCAGCAGGTTTCATTTCATATCCAAAATTTTCCAGGTAATAACTGGCGTAGCCTTCTCTTTCACCGCCATTTTTTATATATTCATTTTCCGGCAAACGATTTCCAGTGACATTGAACTTTGTTGAAGTTCTGCCGTCTGATTTTAGCGTAATAAATAAGCTATCATTGCTTCCGAAGAACACGCTTTGCGGAGCAATATTGCCCGCCTTGAAAAAATAAGTTGCTGCAGGGATCACTTTATCTGTAGAGACACTGAACTGATTATTGTTAATGGGAATTTCAAGCACGGTATCCATCAACGGTTGAGCCACCAGGTAGGCTTTGCTGATCTTGTCCTTTGTGTCAAGTGTTCCTGCGATTACAGTTCGATCGTGTGGGTCTAACTGCACGGGCTTATTTATATAAATAAAGAATATCGCAAATAATGCAATTGGAAGAAGAATATATAACAGCCTTACTACAGGTTTAAAGAAAGCTCTCTTCAACGTTTTTCGCTGGTACCACTGGTAACCGAGCCACAATGCGATCAGCATCCATGCAACACTCAACCATTCATAATACATTAAGAGATTTCCTGCCTGGCTGCCATTGGGATTCATTACGGTTTGCGCCGGGGCGATATAGGGCCACCACAATAATTTTTTAAACCCTAAAAACATGGTACCTGCTATTGTTCCAACAAGACCGATAGCAAAAGGTCCAATAAAGCCACTGATAACAACTGAAAATAAATATTGAATTCCCAATACACCAAGACCGGAGATCAATAAACGCAACCCAAGACCGAATACAAAATCAAGTGGAATAGAAAATTTAGAAAAACCGGAGCCGGGCTTTGCCAGCATAATGATCGTACCGCTTAATAAAATGTAAAGCATTAGCGCAACAATACACAAGGATGCAACAACAACAGCAATACTGAATTTACCGAGATAAAGAGAGAGCTTGGAGATCGGTTGTACTTCTATCAGTTTCCACCCCCCGCCACGATGTTCCATTTGTGTCAGGCGGATCACCACCAGCGCAAGGAAAATTGGATAGAAGAATATTCCAAATCCCTGAAAATTATTACTGAAAAGACTTTTCCATGCATTTTCCTGGTTGAGTGATGTCATGCCATCTTCATCTGCGAGCAATCCCACCAATGTGAATATTACAGGAATAAAAGCCGACATGATCAATACGAGCCAGAACATTCCTGAATTTCTCAACTTCAACCATTCGGCCTTAAAGGCCTTTATATAATCATTAAAAAAATTCATAGCAATTAGTTTGAGGTCATTTTAATAAACCATTCTTCCAATCCTTCATTTGTACGAACACCTTTTACAGGCACACCGTGCATCACCAGCTCGCGGGTAATGTTGGTAACATCATCGCTGTTCTCCACAGGTAAAATGAATTCATTACTTATTGTAGTGGCCGCTTGCGGATATTTCTCCGTTACATAGCCTTTCCATTTTGAAGCGTCGTCAACTTTTATTGTTACCTGCTTGCCATGACCGGCACTGTGTTGAAGTTCTGCCATGCTTCCCTGGAATTTTATCAGGCCTTTGTGAATGATGCCAACATGTGTACATGTTTTTTCTACTTCGCTCAGTAAATGACTTGATACAAAAATTGTTTTGCCATGTTCACGGTTCAATCTTTTCAGCATCTCCCTTATTTCAATGATCCCGGCCGGGTCAAGACCATTCGCCGGCTCATCAAGTATCAATAATCCCGGGTCGGGCAATAACGCCATAGCAACACCCAGCCGCTGTTTCATGCCAAGAGAATATTCTTTTACTTTTCTTTTGCGATCATTAAAGAGCCCAACAACCTGCAATATTTCATCAACACGGCTCTCATCCATTTTCCGCAAACGGGTGATCACTCTTAAATTATCACGGGCATTTAAATGGAGATAAAGAGAAGGAGTTTCGATCAACGTACCCATGCCTTCAAAAATGCCCGGTATATTGCTTTTCAGCGATTTTCCATAAATTGAAATGTTGTCCTTATCATTTTCAAGCATCCCGGTAAGCAACCGTATCGTTGTTGTTTTGCCGGCGCCATTAGGACCAAGAAACCCGAAGATGCTTCCTTCAGGAACTTTCAGGCTTACTTCATTCACTACCTTTCTTCCATAGCGGAACATGTAATTCAATCCGGAAGTTTCAATAGCATAAGCGTTTGATTGGTTCATGCTTTTTTTGATTATTCGGTAAACTTAAAATAAAAAAGGCGAACACCATGTCCGCCTAAATATTTTCCCCGAAATCCATTTAATCATGGAGATCGTTCTTTATTCAGCTTCTGCCACCACTTCTTTTACTTCCGGTATCATTCTTTTCATCATTCCTTCAATTCCGGCTTTCAGCGTGATCATTGATGATGGGCAACCGCTACAGCTTCCCTGCAACATCAGGTTCACCACGCCGTCATCATAACTCTTGAATTGTATGGCACCGCCATCCATTTCAACAGCAGGTTTTACATAATTCTCCAAAAGCTCTTTAATTCGCTTTACCACGTCATCGTCATCCGCACTGATCTCGTTGCTGCTTTCTTTTTTTATCGTTTCAATTTCTTCTTCATTGATCACAGGCTTACCTTCCTCCAAATACTCTTTCAAAAACTGGCGGATGGTTGGTATTACATCACTCCAGTCAGTATCTGAAGTTTTAGTCAGCGTTACAAAATTGCTGGCAATAAACACGGCCTTTATGAAAGGATAGCCAAACAATTCGATCGCGAGTGGTGACGGCTTTGCGCTTTCCACATCAGGAAAATCAATGCTTTTTCCGGGATACAAAAGCTTGTTGGCCACAAACTTCATTGTTTCCGGGTTGGGTGTCATTTCAGTATAAATGCTAATAATAGGATTTCCGGTTTTAATCATATCTCACTAATTGATCCACAAAAATAATACTATTAAAAAATGCAGATTTACGAAGGCCGGAAAGAGATTGGGATACCAGTCCCGATAGCTATCGGTAAGCCCTGATTTGGCATTTCTTTCAACAGTTTATCCCGTTGTATCGGAACTCCGTTCGGGGTTCTTATCGCTAATCGTCATAGATTCGCCATTGGCCTTAAAAATTTGAGGAGATCCTCGTGTATAGGTTTAAATAACACGAAGGCCACGACGAACACACAAGGAACACGACGTGATCCCAGCTCATACAACTTTGTGTCCGTTGTGTCCCAATAACTCGACATTTTCGCTGAATTTAATCCGATATAAAATATGAACAAGATCTACACCATCGGTCATTGTACTACCAGCCTGGCTTTGTTTGAGGAAACGGGGATTGATAAACTAATAGGCTCAAAGTTTACTCTTCAGAATATCAAATTTGAAAAAATAA
>Ga0075428_100009495_pt1 | contig 10801 bp, 7 predicted proteins | sample RhiMetdeltSRZDD2_FD_75291 | JGI IMG/M metagenome (GOLD analysis project Ga0075428, IMG submission 75291) | Populus rhizosphere microbial communities from Tennessee, USA - Rhizosphere MetaG P. deltoides SRZDD2 | ecosystem: Host-associated > Plants > Roots > Rhizosphere > Soil | place: USA... | reverse complement strand
TGCTCGCCGTGGTCTGCGCGTGCTCGTTCGTGCTGACCGTCTGGCGGCCGGCGCTACCGCCAGCCGAGGTCGCGCCCGAGTAGCTCGTAGAGCCGGCGGTTCGGCTCCTCGAACTCCGCGGCCAGCCGCTCACGCGTTTCCGGCTTCATCGGCTCGTATTCGCGCTCGTACACCCGCGGGTAGGAGTCGAGCCGCTGCGGCGACGCGCCGAGGAACTCGAGCACCTGCGCGTGCGCCCGCGCCGGGTCCGACCCGAGGTCGTCACTCGGCAGGACGAGCAACTGCTCGCGCGGGAAGACGGCGAGCCAGGGCTCGAGCTGCTCCGCGTAACGCCCCCGGGCCTTGTACGTGTGGCTCCACCACTCGCGGCTGAAGTAGCGCGGATCGGCCGCCATGCGCTCCTGCTCGCCGCGGAGCCGTTCATCCTCCGCGTCGAGCGCCTCCTCGAACGGCAGGGGCTCCCGCCCGAGCGCGACCTCGTGGTTGTACTGCGAGAGGGCCCGGTCGACCGGGTTGCGCACCAGGACGATCAGTCGCGCCTCGGGCACGACCTCCTGCACGCGCTGAGGGGCGAGCGGGTGGAACACGTAGCTCGGGCTTGCCTCGCCGACCAGCTTCTCGCGCGTGCGCGCGAGGTTCGGGAAGTTGCCGCGGTACCAGGACTCGCCCCGGGCCCAGTGGCGGTCGAAGAAGCTGACCTCCTTCCACGACGGGCCGGTGATCTGCGGGTGGCGCCGCAGATACTCGTAGAGGGCGGTCGTGCCGGCCTTCTGCGCACCGAGCACGAGGAAGTCCGGCAGCGGGCGGAACGGCGACGTGACCCAGCCGTAGGCCCAGACGCCGTTGCGGAGCACGACGCGGGCGGGCTGGGGGATGGTCGGGATCAGCGTCGCCGGCGAACGCATCAAGCGGAGCGGCGGCGCTCCCGATAGTCGCGCGCTTCGGCGACGAGCGCCTCGAAGAGCCGCAGGTCATCGCCGGCCTCGGGGTGCCAGAGGACGCCGAGGGCGAAGCGCCGCGAGGGATCCTCGAGCCCCTCGAGCGTGCCGTCTGCCGCGTGCGCCGACTCGCGCAGGCCTTCGCCGAGCCGCCCGAACCCCTGGTGGTGGTGCGACTTCACCGGCGCGTGGTCGCCGAGCAGCGATTCCAGCCGCGTGCCCGGGACGAGCTGCACGTCGTGGTCGGCGTACGCGCCCGGGGTGTGCTTGTGCTTGTGGTCGCCGACGACGTCGGGCAGGTGCTGGACGAGATCGCCGCCGAGGGCGACGTTCAGCACCTGCGAGCCGCGGCACACGGCGAGCACGGGCATGTCGCGCGCGAGGGCGGCCTGGAGCAATGCCAGCTCCGCGCGGTCGCGGTCCTCGACGACGCCCTTGGTCTCGGGATGCGGGTCCTGGCCGTAGGTTCCGGGGTCGAGGTCGGAGCCGCCCGAGAAGATCACCGCGTCGAGGACGTCGAGCGTGTCCTCGACGCCGTCGTCGCTCGGGGGCAGCAGCAGCGGCCTCCCGCCAGCCCGCTCGACCGAGCGCACGTAGTCGAGCGGGACCAGCGCGGACACCTCCTCCCACGCGCCGTAGCGGGCGGAAACAATGTCCGTGCTGATGCCGATCAGCGGTCGCACTCGTGCGCAGCTTACGCACGGCATACGGTTGGCCCGTGCCGGTCTGGTCGCCCGAGCTGGTGGTCGACGCGCCGCTCGTGCTGCGGCTGCTCTCGCAGTTCCCGGAGCTCGACCTGCGCTCGCTGCGACGGCTCGCCGAGGGCTGGGACAACAGCGTCTGGCTCGTCGACGAGCGCTACGCGTTCCGGTTCCCGCACCGGGAGATCGCGATCCCGGGGTTCCGCCGCGAGCTCGAGGTGCTGCCGAGGCTCCCGGCGCTGCCGCTCCCGGTCCCGCGGCCGATCTTCGTGGGCCAACCCACGGACGAGTTCCCGTGGCCGTTCTTCGGCTCCGAGCTCCTTCCGGGTGTCGAGGCTGGCGAGGTACAGCTGGACGACTCGGCGCGGGTCGACGTCGGGATCAGCCTCGCGCGGTTCCTGCGCGAGCTGCACGCGGTCGAGCTCGACGTCGAGCTGCCGCTGGACGCCAACCGGCGTACGGACATGAACCGCAGAGCGACCCTCGCGCGGGAACAGCTCGGCGAGGTCGAGCGGCTCGGCGTCTGGAGCGCGCCGGCGAGGGTCGAGGAGCTGCTCGCCGAGGCCCAGCGGCTCCCGCCGCCCGAGCAGCCCGTCCTCGTCCACGGCGACCTCCACTTCCGTCACGTGCTCGTCGACGGCGGCACGGTAAGCGGCGTGATCGACTGGGGCGACGTCTGCCGCTCCGATCCCGCCATCGACCTGCCGCTTTTCTGGAGCTTCGTGCCGCCGGAGGGCCGACCGGCGTTCCTCGAGGCGTACGGGCCGGTCAACGACGCGCAGCTGCTGCGGGCACGTGTGCTCGCGGTCCAGCTCTGCGCCGCGCTCGCGCACTACGGCCGGGTCGAGGGCAACGGAGGCGTCGAGCGCGAGGCGGTCGCCGGCCTCGAACGCGCGCTCTGCGACTAGGCCAGCGCCGCGATCCACTCGGCGAAGAGCGGATCGACGATCGCCTGCCTGCGACCCTCGGCTTCGATCTCGGCGCGCGAGCTCAGCCGCTGCAGGGCCTTCTGCGCACTCGTCTTGCTCAGCGCCAGCCGCTCGAGCACTGCTGCCCTATAGGGCGAGCCATCGCCGGCGATGATCGCGCGCAGCGTCTTCTGCTCGGAGGTGTCGAGCCCGCGCCACTGCGCCTCGAACTCCGGCTGGAGCTCGAGGAGCGCCGCCGCGTGCGCGCGTTCCCACTCCTCGAGCGTCGCGCTGCCCTTCGGCTCGACCTCCTCCCAGAGCCGGTGGGCGAGCAGCATCGCCCGCTGCGGGTGGCCCTTGGCCGAGGCAAGCAGCGGGTTCAGCGCCTCGCCGACCGCACGCTTGCTCTCGCGGAAGCGGTCGGCCACGTACTCCGCGAGGTCTTCGTCGCGCAGCCGTCCGAGGCGGACAGGCACGGCCGAGCCGTAGAGCGGTGCCTCCTTGTGCTCGAACAGCTGCTTCATCAACCCGGGCTCCGAACCGGCGAAGACGTACGAGGCGACGTCGCCCTGGAACTGGATGTGGCTGCGCAGGATCCCGTCGAGGTCGGGCACCTTGCGCACGTCCTGGAACTCGTCCAGCGCGATGTAGGCGCGGAAGCCACCCGACTCCTCGAGCCGCAGCGGCAGGTCCAGCAGTGCGTGCAACGCCGGGAGCGGGCTGGTCTTGGGCTGGAGCTGCAGCCGCGCGCTGATCCCGAAGGCGCCGAGCGAGAGACCGAGGCCGGTCTTCTGCAGGAACTCCTCGACTCGGCTGCGGATCGCGCCGCGCAGCTCCTGCGCGTACGCGCGCTCGAAGCGCACGGCGACGTCCGCGATCGAGACGATGCCGTAGAGGTCGACCAGCACCGGGACGAGCCCTTCCTGCCGCTCGCCGTCGGCCAGAGCACGCTGGAGCAGGCTCGTCTTGCCGTACTTCCGCGGGGCGTAGAGGCGGACGTAGTGACCGCCGACCGCGTTCTTGAGCAGTAGCTGCGTCTCCTCGTCGCGATCGACGATCTGGTCGGGCGCGATCGGGCGCGAGTAGACGAAGGGGTTTACGTCCGTGATCATTCGTCCCAGAGGATACCTCCCGGTAGTCCCCTTGGATACCGAAAGTACGCCGAACGTTGCCGTTGCCACAAATCAAGCGAAGGAGTACGCTCGAATGAAGTAACTCCGGGGGGAGGAGAGCTGTGATCTGGCCGCCTAGGTCCCAGCTGCGGCGCAAGGCGTGGTACACCGCGCTGTTCGCCGCGTCGATCGTCCCCCTCTCCGTGCCGCATGCACCCCACGCCGGCGTTGCGGCGGACGACACACCGCCGGTCGTGACGTACACGATCGACGGGATCCCTGGTACCAACAACTGGTACCGCGGGAGCACGCACGGCAACTTCATCGTCGTGCACTGGTCCGTCAGCGATCCCGAGTCGCCGATCATCTCGACGAGCGGCTGCGACCCCGCGATTCAGATCCTGGGGCCATTGCCAGCTCCGGGCACGACTCGAACCTGCACCGCGACGAGCGCCGGTGGCACGACGTCGATCACTACGAAGCTGCTCAAGATCGATGCCGACCCGCCGGCGTCGGCCGCGATCACCAACCGCCTACCGAACGGCGCCGGCTGGTATCGGACGCCGGTGGGCATCAGCTGGAACGGCACCGACGCAACCTCGGGGATCGCGGGCTGCCGCCCGACGCTGAACTACGCGGGGCCCGACACCACGGGAACGACCGTGGTCGGCAACTGCACCGACAACGCCGGCAACGCATCGTCCGCCGCCATCTCGCTCAGGTACGACTCCACGCCGCCGGTCACGGACGCAGTCTCCGCGCCTGCGCCGAATGCGGCCGGCTGGTTCAGGTCTCCGCTCTCGATCGGCTGGAGCGGCAGCGACATCACCTCGGGCATCGCTTCGTGCCGCGCGTCGCTCACCTATAGCGGCCCGGACACGACTGGGAAGATGGTCTCGGGCAGCTGTACCGACAACGCGGGCAACAGCGCCGCGGGTGCCGTCCTGGTCAAGTACGACACCACCCCGCCGAGCCTCCGATCACTCTCGCTCAGGGCCCTCGATGGCAAGGTCAGGCTGCACTGGAAGGTCTCCGGCGCAGCCAGCCTCCGGCTCACTCGCTCGCCGGGGATGAAGCGAGCCGCTTCGAGCGACGTCTACGGCGGCAGCGGCAGCGGCTTCGCCGACAACAGCGTCGAGAACTACGTCCGCTACCGCTACACGCTAAGCGCAACGGATGCGGCCGGCAACACGGCCGCGCGCGGCATCTCCGCCATTCCGCTCCCGGTCCTCTACGCGCCGCGGCCCGGCGCTCGCCTCGGCCGAATACCTTCGCTCCTGTTCGCGTGGAAGGCGGCGAAGAAGGCCGACTACTACAACCTGCAACTCTGGCGCGGCGGACACAAGATCGGCAGCTGGTGGCCCTCCTCGCCACGACTACGGCTTCCTTCCCGCTGGCACTCTGAGGGCAAGACGAGGCGGCTCAAGAGCGGTGCCTACACCTGGTACGTCTGGCCCGGGCGCGGCGCACGCCGGCTGGGCAAGTACGGGCCGATAGTGGGCAAGAGCACCTTCGCCGTTCGTTGATGCGCAATACTCGGCATGCAGCGGTCGCGGTCATGTTTGCCGCGGTGCTGTTCCTCCCCCATGCGGCGCGCGGACTGCCCGCGGCCGACGACACGCCTCCGATCGTTTCGTACTCGATCGACGGGATCGCCGGCACGAACGACTGGTTCCGCGGCAGCACGCACGGCAACAACATCACCGTGCGCTGGTCGGTCAGCGATCCCGAGTCGCCGATCATCTCGACGACCGGCTGCGACCCCGCCATCCAGATCCCGGGGCCAGTGCCGGCCCCGGGCACCACGCGAACCTGCACGGCGACGAGCGACGGCGGCACGACCTCGATCACGACACGGTCGCTCAAGATCGACGCCGACCCGCCGACCACCACGGCAACGCCGAGCCGCCAGCCCAACGCCGCCGGCTGGTTCAACGCGCCGTTCTCGATCTCCTGGCCCGGCTCGGACGGGACCTCGGGATTAGCGTCGTGCACCGGCGCGCTTGCCTACAGTGGACCGCAGACGACTGGAGCGAGCGAGACCGGCACCTGCACCGACAACGCGGGCAACAGTTCCTCGGACTCGTTTCTCGTCAAGTACGACACCGTTCCCCCGGACACGAACGTCGACCCGAGCCGACCACCGAACGGAGCGGGTTGGTTCAGTGCGCCGTTCACCCTCAGCTGGGATGGGTCCGACCCTGGAGGATCCGGGGTCGCCTCGTGCCGGACCGACCTCAACTACAACGGCCCGGACACGAACGGAACCAACGTGAGCGGAACGTGCACCGACAACGCCGGGAACACGTCCTCGGACCCGTTCATGATCAGGTACGACACGGAGGCACCGACGACCGATGCGAGCGTGAGTCGGCCGCCGAATGCCGCCGGGTGGTATCGAAGCCCGCTGTCGGTCACCTGGAGCGGTTCCGACACAGGCGGCTCGGGCATCGCCTCGTGCCGGCCCCAGCTCGACTTCAGCGGGCCGGACACGAGCGGAACAAACGTGACCGGCAGCTGCACGGACCACGCGGGGAACAGCTCCTCGGACGGTGCCCTCGTCAAGTACGACTCGACCCCTCCGAGCACCCAGGCCTCGCCCACGCCGGCGCCCAACGCAAACGGCTGGTTCAAGGCCCCCCTCTCCGTCGGCTGGCAGGGCAGCGACGCCACCTCCGGGATCGCGTCCTGCGATTCAGCCGACCCCTACAGCGGCCCGGACACGAATGGCACGTCCGTGAGCGGCAGCTGCAACGACCGCGCAGGGAACAGCTCTACCCGCACCTTCGTCGTCAAGTACGACACGCACGCACCGACCACCGCGGCGAGTCCGAGCCGGCCGGCCAATGGAGCGGGCTGGTACAACGCCCCGCTGTCGATCAGCTGGGCCGGCTCCGACCCCGGCGGATCCGGGATCGACTCCTGCCGGGCGCCGCTCACGTACTCCGGGCCCGACACGGCCGCAGCGACCAGCAGCGGCAGCTGTACGGACAAGGCGGGCAACAGCTCCTCCGACAGTTTCGTCGTGAAGTACGACGCCACGGCCCCGACCGTCAACGCGCCGACGCCTGGTCGGAACCCCGACCAGAGCGGTTGGTACAACCATCCGGTTCGGATCGACTGGACCGGCAGCGATGCGACCTCCGGCATCGCATCGTGCACCTCGAGCACCTACGGCGGGCCGGATAACGCCACGGCGATCGCGAGCGGCAACTGCACGGACGTCGCGGGCAACGTCACTGCGCGCAACTTCCCGCTCGCCTACGACGCCACGGTGCCGGCGGTGGCCGTCACGCCTGGCCGAAACCCCGACAGCAACGGCTGGTACAACAGTTCGCTCGGCATTTCCTCGCACGGCGTGGATCCAACCTCAGGAGTCGCTTCCTGCAGCGCTCCGGTCACCTACACCGGTCCCGATAGCGGAACCGCGAGCGTTGCGGGGACTTGCACCGACAATGCAGGCAACAGCGCCACCGGCACGTTGCAGTTCGCGTACGACGACTCACCCCCGACCACGGTCGTCACGCCGAGCCGCTCGCCTAACGCCGACGGTTGGTTCAAGGCGCCCTTGTCGATCGGCTGGAGTGGCTCAGATCCGGTCTCGGGCATCGCCTCTTGCAGCCCCTCGCTCCCGTACAGCGGCCCCGACACGAGCGCCGCCGACAAGGCGGGCAGCTGCACGGACCGTGCGGGGAACAGCTCCTCGGCCACGTTCCGCGTGAAATACGACTCGACAGCTCCGAGCACCCAGGCCGTGCCCACGCCGGCGCCCAACGCAAACGGCTGGTTCAACTCCCCGCTCTCGGTCGCCTGGCAAGGCAGCGACCCCACCTCCGGGATCGCGTCCTGCGATTCACCTGACGGCTACAGCGGTCCGGACACGAACGGCACGTCTGTAAGCGGCAGCTGCACCGATCGTGCCGGAAACAGCTCCCCCAACACCTTCGTCGTCAAGTACGACACCCACGCACCGGTCACCGTGGCGACGCCGAGCCGGCCGGCGAATGGGGCGGGCTGGTACAACGCCCCGCTGTCGATCAGCTGGGCCGGCTCAGACGCCGGTGGATCCGGGATCGACTCCTGCCGCGCGCCGCTCGCCTACTCCGGGCCCGAGACGACCGGTACGACCAGGAGCGGAGCGTGCACCGACAAGGCCGGCAACAGCGCCTCGGACGACGTTCTCGTGAAGTACGACGCGACGGCGCCGTCCGTCAACACGCCCAGTCCGGGTCGGAATCCTGATCACGACGGCTGGTACAACCATCCGGTCCGGATCGACTGGAGCGGAAATGACAGCACCTCGGGAATCGCTTCGTGTACGTCACGCACGTACGGCGGCCCGGACGACGCGAACGCCGACCCCGTCGGAACGTGCACGGACGCCGCAGGGAACAGCGCGAGCCGGGACTTCCCGCTCGACTACGACGCGACCGGGCCGACCGTGACGGTCACACCGGCGCGTCCGCCGGACCATGCCGGGTGGTACACCCACGCGGTCTCGATCAGCTGGAGCGGCACGGACGTGACCTCGGGAATCGACTCCTGCACGCCGACGGTCACGTACAGCGGCCCGGACAGCAGCAACGCGAGCTCCGGCGGCGGCTGCACCGACCACGCGGGCAACAGCGCCTCGCCTCCGCCGCTGTCGTTCAAGTACGACGCCACAGCACCCGTCACGGCGGTCGCTCCCGCCCGCCTGCCGGACCTGAACGGTTGGTACAACCACCCGGTCGCAGTCGACTGGAGGGGGACCGACCGGGCGTCCGGGGTAGCTTCCTGCAGCTCGCTCGTCTACTCAGGCCCCGACACCGGCAGCGACAGCCGGCTCGGCACGTGCACCGACAAGGCGGGGAACATGTCCGCGCCCGTTAGCTGGGTCGTCCACTACGACTCCACCTCGCCCGGTGCGATCTCGGTCAAGCCGGACCGCGCCCCCGACCATGACGGCTGGTACAACCACGCTGTCGGGATCCACTGGTCCGGCTCCGACGGCCTGGCCGGGATCGCGTCCTGCAGCTCGCTCACCTATGCCGGCCCAGGGGCCGCCGGCGGGACCGTCTCCGGGAGGTGCACCGACCTCGCGGGGAATGCCAGTGTGCCGTTGCCGTTCGTGCTGAGCTACGACTCCACTGCGCCGACCCTCGGGGCGCTATCGCTCGAGGCTCTCGACGGCCTGGTCAAGCTGCGCTGGAAGGTCGTCGGCGCCGATCAGCTTCGCCTTGCGCGCTCACCCGGGAAGAAGCGTAGGTCCTCGAGCGAGATCTACGCCGGTGACGGCGGCTCGTTTACGGACCGGAAGGTCGAAAACTACGTGCGCTACCGCTACACGCTGACGGCGGAGGACTCGGCCGGGAACACGATGCAGCGGACGGCGTCGGTGATGCCGCTTCCGGTCCTGTACGCACCACGTGGCGGTACCCATCTTCGCGTGCATGCGAGGCCGCTGTTCGCCTGGAAGCCCGCGAAGAGGGCGCGCTACTACAACTTCCAGCTCTGGGTGGACGGCCACCAGGCCGGTAGCTGGTGGCCGGCACGCGCACGGCTCAGGCTGCCGGCTCGGTGGACCTACAAGGGCGAGGCGCAAAGGCTCGAGCGCGGCACGTACACGTGGTACGTGTGGCCCGGTCACGGGCCGCGGAAGCTCGGCCGCTACGGCGCGCTACTCGGCAAGAGCTCCTTCGTGGTCGGCTGAGAAAGTAGTCCCGGCGGATACCGGGCGGTATCTAGCCGGACACCGCGTCGACGGCGGCCTCGAGCTCGGTGCACACTACGCAGCGTGAACGAGCGCTCCACGGAGTTCGTCGCCCTCGGACACGCGGGCTCGGAGCATTACGCGGGGATCGAGACGTTCCCGAACCCGGGTGTCGCAAGGGTCGAGATGACGAGCGATGAGCTCGTCGCTATGTGCCCGGTCACAAACCAGCCGGACATGTACGTCGCGACCATCGAGTACGAGCCCGAGCAGCTTTGCATCGAGTCCAAGTCGCTCAAGCTCTACCTCGCAAGCTTCCGGAACGAGGGCGCGTTCTGCGAGGCCCTGGCGGTGCGGATCCGCGACGACGCCGCGCAGGCGCTCGAGCTGCCGGCCGAGAAGGTGCACGTCACGCTGCGGCAGAAGGCACGCGGCGGGATCGCGATAGTCGCGGCGACCTGAACGCTCACTTCGACCCGACCGACCCGGCCTTCCTCGCCGATCCGTATCCGAAGCTCGCGGCGTTGCGCGAAGAGACGCCGCTCTTCTACGAGGAGTCCCTGGAGCGCTGGTTCGTCACGCGCCACGCCGATGTGCGCGCGTGCCTGCGCGACCGGCGGCTGGGCCGCAACTTCCGGCACGTGGGCTCGGAGGGCGAATTCGCGGCCGCCGAGCCGCTCGACCCGCGTTGGCAGGCCTTCTGGGACGGCGAGCGCTGGAGCTTGCTCTGGCTCGAGCCGCCCGAGCACACGCGGATCCGGAAGCTCGTGGCGGCCGCGTTCACCCCGCGCTCGGTCGAGGCGCTGCGCGGCCCCTGCGCGGAGCTCGCCCACGAGCTGCTGCCCGACGGCAGGTTCGACCTGTTGCGCGACTTCGCCCAGCCGTACTCGATCGCGGTCATCTGCAGGCTCCTCGGCGTCCCCACCGACCGCGGGCGCGACCTGCTCGACTGGTCGCACACGATGGTGAAGATGTACGAGCTCGACACGACGCTCGAGCAGGCCGAGGCCGCCACGCAGGCAGCGGCCGAGTTCCGCGACTACGTGCTGCGCGTCGTCGGCGAGCGGCGACGGGAGCCGCAGGACGACCTCGTGACACGCCTGGTCGAGGTCGAGGTCGAAGGCAGGCGCCTCACCGATGCGGAGCTCGTCTCCACGATCATCGTCCTGCTCAACGCCGGCCACGAGGCGACGGTCAACACGCTCGGAAACGGCGTGCTGGCGCTGCTGCGCCACGAACGGCAGTGGGCGCGGCTCGTCGAGGGCGAGGTCGGGCCGGACGCCGCCGTCGAGGAGCTGATCCGCTGGGACCCCCCACTCCAGCTCTTCGAGCGCTGGGTGCTCGAGGACGGCGTCGAGATCGCCGGCGAGCCCGTCCCACGCGGCGAGAAGGTGGCGCTGCTCTTCGGCTCGGCCAACCGCGACCCGCGCGTGTTCGCCGACCCCGAAGC
>Ga0075428_100009494_pt1 | contig 10801 bp, 7 predicted proteins | sample RhiMetdeltSRZDD2_FD_75291 | JGI IMG/M metagenome (GOLD analysis project Ga0075428, IMG submission 75291) | Populus rhizosphere microbial communities from Tennessee, USA - Rhizosphere MetaG P. deltoides SRZDD2 | ecosystem: Host-associated > Plants > Roots > Rhizosphere > Soil | place: USA... | reverse complement strand
CGCATCCGGGAGCAGCTGGGTCTGCGCGACTACGCAGGCGTCCTGCTCTTCGATCCCATCGCCACGCGTTACGCGACGGACTGCACCAACATGCAGCTCTGGTGCGCCCACTACGAGACCCGTTGTGTGCTCGTGATGACGGATGGTCCGGTGGTGCTCTTCGACTACGCCAGGCACCCCTTCCTGGCCGAGGGCCTGCCCACGATCGACGAATACCGCGTGATGGAGGCCTTCTACTACTTCAACGCGGGGCCGAGATCCGCGGAATGGGCGGGCCGCTTCGCCGACGGGATCCACGACGTCGTGAGCCGGCATGGCGGCCGGAACCGCCGGCTGGCGGTGGATCGCCTGTCCCACCTCGGGATCGACGCGCTCCGCGGCCGTGGGCTCGAGATCTTCGATGGACAGGAGGTGACGGAGATCGCCCGCTCGATCAAGAGCGAGGGCGAGCTCGCCCTGATCAAGGCGGCGATCGAGGTCTGCCAGAGCGGCATGGCGGCAATGCAGGAGGCGTTGCGGCCCGGGATCACCGAGAACGAGCTCTGGTCGCTCCTGCACCGCATCAACATCGCGCGCGGCGGGGAATGGATCGAGACGCGGCTGCTCACGTCCGGGCCGCGGACCAATCCCTGGCATCAGGAGTGCTCGATGCGCGCGATCGAAGCCGGGGACATGGTCAGCTTCGACACGGACCTGATCGGTCCCTACGGCTACTGCGCCGACCTCTCCCGCAGCTGGGTGTGCGGCGGCGAGCCGACCGACGAGCAGCGGCGCCTCTATGGCCTCGCCCACGCGCAGGTCGAGCACGACATCGCGCTGCTCCGCCCAGGCATGACCTTCAAGGAAGTCTCGGACGCCGCGTGGCCCATTCCCGCGGAGTTCCGCGCCAACCGCTACGGCTGCATGATCCACGGCGTCGGGCTCGCGGACGAATGGCCGCAGATCCTGTATCCGCAGGACTGGGAGAACGCCGGCTACGACGGCGTGATCGAACCCAACATGGTGCTCTGCATCGAATCCTACGTCGGCCGCGAAGGGGGAGGACAGGGCGTGAAGCTCGAGGAGATGGTGCGGATCACGGAAGACTCGGTCGAGCGCTTGTCCAGCTATCCGTTCGAGGAACGCCTGCTCCGCTAGGCACCCCATGCCCGACCCGCGCACCGCCCTCGTCGCGATCCTCGCCGGCTGCCTCCTGGCAGCGCCCTCCGGTCGATCGACGGCCGCGGAGGATCCGTCTCCGGCGACCTACGAGATGACCCTGCAGGAGGCGTGGATCCCGATGCCGGATGGCGTTCGGCTCTCCGCGGACCTGTTCCTTCCGCAGGGCGGGCGGCCCGGCGAGCGATTCCCGGTGCTGCTCGAATACCTCCCGTACCGGAAGTTCGAGGATCGCGGCCGCAATCACTCGCTCTATGCCTACTTCGTGCGCCGCGGCTACGCGGTGGCCCGCGTCGACATTCGCGGAACCGGGAGCAGCGAGGGGACGCTCGTCCCCTACGAGTACTCCGACCAGGAGCAACGCGACGCCGAGGTGGTGATCGACTGGCTGTCGAAGCAGGACTTCTCGACCGGCGCCGTGGGGATGTTCGGGATCTCATGGGGAGGATTCAACTCCCTCCACCTCGCGATGCGCAGGCCCCCCGCGCTCAAGACCATCGTCTCGGTGATGGCGACCGACGACCTCTTCCAGGACGACGTCCACTACATCGACGGCCAGCTCTGCATCGACACCTACGAGATCGCGCAGGACCTGGAGAACGCGCTGCCCGCCGCGCCCGACTTCGCGATCGACGACCAGTACTTCCGGGAGCGCTTCGACACGACCCCCTGGCTGCTGGTCTTCAAGCAGCAGCAGCGCGATGGGCCGTTCTGGAACCGGACTTCGCTGAACGAGCGCTACGACGCGATCGAGATCCCGACCTTCGTGATCGGGGGCTGGTACGACCAGTATCCCGACAGCCTGATGCGCATGGTGCAGCACCTGAGGGTGCCGCTGAAGGCGATCATCGGCCCCTGGGCGCACTCGTTCCCGCACGACGGCTACCCGAAGCCGCTGATCGAGTGGCGGCACGAGGCCGTCCGCTGGTTCGATCACTGGCTCAAGGGGCGCGACACGGGGATCATGGACGAGCCGCGCTTCGCCGTCTTCGTGCGCAAGTGGCATCCGCCGGATCCCCGCCTGGAACAGGTTCCCGGGGAGTGGCGATTCGAGGACGGCTGGCCGCTCGCGCGCGCTCGCGAGCAGGTCCTCCACCCGCAACCCGACCATACCCTCGCGGCGACCGCACCCGCGAAGGCGACGCACGTGCTTCGCTACGTCCCGACCATCGGCGTCGAGAACGGGCTCTGGTCCGGCGAAGTGGTCCGCGATCAGCGGCCGATCGACGCCTGGAGCCTCGTCTACGACACGCAGCCGCTCGAAGCCGACCTCGAGATCCTCGGCATGCCGCGCGTCCTGCTGAACGCCTCCGCCGACGCGCCGCTTGCGCGCTGGTTCGTCCGCGTCTCGGACGTCGCACCCGACGGCACGGTCACCCTGACGTCGTGGGCCGGCCTGAACGGAGCGCACCGGAACTCCGCGGAGAGACCGGAGCGGCTCGAGCCGGGCCGCGTGTACCCGCTCGAGACCGAGCTGCGCTTCACCTCGTGGACCTTCCCGAAGGGCCATCGGATCCGGCTCTCGGTCAACAACGCGCAGTGGCCGATGATCTGGCCCACCCCGCATCCGATGACCACGAGCCTCCACCTGGGCGGGAGCCATCCGACGCGCGTCGTGCTGCCCGTCGTTCCCCACGAGGATCGGCCGAAGCCCCGCTTCCTTCCTCCGAGCGAGGATCCACAGCTCGCGGGCCACCGGGTCGTCAGCGAGGGCACGAGCTCCGGATACAGCGAGGTCGCGACCGTCGAGCGGGACGTGCCGAACGCGGCGACGCGCGTCGTGGCGAGGAACGCGACCCGGAACGAGTATCCCTGGGGCACGATCCGCAGCGATGACGAGATCGTCTACTGGGCGCAGGACGCGCACCCCGAGGCCGCGAGGGTCGCTAGCGAGATGAAGCGGAGCGTGTCGGTCGGCGGACGCAATCTCGTATTCCAGGGCATCCTCGACTTCCGGAGCGACGCGGACCACTTCTACTACACCTACACGAGGCGGCTGCTCGAACGCGACCAGGTGATCCGCGAGCGGACCTGGAAGCAGACGATCCCGCGCGACTTCCAGTAGCGCCGGGGCCGTCTCCGGGCCGCTCGGGATCGAGCTTCACGCGCAGCAGGCGATCGCCGGCGAAGGTGCCGCGCCGAAGATGGATCGCTCCGGTCGTCCTGGCGCGTCCGGCGGCCCCGCCGTCCGCCCCTCGAGCCGAAGGTCGGATTCGAACCGGTGACCTAAGATCGCGGGCAGGCGACCGGCCCACCCCTCACCCTGGAGGCCCCCATGCCCGTCACTGGCTGGGACCATGTGTCGTTTCCCGCGGGCGACCCCGAGGCAATCCTCGACTTCTACAAGCGGCTCGGCTTCGCGACGATCCACGAGGAGGAGTTCCGCAGCGGGAAGTATCCGGTCTTCGCGATCGCGATCGGCGAGAACGCGAAGCTCAACTTCCACGGTCCCGCGTTCTGGCAGGATCCGAATTTCGACGCCCGCGGCCCGACCGCGCTGCCCGGCTGCGGCGACTTCTGCTTCGTCTTCGACGGGACGATCGAGGAGGCCGTCGAGTTGATCGAGAAGGCGGGCGCGAAGGTCGCCTACGGACCGTTCGACCAGCCCGGCGGCGCCGATCGCGGCAGGCGTCTCGGAACCAGCGTCTACACCCGCGATCCCGACGGCAATCTCGTCGAGTTCATGACCTATCCCGCGACGGGGCGTCATCCCGTCTGGGGTTCGGTGCCCGGTGGGGAATAGGGGCGCGGAGCGCGCCTTCTTCGGCGCCGGACAGCCTCCGACGAGATCGATGTGATCCGACGTTTCCAGCCCACGGACTCGAACGAGGTGATCGCCTCCGTCGTCCAGGCGGAAGGCGCGGCGATCATCGAGCACCTCGCTGCGAACGAGGTGATGGACCGACTCCAGCGCGAGGTCGAGCCCTGGCTCGGCCGCGTCCCCTTCGGCTCCAGCGCTGCAGTGGGGGTGCGAACGCGGCGCCTCGGTGGCCTCGTCGCCCGCTCCGCGACCGCAAGGGAGCTGATCACCCATCCGTCGATCCTCGAGATCGTCCGGCGGGTCGTCCATCTTCCGACGACGATCCAGGTCCACCTCACGCAGGTCATGGCACTCGATCCGGGCGAGCGGGGGCAGCCGATCCACCGCGACCAGCAGGGACTCGACCTCTTCACCTTTCCGGCGGGCTACGAGGTCCTCTGCAACGCGCTCTGGGCCGTGACCGATTTCACGGAGCGGAACGGTGCGACGCGCATCATCGCCGGGAGCAACCACCATGCCGACAATCTGAACGAGAGCTTCCGCGAGGAGGACACGGAGCCCGCAGAAATGACCCGAGGCTCCTGCGTGATCTACTCGGGAAGCGTCTACCACGGCGCCGGGGCGAATCGCAGCGACGCGACCCGCACCGGGATGCGCATCCTCTACTCGGCCGGATGGCTGCGCCAGGAGGAGAACCAGTTCCTCTCGGTCCCGCGGGAGATCGCCCGCGAGCTCGATCCCGAGCTGCTGCGCCTGCTCGGCTACCAGCGTGGCGCCTACGGGCTCGGCTACCTCGACGACATGCGCGACCCGATCGAGGCGATCCGGCCGGAGCTCGCGGGGGCGCCGGGGTTCGGCGACGAGGAAGTGCTGCAGCGGCAGTTCGAGAAGATGCGCCGATTCCTCGCCGCGCGCCGCGCCGGAGATTGAACGCCGGCGGACTTGGCAAGCGTCACTGCGTTCTGGCCACGACTCACACGGGCGGGAAGGCCATCCCGCGGATCAGCTGCTGGGCGAGCCCCGCCTCGATCGAGCCGCGCATCTCCTCGAGCTCGCCGCCGTCGAGCCAGACGCCCCGGCAGGACGGGCAACGGTCGAGGACCAGGTTCAACACGATCTCCTTGGCCATCTCCGCGCCGTCGAGCGGACAGCGGCGTGCCTGCTCCTTCGCCGCGCGAATCTTGGCCTCGATCGTCTGCTCGCAGTCCTCGCAGGTCGGGAGCCCCTCGTACTCGCGCCGGGTGCGGCGCCGGCCGCAGCGCGCGCACTTCTCGCCCAGGAGACTCATTTTGCAGCCCTCCCGGAGCTCGACGGTAGCCCGGTCCCGCAGCGCCGCCTCCCCTGGATCTCGACGGCCTCGGAGGCCATTCCCTTTCCCGTCCGCTCGGGCGCGGGGGTATCCGGACCGCCTCTGCGCGCGACGCTAGTCCGGCCGGAGCCTCGGCGGCGATAATCGGCTCTCGATCTCGGGCGCGAGCGCTCGCTCACGGGCCGTGGGGCGCAGCACGTCGGTGGGATCGGCTTCACGCCGCGTGCCGGAAGGCGTAGACTACCCGCGCACGATGACCCGACCGACGTCCCGCCCCATCTTGCTTCGCGACGTCTTCGACGACCCGACGGACGTGGTGCGGCTGCTCGAGCGCGGTGCGCCCTACACGCCGCTCGGGGGCTGGATGCGGCCGGGCCTCGACCCCGATGCGCCGACGAGCGTAATGTGGTTCCAGGAGGACTGGATCCACGCGGATTTCCGGCTCCCCGGCGCCGAGCTCTTCCTCGACCATCCGGCCTACTTCGAGGCGGCGCGGCGCTTCTGGGGCATGCACGAGATCGTGCCCCACAGCGTCTACGTGAACCTGATGGTGAACCTCTGCGAGGCGGGCCCCGCCCACACCGACAATCCGAAGTTCCGCGGCCGCGAGCGCAGCAACACGCCGATGTGGCTCCTTCGGCTGATGTTCTGGTCGGGGCTCTTCCAGCGCTGGGTGATTCCGCAGGCGACGGCGATCTTCTGGCTGGACGACGTGGCGGAGGGCGCGGGGCTTGCCTACTGGGCGGACGGGCCAGACAAGCCCGCGCATCGCCACGCCGGCGCGATGGCGAATACCGCCCTCGTCGGCGACAACCACCACATGTTCCACCAGGTCGAGCCCGTCGGCCCCTTCGCCGGCGGGACGCGGCGCGTGACGGCGCGCGCCGAGCTGGCCCCGGCCGGGGACGGGAGCGGCGACTGGGCCGTCCGCGATCGGGGCCGCGAGGTCTTCCGGGCGCCGCTACCGGGCTACCGGGTGAGCGTGCTGTGGAAGGCCGACGTCTACGAGAGCGCCGCCGAGCGGGAGCGCCTGCGCGACGACACCCTCTCGCTCGAAGACGTCGCGTCGATCTTCGATCGCGATCTCGCGGCCCGGGACGTCTCCCTCCGCTTCGACCCGGCGCGCCTCGAGGATCCGTCGCTGCGCCGGGATCTCGCGGCGGTGTATCCCGAGCCCGTCCCGCTCGGCGCGCGCCCGTCGATCTACGACTACCCCTGAGATCCCGCGCAGAGAGGATCGAGCGTGGACGGGGAATTGCTTGCGCCTCTTGACGGCTGCGAGCCGAAGGGCCACGGTCGGCCTCCGTGACGGAGCCCGGACGCAACCCCCACGCAGGCCGGCCCTTCCAGGACGACGACGCCGCCATCGCTCGGGCGCTGGAGGACGCGAGCGTTCCGGCGCTCCTCTGCTCGCTCGTCCACATGACGGGGGACCCCTCCTGGATCCGAGGGAGCCGGCGCCCGCGGAGCGCCGGCCCCACGCTGCTCCAGGGCGGGATGCCAGCGGAGGAGCAGGCGGCGGTTCGCCGGGAGGCGCTGTCGGTGGTCGCGGCCTACCGGGACGCCGGCTGCCGGCCCCATGCGCCCTCGCGCGAGCTGCTCCTCGAGATGATGGACTTCCTCGCCTGCCGATCGCTCCCGCCGAGGCAGGTCGAGCTCTACTTCTTCGACCTCCACTTCGACGGCGCCGACGGCGCCGCGATCACCTGGGGCGACGAGATCGACGAGGCCGTGAAGGCCGACTCGCCGGTGATCGTGATCGGGGCCGGCATGGCCGGGATCCATGCCGGGATCCGCCTCACGCAGGCGGGCCTCCCCTTCACGATCGTCGAGAAGAACGCCGGCCCGGGCGGCACCTGGTGGGAGAACCGCTATCCCGGCGCGCGCGTCGACGTGGCGAGCCATCAGTACTGCTACTCCTTCGAGCCCGCGGACCACTGGAGCGAGTACTACTGCCAGCAGCCCGAGCTGCGGAGCTACTTCACGCGCGTGCTCGACAAGTACGGTCTGCGGCCCCGCTGCCGCTTCGAGACGGAGGTCACGGGCGCCGAGTGGGACGGGGCCTCGGCACGCTGGCGCGTGTCGGTCCGCTCCGCGGACGGGCGGGAGGAGGTGCTCGAAGGCCGCTTCGTGATCTCGGCGGTCGGCGCCCTCAATATCCCGCGCATGCCCGACCTCGAGGGCATCGAGAGCTTCGCGGGGCCCTCCTTCCACTCCACGCGCTGGCCGGAGGGCTTCGACCACCGCGGCCTGCGCATGGCACTCCTCGGCGCGGGAGCCAGCGGCTTCCAGATCGCGCCCGCCATCGCCGACGAGGTGGCGCACCTCTCGATCTTCCAGCGCACGGCGCAGTGGGTGATGCCGAATCCGATCTATCACACCCCGGTGCCGGACGGCGAGACCTGGGCGATGCGACACCTGCCGTTCTACGGGCGATGGCTGCGCTTCCTGATGACGCAGCCGGGGATCGGCAACGGCGCCGAGCCCTTCCGGATCGACCCGTCGCATCGCGATCCCCACGACCGCTCCGTCAATGCGGTGAACGCGGCGACCCGCGACGTCCTGATCGCCTTCCTGAACGAGCACCTGGCGGGCCGCCCGGATCTAGTCGAGAAGGTGCTTCCCGACTACCCGTGCATGGGCAAGCGGATCCTGCAGGACGACGGGAGCTGGTTCCGCTGCCTCGGGAAGCCGAACGTCGAGCTCGTTCGCCGCCGGATCGAGAGGATCGTGCCCGAGGGCATCCGGACGGTCGACGGCGTCCTCCACGCGGCGGACGCGATCTGCTATGCGACGGGCTTCCGGGCCAACGAGTTCCTGGCCTTCGACGTGATCGGCCGCGAGGGCAGGTCGCTCCACCGGCAGTGGGGGGACGAGCCCACCGCCTATCTCGGGATCACGGTTCCGCGCTTCCCGAACCTGTTCCTCTGCTACGGGCCCGGGACCAACCTCGCCCACAGCGCCGGGCTCTTCTTCCACTCCGAGTTCCAGACGATGCACGCGATGGATGCGATCCACCGCGTGCTCGCGAGCGGCGCCCGCACGATCGAGGTGCGCGAGGACGTGCACGACCGCTACGTCGAGCACCTCACCCGGGAGATCTCGTCGCTCGTCTGGGCCCACCCCACGATCCGGCACACCCACTACAAGAATCCACACGGGAAGATCTACTCGCTCTCGCCGTGGTCGATCGACGAGTACTGGGAGATGAGTCGCGAGGTCGACCCCGCCGACTACCGGATCGAGTGAGAGGAGACGCATGCGCGCAGCCTGCTTCCAGGGGTCCGGAAAGCCGCTCGTGATCCGGGACGTCGCGGATCCCACGCCCGGTCCGGGGGAGGTCGTGATCGCGGTGAAGGGCTGCGGCATCTGCGGCTCGGACCTGCACGTGACCGAGCTCGGCAACGCGGTGCCTGCGGGCGCCGTCATGGGGCACGAGTTCGCGGGGGAGATCGTCGCCGTGGGCCGGGACGCGCGCGGGCCGGATGGGCCCTGGCGCGAGGGCGACCGCGTCTGCACGATGCCGGGGATCAGCTGCGGCGCGTGCGTGCGCTGCGTCTCGGGCGACGTGATGGGCTGCGCGCAGCTTCGCATGACCGGCTTCGGCGACGTCGGCGGGGGCTACGCGGAGTACGCGCTCGGCGACGCTCGCGTCACCTTCCGCCTGCCCGACAACGTGTCGAGCGCGGACGGCGCGCTCGTCGAGCCCCTCGCCGTCGGGCTCCACGCCGTCGACAAGGCCGGGCTGCGGACGGGCGAGGACGTGCTGATCGTCGGTGCGGGGCCGGTCGGTCTCGCTTGCGCGATCTGGGCGAAGCTCCTCGGCGCGCGCGAGGTCGTGGTGAGCGACTTCGCGGCCCACCGCCGGGAGATGGCGCTTGCCTACGGGGCCACCGCGGCGATCGATCCGGCGAACGAGGAGCTGGGGCCGGCCTACCTCGAGATCACGGGCCGCGCGCCGACGCTCGCCTTCGAGTGCGTCGGGCGGCCCGACGTGGTGCACGGGATCTCGCTCGTCGCCGATCGTGGAGCCCGCATCCTCTCGGCCGGAATCTGCATGGCCTGGGACCACTTGATGCCGCTCGTGTGCGCGATGAAGGAGCTCTCGATCCACTTCTGCGCGTACTACACCCACCAGAACTACCAGCTGACCGTCGACATGCTCGCCGCGGAGCGAATCGACCCGCTCCCGATGGTCACGGATCGCATCGGCCTCGACGCGCTCCCGGCCGCCTTCGAGGCGCTCCGCAAGCCCTCGACCGAGTGCAAGGTGCTGGTCGAGCCCTAGGCTGCGCGCACGGATCGAGGATCATCCCATGGTTCGAAGGTCGAGCAACTCTGCGACTTCGATCCGCAGAGATGCCGGCTCATGACGGATGAGGTGCGAATGGACACGTCAGTACGGCTTGGTCCGTGATCGAGGACGGACTTTGCGAACTATTCCTCGGGTTGGACCTTGATCTTGCCGGCCCGGACGGCGGCCTTCAGGGCCGCATGGTCGCGCTCCGTCTGGTCGGCGTAAGCCACGGCAAAATTGCCCATCGCTTCGTCGAAATTGTCCGTCTTGCCCAGGTAGCCGCTGATCGCGAGTGCGGAGCCACTGGACTTGGCGTGGCTCCGCGCCAAACCCCACCCGCAGGCCCGGGCGAAGAAGGTCAACGCTGTGGCGTCCATGGTCTCCACCAGCGGCTTGACCTTCGCATCGCGCAGCTGCCGCACATAGGCTTGTACGCCGAGCGGAGTGGTAAGCCAACCCAGGAAGATGTCCGGGGACGATTGCATCCGCTTCTGCCCCATCACGACCCTCTGGCCGGCGTGAGCATACGCGCTCCTGCCCGCATACGGCTCGAGCACGGATTGCCCGGCCTGCTTGGCTTGCAGGAATAGCGGGTCGTTGTTGGCCGACATCATCAAGAGGACGATGCAATAGGTCCCCACGCTGCCGATCCCCACGACCTTGATGGCCACGTCCACCAGGTGATATTCGTCGAGCAGGTCGCGCCTCTCATCGGGCAGGGTATCCCGATAGCACTTCAGGGCTTCTTCCGCGCGCGCATGGAGTTCGTCTGCGCTCAGCTCGGGGGGATGAAAGATCAGAGGCGGAGCGTCCTGGATCCGGACGTGACCGCCTACCATCCCGGCGAGTTGCGGGTACACCAACTCCGAGCCGCGCGCCTCCGCTGCCTTGGCCATCCGCTTCCCGAGGCGCGCCTTCACCGCCTTGGCGAACGAGCCGGTCGCCAGACCGATCAGGTCCTCGAGGTCGATGCCGGCATACCAGATCGCCATCGGGCTCATCTCGGAATATTCGAGCAGGCGCGTGCGATAGCTGCGGGCGCACGCGACCGCCGCGTCGCGGCCGTCGGATTCCTTCAGCCCTTGGCCTCGGGCGGCGAGGACGAAAGACGCCACCAGTCGCTTGATGTCCCACTCCCACGGTGCCGGGAGCGTCTCATCGAAATCGTTGATACCGAACGCGATCTTGCGCTCGGGCGTCGCGAAGCCACCGAAATTCAGCAGATGGCAATCGCCGCAGGCCTGTACACGGAGTCCGGTGGTCGGTGTCCTGGCCA
>Ga0075428_100009493_pt1 | contig 10802 bp, 8 predicted proteins | sample RhiMetdeltSRZDD2_FD_75291 | JGI IMG/M metagenome (GOLD analysis project Ga0075428, IMG submission 75291) | Populus rhizosphere microbial communities from Tennessee, USA - Rhizosphere MetaG P. deltoides SRZDD2 | ecosystem: Host-associated > Plants > Roots > Rhizosphere > Soil | place: USA... | reverse complement strand
TGCTTTGCGAATGGGAGACGCGACGCCTAGTCGAAGCCGCGCTTCCGCCGGCGGATGTTCCGGCGGCTGCCCTTGTTCTTGAAGGGCCGGCCCCGGTCGTCCATCGGCGTGAAGTCGTTGAAGCTGGGCATGCCGCCGCCCCCGCCGAACGAAGGCCCGCCCGGGCGGTAGCCTCCGCCGCCGGCGCCAAACGCGGGACGGTACCCACCCGCTCCCGCCGGCCGCGGCGGCCGGTTCTCCGCCTCGTTCACACGCAGCGGGCGGCCCTTGAGGTCCTTGCCGTTCATCAGGGAGATGGACTTCAGGGCCGCGTCGTCGTCGGCGAACTCCACGAAGGCGAAGCCGCGGGGGCGTCCCGTCTCACGGTCGGTGGGGACCTTGGCGTCCACCACCTTGCCCGCGGCGCTGAATGCGTCGATGAGCTCCTCGCGCGTGACGTCGAAGCTCAGATTTCCCACGAACACCTTGTTCGAAATGGCCGGTTCTCCTCTTCCGTATTCAAGGCCGCCCGTTGTCGCCCTTACGCGACCGAAGACCGATCCCCGGGGCGCGGCGGCCGGGGACCTGGGGTTCGATTCCCTTCACCTTAGCACGGACGCGCCGCGTTCGGGCGCTTGACCGCCGCGATCGGCCTGTGTGACGCTCTCGCGTCCTGCCGGCGGGGAAGCCGGCGCTGGAGGTCCGCGTCACCCTCGCTTCTCACCGGCCCCCGGGATTCCGGCGCGCCCTCGCCGTCGCCCTGGTCCTGGCCGCGGCCACGGCCCTCGCCGCGGGCCCCCTCGGACGGCAGCGCGTGAGCCTCGAGGTCGGCGCGTTCGAGGGGGGCTCGCTGCGCGGCCCGTGGGGCGGCGCCACGCGCGCCGACCTGGATCCGCCGGCGGCCGCCGACGGGCGCACCCGCTTCTACTTCCGCTCGGCGCGACCCGGCTGCGGCCTTGCGCTGCCGATCGTCCTCCGCGGCCCCGCGCGCCTGGCCTTCCGTGCCCGCGCCGTCGTGCGCAGCGCGGTCGGCGTCTTCGTCTCGGGCACGCGGGCCGGCGAGGCCTTGATCGGCACGGGGCCGTGGCAGTGGTCCGCGGTGGACCTGCCCGCCGCGACGGCTGCCGGCCGGGGCCTGGGGGACGTGACGCTCTCCTTCCGCCCGCTGCCGCTCGTGCCGGGCGACCACGCGGGCAGCCCCGAGATCCTGGTCGATGAGGTCGTGGTCGAGTCGGCCGGCGGCATGTCGCTCTCGTGGCCGGCCCGCCTGCTCCTCGGCGCCGTGCCGCTCGCCGTCTTCCTTTTCGCGTGGGCGGTCGGCGTCGGGTCGGGCGCGGCTGTCGTGGCGGCGGCGATGAGCGCCGTCGCCGTCCTGCTGCTGGCCTGGGCCGCGCCGTTGCCCGTGGTCACGGCGGTCCCGCGCCTCCTCCCGGTGGCGCTGGCCTCGGGCCTGGCCGTCCACGCCCTCCTCTCCCGCCGCGCGTCCGGTGCGGCCACGCCCGCCGAGCGCGCGGTCCTGGCGTGTCTCGTGGCCGCGGGCGTGGCGGCCCACGGGTCCGTGGCCTTCTTCGCGGACCACAATCCGCCCGACGTGGAGATCCACGTCCGTCGCTCCCTCGATCTGGCCTCCGTGAGCCTCGACTACGACTCGCTGCTGCGCTACGGCTCGCACTTGCCCACGCCGTCGCAGACCTTCGGCCAGGCCACGGCCGCTCTGGGAGACGCGGCGCTCATTCCGTACTCGCCGGCTCCCTACTTCGTCTATTACGCGCTGCACCTCGCCGGACTGGACCTGCGGTGGGCGATCACGGTCATGAACGCCGCGCTGGCCATGGCCGTGGCGCCGCTGCTCTGGGTGGCGGCGGCGCGCGTCTGGGACCGCGGCGCGGCCTGGCTCGCCGCCGCCCTCTACACGCTCGACCTGGCGGTCTGGCACCACGTGGGACGCTCGCATGCCCCCGCCTCCTTCGGCGCCGCGCTGGGGACGGCCGCGCTCGTGTGCCTGCTGGCGCGCGCGTCCGTAATCGACACGCCACGGCGCGCGGCGGCCGCTGGGCTCCTGCTGGCGGCCGCGGTCCTCGGGTACTCCAGCCTGGTCGTGCTGTTCGGCCTGTTCGGCCTGGTCCTCCTGCTGCTGCTCGCCGTCGATGCCGCGGGCCTCCACCCCGAGGCGAGGAAGGGAATGGCCGCGGCGCTGGCCATCGGTGGGCTGGTCGCGGGCGCGGTCTTCTACTTCCACTACATGCCGGGCCTGCTGCGCGGGGCGGGGGCGATGGCGGCGGGCCCCGACCTCTTCCCCGGGCGGACCGTCTTCATCTTCCACAACGAGTCGAAGGAGAGCGTGCGGATCTGGGCCGGCGGCTACGGGGTCCTGCTGGCCGCGGGGCTCCTGGCCGCACCCGTGGCCCTCCGACGCGCGCGGCCGGACGCGCGGCCGATCCTGATGGCATGGCTCTCCGCCTGGGCCCTGATCATGCTGCTGAAGGAGCCCTTCCTGCTGCCCCGGATGCTGCGCTGGGCCAAGGAGGACCAGTTCCTCTCGCCGCTGCTGTGCCTCCTGGTGGGCGCGGCCGTGTCCGCGCTGCCCGGGAAGTGGATGCGATGGGCCGCCGCGGTCCTCGTCATCGCGGTGGCGGCCGTCCTGCAGGCACGGGACTTCCTGCTCCACGCCAACAGCCTGCTGATGTAACCTGACGATCCATCGATGCTCGGCGAGGTCGGGTCGCACTATCGCGTGATCGAGCGCCTCGGCGCCGGGGGCATGGGCGAGGTCTATCTGGCCGAGGACCTCCGCCTCCATCGGCCCGTGGCCTTGAAGGTCCTTTCCAAGGGCGCGGACGAGGCCGGGACGCGGCGCCTGGTGCGCGAGGCCCGCGTGGCCTCCGCCCTCAACCACCCGAACGTGGCCGTCATCTACGAGATCGGCGAGCTGCAGGGCGACGCCGGCGCCCAGGGATTCATCGCCATGGAGTACGTGCCGGGGCAGACGCTGGGTGAGTACGTGCGGACGCGGCAGCCCCGCGTGCCCGAGGTCCTGGAGATCGTGGCCCAGGTGGCGGATGCCCTGGCCGAGGCCCACAGCCGCGGCGTGGTCCACCGGGACGTGAAGCCCGGCAACGTCATGGTCACCCAGGACCGCCGGGTGAAGGTGCTCGACTTCGGCCTGGCCAAGTACGCGCCGCTCTCGGCGGAGGGTGCCGGCACCTGGAGTCGGGCCCCGGACGCCCTCCAGCCGAAGGGCACGCTGCTGGGGACGGTCTCCTACATGTCGCCCGAGCAGGCCCGCGGGCGCGAGACCGACGCCCGCAGCGACGTGTTCTCGCTGGGCGTGGTCCTCTACGAGATGCTGGCCGGCCGGCCGCCCTTCGAGGGCGACACCGTGGTGGACGTGTTCGACGCGATCCTGAACCAGGAGCCGCCCCCGCCGTCGCTGTCGGGTGAGCCGGCGGGGCCGGAGCTGCAGCGCATCCTCGGCCGGATGATGGCCAAGGACCCCGACCAGCGCTACCAGAGCATGCGCGACGTCCGTCTGGACCTGGACGCGGCGCGGAAGGGGCGCGCGGTGCCGGCCTCTCCGCCGCCGCCCAGCGTGGCCGTGATCAGCTTCGCGAACATCACTAAGGGCAGCGAGGACGACTGGCTGGGCACGGGCATCGCCGAGACGGTGGCGGCGGACCTGAAGGGCATCGAGGGCCTGACCGTGATCGCGCGCGAGAGGATCACAGAAGTGGTGCGGCGGAACGGCGAGGGCGGGGACGAGGAGGCGGCGATCCGCGTCGGGCGCCAGGTAGGGGCGCGCTTCGTGGTGAGCGGCGGCTATCAGCGGCTGGGGGACATGGTGCGCGTGACGGCGCGCGTCACCGAGGTGGAGACGGGGGCGGTCACGCGCACCGTGAAGCTGGACGGCCGCATGAGCGGGATCTTCGAGCTCCAGGACCGGATCGTGGCCGAGCTGTCTTCCGGACTGCGGCCGAGCGTGCCGTCCGGCCCGCGCGAGGCCGCCCTCGAGACGCAGGTGGTCGAGGCCTACGAGGCCTTCGCCAAGGGCCTGATCAACCTGCGGGCGGAGACCGCCGAGTCGCTGGACCGCGCGATCGTCTACTTCCAGCAGGCCATCGAGTCCGACCCGGGCTACGCGCGCGCCCACCTCCACCTGGGCGAGGCGCTGGACGTCAAGGCCTGGTACCTCAGCATGCCCGAGCTGCACGAGCGAGCGATCACGAGCCTGCGCCGGGCCATCGCGCTCCGCCCGGACTTCGCGGAGGCCTGGCGCGAGCTGGGGGCGCCGCTCGTGGCCGTGGGGCGCGAGGACGAGGCGGTGGAGGCGGTGCGGCTCGCCCTGGCCCTGGCGCCCGAGGACGCGGCCGCGCACTCCGCGCTGGGCCGCGTGTACTTCATCGGCATGGCCGACTTCAAGGCGGCGGCCAGCGCCTACGAGAAGGCCCTGGCCCTGAACCCGCAGGCCGGGTGGGCCGCCAACCAGCTCGCGCACTGCGCCGCCCTGCTCGGCGACTTCGCGCGCGGCGAGCAGGCGGCCCGGCACGCCATCGAGCTCCAGGAGCAGTTCGTCTCGGGCAAGGACGGCATCCTCATCGTGGGCTCGTACATGCGCCTGGGGCACCTGGCCGCGCTCCAGGGCCGCCACGCCCTGGCCCGGGAGCAGTTCGAGAAGGAGCTGGATTTCTTCCAGCGCGTCGACCACGCGCTCCGCAACCGCACCGCCATCGAGCTCCACACGCGCCTGGGGGCGGCGCTCCTGAGCGTGGGGGAGGCCGCAGCGGGCCGCGCGGGACTGGAGACGGCGATCTCCGCGTTCGAGCGCCGGCTGCGCATGGGCAGCGACGACGCCTTCACGCGCTACTACGCCGCCTGCGCCTACGCCCTCCACGGGGACGTGGAGCCGGCGCTCGACAGCCTGGAGAAGGCCACGAGCATCCGGCGGGCCTTCACCGTGGCCCGGGCCCGCATCGAGCCGCACCTCGAGTCGCTGCGGGGCGAGGCGCGGTTCCGGGCCCTGGTCGAGGACCAGGGCGGCCCGCGCGGATGAAGGTCGCCGTCACCGGCGCCGCCGGCTTCATCGGCTCCAACCTGGTGGAGCGGCTCGTGGCCCGCGGAGACGAGGTCCACGGCATCGACGACCTGTCCCACGGCAGCCTGGAGAGCCTGGACTCCGTGAGCGGGCATCCGCGGTTCCGGCTCACGCAGGCCTCGATCCTCGACGCCAGCGCGATGGACGCGGTGGCCGACGGGGCCGACGTGGTCGTCCATCTGGCGGCCGGGAAGATCCCGCGCTACGGCGACGCCATGGACACGCTGGTGACCAACGGCGAGGGCGGCCTGCGCGTCCTGCGCGCGTGCCGCGACCGCAAGGTGCGGCGCATGGTCCTGGCCTCGACGTCCGACTGCTACGGCCGCAACCCGGAGGTGCCGTTCTCCGAGGACAGCGTCTCCGTGATCGGCTCGCCGCGGGTCCGTCGCTGGAGCTACGCGGTGTCGAAGATGTTCGAGGAGCAGGCGCTGTTCGCCTTCACCGAGCGCCACGGCCTGGAGGGCGTGGCCCTGCGCCTCTTCGGCGGCTACGGCCCGCGCCAGAACCTGACCTGGTGGGGAGGGCCGCAGGCCGTCTTCATCGGGGCCGCCCTCAAGGGCGAGCCCCTGGAGGTCCACGGCTCGGGGCGCCAGACCCGCAGCTTCACCTACGTGGACGACCTGGTGGACGGCTTCGTGCGCGCGATCGACGTCCCCGCTGCCGCGGGGGAGATGATCAACGTCGGCAGCGACCGCGAGATCACGATCCTGGACCTGGCGCGGCTGGTCTGGCGGCTGGTGCGCGAGGACGAGCCGAGGATCGCGCTCGTGCCCTTCGCGTCCTTCGGCCGGTACGAGGACGTGGAGCGGCGCGTCCCCGACAACGGCAAGGCGGCGCGCCTGCTGGGGCACGTCCCCGGCGTCACGCTCGAGGAAGGCCTGCCCCGCACGATCGCCTGGCAGCGGGAGGCCATGAAGAAGGCCGGCCTGCTGTGATCCACGTGGTGGTCCCCGCCTTCGACGAGGCGGGGAACATCGCCGCGGCCATCGACGGAATCCGCCAGCGCGTGGAGCCGCTGGGCCTGCCCCACCGGATCGTGGTCGTGGACGACGGATCCACGGACGGCACCGCCGAGGCGTGCCGGGCGCTCTCGGAGCCGGGCCGGCCCGTCGAGGTCCTCGTGCACCCGCGGAACCTCGGGCCGGGCGCCGCGTTCAGCACCGGCTTCCTGCACGTCCTGCGCGGCGCGGACCCGCTCGACGTGGTCCTCACCCTGGAGGGCGACACCACCAGCGACCCGTCGGTGCTGATGCGCATGCTCCACCGCGTGTGGGAGGAGGGAGACGACATCGTGCTCGCCTCCTGCTACCTCTACGGGGGCGGGATCAAGGGCACCCGCCTCCACCGCGTGGCCCTGAGCCACGTGGCCAACGGCCTCATGAAGAAGACGCTAGGGCTCTCCGGCCTGTCCACGCTCAGCAGCTTCTACCGGCTCTACCAGGTCTCGGCGCTGCAGGCGCTGGCGCGCCGCTACGGCGAGGGCTTCCTGACGAGCCGCGGCTTCGAGTGCATGGTGGAGATCCTCTACCGCGCGGCGCGGCTCGGCCTGCGGATCTCCGAGGTGCCGATGGTCCTCGACGGCAAACGCCGCGCCGGCCGCAGCAAGATGCGCGTCCTGAATACGTCTTTCGGATACCTTTGGCTGGCGGCCCGCGCCCTCACCGGCCGTTTGTAGGTTTGTCGTTGACGCGCCGGGCCGCCGGTTGGATACTCTCGCCGCTCAGGGGGGAACATGCGACGCGGGCGTGGCGTGCTCATGGTCGTGGCGTGCTTCGCCTTCCCGGCGTGGGGAGCGGGGCAGGACCTCGTCGTGAACGGCGGTTTCGACGGCGACATCACCGGATGGAAGATCGTCCGCGGTGAGGGCGTGGAGGTCTGGGACCCGCTGGATTCCCAGAACAATCCCTCCTCCGGATCGCTGCACCTCACGAACACCGGCGCGGGCCCCAACGCCGTCACCGTCAGCGGCCAGTGCATCGAGCTCACCCCGTCGGGCACGTACGAGTTCGGGACGAGCATCCGCTTCCCATCCGGGTCGGTGGGAGGCGTGGGCAGCGTGGTCGTGGGCTGGTTCGGCAACCCCTGCTGCTCGGGCTCGCCCATCAGCGCCGCGAACTCGCCGCCCGTGTTCAGCACCACCACGGACACGTGGGTGGAGTCGTTCACGCCCGCGCTTGCCGCGCCGCCGGGCGCGGTCGCGGTCGGCGTCGGTGCCGGGCTGCTCACGTTCGGGACGGGAGCGCCGGAGGCCGCGGTGGCCGCCTTCACGATCGCGGAGGGGCGCTGGCCCGGGAGCCCGGCCTGCCCCGAAAGCGCGCGCGGCGGGGGCACCCGGAGGGAGGCGAGCCGGGCGCCGGCCGCGCCCGGCGCGGGCGCATCGCTCGAGGCCCTCTTCGACCGCGTGCGCTTTGGCCTGACCGGTACCACGCCGGTGCGCCTCGAGTCCTTCTCCGTCGAGTAGCGCGAAAAATCGAAAAGCGGCGGTTGCGCCGCGTCCCCGGCGGCCGGGTGCTACCTTGGAATGGAGAGGTGCCCCATGCCTTCCCCCGCCGCCGGTCGAGCCGTGTCCAAGGCGAAGCGGACGCCGAAGCTGCCCGCGGCGTCGCGCTCGCTCTGGATCGCCGACACCCGCTATCCGACGTTCCCCCCGCTGAAGGGAGACGTCGCCGTGGACGTGGCGGTCGTCGGCGCCGGGATCACCGGCCTCACCGCGGCCACGCTGCTCAAGGCCGCCGGGAAGACGGTCGCGGTCGTGGACGCGCATCGCGTGGCGCAAGGGGTCACCGGTTACACCACCGCCCACCTGACGGAGGTCGTGGACGCCACCTTCGACACGCTCCTCTCGAATTTCGGCGAGGACGGGGCGCGGATGGCGGTGGAGGCGGCCCGGGCGTCGTTGGAGCGCATCGCCGGCTTCGTCCGCGAGCGGGGGATCGAGTGCGGCTTCCGCCGGGTGCCCGGCTTCTACTACACGGAGCACGCCGACCGCGTGGAGGACGTGCGCAAGGAGTACGAGGCCTCGCGCAAGCTGGGCCTTCCCGCGACGTTCACGGAGGACGTTCCGCTCCCCTTCCCCGTGGCCGCGGGGATCCGTCTGGACAACCAGGCGCGCTTCCACGTGCGGCAGTACCTCCTGCCCCTGCTGGAAGCCCTCCCCGGCGGCGGCAGCCACGTGTTCGAGGGGACGCGCGTCGTGGACGTCCACGACGGCGAGCCGTGCCGGCTGGAGACGGAGACGGGCACCCTCACGGCGCGGGATGTGGTGGTCGCCACGCACGTCCCCCTGAACAAGTTCTTCATCCAGACCAAGCTCGCTCACTACCGGTCGTACGTGCTAGCCTGCCGCGTCTCGGGCGCCGTGCCCGAAGGGCTGTTCTGGGACGACGAGGACCCCTACCACTACATCCGCGCGCAGGAGGCGGAGGGCGAGACGCTGCTCATCGTCGGGGGAGAGGACCACAAGACCGGACAGGAGGACGACACCGAGGCCTGCTTCCGCTCGCTGCTGGAGTACGCGCGGGCGCGCTTCGACGTGCGGTCGGTGCCCTACCGCTGGTCCGCCCAGGTGGTGGAGCCCGTGGACGGGCTCCCGTTCGTGGGGCGCAACACCCTGTCCTCGCACGTGTACGTGGGCACCGGCTACAGCGGCACCGGGATGACGTTCGGCACCCTGGCCGCAATGATCTCGAGCGACCTCATCCTCGGCCGCGACAACCCCTGGGCGAGGCTCTTCGACGCCACGCGCGTCAAGCCGGTGGCGGCGGCGAAGGAGTTCGTCAAGGAGAACGTGGACTTCCCGAAGCACCTCGTCGGCGACCGGCTGAAGCACGCTGAAGGCGACTCGTTCGGCGACGTGGCCAGGGGCGAGGGCAAGATCGTGGAGGTGGGAGGGAAGAAGGTCGCGGCCTACCGCGACGCGTCCGGCGCCGTCCATGCCCTGGATCCGGTCTGCACGCACCTCGGCTGCCTGGTGCAGTTCAACGACGCGGAGAAGAGCTGGGACTGCCCGTGCCACGGATCCCGCTTCGACACGCGGGGCGACGTCATCAACGGGCCTGCGGTGAAGCCCCTGGCTCCCGCCGAGCGCTAGGGGCTACTGGGACAGGAGCCGGTCGGGCGCCTGCTCGTCGAGGAACATCAGGTTGAGGCGGCCCACCGCGTCCGAGCCGACGTAGGCGTGCCGGACGGCGGCCCGGGTGCGGAAGGACCCCCCGGGCTCCACTACCTCCACGATCTCCCCCTGCGCGAAGGGCTGCGTGGTCTTGACGCGCGCGCCGCCCGCGCCGAGGTTGTCGGCCACCGTCGTCTCTTCCCGGCGGTCCCCGTCGGAGCTCGGCTTGAGGACGAAGAAGAAGATGCCGTCGCGCCGCGGCCCCGCTCGCCGCTCGGACGGCCCCGCCGCGGCGGCGGTGGGCGGCGCCAGGAACAGGCCGGCACCGTTGCGCGCGTAGCCGCCGGGCGGCTCCTTGCCCAGGAACCGGATGCCCACCTCGCCGTTCGGCTTGACCGAGCAGACCACCGCGTAGACCCGGTAGCTCGGCGCGCTGAAGTCGTGTGTGCGGAACCGCTTGGGCAGCGGCAGCGAGAGGTAGAGGGCCTGGCCGCGCAGGACCACGCGCCGGAGCCCGACCGAGGCCCCGCCGAAGGACGCGTCGGAGGTGTTGGACATCTCCTCCCAGGGCTCCCCGTCGGGGTACTGCCCCTGGATGCGGACGGGGAGCGAGAGCGACATGCGCACCTCGCCCCGGCGATCCCGCCCGGCTGCGCGATCCCGGCCCTCGGCGCTCACGGAGAAAAGATAGCACGGGAGCCCCGGCCGCGCGAGGCTCCCGTGGAGGGCCTGGCTACTCGATCTCGATCCCCTGCAGCTTGACGGGCACGGTGAGCGGCGTCCGCTCCCACACGCCGCGGCCGTGCGTCGCGGCCCGGATCACGCGGTTCCCCGGCTGGTTGAGGAAGGTCAGGTCGAAGACCGTCACCCGGGGCATGCCGGTGGTGTACGGCGTCCAGTTGGCGCCGCCGTCGGTCGTGGCGTAGACGCCGATGTCCGTCGCGGCGTAGAGCGTGAAGGGCGCGGCGGGGTCGATCACCATGCTGTTGACGGGGACGTCGGGGATGCCGTTGCCCGCGGGGAACCACGCGCCCGCGCCGGCGGCCAGGTCCAGCGTCTTCCAGATGTGCTGTCCCGCGGCCACGCCGTAGCCGCCGAAGGCCACGTAGGCGACGTTGGGGTTCGTGGGATCGATCACGGCGCGGGACACCGCCCGCCGCTGGTTCGGGTCGAGCGGGTGAGGCTGGGGCATGCCGGGGTTGGTGTTGTCGGTCATGGGGTTCGCGCCGGTGGTGGTGGCGAAGACCTTCCCGTTGCGCGTCCCGGCGATCCTCACGTTGTCGTCCTGCGGCGAGATGGCGATGGTGACCACCGCCCCCAACGGCCCGGGCGACAGCACCTGGCTGACGGAGGTCATGGTCGTGCCCTGGTTCGTGGACCGCCAAACCTGGTCGCCGCCGAAGTAGACCGTGTTCGGGTTGCCGGGGCCGAGCGCCATGGGCGCGTAGAAGAGGACGCTCTGCGACGGGCACACCATCCCGTTGGGGATGAAGCCCGAGCCGCAGCCCAGGGGCGTGCCCCATCCGCCCACCGGCGGCACCGCCGAGAAGCGGCGGGCGAAGCCCATGCCCGTCGTCTGGTTGAAGTACGTGTGGTACTGGGTCACGTTGATGAGGTCCGCCG
>Ga0075428_100009492_pt1 | contig 10802 bp, 7 predicted proteins | sample RhiMetdeltSRZDD2_FD_75291 | JGI IMG/M metagenome (GOLD analysis project Ga0075428, IMG submission 75291) | Populus rhizosphere microbial communities from Tennessee, USA - Rhizosphere MetaG P. deltoides SRZDD2 | ecosystem: Host-associated > Plants > Roots > Rhizosphere > Soil | place: USA... | reverse complement strand
AGCTTGGCCACCAGGGCCTGGATGAAGGCGGCGATGGCGATGGTCTCCTCGGCGCGCGAGGGGATGTCGCAGATCCGGAACTCGAGCGTCTTGAAGAAGGCGTGGGGGCGCACGTCCCACCAGATCTTCTTGCCGTCGTCGATGCTGCCCGTCCGCACCAGCAGGTTCACGTAGCTCGAGTAGTCGTCCCAGGAGCGGTAGGGGTCGGGGATCTGGGTCCGGGGGAAGCGCTTGAAGATCGTGGAGCGCACGGACTTCACGCCCGTCTTGCGGCCGCACCAGAAGGGCGAGTTCACCGAGAGCGCGAGCATGTGGGGCAGGAAGGCCCGCACGCCGTTCATGATGTGGATCTGCATGTCCCGGTCGTCGATCCCCACGTGCACGTGGAGGCCGAAGATGAGATTGGCCCGGGCCAGGTCCTCCATCTCGTTGACGATGTCCTTGTAGCGCTCGCGGTCGGTGATCTCCTGGTCCTTCCAGTGGCTGATGGGATGGGTCCCCGCGGCCACGATGCGGACCCCGCCCGACTCCGCCATGCTGATGAGCGACCGGCGCAGGTGCTTCACCGCGTCGCGCGCCTCGCGGATGTCCTGGCACACCGGCGTGCCGACCTCCACCACGCTGCGGTGCAGCTCGGGCTTGATCTGCTCGCCCAGGTGGCCCCCCGCGGCCAGCATCTCCTCGATGTGGCTCTTCAGCTCGCGGGTCTTGGGATCGATGAGCTGGAACTCTTCCTCGATGCCCAGGGTGAAGCGGGGAATCATGCGCGCGCCGTCACGACGAAGTATAGCGCGGGGCCACCAGGAACGCCGGTACCTGGCCCCCGCCCGAGGTCACGTTGGCCAGCGAGGTCCCGGAGAGCCGGGTGAGGAAGCCCTCCACCTCGCCCTCGAAGACGAAGGGGTCGAGGTCCACGACCAGGTCGCGGAAGGTCAGGTGCGGCGCGCCGCCCTGGGTGGACAGCTCCGGGAACTCCTCGCGCTGCAGCTCGACCTTCTGCTGCACGACGTAGCTCTCCCGCAGGGCCTGGGCCAGGGCGTCCTCCCAGGCGGCCTCGGTCGTCTCCCAGCCGATGAACACGCCCTTGCCGCCGTACTCGTCGTTGGGCTTCATGACCAGCTGCTCGCGGTTCTTGCGGATGAACTCGGGCAGGTCCACCCGGACGCCACCGCGCAGGGTGTGGCCTGGCCGTACGCGCCGGGTCCAGGGCACGTGGGCCGCTATGGCCTTGCGCTCCTCGTCGGTGAAGAGCGACTGCAGCTCGTCGTCGGTCAGGACCGCGAAGATGGCCTTCTTGTGGATGGCCTTGCAGCGGAAGGGGTTCACCACCGTCACCGCCCGCTCGCGCGCCGCCCGTAGCAGCGGCTGCAGCTCGCCTTTCCGCTCCAGCAGCTCGGTGACCAACAGCCGCTTGTAGACGATGTCGATGGCGGTGTCCTCGTGCCTCAAGCGGCCGCCCTCGTAGGTCAGGTGGCGGGGGTCGCACACCAGGGACGGATACCCGCGGGACTCGAAGAACTCGCGGAACAGGTGGTGCTCGGTGCGCGTGGGCACGTCCTCGTAGTCCACGATCGCGATGGTCGGCTTCTCGCTGCGGCCCCCCGCCTCCCGGTGACAGGACAGCAGCGTCTCGAGCAGCCGCTCCCGCGAGCGGAACCTCCGCAGCGTGTAGCGCTCCTGGAACCTCTTCATCACGGGCAGCTCCAGGAAGATGTCGACCAGCACCTCGTTGTAGGCGATGCCCGCCGGGCTCTCGGCGTTCAGCTCCACGAACTGGTAGGCCTTCGTCGTGATGAACGAGTCCAGCCGCGAGGTCGGGGAGGAGCGCCGGTAGCCGGGGTCCACCGCTGCCAGCTCGCGCTCCTCGGGCGTCATGTCCACCCGGTCCCAGAGCCCCTGGCCGAGCCGCTCCTCGGCCTTCTCGATCGCGCCGAAGATGCCCCGGCACACCCCGCGGATCTCCTCGTAGACCGCCGGCGACACGAAGTTCGGCCGCAGGAAGGGGCAGAGGACGCGCCCGCCGAACGTGAGCTTGGCCTGGCGCATGCGCTCGAAGAAACGCTGCTCCAGCTCCTCGACGAGCCCGCGGTCGTCCCGCAGCAGCGCGTGATAGTCGTCTGCGGCGCGGCGGGTGGCGGGATCCATGGGGTGAGGCATTCTATCGCGATGTGAGCGGGCGCACCCCAAAGTTGGCACCGGACTTGCTGCTTATATCCAACGGCGGGGAGGGGGGCCCGGGACGTCGACGGGCTCAAGTGAAGCAAATAAAGGAATTTGGCCCCGCCTATCATCGACGACGCGCCGTCCGGTGAGGACGGCCGACGATCGGAGGAGGACATGAGCGTGAAGCAATCATTGCTTTTCTTCTCTTTGGCGGCCCTCGCGGTCGCCGGCACCGCGTCGGCACAGGACCGCGACCAGACGTTCCGCGACCGTGACCGGAACAACGACGGGGTGCTGACGCAGGGCGAATACGGCGGGCACCCGGGCAACTTCCGGAACCTGGACACGAACGGCGACGGCGTCCTGAGCTATCAGGAGTTCGTGCGGCGGCAGGGCGGCGACGATCGCGTGGCGGGCTTCGCCGATCCGTTCACGGTGATGGACCGCAACCGCAACGGCGTCTTGGACATCCGCGAGTACACCGGCCGCGACGTGGTGTTCCGCCGGATGGACGTCAACGACGACGGCGTCGTGAGCCGCCGGGAGTACGAGAACGAGGACGAGGTGATGGCGGACACCTTGGAGCGCCGCCGGTTCCGCACCTTCGACCGCAACGACGACGGGCGTCTCAGCCGGGGCGAGGCGAAGATGAGCACCGCCGATTTCCGGCGAGCGGACGTCAACGGCAATGGATGGCTCTCGATGACCGAGTTCGTCCGCATGGACAACGCGAGCATCTCCGGGTTCGACACCATGGACGTGAACAACGACAACTCCATCTCGCTGCGGGAGTGGCGGGGTGACCGTGCCACGTTCGACCGGTACGACCGGAACAACGACGGGCGTGTGTCCCGCGGCGAGTTCGAGTACCGCCCGGCGGGGCTCCCCACCGGCGGCTACGGCTCGGACATCGATCGGTTCCGCGCCCTGGACCGGGACAATGACGGCCTGCTCACCCGAGGCGAGACCGGCATGAGCTCCTGGGAGTTCGACCGCGCCGACGTCAACAACGACGGCGTCCTGACCCTCAAGGAGTGGTCGAATCTCACCGACACCTCGTCCAACGACCAGTTCGAAGTCCTGGACCGCAACAACGACGGCCACGTCTCGCGCTGGGAGTGGAACGGGGACCGTGACGACTTCGACCGCAAGGACCGCAACGACGACGGCGTGCTCAGCCGCAGCGAGTTCGAAAGCCGCTCGAGCGGCGGGTGGCTCGGCTCCATCCTGGGCCGCGTGGAAGACACGCGCTTCAACGAGCTCGACGTCAACAACGACGGCGTCCTGAGTTCCCGCGAGTGGCGCGGATCGATGGACGAGTTCGATCGCCTCGACACCAACAACGACGGCGTGCTCACGACCTACGAATACACGCGGTAAAGCCCGCGACCGTGGCCTCCACCCCTTCCGGGGTGGAGGCCTTTTTGCGCTCTGATATCATCGTCGGCGCATGGTCGAGCTCCGGGAGCCCCTCGATAGCCTGATCGCGCCGCCCTCGAACTTCACCAGGGGCACGGCCTTCCCGCGCGCGCGGGAGATCCGCCTCTACGACACCACCCTCCGCGACGGCGAGCAGACCCCGGGCGTGGCCTTCACCCCCGCCCAGAAATACGAGCTGGCGGGCATGCTCTCGGACGCCGGCGTCCACATCATCGACATGGGATTCCCCTCGGCCGCGCCCTCCGAGCGGCGCGCCCTGGAGCTGATCCTCGGGGGAAAGAAGAAGGGACGCATCCGGCCGGACCTCGAGATCATCGTGATGTGCCGGTCGAACGCCCGCGACATCGACATCACGCTCGAGACCCTGAGCAAGATGGGGGCGAAGCCGGCGGACTGCACGTTCTTCATCTTCACATCGGGATCCGACCTCCACCTCAAGTACAAGATCGGCAAGACGCTGCTCCAGCTGGAGGGACGGAAGCCCGAGGAGTGGCTGGACCTGCCCGTTTCGTTCTACCGGCAGGCCAACATCAACATGGCCTGCAAGGCCATCGCCCACGCCCGCAGCCGCGGGGTGGAGCAGGTCGAGTTCGGCGGCGAGGACGGATCCCGCGCCGATGTGAACTACCTCATCGAGCTGGCGGCCGCTTGCTACAAGGCGGGCGGCACGCGCTACTCGTTCCCCGACACCGTGGGCTTCTTCGCGCCCGAGGGCGTGGACTACTACATCCCCAAGCTGGTGGCGGCCTTCCCCGACAAGCCGCTGGTGATCCACTTCCACAACGACTTCGGCCTGGGGGCCTACAACACGGTGCGCGCGCTGCACCACGGGGCCACCATCCCCACCTGTACGGTCAATGGCCTGGGCGAGCGCGCCGGCAACGCGCCCCTGCACACCACGGTGATGATCCTGAAGGAGCTGTACGGGGTCACCATCCCCGGCTTCCGCTACGACATGCTGTGGGCCCTGCGCCGCAAGGTCGAGGAGTACAGCGGCCTGCCCGTCGGCGCGAGCGAGCCCGTGATCGGCCACAACGTCTTCAGCCACGAGACCGGGATCCACACCGCCGGGATCACCATCCACCCCGCGATCTACCAGGTCATCGAGCCCGAGTCGGTGGGCGGGCGGCTGCGCTTCCTGTTCGGCAAGCACTCCGGCGCCATGGCCATCGAGGCGGTGCTGGGCCGTCATCGCGAGGAGCTGGCCGCGGAAGGCGTGGAGGTCACCCCGCAGCTCGTGCAGCTCCTGCTGCGCCTCGTGAAGGAGGTCCGCGAGAAGAAGGCCATGGTCTCGCAGCACCTCGACGGGGTCCGGAACTACTATTCGCACCTCGAGAGCCTGGGGCTCACCGAAGAGGACCTGGTGGCCTATGCCATGGTGCTGGGTCGCAAATCAGACTGAATTGACGCCGTCCTGACCGTCGTCAATTCAGTCCCTTGTCCAATCTTGTCAACCGGTCTCAGTACCGGTCCTTTTGTCCGTAAGTTGTCCACCGTTCCCTTGACTTCCCGCCCACCCGGCCTAGCTTCAAGAGTGAGGCTGTTTCTGTTCCTTATCGAGGGGAGGCCATCATGAAGGTCAAGGAGATCATGTCCAAGGACCCCGCATGCTGCACCCGCGAGTCGTCGCTGCAAGACGTCGCGATCCTGATGGTGGAGCACGATTGCGGCGAGATCCCCGTGGTCGACAACATGCAATCGAAACGGCCGGTGGGCGTCGTGACCGACCGTGACATCACCATCCGCACGGTCGCACTCGGCAAGAATCCGCTCGAGCTGCGGGCCCGGGACTGCATGTCCAGCCCCGCCGTGACGGTGACGCCCGACACGAAGCTGGACGACTGCTGCACGCTGATGGAGGAGAACCAGCTCCGCCGCGTGCCCGTCGTGGACGAGTCGGGCTGCTGCTGCGGGATCGTCTCGCAGGCGGACATCGCCCGGCACGCCTCGAAGAGCGACGCGGGCGAGCTCGTGAAGGACGTGTCCCGCCAGACGCACCACGGGGCGTCCCGCTCGCCGATGACCCAGGCCTGACGGGGGCGGATGCTATGATCCCGTGTCGTTCGGGGCCACCCTGAGCCGCGGCGGCCGCGGCCAGGGCCGCGCTCCAGGGGGCCCGCTTCGCCTGACCCTGCGTCGCCTCTGGTCGCGCCCGCCCAGGACCTGAGCGGGCCTGCAAGCCGACGGGCGGGCACCGACTCCGCGCCCGCTCCGGGTCCCTTCCTCGACATCCGCGTCCGCTGGAAGGCCGGACGCATGGCCCTCGTGGCCGCCGGCGTCCTCACGGCCCTGGCCGCGTTCCGGCCGCTGGCGCCCGGCGCCGCGCCGGGGATGCGCCTGGTCGTCAGCCTCGCCCTCGGCCTGGGGGTCGTGGCCACCGCCTTCCTGGCCAGCCTCAAGGGGAGGGGCCGCGCGGAACAGTTGGCCTTCTACGCGTTCCTCGTCCTGTCCCTCGACGCGATCGGACAGATCGTGGCGCCCCTGGGTTGGCCCGTGTGGCCGCTCATGGTCCTGCTGGTGGCGGCGGCCACGATCGCGGAGAGTCTCGTGGTGGCCGTGGGGATCGCCGCGCTGGCGTGTGTCCTGACCGCGGCCGATGCGGTGGTCGCGCCTGCCGTGGGCTGGAGAGCCGCGGGCGCCGCGTGTGCGGGGTACGGCCTGCTGGTCCTGGCCGTGAGCCGCGCTCTCACCGGGGAGAAGCGGCGCCTGGCCACCGCGCTGGCCGACCTGGCGCGCCTGCGTCACGACATCGGCCTGCTCGACGAGGTCGACCCCGGGACCGGCGCGCCCGTGACCGCGGCGGCGCTGACGCTGCGCGACGTCTCCGGTGCGGGACGCGTGGCCCGGCAGATGGACCGCGCGGTGGAGCTGAAGCAGGCCCTGACCAAGCTCATGGCGGTGGCGCGCGAGAGCCTGGCCGCCCACGCCGTGCTCTACTTCGAGGCGGACCGTGGCCACGACGCCGCGTACCTTCGTGCCTGGGCGGGGCCGCCCTCCATCCTGCCCGACTGCGGGCTGCCGCTGGGATCCGATCCCTTCGCCTTCGTGCTGGACCGCGGCCAGTCCTTCTACGCCACCGACTTCAAGCGGCTGCTCTGGTCGCTGCCCTACTACAGGAGCGAGGTGAAGGTCGGGACCCTGCTGGCCCACCCCGTCAAGGTAGGCGACGTCGTCATCGGCGTCCTCCTGGTGGACCGCCTCGAGATCCAGTCCTTCACGGGGCGCGAGCCCGAGCGTTTGCAGGAGTTCGCGGAGCTGGTCACGGACGCCGTCCAGCGGGAGCGGGCCTCGCTCAGCCGCGAGGAGATGGGCGCGGAGTTCAAAGCGGTCTACGAGGTCTCGCGGCGCCTGGCCGCCCTCACCGAGCCCGGCCCCCTGCTCCGGCTCCTCCTGCGCTCGGCGAAGGAGATCGTCCCCCTGGAGGCCGCGGCCGTGGTGATGGCGGACGACGCGGGCACGCGGTACGTGGTGGAGGAGGTGCAGGGCTGGGCCCGCGAGTTCCAGGGCCGCGAGGTCGGCCTGTCCGAGCGCACGTGGGCGGCCTGGGTGCTGCGCAGCGCGCAGGAGCCGTACCTGCTCGACGACACCGCGGGAGGCGAGGGGCGGATGCCCGTGCTCGTGCTCGACGAGGATCCCGGGCGCGCGCCGTCGCTGCTCGCGGTCCCCCTGCGGCACCGCGACCGGAACCTGGGCGCGCTCGTACTGATGGGGCGGCGCGGGGCCTTCGACGCGTCCGCCTCGCGGGTCCTGGGCGTCATCGCCAACCAGGCCGCGGCCAGCCTGGCCGTCATCAGGCTCAAGGAGCGGCACAAGCACCTGGCGGCGCGCGACGGCCTGACGCAGCTCTACAACCGGCGGGCCTTCGACGACCGCCTGGCCAAGGCCCGCGCCCGCGAGGAGCGGCAGGGCGGACGCTTCGCGGTCCTGCTCCTCGACATCGACCACTTCAAGCGGCTCAACGACACCTTCGGCCATCCCGCGGGGGACGCCGCCCTCAAGCACACCGCCCGCGTGCTGGAGGGCCACCTGCGGCAGGGAGACGAGGCCGCGCGCTACGGCGGCGAGGAGTTCGCGGTCATCCTCCCCGGGGCCGACGCGGCCGGGGCCGCCCCGCTGGCCGAGCGCGTGCGCGCCGCCATCGAGGGCTCGCAGGTGGTCTTCGAGGGAGCGCGGCTGGCGGTGACGGTGAGTGTCGGGGTCGCGGCCTGGCCCGAGGACGGCCGGGAGATCGAGACACTCCTGGCCGCCGCGGACCGGGCGCTCTACGCCGCCAAGCAGGACGGGCGCAACCGCGTGGCCGCGGCCGCCGACCTGGCGCGCGTCGCCGGCCCCGCCTGACCCGCGGACGTCCCTGAATTAATCTAGTAACAAGATGGAATCGGCCCTGGTGCACCTCGGCTTCGAGGTCCTGAGCCTCATCGCGATCCTCTTCCTGCTCCTGATGCTGGTCCTGGCGCTGTTCGAGCCGGGGCTGCCCTACAAGGTCATCGCGCAGCGCTCGGCGGCCCCCGACTCCGAGAGGTTCCAGAGGGTGCTCGCGGCGCTGGCCGGCAGCCACATCCACGAGAGGACGCGGGTAGAGGTCCTCAGCGCGGGCGAGGCGTTCTACGAGGCCATGCTCGAGGAGATCCGCTCCGCCCGCCAGACGATCAACCTCGAGGCCTACATCTTCAAGAGGGGAGACGTGGCGCGCCGCTTCGTAGCCGCCCTGCTGGAGCGGGCGCGGGCGGGCGTGCGCGTCAACATGAACCTCGACGCCATCGGCTGCTTCACCACCTGGGCCGGCTTCTTCAAGGAGCTGCGCGAGGCCGGGGGCCGCGTGCACTTCTACCACCCGCTGCGCTGGTACAACCTGCCCCGCTTCAACAACCGCACGCACCGCGAGATCCTGGTGGTGGACGGCCGTGTGGGCTTCGTGGGTGGGGCGGGCTACGCGGACTACTGGCTGGAGCCGCACGGCCGCGGCCGGCGCAAGAAGCCGTGGCGCGACACCATGTTCAAGGTGGAGGGCGGCGCGGTGACCGGCCTGCAGTCCACCTTCGTGGAGAACTGGGTGGAGACCACCGGCGAGCTGCTCTCCGGCGACGAGTACTTTCCGTTCTGCCCCGCTTCCGGCCGCACGCCGGCCATGGTCGTCACCAGCTCCCCCACCACCGGCCGGTCCACCCGCGGGCGGCTCCTGTACCAGACGCTCCTGGGCTCGGCCCGCAAGAGCATCCACATCACCACCCCGTATTTCCTCCCCGACAAGGCGGCCCGCGCGGAGATGGTCCGCGCCATGCGCGAGCGCGGCGTGGAGATCAAGGTCGTGACGCCGGGACAGCACACCGACCACCTCATCACCCGCCGCTCCAGCCGCCGGATCTTCGGCGACCTGCTGCGCGCGGGGGCCTGGATCGGCGAGTACCAGCCCACCATGATCCACGCCAAGGTCATGGTCGTGGACGGGGTGGTGAGCGTGGTGGGATCCACGAACTTCGACCACCGCTCGTTCGGCCTGAACGACGAGGTCAACCTGGTGACCTTCGACCCCGCGCTGGCCGACCGCCTGGAAGACGACTTCGCCAAGGACCAGGCGCTGTGCCGCGCGGTATCGTACAAGGAGTGGATGGGCCGCTCCCGCGTCGAGCGCCTGACCGAATGGTTCGGTTGGCTCCTGGAGCGGCAACAATAGCCATGCCCAAGCTCCGCATCGTCACCTACAACGTCCACCGCTGCCGCGGCATCGACAACCGCGAGCGGCCGTCCCGCATCGTCGAGGTCCTGCGCGAGATCGACGCGGACGTGATCGCCCTCCAGGAGGTCGTGAGCATCGACGGCAAGTCCCGCGAGAAGCACCAGGCCCGCTACATCGCCGAGGAGCTGGGCTTCAACTACGTGGTGGGGGAGAACCGCAAGCTGAACGGCGGGGCCTACGGAAATGTCGTCCTCAGCAAGTTCCAGATGCGGCTGGTGTGCAACCACGACATCAGCGTGCGGGCCCGCGAGCGCCGGGGCTGCCTGCACACGGACGTGGACGTGGCGGGGGCGGACACGCTGCACGTCTTCAACGTCCACCTGGGCACGGCCTTCCTGGAGCGCAGGCACCAGGGACGGCGGCTGGTGGAGGAGGAGATCCTCAACAACCGGGAGCTCAAGGGCTCGCGCATCATGCTGGGCGACTTCAACGAGTGGACGCGCGGCCTGACCACGCGCCTGCTGCGGGCCCACCTGAAGAGCGTCGACGTGCGCAGCTACCTCCAGCGCGCGCGGACCTTCCCGGGGATCCTCCCCATCCTGCACCTGGACCACATCTACTTCGAGGACCGTCTGGACCTGAAGGCCCTCACGGTGCACCGCAGCCGCAAAGCCCTGGTCGCCTCGGACCACCTGCCGCTGGTGGCGGATTTCGCCCTGCCCGCCGCCTCGCCGCCCCTCCTCAAACCGTGACGAATCATTCAAAGCCGATTGAATCCGTTTCTCGGTCCTGCAGGACGCAGTAGCCTCGGTTCACTCCCCGGGTCCCATGTTAAGCAGATCTGCTTAACACGGCCTTGCGCATCCCCCGTGCAGGTGCGACCATGACTCCTAAAGCCCAACATGAACTCGACTTACGGCCGCATGAGTCCATCCTTCGAAAGCCGAGCCGCCTTGTTAAGCAGATCTGTTCAATACGTGTTCGACGGACGCCAGAGGCGCGAGCTGGTGGAATGAGACCTCTCCTCATCGCGGTGTGCGCGGCTGCTATTGGATGCGGCCATGGCGTGCCGACGCTCGAGCGGCTCACCCTAGGGTCAGGGAGGCAAATCGACGTGGTCGCCATCACCACTACCCTGGGCCCCGGCACCGAGCGACAGACGTGGTTCGAATACAAGAGCGATGCGTCTTCGTCGGAGGCTCTAAAGCGCGAAATCCACGAGGTCTGGTCCCATATCCGGACGAGCCAAGAGGACAACCACATCCGTGTTGTCTCTGTCGCAGCTACCGCACCTCGCAGGTCAGTGGTGTGGCGGAGCTTGGTGCCCCAGCTTGTCCCCCGGGAGCGAGGGTGCATCTCGTACACGCGAGGCGCCGGGGGTGATTGGACAGAATCAACGCTTGGCTGCTGCCGTACGATGCCGTGCGACACAAGGGAGCGCTCTTGAGCGCGCCGTCGAACGATGAGTTGCAGCGGACGAGGCCGGCGCAAGCGATGGAGCCTCGCCGCTGAACTCAGTGTT
>Ga0075428_100009490_pt1 | contig 10803 bp, 6 predicted proteins | sample RhiMetdeltSRZDD2_FD_75291 | JGI IMG/M metagenome (GOLD analysis project Ga0075428, IMG submission 75291) | Populus rhizosphere microbial communities from Tennessee, USA - Rhizosphere MetaG P. deltoides SRZDD2 | ecosystem: Host-associated > Plants > Roots > Rhizosphere > Soil | place: USA... | reverse complement strand
ACACGGGCCTCGACGTCACGAAGGACAAGATGGTGCTGCAGCGTCTGAAGGACGCCGCGGAGCAAGCCAAGATCGAGCTTTCGAACAAGCAGGAAACCACCATCAATCTGCCGTTCCTCACGGCCGACGCGAGCGGGCCGAAGCACCTCCAGAAGGGGCTGTCGCGCGCGCGCCTCGAGCAGATGATGCGGCCGCTCGTCGAGCGCACGATGGAGCCAGTCAAGAAGGCGCTGGGGGACGCCAAGAAGAAGCCCGGCGACATCGACGAAGTCGTGCTGGTCGGCGGCTCGACGCGCATTCCGCTCGTTCAAGAGACGGTCGTGAAGTTCTTCGGCAAGGAGGCCCACAAGGGCGTCAACCCCGACGAAGTCGTGGCCGTCGGCGCAGCCGTGCAAGGCGGCGTGCTTTCCGGCGACGTCCAAGACGTGGTGCTGCTCGACGTGACGCCGCTTTCGCTCGGCGTCGAAACGCTCGGCGGCGTGATGACGGTCATGATTCCGCGAAACACGACCATCCCCACGCAGAAGAAGGAGATCTACTCCACGGCGAGCGACAATCAGACGAGCGTCGAAATCCACGTGCTGCAGGGCGAGCGCGCCGAGGCCCGCTACAACCGCACGCTCGGCAAGTTCCACCTCGAGGGACTGCCGCCGGCGCCGCGCGGCGTGCCCAAGGTGGAGGTGACGTTCGACATCGACGCCAACGGCATTCTGAGCGTAGCGGCGAAGGATCTCGCAACGGGCAAGGACCAGCGCATCACGATCACAGCCTCGAGCGGCCTGTCGGACGACGACGTCAAGCGCATGGTCAAGGACGCGACCGAGCACGAAGAGGAAGACAAGCGGCGGCGCGAGGAGATCGAGCGCCGCAACCGACTCGATAATCTCTGCTACACGCTCGAGCGGCAGATCAGCGAAAACAAGGACAAGCTCGACGCGGGCGACGTCTCGACTCTCGAAGGGCTCATCAAAGACGGCCGCGACGCCATCGAGAAACAGGACGACGAAAAGGTGAAGGACGTCATGGCGCGGCTCGAGAAGAAGGCGCACGAGCTCGCGACGAAGCTCTACGAGGCCGCCGGCACCGGCGGCGCGCCTGGCGGCGGCGGCGGCGACGGCGGCGCCGCTCCCGGCGGCAACGGCGCCCGAACCGGCGATAGCGACTCGAAGAAGAAGGGCGACGTCATCGACGCGGAATTCGAAGAAACGAGCTGAGTGGAGCGCGTCGAGGTAGCGATCGTCGGTGGCGGCCCTGCGGGCATAGCGACCGCGCTGTTTCTCGCGCATGCGGCGCCCGAGCTCAGGGCGCGGATTTTGGTGCTCGAAAAGGAGCGGTATCCGCGCGAGAAGTTCTGTGCGGGAGCGATCGGCGCTCGCGCGGACAAGCTGCTCGGCTCGATCGGCGTCGTCGTCGACGTGCCGTCCGTGCCGATCCATGGCGTCGCGTTTCGAGCGATGGGGCGGACGGTGCCCGTTCGAGACGACGAGCGCGTCGTGGGCAGGGTCGTACGGCGCATCGAGTTCGATCACGCGCTCGCAGAGCAGGCCGTGCGCCGCGGGATTCGCGTGCGGGACGGCGTGGCCGTGACGGGTCTCAGGCTCGTCGCCGGGGGCGTCGAGCTCGCGACGAGCGGCGGACCGATCCGCGCGCAAGCCGTCGTCGGTGCCGATGGGGTCACGAGCATCGTACGGCGAGCGCTCGGCGTCCCCCCCGGTCGTTATCGGGCGCAAGCGCTCGAGGTCGATACGGAGCCGGTCGACGGGGATGTCGCGCGAGAGCTCTTGCTATTCGACGTGAGCGATCGAAATCTGAGCGGCTACTACTGGGACTTTCCGACTCTCGTCGACGGTCGTCCACTGGTCTGTCGCGGCATCTATGCGCTGCGGGATCAGGCTGCGCCGGTGGGGGAGATTCAGGAGCTGCTCGAAGCGCAGCTTGCCGCCCGCGGCCTCGATCTGCGTGGCTACCGCAAGAAGCGCTATGCCGAGCGCGGCTTCGAGCGGCACGAAGCGTATGCGCGGCCACACGTGCTGCTCGCGGGCGAGGCAGCGGGCATCGATCCAGTGACCGGCGAAGGCATCGCGCAGGCCGTCCAATACGGCGCCGTAGCCGGACGGTACCTCGCGAACAAGCTACGAGAGCGCGACCTGCGCTTCGACGACTGGCGGGCGGAGATTCGCTCCACGATGGTGGGCCGTGACCTGTACGTGCGCACGCTCGGGCTGCCGCTCTTCTACGGTTCGCGGCGCCCTGCCATCGAGCGCTTCTTGCTCGATACGCCCGACTTCGTACGGGTCGGTTTGCAGCATTTTGCCGGGACCCGCTGGTCGCGAGGGGCTCTGCTGCGTGCGGCCAAAAACGCGCTCCTGTATACGGCACGCTCGCTTGCGGCAGACGGGCTCACGTTGTAGTCGGGGAAGCTTCGCCGAAGGAAAACGAGCATATCGCCAATGACTCGACGGGCTCGCCTCTCGCTCCTGGCTGTCCTCGCAACGGCGTGTGGCGGCTCCGCACCTCCGGGCGCGGCGTCCCCGAATGCCGCCGCGGCGCAGCAGCAAGTCGCCGCCGAGCCGCCGCCGGATCTCAGCCCGGTGACGACGCCCGCGGACCTCGTGCTCGCCGCACGGCTCCGCGATCCCGGTAATCTGCTCGACACGATCGGAACGTGGGCGAGCTTTCCGCTCGATTGGCGCGGGCTCATCGCCCAACAGGCGCCGGGCGTCGACAAACTGATCGCCTGGGATGCGCCGATCGAAGTGGCCGTCGTGCTCGACGCGCATTCGATGGAGCGCTTGCCGCAGCCCTTCGCGGTCGTCTCCATCGGTCTCATCTCGCTCGACGCGGCCGTGAAGCTCGCGAAGAGCCGAGGTTTTGCACCGAAGCGCCTGCGCCCCGGTGTGTTTCACTTGGCCGCGGTCGAGGCGCCAAGCTGCGCGGTCGCCGCCGCCCTCGGTCGCGCGCCCGCGCGGCTCGTTTGCGGTGACCGCCCAGAGGACGTCGAGGCGCTGCTGCCTTATGCCACCCGCGGGCTTCCGAACGAGCCGCTCGTCGAATCCGACCTGCACGTCGAGCTGCGCGTCGAGCCGCTGCGACGCCGCTACGGACGGCAGCTCCGCCAGCTCAAGACGCTCGCGCTGCCTTTCGTGCTCAAGCAGATGTCGCTCGATTCGCCACGCTTCGACCGCGCGCTCGCCGACGCCGCTCACGCCGTCGCCGACGAGCTGCTGCTGCTGAGCGACGACCTTCGGACTGCGAGCGTCGATGTGCGCGTTCAGCGCGACGCAGGCCAGCTCGAGGCGATCGCGCAGCTCGATTTTTTGGGCACGAAGTCGTGGACCGCCGGCCTGCTGCTCGCCGCGGCGAGCCGCGCGGGTGCGCCGCCAGATACGTTCTGGAAGCTGCCTGCGTCGGCCAACGCTGCGAGCTTCGACGCGGGCGACGACCCCCAGCGGTATACCGACATTCAGCGCACACTCGCGGAGCTCCTCGGCGGTTTCTTGGAGCACGAAAAAGCGCCGCGGGCGACCGTTCAGCGCGCCGTCGAGCTCGCCGAGAGCGCACCGCTGCTCGGTCGCGCGACGGTCTATGCGGAGGGCAGCCTTCCGACTGCGTCGCGGGCGTCGACCGATCCGGCGCAGCGCGTCCTGCAGGACCTCGGTTGGCGCTGGGTAGGCTTCGGCGAGCGCCCGAACGCTTGGCAGCGCACGCTCGACGGCTTCACACGGCTCGCCGGCGACGCAACTTTCCGGCGCATTCTGGAGCAGCGGTTCGAGCTGGCGGCGGGATCGCTGCCACGGGTTCAGCGGCGAGCATCCCGCGGCATGCCGCCCGGCTCCTCGACGTACGAGGTCGCGCTTCCGCCCGAGCTCGCGGAGAGCGGCCTCCTCGATGCGCTGCGCAAGAGCTCGACGTCGAGCGCGAAGCTTGGCGCAGCGCACGGCGCAAAGCCCATCAAGGTCGTGGTCGTCCTGGTTCCGGACGGCGACCGCACCTGGCTTGGAATCGCCGCCGACGAAGCAACGCTTCTGCAGCCACTCCGCGTCGTCCGCCAAGGCGCGGAGGCCGAGCGCTTGGGGAGCCGCTCCGGCCTCGAGTGGCTTCGGCAGTTGCGAGCGTCGTCGGGCGGGTTCGCCAGCGTGAGCAGCTTCGTTAGTCAGCTTGCCGATCTGTCCGACGCTCCCCAGGGAGACGTACGAAGCGCGCTAGAACGAGTGCCGAGTCAGGGGCGCACGCCGATCCCGTACGCCACAACCATCTCGCGTGAAAATGGCTTGAAAGCCGCACTCACGCTTCGGGTCTCGAAAGACGTTTTCAGAGATCTCGCTGCCCTCGCGCCGGCTCTCGCGGCCGCTCGCCCTGTGGTTGGGCCGGTCGCGCCGGCTCCGGCTGTGCCGCCTCGCCGCCCCTGAGGCACTTTCTTGGCCACGCCGGCCCGCTCATGTGACCAAAGGTCGCAGGATGTGGGTATCCATCCGACATCCCTGGCTTCTCGCTGGGGCACTTCTGCTGCTCTCGGCGCCTGCGCGCGCCTGGGTGGAGACCGCGGTCGAATCGGACGTCGCAACCGTGGACATCGCGCGTGATGGCAGCGCAACCGTTCGCCACGAGCTTCTGCTCCGCATCCGTGGCGGACCGATGCGCCAATACGCGCTGGAGGGCGTCGACACGGATGCCAAGCCACTCACCGACGCGACCGTGACCGCCGCGGCGAGCGGGTCCGGTGCGGCGCCCATGGCGCTGCGCCTCGAGCGCCTCGACGACGCGAGCCTGCGCATCGAAGTGGATCATCCCAAGGGTCTTCGGCGTGGGACTTACTTGTTCGCGTTTGGCTATCGCACGAACCTTCTCGGGCGGGATCTGCTGACCTCGCGGGGCGGTGGGTGGGTAGAGCTGCGCTGGGTCGGCCCTCGCTTCGTGGACGGAATCGACTCGCTTCGTGTGGTGTTCCGGTTGCCGCGCGGACCCGAAGCCCCCTTCGTTCCCGAAGTGGATGCGGAGGCGAGCGTGCCCGCCGACGAAGCGTTCGCTGGTCTCTTTTTGAGCAACCTGCGGCGAGCGGGAGCGTTCGACGAGCTCGACGTCGTCCGGCCCCACGCGGCCAAGGGCGAGCCGGTCGTGTGGCGCGCGATGTTGAGCTCGCAGAGCTTCGACGCCTTCGCCGCAGCCCCGCCGCGACTTCCGGCTGCCGCTCCGCTCGCGCCGCGCCGGCCGGCTTGGGCGTTTGCGCTCGTTGGCGCGTTCGCGCTAGCGCTCGCGTACGCCTCCCTGATCACGCTGAAAGCGCGCGCGCACGCTGCAGCCTGCGCGCTGCGGTACGCGGCACCGCGGCCTCTCGTGCCCTTGCCTCTTGCGGCGCGTGCGACGGCGGCTGGAACGTTGCTCGCCACGGCGGCGGGCATCGCGTGGCTCGCCAACCGACCCATCGCTGCGGCGCTCGCATTCGCGCTCTCGGTCGCGCTCGCCTCGCATCGGGCGCCCCGACCGCTGCCGCGGCTGCGCGCTCCAGGTCACTGGTTACCGCTGCAGCGCGAAGAGGCGTTTGGTCGACGCAGCGCCCGGCTGCCGGGACGCTGGCTCGACGCTACGACGCGGCCCGGTGCGGCGACGTCGCTGCTCGCGTTCTCTGCACTGGCGGCGGTAGCGGTGCTGCTTTGGTCGCGCTCCCCCGACGCCGCGTTGCCCGTGTGCATCGCGCTGGGCGCCCTGGCGCCGATCTTTGCGACCGCGGGCCGCTGGTCGCTACCACCGGACACCGCCGAAGCGCCTCGCGCGCTGCTGCGATGGATCGCGGAAAGGTTGGACAAGGACGCGCTCGTGCGCGCGACGGCGTGGGGTCGCATTCCGGACGGCGCTGCGGCGCCCGACGAGCTCAGGCTGCTCGTCTTGCCACGCAGCGCACAGGCTGGTCTGTTGGGTATCGAGGTGGCGCTCGAATACGGATTCGGCGCCGCAGGTCCCGTGGCGACGCCCTGCGTGCTGGTCAGGGCAACCGAGGGCTCGGAAAGTCACACAGCGCTACCTCGCGACGTGGTTTGGGCGCGCGGACGCAAACCCGAAGAACGCGTCGCGCTGCTCCGACCCGAGCCGGGCACGCGTCGCGCGTGCCTCGCGCTGCTCCGCGAGCTCGTGCGGTTGCTCGCGCGCCCGGCGCGTCAGAAGAGGTCTGCCAAGTCGGCTGGCAGCGGCTCCTCGATCGCGAAGCCCCTCAGCGTGGCGTCGCCTGCGCAGGCGACGTAGCTCGCGTGCAGCGCATGCCGCGCGCCGAGCTCTTGCACGGCGCGCCCGCCATACAAGACGTCATTGGCGATCGGATGCTCGATCGCTGCCAGGTGAGCGCGCACCTGGTGACGCCGCGCCGGTGAGGCACGCGCCTCGATGAGTGCCCACGGCTCGCGGCGGCGCAGCGTCCGCCACTCGGTGATCGCGGGGCGCCCACCGCGCACACCTTCGCGCGCGACGACACGGCGCGCGTCGCGAGCGTGCGGAGCGATCGGCAGGTCGACGACGCCTTCACCCGGAAGTCCCGCGCTCTCGACGACCGCGAGGTAGCGCTTGTCGATGCCGCCCGCAGCGAGCTGCCGGCGTAGCGAGTCGAAGGCTCCGGCCGTGCGCGCGGCGATCACGAGGCCCGAAGTCTGCGTGTCCAAGCGGTGCACCAAGCCAGGCTCGCGAGCGGAGCCAATCTGTGCCATCTCGGGGTAGCGAGCGAGCAACGCGCCTGCGAGCGTGCCGCGGGTCGAGCCGCGAATCGCTGCCGTCGGCTGCCCGGCGGGCTTGTTCACCACGACCAGGTCGGCTCGCTCGAGGCGCAGCTCGAGCGGCAGGGCGGGCTCCGGCTCCGCGCCGTCCGGCGCCGGGAGCTCCACGGTGATTCGATCGCCCGAGCGCGCCCGCTCGCCCTTCTTGGCGAGGCGCCGGCCGACGCGCACCGCGCCGCACGCGAACAGCTCCGACGCGAGCTTGCGACCCATGCCCGGCACGCGACGTACGATGAGCCGGTCGAGGCGCTCTCCGTCTTCGTGGTCGCTTACGACGAGCTCGACGATTTTCACCACACTCCGCGCACGCCGCCGCCTGGCGCGAGCGTCCGCTCGTCGTTCGGTCCTCGCGTCTCGGCAACGATGCCCGCCCACGGCACGAGCGCCCACGGTTGATTCATGGACGCCGACGAGCTCGGGCGCGTCGCCCACCAGCCGATGGCTCCGCCGATGAGGGTGCCAGCAGCAATGCTCGCCAGCCACGCGCGATCGCGCCCCTCGGTGGGCTCGTCGCCCACGAGCAGCAAGGGGCTCGCCGCAGCCGCGCCCGTCAGCGCGCCGAGGCTCGCACCGAGGTCGATGAGCAGGATGCGCGACGGGCTCGTGCGCACCTGCGTTGCTATCGCCCCCGCGGCGATGACGCCAATGCCTGTCCCGTAGCCCATGCCGAGCGTCGGCGTCTTGTCCATCTTGGGGTTGATGGCGAGCTGGGTCACGCCGCCGAGCAACATGCCGAAGGCGCCCCCCGAGTGCGCGAGCAGGGCGCCTCCCTCGCCCATGCCGCCGAACGTGAGCGCCACCGTCGCGAGCGTCACCCCGCCGGCCGCGCCCGCAACGGCGTAGGAATGGCGCTCATTTTCGTCGACGTCGTAGCCATGGGCGAGCAGCAGGCCGGCCGCGCCCGCCCACCACGCGCCCGCCGACAGATACCACGCGTCGCCGAGACCGACGTCCCACTCGTCCGCGACAATCATCGAGCCGCCGAGACCAATGCCGGCGCCGAGCGCGATCAACGGGTACGTCAGGCGCGGATCCGGATCCTCGTCGGACGCCGTGCTGGCGCGTTGGATCGTGAAGCCGATGTAGCCTCCGAGCGCTGCGGCGTTCAAGGCGAGCACGGCACGGCCGCGCGACCGCGCGTGATAAACGACGCCCTGCTCGTCCGGCGGCGGTGGCTTCTTGGGCTCTCCGCGCTCGCTCGGTTCACCGCGACCGAGCTGAACGACGTCCCGCAACATCACCATGGTGCGCACCTCGACCTCGCGCGCTTCGAGCTCCTGCGTGCGCACCAAGAGCACGCGCGAGCCGGGCGCGACGGCGACGATTCGAACTCGGAGCTTGCCGTCCTCGACGCTCAGCCGCGGTGAGATGACCCAAGAGTCCGCGGCGCGCTCGACGAGCTCGTCATCGTCCTGTGGCAGGCCCTGTTCCGAGGGGCGCTCCGAGACGTCGAGCTTGAGCCCGAGGTCTTGGATGGCTTCGCCGAGAATGCCGTCGAGATGGCGTGCCCAACGCGCGAGCGGCCGTTCGTCGCCGGTCGCCGGTCGCGTCAGCGTGACCGGTGCTCCCGGCTGCGCAGTTCCAGGCACCATCGTCGGCAGCAGCCGAACGTCGTCCTGACCGGCCAGCGCGTTGGTCGCGAGCGTGAGCAGTGCGAGCGCTGTCAGGCCCCAGGAGACTTCGCGACCGAAGGGGCTAGAACATGACCGTAGCATTGAGCCACACGTCGAGGGCGTTCGAGTCGTCGACGCGGAAGCGGCGGCCGGGCACGTTGGTCACGTGCCGGAAATTGGGATTCGGAATGCCCGTGGGGTCGAACCCGCCGTTGCGGAGCGTGTTACGGCAGGGCCCGGCTTCGCCAATGTTGTTGGAGAAGTCGGGATTGCACGCTTGGTCGAACGTGATGGTGTGCCCTTGGACGAGCGTGTAGCCGGCGCCCAAGTTGAACTTCACGTATTCGCCCGCTTGCCACGTAAACTGCGTGCTGAACTTGTACGCGCCGTGCTGCTGCACGTCCGTGAGACCGGTGAAGTAGACTTTGCCGGAAGCGGTGTTGGCAACGCTCGGATTCTGCGCGCTCGTGGCAGGATCGGGGTTTGCTTTGTATTCCGCAAAGTTCGGACGCCGGAGCGACGGGGCGTCCGAGGAGCCGAGCGCGTCGAAGAGCTCCGAGTAGTCGCGCCCCTCCGTGTAGTAGTTGCCCTCGAAGCGAAAATCGAGCGTGACGCGCTGGAAGGCGTCACGGATCTCCCACGGGATGACCGCCATGCCGAGGATCATCGTCCCCACGAGAGGCGGATGATTGACGAGCGAGCCTTTGAGGTCGGTTTGACCGTAGTCGCTCGAGTCGTTCTGGAACTCGAACAGCGCCTTCACGCCGCCATAGGGCTCGATGTACTTGATGCGCTTCGAAAGATACGTGTGCACCTCGAGGCCCGTGACGCCGCGGCTCACGCCCGGATCGCGCTCCCCGGTCTGGTTGCCTTCGAGGATGATGCCACTGGGGTCGTTGAACTGACCGCCAATCCCGTTGCGGTTGATGTCCGAAGGATGCGCGCACTTCCTCTGCGTGAGCGGGCCGGTGGAATTGTTCTGCGCATCGATATCCGTGGTCTGATTCAGGTTGTTCGGCGCGTCGTTGCACGCGTGCATCGGCTCCGAAACGTCGAAGCGGCCTTCGACGCCGAACACCCAGGTCGGTTTCGTGAAATCGCGCGCCTGGTTCATGATGCCGAGATCGAGCCCCACCGCGAGGTACTCGACGCCGCTTCGCGGAGGAGACTTGAAGGGCAGTTGAAAGAGCTGCTCGCCCGGCGCGCCCTGCAAAATTGCCGATTGCTGTCCCTCGCTGCCGTCCAAGCCTTTGAGCTCACGCTCGTTCTTCAAAATAATGGGTACGCGAATGACGAGTGCGATGTCCTTGAAGATGCCGATCTCCGCACGCGTGTTCAGGCGATGCGTGGTTTCGGCGTATTCGGCCACGTTCATCGAATTCGACGTGTAGCCGCCCACGGCCAGGCCCGACTGAGCGATGAACGATTCGCGAAAGATCTTCGCGCTCTTGGAGGTGTACTGGTAGCCGAGCGAGATGTGCAGATCGAAGGTGTCGTAGTCGTCGAACGCATCGGCGACTTGCGTGATCTCGGTGGGTTCGGCGAGCACGTGAGGCTCGGTTACCTTGCGCGGCTCGTCGGCCGCCGCGCGGCCGGCCAAGAGCCCCAGACCGAGCGCGCCCGCCGCGCCAAGTGCCCGTCGCAGCGCGGTCCTCGTGTGGATGCGTCGGTAGCCCATCGAGGTCGCCCGTCGTCGCCGGACGCTAGCGGCGCATGGGCGAAACTGTCAACGGAATCACTCGCTCCGGGGTCGGCGCCGGCACACTTCGGTCCCGATCCTACGGCCCGATTGGGCCGGATGCCTCGGATCGAATGGCCCGCCAGACCCGGTCGGAGTGCTCGACGCGGGCCCAGAGTCCGGCTCTTTGGGCCGGGTCTTTGACCCCGGCGACTGCCGCGGCCGCGACGGCGCAGGCCGAGCGGGCCACCTGACGAGCCCGGAGCTGCGCGGCGGCTCGCGCGCCGAGTGAGCCGCCGTCGGCGCCTGAGCTCAGGACGTCGCGCGCCGCGTCCGCTGCTTTTGCCGATGCCTCGCGGCAGCCTTGCGTGAGCGAGTCGGGCGTTGCCTCGGCGCCTGCGACGAGTCGCGCCGAGCCCTTGGGCGCATGGATTACGGGACCGCCGGCGACCGTTGCATGCGCCGCCGGCTCCACGCGGGCTTCGCCGGAGCGAGCTTGGACCGTGACCCGCCGGCCGTGCGCTTCGACTTCGATCTGCGCATCGCCGTAGCGAATCACCCCCGCGGGCGTCGCGACGAGCACCTCTGCGCCGGGCCTCACCCCGGCGCCGGCAGTCGACTCGAAGCGCCCGTCGGCAAGCAGCACCTGCTCCTCGCCGCGGCGACACGGCAAGGCCAATGCGGGCCCCGTGAACAGCAGCTCGCGGCCCGTTTCAGTGTGCTTGACAGCGACCGTTGCGGCGTCGTCGAGCTC
>Ga0075428_100009488_pt1 | contig 10804 bp, 10 predicted proteins | sample RhiMetdeltSRZDD2_FD_75291 | JGI IMG/M metagenome (GOLD analysis project Ga0075428, IMG submission 75291) | Populus rhizosphere microbial communities from Tennessee, USA - Rhizosphere MetaG P. deltoides SRZDD2 | ecosystem: Host-associated > Plants > Roots > Rhizosphere > Soil | place: USA... | reverse complement strand
GCGCGCTCGTGCATCGCGACGAAGTGAACGCGATGCTGCGCGGACGCCGCGGCTCGCGCCTGCTCGCGCTCACATCCGGCGGCGCGATTCCCGAAGTCGCGGACTATCGCGTCGTGCTCGAGCCCGAGGAGACGTTCATCGGAACGCTCAACGAAGACTTCGCGATCGAGAGCATGGCCGGCGACATCTTCCAGCTCGGCAACGCATCGTGGCAGATCACGCGCGTCGAGCCGGGTGTCGTGCGCGTCGCCGACGCCAAAGGCGCACCGCCGACGATTCCGTTCTGGCTCGGCGAAGCGCCGGCGCGCAGCGACGAGCTGTCGCGCGCGGTGAGCGATCTGCGCGCTCAATTCGAGGGAGAGCTCGAGTGGCTTCCGCAGACTGCCGCGCAGGAAATCCACTCCTATCTCACGGAGTCGCGCGCCGCGTTAGGCGGGGTGCTGCCGACGCAGGACGCGCTCATCCTCGAGCGTTTCTTCGACGAGTCGGGCGGGATGCAGCTCGTGCTGCACGCGCCGTTCGGGAGTCGCATCAACAAAGCATGGGGACTCGCGCTGCGGAAGCGCTTCTGCCGCCAGTTCAACTTCGAATTGCAGGCCGCGGCGACCGAAGACGCGTTGCTGCTGTCGTTGGGTCCGCAGCACTCGTTCCCGCTGGCGGATGTGTTTCGCTATCTGCATCCGGCCACGGCGCGCGACGTGCTCGTGCAGGCGTTCCTCGACGCGCCGGTGTTCGCGACGCGTTGGCGTTGGAACACGACGATCTCGCTCGCGGTGCCGCGCAATCGGAACGGAAGAAAAGTCCCGCCGCAGCTGCAGCGCATGTTCGCCGACGATCTGATGGCTGCGGTCTTCCCCGATGCCGCGGCGTGCTTCGAGAACATCGGCGGCGATCGCGAGATCCCCGATCATCCGCTCGTCAATCAGACCGTGCGCGATTGTCTCGAGGAGGCGATGGACTTCGAGGGCCTCGCGCGCGTGCTCACGCGCATTCACGCGGGCGAGATTCAACTCATTGCGCGCGACACGCCCGAGCCTTCGCCGCTGGCGCACGAGATCCTCAACGCGAAGCCCTACGCCTTCCTCGACGACGCGCCGCTCGAAGAGCGAAGAACCCAGGCTGTCTATACGCGCCGCTCCGGTTCCGAGCACGGCCGTCTCGATGCGGCGGCGATCGAACGCGTGCGCGACGAAGAGCGCCCCGATCCGCGCGACGCCGACGAGCTGCACGACGCGCTCCTCACCGCAGGCTTCCTCACCGACGACGACGCAACCTCGATTCCGCGCGAGCTGTTCGACACGCTCACAGCATCGCGTCGCGCGACGAACATCGCCGGTCTATGGTTCACCGCCGAACGACTGCCGGAGATCCTGGCCGTACATCCGACGCTGCAGCCGTCGATCCACGCTCCCGCATCGCGGGCGAAATCGTGGGCGCGAGAAGAAGCGCTCGTCGAGCTGCTTCGCGGCCGCATGTCGATCGTCGGCCCGACCACGTCCCGCGCGCTTGCGACATCCTTCCATGTCGCCGAAGCGGACATCGAGACCGCGCTTCTCACGCTCGAATCCGAAGGCGCGATCCTGCGCGGATCCTTCGAGACGCGCGATGAGCTCGAGTGGTGCGACCGGCGCTTGCTGGCGCGCATTCATCGCTACACGCTCAATCGTCTGCGCGCCGAGATCGAGCCGGTCGGCGCCGCGGATTTCATGCGCTTCCTCTTCGCCTGGCAACACGCCGCGCCGTCGGCGCGCCTGACAGGCATCGACGGCCTGCACGCCGTGATCGAACAGCTCGATGGATTCGAGATCGCCGCGAGCGCGTGGGAGAAATCGGTCCTGCCGCTGCGCATCGATCGGTATGAGCCGTCGATGCTCGACATGCTCTGCCTCACCGGCGAAGTGCGCTGGGCGCGCATTTCTCCCGCGAACGGAACCGCGACCGTCAGCGCGACGCCGGTCGCGCTCAGCATCCGCAACTCGGCGCGTCCGACGGTCGATCCGAGCATTCTTTCATCCGAAGCGAATCGCGTGCTCGAAACGCTGCGCACACGCGGCGCGATGTTCTCACGCGATCTCGGTGCCGCCTGCGATGCGAGCGAAGACGATCTCCATCGCATCCTCGGCGAGCTCGTTTCCGCGGGACTGGTCGCCTCCGACGGCTTCGCGGGACTGCGTGCGCTGATCTCGTCGAGCGAGCGCCGTCCGCGCGCGAGCTTCTCCGGACGCTGGTCGCTGCTCGAAGAGTCCGAGCGCAACATCGAAGCCGAGGCGTGGGGACTGCTGCGACGGTACGGCGTCGTGTTCCGGCGGCTCGTCGTGCGCGAGGCGAATGCCGCGCCGTGGCGCGATCTCGCGCGCGTCTATCGACGACTCGAAGCGCGCGGCGAGATTCGCGGCGGACGCTTCGTCGCCGGCATGAGCGGCGAGCAGTTCGCCCTGCCGGATGCGGTCGAACGCCTGCGCGAGATCCGCCGCTCGAATCACGACGGACACCTCATCGTCATCAGCGCCGCCGATCCGCTCAACCTCACCGGCATTCTCACCGCGGGCGAGCGCGTGCGCGCGGTCGCGGGCAATCGCATCGCGTATCGCGACGGCGTCGCGGTGTCGGTGATGGAAGGCGATTACCTCCGCCCGCTCGCCGATCTCGATTCGGCGAGCGCGATGGAAGTCGCCACCGCGCTCGCAGGCCGCCGCGTTCCGGTCACGAGCGGATTCGTGGGCCGGACCGCATAGCTACGTCGCGTAGTAGAACTCTTCGCGCACGATCTTCCCGTCCTTGACGGTATAGACCGCGATCTCGTCCATCGTGGTGCGCTTGCCCGCCATCGGGCCGACCTTCGGCGTCACTTCGTACTTGTGCCTCACGGCGAAGCGATCGGTGTTCGGATTCGGCCAGGGACCTTCGCAGCTTCCGGAATGCACTTCGTTGTTCGCGTACCACCACTCATGCTTTCCACGGATCGCATCGATGCCGCGTGACTCGGCCGGCATCTCCGCGTTTCCCATCGCCTCGACGCTGACGATGTCCTGGCCATACAGCGTCTCGACCGCCTCCATGTTCTTTCCCGCGTTGCAGAGCTCGACCAGCTTTTCTCCGACCTGTTTTGTGTCCATCACAGTCCTCCTCAATAACGCGAGATCAAATCACGAGTGGGGTCAGAGCTGCGCTTTTCGGTTTCTCCACACTCCGTGGAAAAAAGAGGCTGATTTCGACTCCCCTCCATGCCGCTTGCAATACTTTCGGAAGAAATCAGCGCTTTTTCTCCACGTCGGGTGGAGAAACCGAAAAGCGAAGCTCTGACCCCACCCTGTCAACCGTTCCCGGGGTTGCGCGTAATTAGCGGGGAAGGCATGAATAGGAGTCCGAAATACTCATGAGAGATCAACTTATCCGACTGATTCTGCTGGTTTTCCTGGGCTGCACGACTGCGTTCGCGCAGCAGGCGACCACCACCGCAACCACCACGGGGGGCAACGAGACCGCCTCGACGACGCTCGTCATGGACAGCGACAGCCGCGAAGTTCGCCAGAACTTCCGCGAGCTGCTCCAGCGCATGCCGCCGGAAGTCTCGAGGATCCTGAAGCTCGACCCGACGCTGTTCGCAAACGAGTCCTACCTCGCGCACTACCCGGCGCTCGCGGCATTCATCAAAGCGCATCCCGAGGTCACGCACAGTCCCGACTTCTATCTCGAAGGCGTGTGGATTCCGGCCGACGTCCCTCCCGAGACCGCGGCAATGCGCCTGTGGCGCGACACGGTGGAAGGCATCTCCATCATGGCCGTGATGCTGACGATCATCTTCTCGCTGACGTGGCTGATCAAAACCGTCGTCGAGCAGCGGCGATGGAGCCGCGTGCAGAAGATCCAGTCCGAGGTGCACAACAAACTGCTCGATCGCTTCGGATCGAATGAAGAGCTCCTCGCGTACATCCAGACTCCCGCGGGCAAACGCTTTCTCGAGTCCGCACCGATTCCGCTCGAGCAGGGACCGCGGTTGGTCAGCGCGCCAATCAGCCGCATTCTGTGGGCGGTGCAGGCCGGGATCATCGTGGTCGCGCTCGGCTTCGGTCTGCGCGTGGTGAGCTGGGGCTCGGCGAAGGAAGTCGCCGAGATGACCTCGGGCATGGGAACGCTTGCCATCGCGGTCGGTCTCGGCTTCGTGGTGTCGGCGCTCGCATCGTACGTGCTCTCGCGGCGGCTGGGACTGGTGCAGTCGCCGTCTGAAACCAAGGAGGATGCGGTCGCGTAAATTCGATCCGCTGGCGCCAAACGCCGATGCCGGAGAAAATGCGAACCGACACGACGATGAGCGAGACCACGCTCTCCGAGCTCGAATCCCTGGCCGCAGCGGAAAACGCAGCCGCGACTCTGCTGATGGACGAGGACGAATTCCGCGCGTTTTACGACCGCACGGCGCGAGCTCTGTGGGTGTACCTCTCGCGCATCACCGGCGATCGTCAACTCGCCGACGATCTGCTGCAGGAAACCTACTACCGCTTCTATCGCGCCGGTACGGCTCACGAGAGTGAGAAGCACCGGCGCAATTCGCTGTACTGCATCGCCACAAACGTCGCGCGCGACGCCGCTCGCCGCGCGCGTCATCGCTACACGCTTCCGCTGCCGGAGACGGATGATCCGCACGAGCCGCACGCGGATGACCGTACCGGCGCGCGCGTCGAGGGACGCACCGATCTCGCGCGCGCAATGGCGCGACTCGACCCGCGGCAGCGCGAAATGCTCTGGCTCGCTTACGCGCAAGGCGCATCGCATGTCGAGATCGCGGAGACGCTGGGCATGAAAGCGGCGAGCATCAAAACGTTGTTGTTCCGCGCCCGCCGTACGATGGCGCGTTTACTCAGGAGCACCAAGTGATGACCCGAGTCGAGTGCACACGCGAATCCGAGATCTTCGAGGCGATCGCCGCAGGGCGCGCTCTGAGCGACGAGCTCGGCACACACGCCGCCGGCTGCGCGATCTGCCGCGATCTCGCCGACGTCGCGTCGGCGATTCACCGCGACTTCAATGCGGCGATGCGCGAGGCGCACGTGCCGTCTTCGGGCGTGGCGTGGTGGCGCATCCAGCGTCGTGCGCAGGAGAAAGCGGTGCGCGTCGCATCGCGCACCGTGACGTTCGTGCAGCTGGCGACGCTCGCCGGGACGGTGTGTCTCGTCCTCGCCATCCTCGGCGGCATGTCGCTGATGAAACAGGACTGGAAGCTGTGGATCGATCGCGCGTACTTCAGCGCGATCGATTACTTCACCTCGCCGGCCATCACCCAGTGGGCGACACCGATCTTTTTCATCACGGCCATCTGCCTGACGCTCGTTCCGTTCGCGATCTACTACGCGGTCACCGAAGAGTGACGCTTACCACCACCGCGGCGTCGCGCGATACGAATGCGGCGCAGGCGGGCAATCGCAGAGGATGGCCGGCTCTCCGGCCGTCCATGCATTCAGAAGGCGCTGCAGTTTTTCCCAGAGATTCGTGAACATCGTGTCCTCCACTCCTCATCAACACGTGGAGAACGATCCGCGTTCGCGGGTCAGCGCGCCACGGCGCCATAGCGCAGCGCAACCAGCCTCGGCGCCGCGCCTTTGACGATCGTGCAAACGAACAGATCGTCATACTGCGAGTCGGCGATCGTCCCCGGATCGGCCACGCCTAACGCGCGCAGCACTTCCATGGTCGTGTTCGAGTGTCCGACCACGACGACCGTCTGCCCGCGATTCCCGGCGAGGATGCGCTTCGCGAGATCCTGGGCGTACGTCTTTCCCGTCGGGGTGATGACCGGTGTTAGGCCGAGCGTCTCCGCGAGCGGCGCCGCCGTGTCCACCGAGCGCTTCCACTGCGTCGAGTAGATGACGTCGACGCCCGCACCGGACAACACGCGCGCCAGCTCTATCGCGCGCGCGACGCCGGCATCGCTCAGCGGCACGTCGCCCTCCGGACCAGCCTTCTCCGCATGCCGCACCAGGATCACGGTCGTGACGGGACGCGAGGCAGCGAAGAGGGAGGTGGCGAGAAGAAGAAGGAGCGCAATTCGTTTCATCGCGCGCAATCCTAAACGGCCTCGCCGAAAAATCGCAGCAACGCCTGCGCGTACTCCTCGGGACGTTCTTCCATCAACAGATGCCCCGTTTCCGGCAGGAGCTCGATGCGTACGTCGCCGCCGAGGTCATTGCGCAGACGCTCCGCCCATCGTGGACCGAAATGCGGATCGTCGCGGGCCCATAGGAGCAAGGTCGGATGGTCGAAGCGTCGAAGCGCGGGGACGACGTCCATCGTGACGCGACGATTGGACGGCTCGAACTGCAGCGCGAGAAATCGCTTCGTCTTGTTCCGCTTGTGGCGCGTCGCGAAGTTGGCGCGGACATATACGTCGAGCATTTCCCTCGTGAGCGCGTCGCGACGGAACACCGCGCGCGCTTCCGCGAGCGTCGCGCGAAGAACCGGTTTTCGCGACCACAACCAGAGCACGATCGCGCCGATCAGCGGGATCTGCGTTAGGCGCACGAACGGCCGCTCCTCGTCCGACGGCCAGTTGTCATAGGCCTCCGCATTCGAGAGAACCAGCCGGTCGACGCGCTGCGGATGATGGGCCGCGAGGAGCTGCGCGACCGCGCCGCCGTGATCGTGCCCGACTACGTGCGCGCGCTCGATGCCGAGGGCATCGAGAAGACCGACGATCATCGACTCCTGTGCGGGCAGCGACCAGTCGGCACCGGGCGGAGTCTCCGTGTCGCCCAGCCCCAGGAGATCGGGAGCGATGCAGCGGTGCGCCGGCGCCAGAATCGGGATCACGTTGCGCCAGACGAACGACGCAAACGGGCAGCCGTGCAGCAGCAGCACGACAGGACCGGTTCCATCGTCCACGTACGCAACGCGATTCTCGCCGATCTGCACGACGCGTTTCATCGCCGCCCTTTGGTTTTCTTCGTCTCCTCGAGCAGGCACAGACCGAGATCGAGGAGGCCGGGAACGCATGGATCGTCGATGCGGTAGAAGAGGCGATTCCCTTCGCGGCGAGCGATGACGATCCCGCGATCGGCGAGACGCTGCAACTGATTGGAGATCGCCTGCGGCGTCATCTCCAGCTCGGACGCGACGTCCGTCACGCACAGCTCGCCCGCGCGATGCATGGCGTGGAGCAGGCGCAGCCGCGTTTCATTCGACAGCATCTTGAAGAGGCCGGCCAGGTCGCGCGCGCCGGGCGCGTCGATGAGAACACGCTTCCGAAGTGCGGGCTTGCCGGCGGACGCGGGGATGCGGGCTGCGACGGGGGCACGTTTCATGCTCCACCATTACACGAGTTCGTGGAATAGTTGTCAAGGAGGACGAACATGCATCGCTTGCTTTCCGCATCGGTTCTCGCGACGGGGATGGCCGCGGGCCTGAGCGCCGACCGCTCCCTCGTGCAGCTCCCCGCGTTCCGCCGGATCGGCCTGCAGCCGTGGGTCGCGTTCAGCCGGCACGCGGATCTGGAGAATGGCTTGTACTACTACCCGGCTCTGGTCATCGGCGGCGCGATCCTGAGCATCGGCGCCGCATGGACGATGCGTCGCGAGCGCGCGACATCGCGCCGCGCGAGGCATCTCGCGGACGCCGCGGCCATCTCGACGATCGGCGCGCTCGCAGCGACGACGCAGGCAGCGCCGAACATGTGGCGGCTGCGGCGCATCGACGAGAACGACTCCGCCGCGATCGAGCAGTCGTATCGCGGCTTTCGGTTCTGGCACGGCCTGCGGGCCGCCGCGTTGACGGCGGCATTCGCATTCGGCGTAGCCGCATTGAGCGCGAGGCAGTAAATGCGCACATACCGCGTGCCCGCCGCTTTTCCTTTCGTCGCCGCGATCGCCTGCGTCGTTGCCGGTGTCCTGATGATCGCCGGATTCGCACTGCATCCCGCAGGGGAAGAGCCGACGTTAGGCACAGATCCGTTCTGGGTGCCGGCGCACGCACTGCTCTGGGCCGCGTTCACGCTCGCACTCGCCGGTTGGACCGGCGTCTACCTGGTGCAAGCGTTCGAAGCAGGCACTCTCGGCGTCATCGCCTACGTCACGATTCTCATCGGGACGAGCTTCGCTTCATGGATCTACAGCACGGACGTCACGTACGTTCCGGTCGTCGCCGCCGGAGCGCCTCATCTCTTCAAACAGATCATGAGCGGACCGTCGCTCGTCCTGGGCATGGTCAGCGTGTTCACCTGGATGCTGGGCAATGTGCTGTTCGGCGTGTCGATCGTTCGCGCGCGCGTGTTCTCGCGATGGCCCGGCATCCTGCTGGTGATCGGAACGGCGAGCGTGCCGATCCTGTATTTCGCCGTCGATTCCGTGCGGATCATCGCCGCCGGCGCATACGCGGCGGCGGCGGGGCAGATCTGGCTCGGCGTGGAGTTAAAAACGAAAACGCAATCCGGCTGAGATGATCAGCGGTGAGAGCTCGACATCTTCCTCCTCGCCGGTTCCCGCAGCCTGCGTCGACGGCTCGAAGTGCACCCAGCGGCCGTCGACGACGATGCCGAGGCCGCGGGTGAGCTCGAAGGCGACACCGGCGCTGGCGTAGTAGGTAAGCTCGTTGTCGACCTCGATGCGGCCGAGGCCGACGGCGTCGAGATCCTCGCTGTGAAGATCGTTGGCCATGACGTACGCAGCTCCGGCGCCGATGTACGGATCGATGCGTGAGCGTCCGGCGAGATGCGCCTGCGCGCCGAACATCACCGGCACGAGATTCAGGTCGCCGAGGTCGAACGGCGCGGCGCCCTCGAACAACAGACCGGCTTCGGAGCGCACGCTGAAGACGGCCACTTCCGCCGACAGGATGCGATTGAACGCGCGATCTGCGACGAAGCCGAAGCCATTGCCGGAGTCGAAGTCGGTCTCGAATCCGTCTTCGAGATCGGCGCTGTCGATATCGACGCGGGACACGAACACGCCGACGTGTCCGCGGTCCTGCGCCAGAAGTGGCGCGGTCAGTGTGAGCAGAAGCAGTGCAAGCGTAATTCTCATCGGATCCCCCACGGCAGGACGATGCGCGGCTGGACATTGATCGAAAACGCGCTATTCGTCAGATACGTGCGAAGCATGCTGATGTACAGCGGGCTCGCGACGAGGCCGCTCGGACCGCCGGGCAGACTCGTGAATGCGCGGATGCCGGTGCTCATCCCCTCCGAAACCCCGCGGCGATTCGGGCCGCTCGAGAACATGAATCCATCGAGCGTCGATGCGCGCGAGCTGTGACTCGACGCATCGACGACTTCGAATCCACCGTCGACCGGAATGCCATTGAGACCCGGGAGCGGCGGCGGGAACTGTCCACCCGCGGGCGGCGTGTTGTACGCGGAGCCGAGCGGATGGCGGAACACGATGCGGTGCAGCTTGCCCCAGCGATAGTCGTCCTGATTCGTCGAGTGATTGAACGCCGCCGCAAATCCATCGCTCGCGAGCAGCGTGAGCGCGTCGGCGACGCTGGTCAGGATCAGGATGTCGCGCCGCGCGGCCGCCGTGCTCGCGTCGTTCGGAATGCCCGGCACATTGAAGAACTGCACGCCCGACGCGCCGGCGCCGCCGCGCGTGTCGAAGTTCACGAGCAGATTCTTGAGCGCCGTCACCGTCAGCGTGCTGCTCGGCCGCGGCAGATTTCCCGCGCCTAACACGGCATCGATGGTGTTCTTGATGAACTGTCCGCGCCAGACGCTGTAGATCGTCGCAGCGACGCTGAACTCCACCTCCGTCGACGAAGGCGCCGGCTGCGGGCCGGGGAGGTCGAAGGCGTCGAAACCCTCGCTGATTCCGGTCGGCGTCGAGAAGTTCCACGTGCGAAGCCGATTCACCGCCGCGACCACGCCCGGGTGTGCGCCTAACGCCGCGAGCGCGGGATTGCTGCTCCCCGCGGCATTGTCGAGCGCGCGCGTGATGAACGGTACGAAGAACTGTGCATCGAGCAGCACCACATCCGCCTGGATGACGCCCATGTCGGACAACGAGAATTTGCGATTCGCCGCGATCTGCTGGCGCACGAGCTGCGTGATGCGTCCCGCACGGAATCCCGCGTAACCCGGCGAGAGATAGTAGATGCCGCCGCCGGGGCGGAGCTGATTCAGCGGATTGTTGTCGAGCGTCGTGCCGGCGGGATCGTTGTTCGCGTTCACGATCCAGCCGCGCGCCGGATTCACGATCTGCGGCATCTCGGAGGCCGGCAGAATCTCGTATGGACTGGCCTGACCTGCGGGCCGCGTCGCGATGCGGATCCAATCATTGCCGCCCGCCGCGCCGTTGCGGATGATGAACGGGGGCACGCCCGCGACGGTGCCCGCCTGCAGATCCTCGCGAATCGGCATCTCGCCGCTCGTGAAGTACGCGATGTTGCCCGCGGTGTCGGTATAGATGAAGTTCTGCGATCCGACGTCGAAGAACTGTAGGCCGCGGCGGAAGTCGTCGAGATTCTTCGCCTCGTTCCAGATCAGGAAGGTCTCGAGCTCGCGCGTCGGACCGAAGCCGATGTATTGCACGCTCACCGCGGCGCCGGTCGCGGGATTGAGCGACACGATCGGCGCGCCACGCCGCGCGACGATGAGCGTTCCCGCCGGGATGCTCGCACTCGGCGGAACGACGCTCACGTCATTCGGTGTGCCGTTCGCCGGATTGTTCGCGCGGAACGTCTGCGGAATCGCGGTGATCGGCTCTTTCTGTCCTTTGTACAGCGCCGCGAATCCCGCAGACGATGTGGAGTCGGGAACGAGCTGCTCGGTGTACATGTCGGTGACGTCGAGCGGATTCACCGTGCTGCCCCAGGCGATGTTCTC
>Ga0075428_100009483_pt1 | contig 10805 bp, 8 predicted proteins | sample RhiMetdeltSRZDD2_FD_75291 | JGI IMG/M metagenome (GOLD analysis project Ga0075428, IMG submission 75291) | Populus rhizosphere microbial communities from Tennessee, USA - Rhizosphere MetaG P. deltoides SRZDD2 | ecosystem: Host-associated > Plants > Roots > Rhizosphere > Soil | place: USA... | reverse complement strand
GATGCCTCGGTCGTTGTCCGTTTTTACATGGCGCCGATGCCATCGATGAACATGCCGGCCATGCGCGCGGAAGCTCGGCTCCAGCACACGGGCAGCGGCATCTATCTCGGCGGGGGAACGCTTCCCATGGCCGGGCCATGGGAAGCCACCGTGTCTGCATCGCGAAACGGCCAGCCTATCGGCGAGAAACGGGTGTCGTTCGTCGTGCGCTGAGACCTGTTGCGCGCTTTTATGATCGATAGGGTCATCCGTCTCTGCACTGCGAATCGATTCTTGGTTCTCGCTGCGGCACTTGTCGCTGCGGCGTGTGGCATTTGGGCAATGCCACGGCTGCCTGTCGATGCCGTTCCGGATCTCTCGGATGTCCAGGTGGTGATTTCGACCGAATGGCCTGGACGCAGCCCGGATTTAATCGAAGATCAGGTTACCTATCCCCTCATCTCGTCACTGGTGTCCACCCCCCGAGTGCGGGCGGTCCGCGGATTCACCGAGTTCGGCATCTCTTACGTATACGTCGTGTTCGACGATGGCACCGATCTGTACTGGGCACGAGCTCGGGTGCTCGAGTACCTACAGAACGTCCGGGCAAAGCTGCCCGACGGCGTGAGTCCGACGATGGGGCCAGATGCCAGCGCGGTCGGATGGGTGTTCCAGTACGCGATTGTTGACGAGAGCGGAACAAGAACGCTCGACGAGCTCCGCAGTCTGCAGGACTGGACCATCCGCTACGCCTTGGCGAGCGTCCCAGGCGTCTCCGATGTTGCCAGCATCGGGGGGTTTGTCCGGCAGTATCAAGTCAGCCTCGACCCCACGAGGCTGACTGCCTTCAATCTCTCACCGAAGCAGATCATCGACGCTATTCGAGGAAGCAACAGCGACGCGGAAGGCCGCGTACTCGAACGCGCAGGTCGTGAATACATCGTCCGCTCCAGAGGATCGCTCACGTCAGTCAGCGACATCGAGCAGGTCGCGCTTGGAGCTGACGCCAACGGTACACCTGTTCGGGTGAGCGACGTCGCGCGCGTGCGCCTGGGGCCGGACATCAGACGGGGGGTAGCCGAACTCGACGGGCGCGGCGAGGCCGTTGGAGGCATCGTGATCATGCGATCAGGTGAGAACGCTCTCGACGTCCTCAACCGCGTCAAGCAGCGGCTGGCTGACGTGCAGCGCACGCTACCGGCCGGAACGAGTCTGGTGACGACGTACGATCGAACGGATCTCATTCGCAGCTCACTTGCGACGCTCAGCGTTGCGCTCGTCGAGGAGCTGATCATCGTGTCGCTGGTAATTGTGGCGTTTCTGTCGCATTGGCGTTCCGCCATCATTCCACTGGTGACGCTTCCTCTAGCTGTCGCCGTCGCGTTTCTACCGCTCTGGTACTTCCAGGTGACCGCCAACATCATGTCGCTTGGCGGAATTGCCCTTGCCATCGGCGTCCTCGTGGACGCCTCCATCGTTATGGTGGAGAACGGCTACCGGCGAGTCATGGAGGAGCGAGAGGGTGAAGACACGCAACGCACCTTGTTGGAGGCGGCACGCCAGGTAGGTCGGCCAGTTTTTCTGTCGCTTGTGCTCATCATCGTCTCCTTCTTGCCGGTGTTTTTGCTCGAGGCGGAAGAAGGTCGGCTGTTCAGGCCGCTTGCCTTGACAAAAACGTTGACGATGTCTGCAGCATCGTTGCTGGCGTTGACGCTCGTACCGGTTCTGATGTTGCTGCTGATTCGTCGCCGCCTTGAAGCTGATCGACGACCAAACGCGCTGGCACGCTTCTGTACTCGCCTCTACGAACCGGTGCTCCGATTGGCACTGAAACACAGAGTGGCTGCCCTTCTTGTGAATGCCGCGCTCATTCCGCTGACGGTTCCCTTGGTTTTCTCGATCGGCCACGAGTTCATGCCTCCGTTGTTCGAAGGCTCGTTGCTTTACATGCCAACGGCTCCGCCAGGCTTGTCCATGACCGAGGCGACACGATTGTTGCAAGTCCAGGATCGCGTTCTCCGAGAGTTCCCCGAGGTCGAGCGTGTATTTGGCACCATCGGACGCGCCACGACAGCGACCGACAACTCGACTTACGGGATGGTCAACACCACGCTTATGCTCAAGCCGCGAGCACAGTGGCGAGCAGGAATGACGTTTGAGCGTCTCCAGGACGAGATGAACGACGCACTTCAGATCCCTGGTCTGCGAAACGTCTGGACGCAGCCGATTCGGAGTCGGCTCAACATGTTGTCCACGGGGATGAAAACGCAGGTGGGAATCAAGGTCCTTGGGAACGACTTGGCCGTGCTCGAGGATCTTGGTCAGCAGGTCTCGGCAATCCTTGCCGGCGTTCCTGGGACGCGCAACGTATATGCGGAGCGGCTTTCGGAAGGCTACTACGCCGATATTCGACCCGACCGCCAGGCGATCGGGAGGTACGGACTGACGCTGCAGGACGTGGAAGATGTGATTCGCGCCGCGATTGGCGGAAGCAACATCGGCGAGGTGGTTGAGGGTCGCGAGCGATACCCCATCAGCGTTCGCTACGAACGTGACTTTCGGGATGATATCCCCGCGCTCGAGCGAGTGCTGGTCAAGACAACGACGGGCGCGCAGATACCCCTCGGCCAACTCGCCGCCATTTCTCTCACCACTGGCCCTGCCATGATTCGAGACGAGAACGGACGCCTTGCTGCGTATGTTTACGTCGATACCGACAGTCGCGATGTGGGGGGATACGTCGAACGGGCAAAAAAGCTCTTCGACGAAAGGCTTTTGCTTATGCCTGGCTATGCCGTGGAGTGGGCTGGCCAGTACGAACAGCAATTGAGAGCCTCAGCCCGACTCCGGCTGCTCGTCCCATTGGTTCTCGTGGCTGTTTTCGCGATTCTGTACCTGACGTTTCGTTCGGGTCCCGAAGCGATCGTGGTGATGTTGTCGGTCGTTTACGCGATGACTGGGGGAGTTATAGCTCAGTGGCTGCTCGGTTATTCCTTCTCCGTTGCGGCGTGGGTGGGCTACATAGCGCTCTTCGGCGTGGCGGTTCAGACCGGTGTGGTGATGGTTGTGTATCTAAATGAAGCTCTCGAACGCCGCTTGAGAGCCGGGCAGCCATTGACCGAGAGCGACTTGTTCGAGGCGGTAGTTGCCGGCGCAGTATTACGATTGCGGCCGAAGCTGATGACCGTCACAGCGACCCTGGCGGGGCTACTGCCCATCCTGTGGAGCACCGGCGTTGGCGCAGACGTGCTCAAGCCCATCGCCGCCCCGATCGTCGGCGGCATGCTCACCTCGGCGGTTCACGTGCTGATTATCACGCCGGTAATTTTCTTCCTGATGAAGCAGCGCGCATTCGCGCCAGCTAACTGACGATCACGTCGGGAATCGGTACCACGAACTTTCCGCCCCAGCTCCGAATGTGCGCTATCTGGGCCATGATTTCTTCTTTGACGTTCCAAGGAAGAATCAAGACATAGTCCGGCCTTGTTTGGTTGATTCGATCTGGAGGGTAGATCGGAATGTGCGTGCCGGGAGTGAACCGCCCGTGCTTGTACGGGTTGCGGTCCACTGTGTAGTCGAGGAAGTCGGTTCGAATACCGCAATAGTTCAGTAGCGTATTGCCCTTTCCTGGTGCGCCATATCCCACGACCGAGCGGCCGGAATTCTTCGCATCAACCAGGAATGCCAGCAGACGGCGTTTCGTCGCTTTGACCTGCTCACCGAAATTGGCATAGGTCTCGAGCCGATCGAACCCCAAGTCGAGCTCGCGTTTGAGCAATGCCTTCGCTCGTGTTTCCACCGGCTTGCTGCTGTCCTCCTTGTGGCGCGCGTAAACTCGCAGCGAGCCACCGTGCGTCGGTAACTCCTCGACGTCGAACAGCACCAGTCCATGGGTCTCGAAGATCTTGCCGGCCGCCAGGAACGAGAAGTACGAGAAGTGCTCATGGTAAATCGTGTCGTACTGGTTGTTCGCCATCAGCTGCTGGAGGTGCGGAAACTCCATCGTGATGACGCCCTTGTCGTCGAGGAGGATCTTCATGCCGGCGACGAAGTCGTTGATGTCCGGCACTTGCGCTAATACGTTGTTGCCGATCACCAGATTCGCATTCTTGCCAGCAGCGACGAGCTCCCGCGCCGTCTCGCGGCCGAAGAATTTGACCAGCGTCGGCACGCCCTTGGCCTCGGCGACTTTCGCCACGTTGGCAGCAGGCTCTATCCCAAGAACGGGAATCCTGCGGTTGACGAAGTACTGCAATAGATACCCGTCATTGCTCGCGAGCTCGACGACGTGACTGTTGGCGCCGAGACCCCAACGGGCGATCATCTGGTCGGTGTAACGCTCGACGTGCTGCAGCCAGCTGTCGGCGTACGACGAGAAGTAGGCGTACTCAGTGAAGATCTCGGCGGGGCTCACGTACTCTTCGAGCTGAACGAGGAAGCATCGTTCGCAGACGAAGACGTGGAGCGGATAAAACGGCTCCATGCTATTGAGCTGATCGGCGCGCAAGAAGGTCTCACAGAGTGGCGACATGCCCAGATCCACGAACGTATGGTGAAGCGGCGCTGCGCAGTGGCGGCATAGCGGTGTCGCCTCGGTTAACGGCACCTTGGCACCCGTGCTCGTCTCGAGAACCGTTCGTTCAGTCACGCCAGACCCTCTCTCCCTCGCGTGGGCTTGAAATCGGGATACGCGCGATCCCGAGCAGAAATCACTGACACTGGCAGCGGCCAGTCAATACCGAATATCGGATCGTTCCAGCGGACCCCGCGCGCCGCCGTCGGTTCGTAGAACGCGGACATCTGATAGAACACCTCGGAGTTGTCCTCCAGGGTCATGAACCCATGCGCAAATCCCTCGGGGATGTACAAAGCGCGATGGTTGTCCGCAGTCAGTTCAACCCCGACGTGTTGAAGAAACGTCGGCGACCTCCCTCGCAGATCGATGATGACGTCGTACACCGCTCCTTTGGTGCAGCGAACGAGTTTGACTTCGGCGTGGGGCGCGATCTGGTAATGCATCCCGCGCAGCGTGCCTTTTACCGTGTTGCCCGAGACGTTGCACTGCACGACAGAAGGGCTCAGGCCGCGCTCCTCGAACTCGCGCGTACACCATGAGCGGGCAAAGAACCCGCGTTCGTCGGCGTGTGACTCGACGTCGACGAGCAGGGCGCCTGACAGACCCGTCTCGGTGAATACCACTACCGGCCGTCTCCCTGCGCAGCCAGACGACCGCGGTACCACTCGATCGCCTCTCGCAGGCCGTCATCGAGAGAGGTTGATGCGCTCCATCCAATTAGCTGTCGCGTCTCCTCCACTCGCGCGAAGTGAGGGCGCTCGAAGGGGCGGTCTGGAATGGAACCGAAGCTCGCGTCAACGGACTCGCCGACAATCCCTCGAACGCGCGCGATGATCTCCCTGATGCTGACGAGACTTCCGGTACCCAGATCGATCGTTCGCCCATCGGCAAACTGCGACAGCGCCACGACAAGGAATCCGTCCACGACATCGTCCACGTAAACCCAGTCGAGCGCGCGATCGCCGCTGCTGACTCGCGGGGCCTCACCCTTCAGAAAAGACATGATGACGTAGGGAAGCAGTTTCGCGGGATCCCACTGACCGGGGCCGTAAACCATGAAGGGTCGCGCAATGCTCACCGGCAGCTGATACAAACCATGGAACATCCGGGCGTAGCCGTTGCACGCCCACTTGCTGGCCGCATACGGCGAGCAGAGGACGCCGTTGGGATCGTCGGGTGCCGGCTCCTGCATTGAGCCGGCAAGCACGACGCGACAGCGAACAGTTTCAACGGCCGTCGCCAAAATGTTGATCGTGCTGACGAGGTTCTGGTCGAGGGTCGGGACGACCTGCTCGACGTTCTGCGAGCCGGTCACGTGACCCGCCAGATGGAAAACGATCTCCGGCTGTACGTCACGGATCAGTGTGTCCACATCCGAACGGTCGGTAAGATCCACCTGGCGCCATGACATTCCGGCCTGAGGCTCAATCGCCTTGGTCGACAAACCGCAGACGTGTGCGCCCTCGGCGATAAGGCGCTGGCACAGCCGAGACGCGATGAAGCCGCGCGCTCCCGTCACCAGCACGCGTCGTCCCCGCCACGGGCTGCTATTCACCGTTGCCTCCAGTCGGAACCCGAGCGAGGAGTCCATGTTGTTCCAACTCGGCGGCGCAGTCGGCAAGCAACGCGAAGGGCATCCCTGACCGCTCGGCGACATCCAGCAGCGTGTGTTGGCCGTCGGCGAGGTTCAGTATCCAGAGCCGCGCCAGGTTCTCGTCGCCGATACCTGCTCCTCCGGTGGATCGATACAACCCTCGGCGCCCCAGCGCGGGCTCACAGTACGGATTCAAGCTCCGATAGGTGGCATTGCGCTCGAGCACGTCGACGGTACCGGTGCAGACATCGAGTGTTTGAGCCAATGCAGACGGGCTCACGAAGTCCACGTTGTCCGCAGAGGTGTGATACTCGGGGAACTCGCCCCAGGCGCTTCGCATCAAGCAGCCGACAGCCAGATTGAAACCCGGCGAACAATACTGCCGTTCGTCATACCCGTACGGGTGAAATGGCCGGATCTCGTGGTCGATGCCCCGCGCCTTCAGCACATGGGCGACGGCCCGGTCGATCTCGGTGTCTCCTCGGCGACTTTTCTTGTAGTGAAAAGATCCTGGATCCCCGACACACGTCAAAACCAGGCCGTGGCCGATTCTTGACGCGATCTCGCAATTGCGCGACAGCCAGGTGATCGCACCGATCGTCCCGGGGGCAAACAACAGCCGGTATGAGAGACGACGAGGCTGCGCCTGAAGCCACTTCGCCAGATGAACAGCGACCGTGATACCTGAGAGGTTGTCATTTGCGAGCGATGGATGACAGACGTGGCACGAGATGAGGACTTCCTCGTCAACGGCCCCGGGGAGCACGCACTCGCCATAGGTCAACGATCCCTCGGTCAGCGACGAGTTGACGTGAACCTCGTATTCGGGCTCGTTCAGCGACTCGAATTGCTGACGAGTCACGCAAAAGCCCCAGTTCTCCGCGTAGTACGACGTGCGGTAGGGGATGCACTCTGGATGCGCGAGATCCTGGAAGAGATGCTGCCGTAGTTCCGCGAGCGGCACCCGACGATCTATCGGGGTGCTGTAGTTGAGCACATGAAGATTCGATCTCTCAAAGTCGATGACGCGCTCCCCGCGAGCGTTCTTGATGTACGCGTCGCGGATATTCCACTCACGCGGCACGACCCAGTCGAAGGCCGTGGTCCCCGAAGGAACCTCAGTCATCGTGATTGGAATGTGCTGCCCAATGATGGCCAGCGTGCGGCGAACGCCATCCCCTGTGATGCTTCGACAGATCGGATAGAGGTCGCCGACGAGCGCGTGCATCGCCGATCCGACCGAGCCGCTGTGACCCGTGCCTCGATCCAATGCGGAATCTAACGGACACATTTACGCGTGAACCTTTAGGATCGCTCCGCACGAGCGACGTCGTGACTGAACCTCAACGTGCCGCCGCGGCCGCGACACCTGGCTCGTACATCGCGACGAGATCGGGAGAAATGTGCGAAAGATCCGAGCCTCGTAAGTAGTCCGCCATGGTCGTTCCAGTGCATGAGGAGTCGACATTGTGCGCCCCTTGGAACGCCTCAACATCTGACAGATGCACCGTGCGGAAGTCAATGCTGAACCGAGTGCGCCCCGTGTTGTTGGGCACGGTCGAATGCATCTGCGCGGCGGAGAACAGCAGCACTCCGCTGGGCGGAGTGATGACGCGAACCTGCGGATCCAGTTCCATCGGCTCTTCCGGCTTGGGCTGGACGCGCGTATCGACTTTCACATGTTGCGAGGCTTGGAATCTGCTCGTTCTGTTCCATTCGCCGTAGTTGTAACCGCTCGAGCCGTTCTTGACGCCTTGCGACCAGTAGTGCGGGTGAAAGGCCATCGAGCGACCTGATTCGATCTCGAAAATAGGAATCCACCAGTTGAGCTGGCAGAGTGGTGCCGAGTACCACGTGTCCCGGTGGGGGTGAAACGCGTACGCGATTCCAGTCGTGAGGTACTCGTCGCTCGTGGCCGTCCGCATCCGTGGAACATCGAAGTAGGTGCGGTCGAGATCACACTTCAAATCGGCAAGGAGCTGTTGAATGTGCTTCTTCGAATCCGGGTGATGGATGAACTTCGGCTTGAGCTCAGCGAGGACCGCGGCGTATTGCTCGGCCGGGATGTGGTACTGGGCGAGTTCAGGATCGAGATCGCCGAACGCCTCGCGAATCATTCGAGTCGCGTGCTCGACGAGCCCGCGCGAACCAGGGGTTGCGGAATAGACGTGAAGCTGACCGTCGAAGAGCTGACGACGTCGCTCGTCGTCGGTAATCGCGGCGTCGAAATACACAGTGTTCATCGAAATTTACCGAGCGGCCTGCGGCCGAAGTTGCACCATTGGTTCGACGCGTTCAGATACGCTCGTTGAACCAACCCGTTCCTGTCGCTTCCACACTTCCCACGGCGCGTCGCCGGCCGAGTAGCGCTGCTCGAGGGCCTGTCGGTCCTTGAACGTGTCCATGGCCTGCCAGAAACCATCGTATCGGTAGGCGAGCAGCTCATCGCGCTCCAGCAGACGCTGGAAGGGTTCGTTCACTAATTCCTCACCATCGCGCATGTAGTCGAAGATCTCGCGCTTGAAGATGAAGAAGCCACCATTGATGCGCAGATGCGATTTGGCAATGTCCTCGATCGAGGTGACGCGGCCACGGTCGTCAGTCTGAACGACGTGGAACGAAAGATTCGGACGCACACTCACAAAGCTGGCGACTTTGCCCTCCGTCATGAAGTTGTCGACGTGCTCGTCTAACGGAAGGTCGGTGAGTCCGTCGCTGTAGTTGGCCAGGAAGTACTCCTCACCGGCCAGGTGCCTCTCGACGGCCTTGAGCCGCATGCCGATGTTCGAGTTCAACCCCGTGTCGACGAACGTGATGCGCCAGTCGCTGATGTCGCTCTTGAGCAGCTCCAGCCGGCGGCCTCCCTCCGATAGTGTGAAGTCGTTCGACTCGCACTCGTTGTAGGTGAGGAAATAGTTCTTGATGTAATCGGCGCGATAGCCGAGGCAGAGGACGAAATCCTTGAACCCGAAGTGGGCGTAGTACTTCATCAGATGCCACACGAGCGGCCGATAACCGATCGTGATCATCGGCTTCGGGATGTTCTCGTTATCCCGGATCCGCATGCCGAGCCCGCCGCAAAAGAGGACGACCTTCATTGGGTGATCCTTTACGAGGCTGCGCCGACGGGGGCGGCAGAAGCGGCCGCAGGCATCGACGTCGTCCAGCGCAAATCGTCGGTCAGCCGCCCGGCCCGCTGGAGACGCTGAATGTGACGAATACGCAGGTAGCGCGAGCCCTCGCCGACGAACTCGTCATAGGTCAGCCCGTGGGCGCGGTACGCCTCGTAGAGCTCGCGAACGCCATCGGGAACCGTCCACTTCGGCTTGAACGCCGGCAGGACTGCCGCAATCCGGCTGCAGTCGACTCGATAGCAGCGCGGATCGGGACCACCACCCTCGGCGTAGGTCACGCGACTGCCGGGCACTATGGCCATGACCATGTCGGCGATCTCGCTGATGCGGTAATTCTCGGTGGACTGTCCAACGTTGAATGGCTGGTTGTGAATGATCTCGCGAGGAGCGTCGAGTACAGCGAGGAACGCGCGCGAAATATCCTCGATGTGAACGAGCGGTCGCCACGGTGTCCCGTCGCTCTCGATTCGAATCTCACCCGTGGTGAACGCGCGACCCACCAGATTGTTGACGACGATATCTGCTCGCAGGCGCGGTGAGACGCCGTATGCCGTCGCATTGCGAAGAAAGACCGGGCTGAAGTCGCTGGTGGCGAGCTTCGTTACATCGCGCTCCACCAGCACCTTCGATTCACCGTACGGCGTTATCGGGTTGAATGTCGCACTCTCGGTCAGTAGGTCGTCACTGCCGGATAGCCCATACGTGCTGCACGACGATGCGAACAGGAAGCGTTGAACGCCGGCTTCGCGCGCCTTCTCGGCCAGTCGCACCGACGCCAGGTGATTGATGTCGTAAGTGCCCTGCGGATTCAGGTTGCCCAGCGGGTCGTTCGAGATCGCCGCAAGGTGGATAACGGCATCGAACCCTTGCAGATCGGACGCCTGGACGTCGCGAAGATCGACTCGGCGAGCTGGAACATCTGGTTGGTCGCCCCCGAACGTGCAGTGCTCGAAAAGGTAACTATCCAGACCGTAGATGTCGTGCCCGGCATCTGCAAGGACTCGGACCATGACCGATCCGATGTAACCGTTGTGTCCAGTGACCAGGACCTTCATTCCAGTGGCTCCGCGCATGAGAGGTTGCCCGCAAAGGCCGGCCCGCAGATTTCCACGCAGACCCAAGGCAGGCCTCTGTTAGGATGCGAGGAACGGAGCAAGGATGCGGCCAGGCATTGCTTCATGCGACAAGTACGCTCACGGCAGCAAGTTACGGGAACTAGGAACGTTCGACCGGTTTGGATGCGGTCAGAAGTCTGCCTGGTAGGGGACTAAGTATTGCTAACTTTCCTGACTTACCTGAGCCCAAAGCCCCGGGGCCAAGGTCAACATTCCCGGGGCGCCATCCCGGAGCGCAATGTTTGCTGTCGACGTTTCAGGCTCGAAAAAGCCTCTCAAACTGCTGTGCCTTGGCGCGCATTCTGATGACATCGAAATTGGGTGTGGTGGACTGATCCTCTCGTTACTCGCGCGTCATACTGCAGTCGACATCGACTGGGTCGTATTCTCGGCCCCGTCGGGGCGCG
>Ga0075428_100009480_pt1 | contig 10806 bp, 9 predicted proteins | sample RhiMetdeltSRZDD2_FD_75291 | JGI IMG/M metagenome (GOLD analysis project Ga0075428, IMG submission 75291) | Populus rhizosphere microbial communities from Tennessee, USA - Rhizosphere MetaG P. deltoides SRZDD2 | ecosystem: Host-associated > Plants > Roots > Rhizosphere > Soil | place: USA... | reverse complement strand
ATGCAGACCGATGCCAGCTCTCGTGCCGTGGTGAGCGAGATCGAGCGGCTGCGCAACCAGACCGAGGCGCAGGCTTCGCGCACACTCGAGGACATGCGCAGCAAGTTTTCCGGCGTGTCGCAGGAGGTCAACCAGCATCTGGGCAGCATCGCCAACCGCTTCAACGAGACCTCCAACGACCTGCGCGCGCGCGCCTCGCGTGCGGCTGCCGAGCTGCAGAGGGAGCAGGACCGGCTGCGCGCCGAGGCCGACCGTCTGGACCAGGAGCGTGTGCGCAGCAGCGAACCCGAACGTCTGCCCGCCCCTGCGCGCGGGAGCGCGGACGTGATGCGCGCTGCGCTCAACGATCAGCTACGCGCGCTTGAGCAGCTGTCCTCGCTGTCAGGTCGCGAGCGCCAAGACATCACCCTGCCGGGAGGGGGCAACCCGGTGCCGCACAGCAATACGCTGTCGCTTGCCGCCGCCTATGCCGAGCAGCCAGGCGCACAGCTTCCCGTACCCATGCAGAATGGCGGCGACAACGGCTGGTCGCTGGGCGACCTGTTGCAGCGCGCCTCGCAGGATGATGACGGCACGCGGGCTGCCCCGACCATCAACACCGAGGTTATCGCCCGCGCTCTCGATGCAACCACCGCATCGGCCATCTGGTCGCGCTTCCGGGCTGGCCAGCGCGGCATCATGGTACGCAGCATCTATACCGCCGAGGGGCGCGCCACCTTCGACGAGATGAGCGAGCGCTACAAGAGCGATCCGACCTTCCAGCGCATGATCGATCGCTTTCTGCACGACTTCGAGCAGATGCTGCGCGGTGTCGAGCAGAAGGATCCCTCCGGCCGCGGCGTGCACAACCACCTGATCTCCGAAAGCGGCCGCGTCTATTTGTTCCTCGCCCACGCCAGCGGGCGGCTGCGCTAGCCTCCCAGCGGAGGTCTACGCGAATTTCGCCAGTCACATGGCTAGGACAATTCTGTAAGCTTGGCTCCGGACACTATCGGCGAGATTGGTCGAATCTCGCAATCGGGAGACCGAAGCCCATGGCGCTCAGCGTCGAGGCGACCGCCGAAACCTGGCCGATCGCCGGCACCTTCGCGATCTCGCGCGGTGCCAAGCGCGAGGCGGTGGTGGTCATCGCGCGGGTCGGCGACGGCCGCACGACAGGCCGCGGCGAATGCGTGCCGTACGCCCGCTACGGTGAGTCGGTCGACAGCGTCTGCGCCGCCATCGAGGGCATCGGCGGGCTGACGACACGGGCGGCGCTGCAGCAGAAGCTGCCCGCAGGCGCTGCCCGCAACGCACTCGACTGCGCCTTGTGGGACTACGAGGCCAAGCGTGACAACACCACGGTGGCCGTGCTCGCCGGACGCCAGCAGCTGCGCCCCCTCACCACCGCCTACACACTCAGCCTCGACAGCGCGGAAGCCATGGCAACCAAGGCCGCCGCTGCTTGCAAACGCGGCCTGCCACTTCTCAAACTGAAGCTCGGCGGACCGGGCGATGATCGGCGCATGCGCGAAGTGCGTGCCGCCTGCCCCAACGCGCGCCTGATCGCCGATGCCAACGAGGCCTGGACGCCGGCTTTGCTGCCCGAGCTGATGCGGGTCGCCGCCGAGACGCGCATGGAGCTGATCGAGCAGCCCTTACATGCCAAAGACGATGCCGCGCTGGCCGGAGGTCCTCATCCCGTGCCGGTGTGCGCCGATGAGTCGCTGCACACCCGCGAGGGGATCGCCGAGCTGGCCGGCCGTTACGATGCCATCAACATCAAACTCGACAAAGCGGGCGGTCTGACTGAGGCCCTCCTCCTGGCTGCGGCCGCCCGCGACACCGGCCTCAAGATCATGGTCGGCTGCATGGTGGCTACCTCGCTCGCCATGGCACCGGCGTTGCTGCTGGCCCAGGATGCGGACTGGGTCGACCTCGACGGCCCGCTGCTGCTGGCCGGCGACCGACCCGATGGCCTCACCTACGAGGGCGCGCTGGTCTCGCCGCCCACAGCCGCGCTGTGGGGCTGAGCCATTCGCCATAGTACCAGGCTGGAGGCCAGTGCCACGGCGGCCATGATCGCCATCGCCCAGTAAGCGCGCCCGCCGTAGCTGGCATACAGCGGTCCGGCGATCAGCATCGCGCCACCGAGACCGATGCCGCCAGTCACCGACGCATAGAGCGCCTGCGCCGTTCCGGCCTGATGGTCCGGCGCCACGCGGCTCATGAAGTGGATGGCCCCGATGTGGGAAGCCGTATAGGTCAGGCTGTGCGATATTTGCAGCAGCACCAGCACTAGCAGGGGCGGATCGAAGCCCATCAACAGCCAGCGCACCACGGCCGCCGCGCAGCCGACGATGATCAACTGCACGGGTCCAATGCGTCGCACAACGGCGGCCGAATAGGCAAACAGCGCCACCTCGCAAACGATGGCCACACCCCACAGCATGCCCGACCAGGCGGTGTCGAGCCCCTGCTCGCGCCAATGCAGCACGCCGAACGTATAGAACATGCCGTGCGCTCCCTGCACCAGGCCGGTTGTCAGCAGGAACACGAGGAACAGGCGCGACCGCAACAGGCCAAGGGCATCCGCGAACCTGACGCGGGGCGGGCTCGTTGCAGCTTTCAGTCGGCCAAGTCCGATCGGGCGCTGCAGCCCGTGCGCGGCAGCGACGGTAAGCGCGGCGCCGACCGCCACCAGCCAGATGGCGGCGCCCGCACCCAGCGGCTCGAGCAGCCACCCTCCGCAAATACTGGCGGCGATGAAACTGAGCGAGCCCCACAGCCGCATGCGGCCGTAGTCAAGTCCCGCCGCCTTGACGCCGGACATCGCCACCGTCTCGGTCAGGGGCATGATGGTCGACATGGCGAGCGAGAACAGCACGGTGCCAAACAGCAGCGGCCAGAACGTGGACAGCTGCGTGAGCACCAGCACGACCAGCAGGCCGGCCCAGGCGAGGCCGATCAGGAACCGGCGGTGGTCGCCGAACCGGTCGGCGGCGAAAGCCAGCGCCGGCGTCACCACCACACGCACCACCAGCGGCGCTGCCGTGATGATGGCGATCTCCGAGGCGCCGAGCCCGCGCCAGTCAAGCCAGACCGGATAGAACGGCAGCTGCGTGCCGACCACGGTGCAGACCGCCGCAAACAGCAGCGACACGCGCACGGCAAAGCTATGCCAGTCACGCTCCCCCGCGGCGAGGCTCATGCACTCATGTCGCCTGGCGGCGGTCCTGGATGATGTCGGAAAACAGCGCGGGATCGATGTTGCCGCCGGTCAGCAGGGCACCGACCGTGCGACCGCGCAGATCAAGCTTGCCGGCCAGGATGGCCGCCAGTGACACCGCACCGCCCGGTTCCAGCACCAGCTTCAACTCCCGGAACGCGAAGCACACCGCCTCCTTGGCCTGATCGTCGGTCACCGACAGGCCACCGGCCAGATTGCGCCGTGCCACCTCGAACGTCAGCTCGCCGGGCGTTGGTGCCAACAGCGCATCGCAGATCGAACCGGACAGCTTCTCATTGCGCTCGCGCTTGCCGTGATCGAGCGAGCGGGCGAGATCGTCGAACCCGGCCGGCTCGACGCTGTAGATCTGCGTCGACGGGCTCTTCTCCTTCACGGCGATCGACACGCCGCTGATGAGGCCGCCGCCGGACACACCGACCAGCACAACGTCGGGCACCGCGCCCGCCTCCATGGCCTGCTCCATCATTTCGAGGCCTGCGGTGCCCTGACCGGCAATCACGTCCGCATCGTCGAAGGGATGCACCAGCGCCGCCCGGCGCTCATCGCACAGCTTGCGAGCGATCGCGTCGCGATCCTCTTTGACGCGATCGTAGGCCACCACCTCGCCGCCGAACGCCTTGGTGCGCTCGATCTTCATGCGCGGGGCATCGGCCGGCATGATGATGGCCGACTTGAGCCCGCGCAGCGTCGCCGCAGCCGCCACGCCCTGTGCATGATTGCCGGACGAGCAGGCCACTACTCCGCCCGGGTAGGCGGCCCCATCTACCTGGGCGATCTTGTTGTAGGCGCCCCGGAACTTGAAGGCGCCGACGCGCTGCAGGTTTTCCGCCTTCAGCAGCACGCGACCACCGGTCACCGCGTTCAGCGCCGGATGCTCGATCAGCGGCGTACGGCAGGCAAGCTCGCCGAGCCGGCGGCGAGCGGCGAGCACGTCCGCGAAGGTCGGCAGTCGGGCGGCCATAGGAACCTCCAGGGTGGACTGGCAAACGTGTACGCCACAAGCGCCACCGACACCTCGATGTCAAGCGACGGCCCCATCACCCAAGGCATGAAAAAAACCGGTCCGGCTATGCCGGACCGGTCCTCACGTCGACAGAGATCCGTTTCCCTGGATAGACCGGAACCCTGCTCTCCCCCGTAAGGCCGCGCATCCGATATCGACAGAGACCTGTCCGTCACCGGTAAGGAGCGCGGCCCCTCCCCTTAGCGCCAACATCATGGCTCAAAGGTTCCGGACTAGGCAACCGACTGGGCTGAAATGCACCGGTTGCGTGGCCCTGCTGCCACATGACGTTCCCACGCCGTCACGCCTCAGCACTTTCCGAGGCCGATCGAGATGCGTGTGACGTCCAGTCCTTGCGGGGAGATGCTGATGTTTTGTTTGCAGTCCGACAGCGACACGTTCATGGCCGCCGAGAAATTGGCGCCCTGGATCGACAGCACGAAGCTGTTCTCGACGAAGCGCCCCGACACCGCCCCGGTGGCCGAGTAGGTCTTCTCTTCCCAGCTTCCCGAGACCTTGTCGCCCTTGACGCGCAGTTCGGCGAGCGCGTCAATCTTGTAATCGGCGCTGGCGCAGCGCATGGACTGGCGGATCGCAGATCCGCCCTCCGTGACTTTGTAGAACACCGAGCATTTCACGCGCTCGGTGCTGCCGTTGGAGAGCACGACGGAACCGTTGCCGGACCAGTAACCGTCCATGTCCTGGATGGGATTTGCGGCGGCAGCGGGCGCTGCGCCGACTGCGATCAGCAATCCCGCGACCAGCCAAGACGACTGCTTTGTCATGTACCTCACCTGGATCAGCCCCGCCCAACGCACGAGCGCGTCCCTCCAATAACGGCACGCAACAATTCGATCCATCCCTGCCAGGAGGGCATCAAGCACAATCGGGCCAACCGGGCAACGAACATTGTACTGGTTGCGGGAAGAACACGCCAGCTGTCACACGGGCGGCGCTTGACGCCGGATGGCGTACAGGACGTCGAGCGGGCCTGAACCATGCCCGATGCACAAATTGCGGCCTCCCTGCAATCCCTGCCAGACGAAGGTCTTGGCCTTCTCCACCGCCGTTGGCAATGACGCGCCCAGCGCCAGCAGCGCGGCGATGGCGGCCGACAAAGTGCATCCGGTTCCATGCGTGTGGTGCGTGTCAACGCGCGGCCGGGCAAAGCGCTCCAACCGAGCGCCGTCATAAAGGTAATCGACCGCGCTATCGCCCTCGCCGTGCCCGCCCTTGATCAGCACCGCCTGGCAGCCAAGCGCGTGCAGCGCCTTGGCCTGCGCTGCCACCTCCGCGTCCGTGGCTGCCGGTCTGGTTTCGAGCAGGCGGGCAGCCTCGGGCAGGTTCGGCGTAATGAGGGCGGCAAGCGGCAGCAGCTCGCTGCGCACCGCCTGCACGGCGTCGGGTGCGATCAGGCAATCGCCGCTGGTCGCCACCATCACCGGGTCGACCACCAGCGGCAGCTGTGGCCCGCTGGCCAGCCTTCTGCTGATGGCCGTCACGATCTCGGCCGTTGCCAGCATGCCGGTCTTGATGGCCCCAACCTTGAGATCCTCCAGCACCGCATCCATCTGCGCGACCACGAACGCCGGCGAGACCGTCTCGAAGCTGCGCACGCCTTGCGTGTTCTGCGCCGTCAGCGCCGTGATCACGCAGGCGCCATAAACGCCGAAGGCCGTGAAGGTCTTGAGGTCGGCCTGGATGCCGGCCCCTCCCGAGCTGTCGGAGCCGGCAATCGTCAATGCAATGGGCGTCGCGGCAGGGGTGGCCGTGGTCATTTCTGCATCCCTTCCTTCAGGATGTCGCTTTGCAGTCGCTCCGGCGTGAGCAGCTCCTCGATGCGGCCCAGCACGGGCAGGTTCTCGAGCAGCCACACGCCCATCAGATTGAGCGATCCGGTCAGCATCAGCACGCCCGTCAGCACCAGCACCGCGCCCATGGCCATCTCAACACGGCGCAAGTGATGGCGAAACCGCTGCACGAAGCCGAGGAACGGACCGATCGCAACGGCCGCCAGCACGAACGGCACGCCTAGCCCCAGCGAATAGACGAGCAGCAGGCGCACGCCAGCGCCGAGCGTGGCCTCGCTCGCTGCCAACGTCAGCACTGTCGCCAGCACCGGCCCAATGCACGGCGTCCAGCCGAACGCGAACGCCAATCCCATCACGTAGGCGCCGGCAAGACTGGCACGCTCGACGTTGGCGCGCAGGCGCGCGTCCCGGTAAAGCAGCGTAATGCGCAGCAGGCCTAGGAAATGCAGGCCAAACAGGATGATGATGCTGCCCGCTACGACAGCCAGTTGCGCCTTGTAGGTCTGCAGCCATTGTCCAAACAGCGAAGCGCCGGCGCCCAGCATGACGAACACCGTCGTAAAGCCGAGCACAAAGCAGACGGACGCCAACACCACCCGTCGCCACGGGCCCGCATCGACCGTTTCGCGGCCGGTCATCTCCTCGATGGTGGTGCCGCCGAGATAGCCGAGATAGGGCGGCACCAGGGGCAGCACGCACGGCGACAGAAAGCTCACCAGCCCCGCCAGCGCCACACCCAGGTGGATATAGATCTGTGTCAGCATCACCCTGCCGAGGTAGGACGAAAGCCCGGCTCCGGCAAGAGACCGCAGCGCTCAAGGCGACGCACGCACGAAGCCGACCGCCTGCCCTCTGCGCGCGGTAATGGCCGGCCGGTCCTTGAGATAGGTTGCCAGGACATCCCAGACCGGGGGGCCCTCGACGGCCTGGTTCACCGATCCCCACCCCGACACGACGTAGTCTCTGCCTGCCTCGATCGGCACACTGGTCGCCGTTAGTCGCATGTCGGCGATGCGCCGGCCCATCGGCGCATCGACATTGACGGTGAAGCTCAAGCCGCCGACGCGCACCATGTCGCCGCCCTGCTGGTAATAGGGGTCCGGGCTGCACAGGTTGTCGGCGACGTCCTCAAGGATGGTCTTGATCATCTCGCCCTGCATCCGCACGCGGTAGGCCGCGGGATAACTGATGGCGGTGGCGTTGTAGACATCCTCCCAGGTGACGGCTTGGCCCGGCAGCAGCGTGCCGCCCCAGCGGAAGCCCGGCGACAGGGCAATCTCGGCCTCGCGCACCGTCAGCAGGGCATCGCAGATCAGATCATCGAGCGTGCCGCCGAAGGTGCCCCGGCGGAACAGCAGGGCTTGGTTACGCGCCAGCTCGGTCGCCAGCATGGCCTCGTGCGGCGCGCGAATCTCGGCGATCAGACGCGCCATGTCTGGGTCCGGCTCGATGGCATCGGCCAGGATCGGGATGAGCTTGTAGGCGAAGTCCGTGACGCGACCGCCCACAACGTCCAGATCGAGCCGCGACAGGAATTTGCCGTGCGAGCCCGAGGCGATCAGTAGCGTGCGACCGACTTTCACCGGCGCCGGCAGAGCGTCATGCGTATGCGCGGTCAGGATGACATCGATGCCCTCGACCCGCCGCGCCAACTTGCGGTCGACATCGAAGCCGTTGTGCGACAGCAGCACGACGACCTGGGCGCCGAGCCCGCGTGCGTTGGCGACGGCCCGACGCAGATCGTCCTCGCGAATGCCGAAGGTCCAGTCCGGCATCATCCAGCGCGGGTTGGCGATCGGCGTATAGGGGAAGGCCTGGCCGATCACAGCGATACTGACGCCACCCTTCTCGAACAGGCGCATGCCATCAAAGATCGGATCGCCGAAATCGGTGTCGCGCACGTTGCCGGCCAAAAACGGCACACCAGCTGAGCCCACCGCACCGGCTTTGCCGAACAGCTCGCTGACACGATCGGCGCCCAGGGTGAATTCCCAGTGGCCAGTGGCCGCCTCGATGCCGAGCTGGCGCATCACGGCGACCATGTCGCCGCCTTTCGACTGCAGCGCGGTGTAGGAGCCCTGCAGCGTATCTCCGCCGTCCAGCAGCAGCACCCGCTCGGAGCCGCGCTCGGCCCGCACCGCCTTGACGACGGTTGCCATGCGATCCATGCCGCCAACCCGACCATAGGTGCGCGCCAGCGCCTCGTAGTCGGCCGAACTCAGCATATAGGCTTGGTGCGAGCCGGCCGGAATGTCGAGCTTCGCCAACAACTCGCGATCGGTCAGGTGAGGCAGCTGCCCGCGCGCTTCGCCGACGCCGATGTTGATGGACGGCTCGCGGAAATACAGCGGCTTCAACTGCGCATGGCTGTCGGCCATATGCAGGATGGTGAGCTGCCCCTTGGGCGCGAACGCCAGCAGGTCCTCCTGCCGCACGGCCTGCTGCGCGGCCACGCGCGACAGCCGCCCGCCGAGGCCGGTTGCGGCGGCTACGGCTGCCGCAGTCTGCAGAAAGTCTCGGCGACTGATCATCAATGTTCCTTGAGAGCGAGCGCAAGCCGGCCCGCCCGCGGGAGCCGGCCATCGGTCCACTATACCCTATTTCTACTTGTTCACTGGGCTATCGGGAGACATGACATAGGCCACCAAGTCCCGAATCTGATCAATCGTAAGGAACTTGCTGGCACCCAATCGTGGCATGTTTGCGCAGGCAATGGCGGCATGCGGATTGTAGATGCGCTCGTAGACCGCCTTGATATCGGCCTCGGCATACTTGCGGATCTTACCGTACTCCAGCAGGCTTGGTCCCAACGTCCCGTAGCTCACCTGCGCCTTGGCGAGCTGATGGCAGGCATAGCAGTTGCCGCCGTTCGGCTGACGGGCCGGGTAGTCGGTGAACCGTCCACCGTAGCCGCTCTCGGCCAGCTTCTCGCCATTCTTCCAATCGCCCATCAGCTTGCCGTCGGCCGGATAGACGATTGCCGCCTGCTCGCGCGCAACGATGGCCTCGGCGATCTGCCGCGGAGGGCTGTTTCGGTACTGGCTGCACACCTTCTGTGTCTCGTCCTGATCGAGGCGCGCCCGCCAGTCCGGTGCTGCCGTCGTCCAGCTCTGCTCGATGGCTTTGTTGACCAGGATCGGGTCGGCGCCGTCCTTCTTCTGCTGCGCCAGCGCCGCGCCGGCGCAGGCCAGCGCCAGAGCGGTCAGGATGATCAGATGCCTCTGCATGGCTTCGATGCTCCTGGTCAGCGCTTGATGGTGGGCGCGGTGATCTCGCCACCCCTGGCCCGGTCGGCGAGGTAGCTCGTCAGCGCAACGGTCACGTCTGACGCGTAGTCGATCAGTGGCAGGCGCATCTGCCAGTAACAGTCGGCGATGCGATGCTGCATGGTCATCACCGTGCCCTGCGACAGGCGATAGGCCGGCCATTCGCCGACCACCTTGCGTGCTTCCTCCGGCTTGCTGAGGAATGGCAGCCCCTGCAGACGTATGCGCCTGCCGGCATCGGCATGGCAGGTCGAGCAGGAGAAATCCATCGGTCCCTGACGCCGGAAGAACAGCGCCTCGCCCAGCGCCAGCGCTTCCTTCTCCTTGGCGTGCTCGAGGCGTGGCGCGTACTTCAGTCCGCGCGACTTGGATGCCACGAACGTGGCCAACGCCTCCATCTCAGTGCCCTGCTGATTGGCCTTGGAATAGGGGCGTTTCAAAATCTCGGCACGGTCGAGACCTTGCAGCGTCTCCATGCACCACAGGATGCGCGTCTCCATATCCATGACGCGGTTGGCGTCGGTAAAGTAGCGCGGCAGCTCGGCGAAGGCACCTTCGACCTTGCCCTTGCCCTTGCCGAGATCGCAGCCCTCCAGCGAGACGTTTTTCGGGCCTCTCTTCTCCTTCCAGAGTGCCTCACCCCGATCGGCATCGAGCATGGCCGGGTTCGACCACGGATCGTCCTTCAGCATCTGGCGGTAGCGCTCCAGTTCGCGCTCCGTGGCATCGTCCTGTGCAAACGCGGGCACGCCGGCCGTGGCCAGCAGGATGCCCATCGCGCCAATGATCCGCGCCCAGCCCATGGCGATCTCCTCGGTCCTTTGTTGCCGGCAAGTTGTACCCGAAAGAGGATAGTCCAGCGCGCGCAATATCTTGGATCAGACAGAAACCTGCAACGCCCAAGATAGCACCCAGGATATGGGTGCCGGCGTGCGCTGGGACGAGGCCGGCATGACCATCACAGCCAAGTCGGTGCGCGGTCCCATAAAGTGGACCTACACTGCGAATTGCATTACAAATAACCCACGGACGAGACCGCGTGAGCGGCCCCGCCCTGTGCGAGAGGACGATTACTGCACCGAAGACCTGCGTTGGTGGGAACCAATGCCGCCCGCGCCCAAGCCGGAACCGTTGCTGACTCTACGCAGGCGGCTGGTGCGACGTCTGAGGCTCAGTCTTGGTATTCGACGAGAAACGGAGGCTCTTTGAGCCGTCCCGCACTGTACGGGCCACCCCAGGCGGGAAATCTGCAGTCCGGCTCCTTTGCGCCCGCACTTGGAGCATTTGGCGGAGGCCCGCAACTGGTCGCTGGACGTGTCAGGCCCCACCTGAGAGTTTCGCAGCCTTGTCCGGACGCGCCGGACGCCGTTTCGTCTCGTGCCTTTCCGCGGGCGGGCCCAAGGGCTCGGGCCGCGTGTTCGAGCGCTTCGGTCCGGTTTGCGTCGAGATGAAGCATACTATCGTGAACGGCAGACTCCTCTACCCGGTGCGCCGCGG
>Ga0075428_100009479_pt1 | contig 10806 bp, 7 predicted proteins | sample RhiMetdeltSRZDD2_FD_75291 | JGI IMG/M metagenome (GOLD analysis project Ga0075428, IMG submission 75291) | Populus rhizosphere microbial communities from Tennessee, USA - Rhizosphere MetaG P. deltoides SRZDD2 | ecosystem: Host-associated > Plants > Roots > Rhizosphere > Soil | place: USA... | reverse complement strand
TCGAGACGGCGAAAGACATCACGAGCCTGGTTGTTCCAGGTCCACCAGAGATCGGCTGCCAATTCGGGCAGTCTGCGCAAGCGTTCAGGTACGTTGGGATACTGGGGCGTCGTCACGATAGAGTCAGAAATCCTTTCTGGTTACCACCAAATCAACTACCAACGCCCAACTCCCAAAAGAGAGTCGATCGAGACAGGGTTGGAGGTTGGGATTTGTCACTGCTGCTTTGCGGGGCATGCGCCGACGAGTTGGGCGAAACGGGACAGGTCGATGTTGCCTCCGGAGACGACCGCCACGACTTTCTTGTGCCCCTTCGCGGCCATCGCGGGCGACATGGCCGCGGCGATCGCGCACGCGGCCGCGCCTTCTGCGATGACGTGAACGCGGTCCGCCGTCAGCCGCATCGCGGCGGCGGCATCGTCGAGACTCACGATCAATGATTCGTCGACCCAGTCCTTGAGCAGCGGCCACATGGTCGTGAGCACCGAGCGGCCGCCTGCCCCGTCGACGAACGACGCCCGCCACCCGTCGAAGTAGCTCGCCCGGCCAGCAGTAAACGAGGCCGAGAGCGGGGCCGCGGTCTCCGGTTCCGCCGCGTAGACGCTCGTTTTCGGGCTGGCGGCCCGAATGGCACAGGCCACTCCGGACAGGAGCCCCCCGCCGCCGATCGGGGCGACGACCGCATCGACGTCCGGGAGATCTTCAAGAATCTCGAGGCCGATGGTGCCGTTCCCGCTGATGAAGAAATCGTCGTCGAACGGATGCACGAAGAGTCCGGCCATGCGGTCGGAGCCGTGCTGTTCGACCGTTCGCCAGCACTCGTCGTAGGACGCCTTGACTATCCGGGCGCCGAACCGCTGGATCGCCTGCAGTTTCGTTTCCGGTGCGGTGTCCATCACCATCACGCTGCAGGGCGCCTTCCGCTTCAGAGCCGCGAGCGCGACCCCCTGCGCCGCATTCCCAGCGCTCACCGTCCACACCCCACCCGCGAGCTGATCAGACGACAGCTGGCGCACGGCGTTGTACGCGCCGCGGATCTTGAAGGAGCCAATAGGCTGCAGCGTCTCCAGCTTGAGAAAAATCTCCGGTCCGCCGGTTTGCGTGGGCAGCGGCACCAGAGGCGTCCGGACAGCAGCCTCGTAAACGTGCTCGGCCGCCGCTCGAATGGTATCCAGCGAAATCTTTCGAGTGATCACGGGGTTCGGAGACTCCGGCGTCATGGCAATGCTCGTCTGGGTGTTCTGTGAAACCCCACGATCGTAGCACCTCCGTCCCCCCAAGCACCCCTGGCACCCGTGGCCCCTCCGGCACCCGTGGCACTTTTCAGACACTTTTTCGCTACACTAGCGCGCCGGAGCCAAGCCATGAGCCAGACTTTACGCGCCGTAGCCGTTTCTACCATTCTTCTCGCCGCCACGCCGGCGCTGGCGCAGCAACCCTCGACGAGAGAGCTCGAACGCATCAACTGGATGGAATTCCGGGAGCAGGTGCCCGCGCGCGTGGATACGGTGCTCGTGCCGCTCGGGACGCTCGAGCCGCATGGCGTCACCGCCAACGGTTCGGACATCATCGCGCCGCTGGCCATTGCGCGCGCGATCGCGACGCGCACGAACGCGATGATCGCGCCGGTCGTTCCCTACGGCATCACTGGATCCATGGACGCCTACCCGGGGGCCTTTACGATCCCGGAGGAAGCGTATCGTCCCTACGTCAAGGCCATCCTGCTCGGCCTCGCGCGCAACAAATTCCGCAACATCATCATGATCAACGGCCACGGCGGCCCGCAGACCGCGGTCTTGAACTCGCTCGGCGTCGAGGTCGGCCGCGAAGCGGGCGTCCGGACGCTGGTCGTCAACTGGTGGACCTACTGTTCGGACATCACCCTGGCGGTCTTTGGCGAGGACGGGGGACACGCCGGCGAAAACGAGAATGCCTTCATGCTCGCCATCGACCCCACGCTGGTGCACAAGGAGCGGTATACCGGTCCGGACATGACGACGGCCAATCCCGCGGCGGGTGCGTGGAGTGCGTACCCCAGCCCGTCGAGCATCGGTCTGTACAAGGAAGGGCAGGGGTTCCCCAAGTTCGACGCGGTGAAGGCCAAGCAGTATTTCGAGCGCGTGAACGACAAAATCGGCAAGCTGGTCGAGGACACGATCCGCAAGTGGAACATGATTCAAAAGTAATGGAGGTTGGCGCCCGCCGGCTGCTAATATCTGCCCGGGCCGCGAGGCCGTCAGGTGAGGAGCATCAGGATGAAGAAGCTGAATCGCCGTGAGTTCGTCCTCTCTGGAACGGCGGCCAGTGTCGTGGCAGTCGCCGGCACCCGGTCGTCAGCGCAGGCACCTACCGTCATGACACGCAGCGGCGTCAAGCCTGTCGTCGTTTCCTCGGCGAACGGCCACCGTTACAAGAACGGCGGTACGAAGACCTGCGTCGAGACGGCGTTCTCGATGATGACCGACGGCAAGGACGTGCTCGACGCCCTGATCGCCGGCGTCAATATCGTCGAGCTCGATCCGGAAGATACCAGTGTCGGCTACGGTGGCCTGCCAAACGCCGAAGGAGTCGTTCAGCTCGACGCATCGTGCATGCACGGCCCGCGGAAGCGCGCGGGCGCTGTAGCCTGCATCGAGGGTGTGCGGACGCCGTCGCTCGTTGCGCAGAAGGTCATGGATATGACGGATCACCATCTGATCGTCGGCCATGACGCCCAGCGGTTTGCGAAGAGCCTCGGCATGAAGATCGAGGAGGACCTCAACACCGAGCGGTCGCGCGCGGCATGGCTGGAGTGGAAACGGCGCTCGGATCCGCTGCACTATCTCGATCCGATCAAGCGCGAGGCGGCGCTGCGCAGGGTCGAGCAGGAGATGATGGCCGAGGGGTTCGTCGACCCGAATCATTTCTACGGAACGATCAACTGCAATGGCGTCAACGCCAAGGGGGAAGTCTGCGGCGTCACCACGACGAGCGGGCTCGCGTGGAAGATACCGGGCCGCGTCGGCGACTCGCCGATTCTCGGCGCCGGCCTCTTCGTCGATGGCGATGTCGGCGCGGCGGGATCGACAGGGCGCGGCGAAGCGAATCTCTACGGCTTGTGTTCGTTCCTGATCGTCGAAGAGATGCGCCGCGGCAAGCATCCCAAGGATGCCGGGATGGAAGCGCTCAAGCGGATCAAGGCGAACACCATCGAAAAACGCCTCCTCAACTCGCGTGGCGAGCCAAACTTCAACATCAATTTCTACGTGCTCGACTCCAGGGGCGACTACGCGGGGGTGTGCATGTACAACTCGCCGAACAACGGGTCGCAATTCGCGGTGTGCGACGAGAAGGGCGGCAGGCTCGAGGCCTCGTCGCCGCTCCTCGACGGACGTCCCACGGATTAGCTTTGGACAAGACCATGAGCCACCTTTCTACTCGCCGGCTCCTTGCATGGACAGCCCTGCTCGCGGCCCTGGTCGTTGCTTCTGGAATCGCCGGTCCGCGCGGACTGGCGCAAAGCGCACCAGGCACGGCGACGATTCCCTTCAGAGCGCTGAACCCTGAAGGGCAGCTGATTAGCGATCTGAAGGCCGCCGACGTCTCGTTGAAGATCGACAACACTCCGCGGGAGGTGAAGTCGCTCGACTTCGTGCCGCTTGGCAAGGTCGACGGCTCGGTGGCGACCGTGACTGCGCCTTCGGTACCTCCGCCGTTCGCGACCAACGTCGCCGATACCTCTGTTCCAGGGGGCCGCGGCGTCGTGGTCCTGGTGGACGAGGAATCGATCGCGCCAGGGAAAGAAAAGACGATCCGGGATGCCGTGGGCCACATTCTCAACGGGCTCGGTCCGGCCGACCGCCTGTCGGTCATGAGCCTCCGCCAAGGTGGTCCGCGGACCGGCCTCACCGCAGACCGCGACCAGATCAAGAAGGCGCTCGACGCACTCGGAGGGTACGCCTCGTCGCGCGAGACGCCGAACGATTTGCGGTGCCGCACGCTCAGGCTCGTGCAGAACGTCCAGGCGGTCTTCGCCGCCCAAACGACAGGCGCTTCCGGCACGGTCGCGCTGTTTTCGAACGCCGTTGCCGCGTTCCAGCCCGGTCAGACGGCAAGAATCGGCCAGGCCACCGGATCCGACTTGTGCGAGCTCCGCACCGAGCATTTCACCCAGCTGGCCTCGGCGGTGCATACGTCACGCTCGAACTTCTACGTCATCGAGGTGGTGGACGCTTCGACCGGGCCGACCCCGCCGGAGGCCGCCGGTGGCCTCGAGAACCTGGCGGGCGTCACGTCGGGAGAGATCATGCGGATCAGCACGAATATGGATGTCCAGATGAGCCGCATGCTTCGCGAGACCTCCGGATACTACATCGTGTCGTTCGACGATCCCGACCGCGGTGGTGCGCAGAATCGCCGGGTCGACCTCTCGGTCACCCGCGGCAACGTGGCGGTCAAGGCACCCAAGGAATTCGGAGCTGCGCGTGCCGCGGGCGGCAAGAAGGCGACGTCCGTGACGCCGAGGGATATGATCAGGAGTCCCAACGCGTTCGCCGACTTGCCGCTTCGCGCCGCCGCCTATGCGTCGCGCAACACCGGCGACAACAAGATCAAGATTCTCGCGATGTTCGAGCCCATCGACGGCACCTCGAAGCTGAGCGCCGCGATGATTGGCATGTTCGACAAGGCCGGGAAGCTCCAGGCGCAGTGGACCGCGCAGGGCTCCGACCTGAATTCGCCGATGGTCATCGCCGGGCTCCTGGTCGAGCCGGGGACCTACCGTCTGCGCGTCGCGGCAACGGATGCCACGGGCAGGTCAGGCGCGGTGGACTCCGACGTGTCAGCAGCCATCGTATCAGCCGGTCCCATCCATCTCGGTGACCTCGTGCTCGGCAAGATGGGCGCGCAGTCGCCCGTGCCGGCCATGCAGTTCACCACCGAGGCCGAGGCCATCGCCATGATCGAGTTGTACGGCCGCCCGGCCGGGCCGCTGATAGCGTTCGTGGAAATCACCACGGGCGGCGCCGGAGAGCCGCTCGCGGCCGTTCCCCTTCAGCCGTCGGCGACGAGCGATCCCGACCGTTTCGTCCTGTCCGCCAAGTTGCCGATCGGCGCGCTGAAGCCCGGGGACTATTTGGCTCGCGCGGTTGTCGGTCTCCAGGGCCAGGAAGGCCGCGTAACCCGAACCCTCCGAAAGACCGGGAGTTGATTCGGTAGCCGTTCCGCTTCAGGGTGGCGCTGGCTTCAGCGCCCGGTAAATACATCGCCGTTTGCGAGCGTATACACACCACCCACGTCAGTACGGATCTGTCAGGCTCCGTCGCTTTTGGAGGGCTCTGGATAATGCAGCATTACCGTTTCATCGGGTTGAGCCTTGTGCTCGGACTCACGTTCGCCGGTCAATCGCTGGTCGGCCGCAGCGAGCAGGCTCCTGCAGCTCAGCCGGCGCGCGGACCCCTCGATTCGCTGTATTTCCGGGCGATCGGGCCTGCCTCGATGTCGGGACGAATCTCCGACGTCGCGGTCTACGAAGCCAACCCGGCCATCTTCTACGTCGGGACGGCGCACGGCGGGGTGTGGAAAACGGTGAACAACGGCACGACGTTCGAGCCGCAGTTGCAGGACCAGGGACTGATGTCCATCGGCGACATCGCTGTCTCGCAGTCGAACCCCGATCTCCTCTACGTCGGTACCGGTGAGTCGAACAATCGCCAGAGCACGTCGTGGGGTGACGGCGTCTACAAGTCCACCGACGGTGGCAAGACGTTTACGAAGGTCGGGCTGCCAACGTCGCGCCATATCAACGAAATGGTCATCGACCCGCGCAACAACGACATCGTCTTTGTGGCGGCAACCGGCAGCCTGTGGGGACCGGGCGGCGAGCGTGGCGTCTACAAGACGGCCGACGGCGGCAAGACGTGGAAACAGGTTCTGAAGGTCGACGACGACACCGGCGCGAACGATTTGGTGATTGATCCGACCAACAGCCAGGTGCTGTATGCGACGACCTATCAGCGGCGGCGCACCGCCTGTTGCATGAACGGCGGCGGCCCTGGCAGCGGCATCTGGAAGTCGACTGACGGTGGCGAGACCTGGACGCGAATCAAGGGCGGCGTGCTCGATCAGCCGCTTGGCCGCATCGCCATCGACGTGTACCGCAAGCGCTCGAATATTCTCTACGCCCTGATTGAAGGTCCCGGCGGTGGCGGTCGTGGCGCTGGCGGAGGCGGAGGAGAGGAAGGCCCGGGTGGGGCCGGTCAGGCCGGCGGACGTGGCGGTCCGCAGCCGGTGAACAATCAGCCCACTGGTTTCTACCGCTCTGACGACGGCGGCGCGACGTGGCGCAAGGTGAACAACGCGAACCCGCGTCCGATGTATTTCAGCAAGGTGCGAATCGATCCGACGGACCCCGAGGTCGTCTATTTCGGTGGCGTCGACCTCCATCAGACGCTCGACGGCGGCAAGACGGTGAACACCGCCGCAGCGTCGCGGATCCACTCGGATCATCACGCCATCTGGATCAACCCGGCGAACCCGAATCACGTGCTGATTGGCAACGACGGCGGGCTGGCGATCTCGTACGACCAGGCGAAGTCGTGGCAGTTCCTGCCCAACCTGCCGGTCGGGCTCTTCTATCACGTGAGCGTCGACATGGCGACGCCGTTTAACGTCTGCGGCGGCATGCAGGACAACTACAACTGGTGCGGTCCGAGCGCCGTGCGCGGTTCAGCGGGCATCGCCAACTATCACTGGACGACGCTGCAAGGTGGCGACGGCTTCGTCGTGCTCCAGGATCCGAAGGACTACCGCATCGCGTTCAGCGAGTCTCAGGACGGCAACATCGTCCGCGTCGACAGGCGGACCGGCGAGACGATATCCATCCGGCCGGTGCCGGCGCCGGGCGAGCCGGCGTACCGCTGGCACTGGGATACGCCGATGATTCAGTCGCCGCACGATGCCCGTGTGCTCTACATCGCCGCCAATCGTGTGTTCCGCTCGCCCGATCACGGCCTGACATGGACCCCGGTGAGTCCGGATCTGACCACCAACCAGAACCGCGACGAGATCGTCACGATGGGCGTGAAGGGTAGCGAGATCGCCATGGCGCGCAATGACGGCATCCAGGCCTGGCCGGCGATCGTATCGATGGCCGAATCGCCCAAGCGGCTCGGCCTGCTCTATGCCGGAACCGACGACGGGCAACTGGCGGTGTCTCGCGACGGCGGGAAGAACTGGACTCAGGTCATCGACAAGGTGTCAGGGTTGCCCAAGGGCATCTACGTGTCCGAAGTGGTGCCCTCACGCTTCGACGAGGGGACCGTCTACGCGACCTTCGACGGTCACAGGCAGAACGACTTCGGCGCCTACATCTACGCGAGCAACGACTTCGGCCAGTCGTGGCGGCCGATCATGAACAACCTGAAGGACGAGGTCGCGCGGACGTTGACCGAGGACCAGCGCAATCCCGACGTGCTTTACCTGGGCACCGAGACGGGGTTGTTCCTGAGCCTCGATCGCGGGAAGAGCTGGCAGCGCCTGCGCGCGAACCTGCCAACGGTGCGCATCGACGAGATCACGTTGCACCCGCGTGACAACGCGATGATCCTCGCAACCCACGGACGGACGATCTGGATCCTGGACAACCTCGCGCCGATTCAGGAATTCGCGGCGGTGCAATCGACCGACGCGAAGCTGTTTACACCGCCGCCTTCGTCGATGTTCCGCCGGCCAGCGCGCGATCGAAACTACGAGTTCTGGGGCGACCAGACGTTCTTCGGCGAGAACCCGCCGCAGGCGGCCGTGATTTCGTGGATGTTGAAGAAGGACGCCGGTGCGGTCAGCCTGAAGATCGCCGACGCGACGGGCCGTGAAGTGCGGGAGATCTCCGGTCCGGTGCTGGCCAGCAGCAACAAGGCCGGCATTCAATCGGCGTGCTGGGATCTGCGCGTGCAGCCGGGCCCGGCTCCCGTCGCCACCGGCCGCGGCGGTGGCCGCGGTGATCAGGGCGGCGGCGGTGGACGTCAGGGTGGCCCTGGCGGTCAGCAGCAGAGTCCATTCGGCGCCGGCTGCGGCAGTGCGGGCGGCGGTGGCGGGGGCGGCGGTGGCTTTGGCGGCGGTGGCGGCAACGCCGGTCCGTATGTGCTGCCGGGTACCTACAACGTCTCGTTGCTCGTCGACGGCAAGGTCGTGGACACGAAGCCGTTGCGCGTGAGCGCCGATCCGGAAGTCATTCTGACCGACGCGCAGCGCAAGCAGCTCTTCGACATGGCGATGGAGATGCACGAGTTGCAGAAGCGCGCGACCGATATCGGTAACGCGCTCGGGCCGTTCAACATACGGATGGGCGAGCTCTCGAAGGAGATCGCCGACAAGAGCGACATGCCGCCGGACGTCAAGACGATGTTCGACGACGTGAACAAGGAGCTGGGCGTCCTGGCGCCGAAGTTCGCACCGCCGCAGGGCGGTCGAGGTGGCCGTGGCGGCGGTGGCGGCCCGGCCGACAATCCGATCGCACGTGTCGGCCTGGCCAAGAATGCGTTCATGGCAGGGATGTGGCCGCCACAGGCGGCCATGCAGGCCTACACCGACGCGAAGGCGCAGACGCCGAAGTTGTTTGCCGACGCGAATGCGTTGCTGACCAAAGCCTCTACGCTCAGCAGCGCGCTTGCCAAGCACAACCTGACGCTGACCGTGCCACCGCCGGTGCAGCTCAAGTAGATGGGCGATCAGCCGCCAGGCGCCTTGTAAACCTGCCTCGCGCGGATGGTGCCGTCGCCCCGCTTGACCCGCACTTCCAGCGGGTGAAAGTCGCCGTCCTGCACCGGTGCCTCGAACGTCAGCGTGTACATGTGCCGCATCAACTCGAGCGTTCCGGCGAAGAACTCGCGCACGGTTGCGGTTTCCTCCATTTGGAATCCGCCAGTCAACTCTGAGATCGCCTTCATACCGGCTCCGGCGCGGACGATCACGGCTTCGGTCTGACTCTGCCGGATGTAATGCTCGCTGTCTTCGCCGCCGACGTTGATCAGCACGCCGAACCGGGCGGCGTATTCCGCCACATCCTCCATGCTGCGCCTGTTGGCCGTCGCCCGTCCGTCCGACAACAGCACGATCGCGCGTCGTCCTTCGACGCTCGAGAGTGCTTCGACCGCGGCGTAAACCGCATCCCACACGGGTGAGGGGCTCTGGAAGTTGCGATACCCGTCGAGGGCGCGATCGGCGGCGCGCTTCAATTCCTGCGGATTGGATGTGAACGAGGGACTGAGATAGTTCTGCGAGCCGATCGATCCGATCCGCACCCGATCGATCGTCTTGACCGCTGGAACGAACCCATCCTTGACGTCATCTTTCACGTCTTCTTCGCGCATCTGCCAGCGCATGCTGCCGCTGGCGTCGACGAGGAGGACGACGTTCAGCGGGGCGGGGCCCGGTGTGCAGGACGTGATCGGCACGAGACGGCCGTCGCTGTAGATCTCGAAATCGGCGGCGCTCAGGCCCTTGACGGGGTCGCCCGTCACCGAGAGCACCGACACGTCGACGGTGATCTGCGAGGCGGCCAGGTGCGCCGGTCCGACGATGTCCGGTTCCCGCGCAACCGTCACGGCGCAGGCCATGGCGACTAAGACGCTCGAGACTGCCAGCCGCCTCACTTTCGCGTCTCCGCGAGGTAGTTCTTGCGGGCCCGCACCGTCAACCCGCCGCGCTTCAGCCCGACCTCGAGCTTGTGCATCTTCCCGTCGAGCTCGAGCGGCGCGAATCCGAGCAGGTACTGACGTCGCAACTCGTTCGCAATCTGCACGAACGTGGACGACAGGTCATCATCGGCCTTGATCTCGTAATGCCCGCCGCCGGTTTCCTCGGAGAGCTCGACGATCTCGGTGGCGAGACCGGGCCGCTCCATGCCGATGGCGTAGATCATGAAGTCCTCGCGGACGGCGCGCTTCTGCACGTCCTCGAACGAGAGACACCGGCGGAAGATGCAGGAATCGCCGCCGTCGGTCAGCGTCAGCACCACGCGCCGCCCGGTCTCTCGCGAGAGCGCGGCCATTCCGGCATCGAGTGCGTTCCACAACGGCGTCGCGCCGCCGGGCCACAGTTCCTGCCGCAGGACCCGAGTCAGCACCGTCTTGTCGCTCGTCAGCATCGGGCTGACCGATACCTCGTCTCCGAACGTGCCAATCTGCGCCCGGTCCGCCGGCAACATCGCCCCGATGAACTCGATCGTCGAATTGCGGACCCGCGTGAAGCGGTTGACCATGCTGCCGCTCATGTCCAGCATGACGGCGACGGTGATCGGCTGCGGGTCGTTCGAGAACAGCGAGACCTCGACAGGCCTGCCGTTATCGCGGATGGTGAAGTCGTCGCGCGTCAGATCCGTCACGAGGCGTCCGCTGCCGTCCGCCACCGTGGCATAGACGGCAACGCGGCTCACGGAAGTCCGGAACTGCGCGTCGGGCGTGACACCGGCACGAACCCCCACACGGCCCGACGGGGTCGCCATGACGACCACGACGATCGCGACGAACACGACGCACGTAAGAAACTGAAGTCGTGATCGTCGTAGCCGTCGCGATCGTTGTGCTGGCCGTCGGCGCGTCAGTCGCAACTCCACTGAACCGAACCCTTCACCGCCCATACTTTTTCAGTACGGCTTTGAGTTCCTCTATCGGCAACGCCCGGATCGTCCGTCCGTTGCCGGTGGTGTCTACGGCTCTGAGCAGCGAGTTATAGAGCGCTTCTTCCGTCGCGTCGAGGACGCCCTCGAACAGCGCGGACACCGAATCGGTCGGCAGTACCGTGCGCGGCTGGGGACCGCTCGCGCCGGTC
>Ga0075428_100009476_pt1 | contig 10808 bp, 8 predicted proteins | sample RhiMetdeltSRZDD2_FD_75291 | JGI IMG/M metagenome (GOLD analysis project Ga0075428, IMG submission 75291) | Populus rhizosphere microbial communities from Tennessee, USA - Rhizosphere MetaG P. deltoides SRZDD2 | ecosystem: Host-associated > Plants > Roots > Rhizosphere > Soil | place: USA... | reverse complement strand
CTGATTTCGGGACCAACCTGCGCCACCGGGCGACCGGTAGAGACGGCCGTCGAACCCGCCGCCGAGCCGACGGTTCCGCCCAACCCGGCTACATCCGGAGCCGCTACTTCAAAGCCTGATCCGGTCAGTCCTAGGGTGCCAAGATCCGTTATGTGAGGGGCGCGAAAGCCCCGGCTGAAGTTCGCTGACAAACTGAGTCCGGTAACCGGCGTTCCTACGATTCCCGCGCGGAACGTTACATCGTCGACATCGAGCGAATCATCGGGCCACAATGGCTTGCCGCCGACTAGAGGCGAGTCAGCCGCGCGCGCTTCGTATGACGCTGCGCTGTATCGAATATTGCCGACCAGCCGCAGCTTCGAGGGAACTACATTGAATACATCCTGAGCATAGATTCCCCCGCTCTTGAAGTGCGCATTGTTCGGCACGCGGCCTCTGCGCAGCGCCGCAACGCCGGTGACCGGATTGAATCCGTAAGACTGAGCGTGAGTGACTCGCTCGTTGTAGAAGTCACCTCCGACAAGGAAGTTGTTTCTCGCACCCCATTGCTTGCCCAGGAACCCGTGGATGCCGTTTACACTTGTGCGCTCGCCTTCGTGGTTGATCGACGCATTCGGGTTTCCGTTGCCGCCCTGATTAACCCTCTCTTCACGTTGAGAGTTGAACGAATAGCCGATGGTAAGAGTGTCAAACCAGCCGGCATTGACCGAGTCATACCTGATAGTCGCGAAATCCAGCATGAGATTGCGAAGATCGGCGATGAGATTGCCGTCACCGCCCAGCAGTTGATCAAATCGTTTGCCTCCGTCCTGCTGGCCTCGCATGTAGCTTGCGCTGATTTGAGATCCGGCCGTGGGCGCCCAGTTCATCTTGCTATAACCCCCGTACTGGGTAAACGCTGTGTCGGTCAATCTGCCGTCGATAACCAGATCTGAGCTCAACCCAAGAAATCGAGTCACCGCGTTATGCGAATCTCGTTCGTGCCCGGTCCTGATGTTATTTACTCGGCGACCGCTGACATTGAGCAGAAAGCCGAAGTTTCGCGTCGCGTAAGTTGTTAAGAGGTTCGAACCGAATGACGCGTCCGCACTATTAAAGAACGTCCCCATTTTGCCGTGAACCTCCGACCCGTTTGCCGAAAAGTATGGGTTACTCGTCAAAAACTGGATGCTTCCACCCAGTGCATCGCTTCCGTACTGGGCGCTGTTGGGTCCGCGCAAGATCTCAACACCGCGCAGGCTGGTCGAATCTATAAGATTCAGAAATGTGTTTACCCCGCCTCGCTGTCCCGCGTTTGAATAACGAAACCCGTCGATGAATATGTTGACTTTGTTGCCGGTCACGCCGCGGACGAAAATACCCGACATTACGCTGGCAGTGCGTTGAAGATGCACACCGACTTCTTCGTTTGCGATCTGAGCGGTAACCGACTTCGTTCGCTCTTCGATCTGGTGTTCGGAAATGACGTTGACCTGTTGGCTTACTGTTCCGGCGCTTTCGACCATGCCTGGATTGGTGGTGACCGTCACTTCTTCATTAACAAGGCTGGGGTCGAGCCGAACCTCGAGGTTTTCGAGGTTAGCTGAGCCCACCGTGACCGCTTGTTGGCGGTCTCCGAATCCGCGCGACTTAACGACAAGCAGATATTGTCCGCTCGGGATTGCTGGGAAACTGAACTTTCCCTGCGAGTCGGTTCTCGTAGTGCCCACCGTAACCTGCTGTGCACTGAGCAAGGAAACCGACGCGTCCGCGACAGCCGCTTCCGATGAATCACGAACAACGCCAGAGACGCTGGAAGCTGAGCGCGCAATGGCGATCCCGCAGGTTAGTAAAAAGATCAGCGCGACGAGCAGACTGGAGGGTGCTTTACGCGCAACGGGATGAACTATGAGCATCACTTTCTCCTTGTGATCGGAATGGATTCGTTATGAAGAAGCAATCGGGATCAGTGCTTTACAACCTCGATGTTCAGCACCGGGTGGACCTCGTACCAGTTATGATCGGCCTGCCCGTCGTACCGGCTCACACCGTAGACCCGCACACGGCTTCCTACCGGCGGCGCCTTTAGCTTGATCGGGTCAATAATCTCGCAAACGATAAACGGGCCCGGGCGCCCCAACTCGTCCACCAGTTTAAAGCGCAGATCGCCGTCCTTGTCGTCGACCCGCACTTCGGAGACATAACCCTCGGTCATCACATGAGGCTTCTGGTTTTGTTCGATATCAGCGATGCTCACAGTGTGAAATTCGCTTAGATCGATTGCTTCGGCGATTAGCGGCGCCTCGGCGTTGACGCCGCGGTTCGTTGCAACCACTAACGCCGCGATAAGCGCAGCTACGCCAATCGCACCAATCGCAAAGCCCGGTTTGAATACCATCTCCCTCCAACCAAAGGTGCGCCCTGGGAGTTTTGCCGGCCGCGCTTCGATCGCTGCTTCAATCGCGGTCCACGGATCACGCTCTGGTGTGAACCGCGGCATCTGCTGCGCAAGCCTATGTCCGTTTCGTAGCCGGGCAAGATTCGTGCGGCAAGGACCGCAATCAATCAGATGATCTTCAACTCGTTTAACCGCCTGGGCCGCGAGTTCACCGGTCAGATAAAGAGAGAAGGTCCTGCGTATGTCAAATCGCAAACATTTCATAGCTTGTACTCCAAGATTCGTTACAGAAGCCGTCGCAACGGTCTGAGTCGGACTTCCAGCTGAGTGAGTGCGCGATTCAATCGTGATGCTACAGTTCCGGGCGAGCACTCGAGCACCGAAGCAATCTCTTCGTACGAGAGCCCGTCGAGATACTTCAGCGCGACCACTGCTCGCAGCTTGGGGGACAGTTCCATCACCGCGCGATGGATGATCTCGCGCCGCTCACTTTCGGCATGCTGCCTATCAGCGGAAGCGCCGGCATCGAATTCCTCGTCGCTGCCGAGCAGCGCTTCGAATGGAACGTGATGCGCACCACGTCTTCTTTGCTGGTTGAGGCATTCGTTGAGAGCAACCCTGTAGATCCAGGTTGAAAGACTCGCCTCGAATCGAAAACCCGGCAGCCCCTGATAGACCTTCACGAAGACGATCTGCAAAACGTCTTCCGCCCGCACCTCATCTCCGATTGAATAGAAGATGATGTTGTAGACCCGGTCGCGGTAGCGCTCATAGAGAGACTTGAACGCGTCGCGATCGCCCTGCTGAGCGGCAATAACGGTTTCTCGTTCTTCGACGTCCGGATGGGATGCGCGAACTTTCATCTGTTGTATCAGAATAGTGCCCCATAACTGTTAGACACAAGCAGCGCGACTTTTCTTCCGTTGGAACAAAAAAATCTAAGTGGTGGATGGATTAGAGTTGCGGTGTAGAAAAGTTTGTCAACCGCGTAGCAGTGTCGTATCAGTAGCTTGCATGTTCTATGCGATAGGACAGCGCTACGCGGTTATCATCTATTGCACGTCGATCTATTTCAGCTTCCTATCGAAGAAGTCCGCCGCCGCGTGGTAAGCGCGAAGCCAGTTCTGGTGACGAAGGAAGTCATGCACCTCGTCCGGAAAGACGATCTCCTCAAATTGGATTCCGTGTTCTCGCAGCTTGCGCGCCAGATCGACCGTCTGACTGAAAGCGACGTTGCGGTCGTCATCACCATGAATCAACAGCACCGGCGATTTCCATTTCTCGACCGAGGAGATCGGTGAGGACTCGCGAGCCAGCCTTACCAATTCCGGCGACCCGCCTCCCGGAGCGCGGCCCACACGCGCGCTCCAGTCGTGGACTCCGTGTATATCCACTCCGACCGCAAAGAGATCCGAATCTCTCGCCAATCCCATGGCCGTCAGGAAGCCGCCGTACGAACCGCCCCACAATCCGATTCGCTTCCCGTCGATGTCGCTTCTGGACTTGAGGTACTTGCCCGCAGCGACTATGTCTTGATATTCCGACGCGCCTCGCGCGCCGCGATGCCGTGCCTCGCGAAAGGCGCGTCCATAGCCGATCCCTGCCCGGTAATTCACAGACAGCACCGCGTAACCTCGGCTCGCCAAGTACTGATTCATGGCGTACGCGTCGTGATAGTAATAGTTGTAGTGCCAGCCCAGCAGCATCTGCCGCATCGGTCCACCGTGCATGAAGACTACCGCGGGCGCCTTGCCGGTCACCCCTTTTGGTTTGAAGTACTGTCCGTGAATTTCCAGCCCATCAGCCGCCTTGAACAACACCTGTTCGGGCTCGGTCAGTTGATTGGCCGGGAATCGGGAGGGCAGCGCCTGCGGAGCGAGCTGTTTCGATCCTTTTGCTTCGGAGGAACCGATGTAGGGAAGGATCGGATAGTTTGCGGTGGCATGCATGAACGCAATCTGCCTCCCCGAGTTCACAATCAACGGATTCATCTCGATGCTGTCGCCGCTTGTGAGCTGCTCCGGTCGCCCGCCGGCAATGTTGACTCTCCATAAGTGCCGGTGGTCTATGTCGCCGTTGTTGCTCGCCACCACAACGTAGGACCGATCAGGAGACCAGGCTACGTTTTCAACTTCATAGTTTCCCGGCGTAAGCGCCGTCTCCGGCCCGCCGGTCGCGGGCACGGAATAGAGGTGCGCCCAGCCGTCCTTCTCAGACGCAAACACAAGACGATCGCCCGCCGCCCACTGAAGAATGCTGTTCCCGAGCGGCAACCTGGAGAATGAATCCATCCACCCATTCCCGGATTTCCAAATCTCTTTGCCCCGCCCGGTCTGGACGTCGATCACCCTGATGGCCCAGGGCACTAAGCGCTCGCGGTCCACGGACACAACTTCGGTGATATTGAACAGACGAATGCAGGCGATCCGTTTGCCATCTGTCGACCATCGCGGTTCGATATCACGATCGATGCTCGGGTCAAGGAAACGAATGCTCGCGGCTTTCGGGTCATAGATCCCGATGAAGCTGTGATCGCCGCGGGATGAAACAAATGCCAGGTGCGAGCCATCCGGTGACCACGACGGCGAAGCTACCGAGCCGCGGATCTCAAACATCTTCTTCGCGGCGCCGCTGGACTTTGCTGTAGCGACTTTCGCGGTCGAAGCTGGTGGCAGCGACGCCCACCACAAATGGTTATCCTGGCTAAAGATTACGCGATCACTGCGCGGCGAAAAGAATGGATTGCTCCCTTCCCCGATCTTGGTCACTGCTCCGGTGTGAGCGTTGGCGACGCGCACTTCCTGCCTTGCGCCTGCCGGGTCACTGGTTGGATTAGGGACGTCGTTGTCGCTATTTGGAGGTCCGCCGTATACAAACGCGATCCAGCTCCCATCGGGAGAGAACTCAAGTTCGGTTATGTCCTGCCCGTCGTCCTTATCATAGCCGGTCAATTGGCGCCCCTTAAACCCGGGCGCTTCAGCCACCCAGATATTGCGTTTGCCTTCGGTGTTAAAAACCCAGGCGATCTTATCTCCTTTGGGCGATGCGATTAGATCCGAAGGAAACGGCGCGCTTAGCACCTCCTCGAGGGTGAATCCGTTACCGCGGGCGAGCGTGGTTGCGAGAAGGACCAAGAAGAGTGAAATCAGAACAGTTTTCGATCGTCTGTGAGATTGCATAGATCCTCCAATTCCAGCCGCTAGTTATTGATTGAATATTTTTTTAGCAGTCCGCGTGCGATCACCAGCCTCTGGAGCTCGTTGGTACCCCCTCCGATGATCAGCAGCGGGGCGTCTCGATAGTAGCGCTCAACCGGAAAGTCTTTCGCATAACCGTTGCCGCCAAAGATGCGCATTGCTTCAAGCGAGCACTCTTGAGCGGTCTCCGTTGCGAACAGCTTGGCCATTCCGGCTTCCAGATCGCAGCGTTCGCCGCGGTCCTTTTTCTCGGCGGCAGCGTAAACCAGTAGCCGCGAGGCCTCGATCCTGGTCGCCATGTCGGCCAGCTTTAGTTGAATCGCCTGGTGTTCACAGATGGGCTTGCCGAAAGTCTGTCGTTCCTGAGAGTACTTGATTGCTTCTTCGAAGGAAGCCCGGGCGATCCCCAGGCCCCGAGCGGCGACGTTGATCCGCTCACTCTCGAGGCCGGTCATCACGTGCTTGAAGCCTTCGCCTTCGTGTCCGCCGATCAAATTCTCCACCGGCACCCGGAACTCTTCGAACAGCAGCTCGCATGTTTCAAGGCTCTTGTATCCGAGCTTGTCGATGTCCCTGCTGATGGTCAGCCCAGGCTCGCCTTTCTCGGCGATAAGCGCGCTCATTCCAGCATAGGCGGGTTTAGCGTTTTTGTCGGTCTTGGTTAGAAGCAGCATAATCTCGGCGCGACGCCCGTTGGTGATCCACATCTTTGATCCGTTTATGTAGTAGTGATCACCTCGCCGTTCAGCAGTTGTTTTGATCGCCTGAAGATCTGTGCCGGCATGCGGCTCCGATAGACAGATAGCTCCTCGCTTTTCGCCCGTCACCATGATCGGAAGAAACCGCCGCTTCTGATCTTCGGTGCCGAATCGCGAGATCACATCCGCCAGCACACAATGAGTGCCGAGGATTCCTGCAAGACCCATCCACACCCGCGAAATCTCCTCGAATATCATCGCAAAAACGGTGTAGCTCAAATCCAACCCGCCGTACTGTTCGGGTATGTTGGCGCCGAATAGACCGAGTTTTTTCATCCCTTCGACAATTGCGGTCGGATATTCATTATTGTGTTCGAGTTCGGACGCGACAGGCGCGACTTCTTTATCGAGAAACTTCTTGACAGTCGCAAGTATGAGTTTTTCTTCTTCGCTGAGTTGATAAGCCATCGGACCCTCCTGAGAAGTGACAGAGTCTAGCACGGCGTGAAGGTCGGTAGAAGGCGGATGGGTTCAGCCTCGGTCGCCACTTTTCAGCCGAAGTGTGCGGCGCTTTCATGTGCCGGCACTCGCAAGGTTTCATTCCATCGAGTCGGTGTTTCTGGCAGGGCGCGCAGTCAAAGGCGCCTGTTGCGGAGTCATCAGCTCAGTGGTGCCTTCGACGATCGACACCGGCTGCGGAGGCAAAGCAGGCCTATCCTGAGTCGACAAGACTCTCGGACCTTCGGAATGCGTTTCGAGTTGCGGAGGATTTACCGGGTTAAGTAATTTATGCAAACGACGCATTCCCAAATTCAGGTGGTAACCCCCAAGCAGTAACCCGAGCGCAAGAAGGATCCAGCCAAAAACCACTCCCTTCATGGCGGGGACGAACAATATTATTGGTATGGCGATTGTCAGAGCCAGGAATGAGAGTATCAGTCCGATCGTAAGCTCGATTTGAGATCCGCTGGCGTTAGCCGTAAGCCTCATCACTTCGAGTTCCGGCGGGAGCTGGTTTCGGGCGGCCGGTTTTCCGCAGACTCGGCAAAAGCGGGTATTGCCCGCGTTCTCGGCGCCACACGATGCGCAAAACACCTCAACCGAAGAGCTGGTCGCGAGGGCGATGATCGCTTCGGCCTCACGTTCCAGCGCCTGCATTTCGCCCCTGGTAAACAACTGCTCGATGGCGTACTCAAAAGTCGCTAGGGTTGAGGCTGAGCTGATCGGTTTCAACGCGATGGTCAAGGTAACTTCATAATCCAACACCATTGAAACCCAAATGCTCTTTTCCCGTTTGCGTTTTGCTTGAATCGGAGCGTCGCCGATAACAATGTAGCCAAAGCCCTCAAGCACATCGGAGAGCCGCTGCCGCACCGAGTCAATATCCCCGGGGATGGTTCTTCGAAAGTGGTGTTCAAACCCGCTTGCCATGCAAACATCCAGAGATACGCGAGACTACGCGTGGCCCAGTCCAATAATCGAACACGTAAACGAACCGGGATTTCCGCCAAGATTGTGCGCCAGCCCAAGCTTCATATCCTTCACCTGGCGCTCGCCGGCTTTGCCCAAAAGCTGATTGTAGATCTCATAAAGCATCCGCAAACCGCTCGCGCCGATCGGATGGCCGAATGATTTCAACCCGCCGTCGGTGTTAACAGGAAGATCGCCCTTCAGCGTAAATGCTCCTGAGTCGATATCGATCTTAGCCTTGCCGGGCTCTGAAAAACCGAGGTCTTCGTAGATGATCATCTCGGTGATCGAGAAGCAATCGTGCACCTCAGCCATGCTGACTTCTTTGCGCGGGTCTTTGATTCCCAGTTGATCGTACACCTGCTTTGCCGCCATCCGTGTTTCAGGGAAACTGGTGAAGTCAAAATCCGGGTCCATTCTCCCGGTGCCCGGCCCGACCGCGAGTCCCATCGCTTTGATGGTCACAAAATCCTTATTGAATTTCGGCGCAAGCTCGGTGCGAGTAATGATCGCCGCCGCCGCACCGTCAGTAGTCGGACAGCAATCCAACAACCCAAGCGGAGATGCAATCATCGGCGCTTTCATCGCTTGTTCGAGAGTGATCTCTTTTTGAAAGTGAGCTTTCTTATTACGCGCGCCGTTGTAGTGATTCTTGACCGAGATCTTTGCCAGCTCTTCCTTGCCCGCTCCGTACTTGTGGAAATAGCGGTTTGCCGAAAGAGCGAAGGCTCCCGGCGCAGTATTGCCCGCGCCAATAACGCTTGAAGCTGCGCCGGGCAACCCGGAATAACCCGAGTCCTTGAGCTTCTCGAAACCCACCACCAACACCAGATCGTATGCGCCTGCCATTACGCCATATGCAGCATTACGCAGCGCATCCTGACCGGTCGCGCACATATTTTCGACGCGGGTGATCGGGATGTACTGGAGTTTCAACGGACGCGAGAGGGCTTGTCCGGATATTCCCGACACAAGTGTGCCGACCCAGGCGGCCTCAATCTGAGCGGGTTCGATGCCTGCGTCTTCGAAGGCTTCGTACGCGGCTTCGACTATCAAATCCTCTTCGCTCTTGTCCCAGTGCTCGCCGAATTTGGTGCAGCCCATTCCAATGATCGCGACCTGATCGGTGAGGTTTTTCATTCCGAGATCTCCTCTAAGCAAGGCTTGAAAAGCCCGAAGTACGGTTTTAGATTTCCGGCGCCTCAATTCTAGCATTCAACCAAAAGAGAGCAAGCGAACTATAGAATGAAGTCACGGGCCGCGCTGACCGCCTTGAAGTCAGATTGCCGATGTGTCATATATTTGTCGCAAGTTTTCAAGTTTAAGCGTCAAAAGCCGAAGTTTTCCGGCTTTCGAATCGTTACTCACAATCGTCAACCTACGCACCATCGCGAACCGGAGATCATTATGTCGAAGGAATCACTCAATCGCAGAGACTTTGTTAAGTCCGCCATCGGCGCGGGCGTAGCAATAAAGGTTTTCGGCCGGGCGCCCGCGGTTTCAGGGAACGTGTTGGGGTCAAACGGCAATATCAACGTCGCGTTGATCGGTGTCGGCGGCCGCGGTGAGGGTCTTCTGGAATGGGTAATGAAGACCGGCGAGCAGCCTAACACTCCTGCCAAGGTCGTCGCGGTCTCCGACGTCTACGCTAAGCGCTTGAGCAGCGCAAAAGAGAAAGCCAAGTGCGACGGGTTTATGGACTATCGCGAGATACTCGAGCGCAAAGATGTTGATGCCGTAATCATCGCCACACCCGATCACTGGCACGCGCGAATGGCGATCGAAGCGATGGACAAGGGCAAGGACGTATATCTCGAAAAGCCGATGACTCATACCGTCGAAGAAGCAAAGCGGGTCTATGAGAAGGTGAAATCCACCGGGCGAGTGCTTCAAGTCGGCTCGCAGACCACCAGCTCGGATCAATGGTGGAAAGCCCGCAAAGCGATTCAGGACGGTATGATCGGCAAATTGATAATGAGTCAGGGCTCTTATCATCGCAATTCGACTGCCGGGGAGTGGAATTGGAAGATCGATACCGCCGCCGGACCTGAAGCCAAAGGCGACGACTTTATCGATTGGAAAATGTGGCTCGGTGACGCTCCAAAACGAAAGTATGACGCCGATCGGTTTTTCCGCTTCCGCAAATACTGGGACTATTCGGGCGGGATCGCCACCGATCTGTTTTATCACGTGATGGCGCCGCTCAACATTTGTTGGGGCGAACCTCAGTTCCCTTATCGCGTGATGGCGAGCGGTGGAAAGTACATCTTCCAGGACGAACGTGAGGTTCCGGATACATTTAATCTGATGGCCGACTATGCGCAGGGTCACACCCTGGTGCTCAGCTCGTCGATGGCCAACGAGACACACATCCCCGGGCTCATTCGCGGACACGAAGGAACGATAATGATGGTCCCCGATGGAAAGTTTGAAGGGAAAGTCGATGCCATAACCGTCACCCCGGCTCGGATTGCCAGACAACAGTTCCAGGATAAGTACGGCTCAGCCGAAGTAAAGCTCAACTGCGAGCCACGCGAGTCGCATATGGAGAACTTCCTGCGATGCGTCCGCAGTCGGGAGAAGCCGGTGCTCGACGCACTGACCGCCTACAAAGCGATGGTCACAATCGGAATGAGCGTTCAATCGTACCGCGAAGGCCGAATCCTTTACTTCGACGAGAACAGACAGAAAGTCGTTTCCGAAGCCCCAAAAGCTTGAGGCAACGATCTAGTGTAGTGCGGACACCACCGGCTTCAGCGTGGTGCTTCAGTTTCAACCTACGTCTCGGCTTCCGTCCCCAGACACCACCGGCTTCAGCCGCGTGGTGTTTCAATTTCAACCTACGTCTCGGCTTCAGCCGCGTGGTTCTTCAATTTCAACCTACGTCACGGCCGCGTGCTCACCGCCCGGACACCACCGGCTTCAGCCGTGTGGTGCTTCAGTTTCAACCTACGTCTCGGCTTCCGTCCAAGACACCACCGGCTTCAGCCGCGTGGTGTTTCAATTTCAACCTACGTCTCGGCTTTCGTCCCCAGACACCACCGGCTTCAGCCGTGTGGTGCTTCA
>Ga0075428_100009471_pt1 | contig 10811 bp, 12 predicted proteins | sample RhiMetdeltSRZDD2_FD_75291 | JGI IMG/M metagenome (GOLD analysis project Ga0075428, IMG submission 75291) | Populus rhizosphere microbial communities from Tennessee, USA - Rhizosphere MetaG P. deltoides SRZDD2 | ecosystem: Host-associated > Plants > Roots > Rhizosphere > Soil | place: USA... | reverse complement strand
GACCGTCGGCATTGCGACCGTGCTTGCACTCGTCATTGTACCCGTGCCACTTCCGGCAAGCGCCTCCTGCGGGTGCTTTTCAAGCTCGGACATTGCCGCGGCCCGCTTCTTTCGGCGCGGCTCAATGTGCAGCAGTCACTGCGCCACCAGGGCATCGCGCACGGCGCGGCGATCGACAGCCGCTTGGGCATAATGCGGAAGTGGATCTTGGAGCGGTAGATTCAGCGGGCGGGTGGCGCGGTCATTAGTGTACAGTGTGCCACTGACATCCTGCCAGTGCTGAAGCGGGTACACGCCTACCATCACCCACGAGCCGCAAGCGTCATTAGACAAGACGCGGCACCGCGGCAACACGCGTTCCATCAGCGCCTGGTCCCGGAGGCTGTTAGCCTCCGGCTAAGGTCAGTCTCTCTCCCTCTTCCAATCGCCCCCTCGTTTCCCCGCGGCGACGAAGCAGATCGAGGAACCTGAGCACTGTGGAAGGCAACCCAACGTGCCAGACACTGAGAACGGGTAGTCGACGGCGCATCGTCGAGCTGCACCGCCACCCGTCACCGGCAGTTCCAGCCGCAGGTTTCTCCCCCCGAGAACGAGAAACGATTGAAAGTATTCCGTTGCCGGGCGGGTGGCACGCCGTCACACGTTCCATCAGCACTGTGGCCCGGAGGCTGTTAGCCTCCGGCTAGGACTCCCAGCCCCTGCAAACCCCTCCCGTTTCAAGTAAAATCCTGCGCTCAGCCACTGAATCCCGCTCTGCCCAGGAGAAACCGCCATGAAATGGGTTGTGACTAGTGCCGTCGCCTTGCTCTTTACTGCCGCTTCGCTGGCGACTGCCGAAGAAGGTAAGCTCAACACGCCCCCCGAGGGCTTTACCGCGCTCTTTAACGGCAAGGACCTGACCGGCTGGAAAGGGCTGGTCGGCAATCCCAAGAGCCGCGCCGAGATGAGCAAGGAGGAACTGGCCAAGGCCCAGGAGATCGCCGACCAGAAAATGCGCGACCACTGGAAAGCCGAGAACGGAATCATCGTCTTCGACGGCAAAGGAGACAACCTCTGCACCGCCAAGGACTATGGCGACTTCGAGCTGCTGGTGGACTGGAAGATTCTCAAGGCGGGGGACAGCGGCATTTACCTTCGCGGCATTCCCCAAGTGCAGATCTGGGATCCCGATGATCCGGCGCAGCTCAAGAACGGCAACGACAAGGGCTCCGGCAGCCTGTGGAACAACCAGAAGAATCCCCGCTTCCCGCTGGTGCGGGCCGACAAGCCAATCGGCGAGTGGAACACGTTTCACATCAAGATGGTTGGCGACAAGGTGACGATTCACCTCAACGGCAAGCTCGTCGTGGACAACGTCGCGCTGGAAAACTACTGGGAAAAGGACAAGCCCTGCTATCCCACGGGACAGATTGAGCTCCAGAACCACGGCAACACGCTCTACTTCCGGAACATCTACGTCAAGGAATTGAAGTAATCGGAGCGTCGTCATGTGGCGAAGTGTGTGGCCCCTGCTGGCTGTGCACTTCGCGGCAGTAGTCACGTTGTCGCTGGCCTGCGCCTTGTCGTTCGCGCCGGGCCAGCAAGAGCAGCGCTACCTGATCACCGAAGCGGAAATGGCGCTGTATGCCACGACGCTGGCCCTGTGGGCGGATCAGACGGCACTGATGGCGATCTGGGTCGTCCTTGCGGCCGAGCGGCTGCGCTTCCGCCTGGCGATTGCCGCCGTCTTCTACTTTGTGCAGTGGCTGACCGCGTCGCTGGCGATCGGGTCGTACCCCGCTTTGGACACGGTGGCCGTCGTGCCTGGGGCCATGTTGGGGCTGACGATTCCCGCGCTGGCCTTCGGGGCGCTGTGGAGCCAGGTCGGCAAGTCGCAGCTCACGTTCATCACGCAGCCCGCGGCCAGACCCCGCCAGCGCGTGCAGTTCGGACTGCGACACGTGTTCGCCCTGATGACTGCCGTTTGCATTATTCTGGCGGCGGCCGTGCGTTCGCGGCTTCTGGTGGCGCTCTTTTCTCCGACCTGTTTGTTTTCCGCGCTGCTGTTTATGCCGCTGGGGCTGCTGGTCGCGCTCTTGGCGCTGATTATGTTGTCCGCCAAGGAGGAGCAGTATCTGTCGGGCATGGGGGAAGCGACGCTGGCGGCGGCAGCGTTCGGCGGCGCGGGGGCGCTACTAGCGCTGGGCCTGTTTTCCAACCTGCTGTGGAGCATTGCCGTGCTGTTCTTCGTCGCCAGCGTCTGGTCGGTGCTGGCGGGGACGATCAGCTACCTGCGGGGGGCGGGCATGCGGCTGACGAGCGTGTTCGATTCGATTTGAGATCGCCACACGTTGAAACAGCTTGGCCTGACTTCGCGCAATGACCAATGACCAAGCACCAATAACCAGTGCCGCAGTCAGTTACATTGGTCATTGGGATTTGCTCATTGGTCATTCCGGTTTTCGCGCATGCCCGCCGAGAAGTCGCTAGCAATCGTCCTGAAGCTCGTCGAGTTCAGCGAGACCAGCGTCGTCGCCACGCTCTTTTCCCGCGATTTCGGCAAGATAACCGCTCTGGCGAAGGGGGCCCGCCGCCCCAAGGGGCCGTTCGAGGCTGCCCTTGACCTGCTGGCGCTCGTTCGCGTAGTGTTCCTCCACAAATCGTCCGATGCCCTGGACCTGCTGACCGAAGCGAAGCTGGAGCGGCGGTTCCGCGCGGCGGCCCGCGACCTGTCCCGCTTGTACGCGGGCTATTACGTCGCCGAGCTGCTCGCCGAACTGACCGACGAGGACGACCCGCACCCGGAACTCTTCGACGAAGCGAACCGGACGCTTGAACTCCTCGACGGCGATGCGCCAGTGGCCTCCGCGCTATTGCGGCTGGAGCTGTCGGCACTGCGGCTGCTGGGGCATTTGCCGTCGCTGGACGAGTGCGTCGGCTGCGGCACGAACGTAGGACGGGCTTCCAGCCCGTCTGAGAATGACAAAAACGTAAGGCGCGTCCCCTTCGGCCTGGTAGCCGGCGGCGTGCTCTGCCCGAAATGCCGCAGCGGGCAGCGGAGCGTGGTCAGCGTCAGCGCGGCGGCACTGGAGGCGATGCGACAACTCAGCGAGCCGCGGGGTTTAGCCCCGCGGACTGGTAGCGACGAGACGCCGGAGATCAGAGATCAGAGGTCAGAGGTCAGAGATCAAAGGTCGGAGGAATTCAATCGGAAGGTTCTCGGCGAGATTCGCGGTCTGATGAACAACTACCTGGCCCATCACCTGGGACACAAGCTGCGGATGCACGCCTACGTCAGCCGCGCCGTATAGCAGGAGCCGGCAACATGGTGGTTGCCGGTGACAGGATGACACGGATGTCGAAACGACCGCCAGCCGCCGCCACGATCGCACGTTTCGGTGCGCTGCTCGCGCTGGCCTGCCTGGCTTGCGGCTGCGCAGCCACGGCCGAGCAACAGGACCGCGAGCTGCGCGATGCGCTCAATCCTGATCCGCTCGAGAGCACCGATACTCGCAACGAGCCCGCCGACGAGCAGCGGGAGGGCTTTCTCGGCGCCGACGGTCCCACGCTGGACGATTTCGCGCCCAAAAACGTTGCCAAGAACTGGAAGAAGATGACCGGCCGCGGGCCGAACCGAAAACTGGCCCGGCAGCTTTACGCCCAGGCCGAGCAGGAATACCAACAGGCGGCCGAGATGGCCCCGGGTTCGGAGCGGACGAGCAAATTCGTGGCGGCCGGCACCAAGTTCGGACAGGCCGCCGAGTACTGGCCCGATTCGCACGTCGAGATGGACGCGCTGTTCATGGCCGGCGAGGCGAACTTCTTTGCCGACCACTACTGGGATGCCACCAAGTTTTACGAGCGGCTGATCAAGAAGTTCCCCAGCAACCGCTATCTGGACACGGTCGATGCCCGCCGCTTCGCCATCGCCCGCTTCTGGCTGGCGCTCGACGACGACAGCGCCGAGCCGTTCTACTATGCGAATTTCATCAACGAAACCAGACCCTGGCGCGACGTCCGCGGCCACGCCCTGCGGCAGTACGAAAAGATCCGCCTCGACGATCCCACCGGCCGCCTGGCCGACGACGCCACGCTGGCCGTCGGCAATGCCCACTTCAAGGCCGGCCGCTTCCTCAAGGCGGACGAATCGTACACCGACCTCCGCAAGACCTTTCCCAGCAGCGAGCACCAGTTCTCGGCCCACTACCTCGGCCTGAAGGCCAAGCTGGAAAGCTATCTCGGCCCCGACTACTCCGGCGAGGCGCTGGACGAAGGAGAAAAGCTGATCAAGCAGATGCGCCGCCAGTTCCCCACCGAGGCCGCGAAAGAAAAGGAGTATCTCGACCGGGCCGCCGCGGAAGTTCGCTATCGCAAGGCGGAGAAACTCTTCTACTTCGCCCGCTACCACGACCGGCGGGGCGAACACCGGGCCGCGTCGCGGCGATATCACCAGATTGCCACGGAGTTTCCCGATACGCCGTTTGCCACGGAAGCGGAGCAGCGCCTGCAGAAGATTCAGGGGCTGCCGCCGGTGCCGCCGCAGCAGCTTCCCTGGCTGATCAACCTCTTCCCGCAAAGCGACAAGGTCAAGCCGATCATCGAAGCGGCCCGCGTGCCCGAAGGGGAAGTGCCGCCGGCCGCGAGCGACGAAGGACAGGTGCAGCCGGCGTCGGTTGAGGAGCCGTCTCCATGACCGCTGCTCCTCTCCTCTCCCCCTCACCCCCTCACCCCCTCTCTCCATCACTCCGCCACTCGGTCGTCGTCCAAGCTGCGCTCGCGCTGGCATTAGTGATGAGCTTCTCCGGCTGTGCCTCCTACCGTTTCGGCAATCGGTCCCTCTACCGCTGCGACATCCGCACGGTGCACGTCCCGATGGTCCAGTCCGACAGCTACCGCCGCAATCTGGGGGAGCGGCTGACCGAGGCGATCGTCAAGGAGATCGAGACGAAGACCCAGTACAAAGTCGTGGGCGCCGACAGTGCCGACAGCGTGCTGACGGCGCGGATTGTTTCCGAGAGCAAGCGGGTGCTGTCGGAAAACTCGCTGGACGAGCCACGCGACCTGGACACCGACTTCTTCGTGCAAATGAGCTGGGCCGACCGCCGAGGCGACCTGATCGCCAGCGGCACTCCGATCCCCTTTGCGCCGCTGGCGGTAAACGTCAGCCAGTCGGCCAGCTTCGTCCCCGAAGCGGGGCAGTCGATCACCACCGCCCAGCAGGAAGCGATCCAGCGGCTGGCCGAGCAGATCGTCTCGCAGATGGAAGCGCCGTGGTAACAATGACCCATGACCAAGTCCCAATGACCAATGGGAGCACGTCGGCATTGGTCATTGGGATTTGGTCACTGGCACCTTTGTAGTTCTGCGGGTGGCGCGAGCTTATACTGGGCCGCAATATTCCGTCCCACCCTCGCGTGATCCCCTGCCCATGCCCCACCGCTCCCCTGCCGCCATTACTCTGCTACCCATTGTTCTGTCTCTCTTCATACTCTCCGCGCTCCCTGCCGCCGAGCCCGTCTACTTCCACGCTCGCGGTGGCATTGCGACCGGCGACCAGCCGCTCCCCGACAAGCTCGACGCTCCGGGCGCGCTGAAGTGGAAAGTGCCGCTGACGAGCGGCCACTCGTCCCCCTGCGTCTACGGCGACGCGATCTATCTCACGACCTACGACAAGAACAACGAGCAGCTCGCCACCGTCGCTCTCGACCAGTCCAGCGGCAAAACGCTCTGGTCCCAGCCGGTGCCGGCCAGGCAGATCGAGCTGTTTCATCCCACCGGCAGTCCGGCCGCGGCCAGCTGCGCCTGCGACGGCCAGCGGGTCTTTGCCTTCTTCGGCAGCTACGGCCTGGTCTGCTACGACCTGGACGGCAAACTCCTGTGGGAAAAGCCCATGGGGCCATTCCAGGATGAATTCGGTTCGTCCAGTTCGCCGGTCCTGGTGGACGGCAAGCTGCTCTTGTGCGAGGACCACGACAAGGACAGTTTTCTTCTGTGCGTCGATGCAGCCAGCGGCGAGACGATCTGGCGCGCCCGCCGCGACGGTTTCACCCGCAGCTATTCCACGCCGGTCATCTGGGGAGATGGTCCCCGCAAGCAGGTCATCGTCGCCGGGGCGCTACAGCTCGTCAGCTACGACCTGAACTCGGGGGGGCAGCTCTGGACGGTCGACGGCCTGGCCCGCATCGTCAATCCCACGCCGGTGATCGGCCAGGGGCTGGTGTTCGTGGCGGGCTGGACGCCGGGCGGCGACACCGACGCGCGGATCGCCATGGAGCCGTGGGACGTGGCCGTCAAGATGTGGGACAGTGACGGCGACAAAAAGCTGACCCGCCAGGAGGCGGATAACAAGGAAGTGCTCGATCGCTTCTATCGCATCGACCTCGACCAGGACCAGGGAATCAACGAGGCGGAGTGGAACAAATACGCTCGCGTCTTCCAACTGGCCAAAAACACGCTGCTGGCGGTCCGCCCCGGCGACGCGAACAGGCCGGCCGACGTCGTCTGGAGCCACGACAAGAGTCTCCCCTACGTCGCCAGCCCGCTGCTCTTTGGGGGCGTGCTGTACTTCGTCCGCGACGGCGGCATTTGCACCAGCTTGGAAGCCGCCAGCGGCAAGCCGGGCAAGACCGCGCGGCTCCGCGGCGTCGGCACCTACTACTCCTCGCCGGCGGCCGGGGACGGAAAGATCTACTTCGCCAATGACCATGGCGTGATCAGCGTTCTGTCGGCGGGCCTGGAGTGGAAAATCGTTTCCAGCCACGAGCTCAACGAGCGGACCGTCGCCACGCCGGTGATCGAGGGCGGCCGCATTTATGTCCGCACGGACGCGGCGCTATACTGCTTCGGCAAGTAGTAGCAGGCACACTCCGTGTGCCGCCATGTAGTAGGCACACTCCGTGTGCCGTTACCCCCTGTGCACTCGCAATTACAATCCTCCTGCAACAGGAGTTCGATCATGAAGTCGCCAAGTCACGATTCGACGCCCTCCCTTTCCCGCCGCGAAATCCTCGCCCTCTCCGCCACGTTCGGCTCGACGTTCCTCGCCGCACAAGGGCTCGCAGCAGCCGACGAAAAGGAAAAAACATCGCCAGCGGCCAAAGCGGCTGCGAGCAAGGCCGCACCGGCAAAGCGCTTCGAAATGAAAAAGTCGATCAACCTGTGGGCCCTGCCGTACCCGCAGAAGATGACGCTCAAGGAGTGCCTGGAGCTGTGCAAGGATGCCGGCTTCGATGCCGTCGAGGTCAACTACGCCCTGGAAGGGGACCTGTCGCCCGACGCCAGCGAGGCCCAGATCAAACAGATCGGCGCCATGGCCAGGAAGATCGGCATCGAGATCAGCGGCGTCTGCAGCTTCCTCTTCTGGCGGTACGCCTTCACCCACCAGGACCCCGAGCGCCGCAAAAAAGGGGTCGAGCTGGCCGGGCAGATGATCCGTGCTGCGCGCTTGCTCGATACCGAGAACCTGCTGGTCGTCCCCGGCTCGGTTTACGCCCCCTGGATCCCCGATGAGCCGCCAGTGCCGCACGACATCGCCCTGGAGCGGGCCACCGAGGGGGTCAAAACGCTGATCCCGCAGGCGGAGAAGAACGGCGTCTACCTGAACATGGAAAACATCTTCGCCAATGGCTTTCTGCACAGCCCGCAGGAGATGAACCAGTTCGTGGACGGTTTTGAGAGCGACCGAGTGAAAGTCCACTTCGACACTGGCAACATCATGCAGTACCACTTCCCCGAGCACTGGGTGCCGATCCTGGGAAATCGGATCAAAAACATCCACCTCAAGGAATATTCCAAGAAAGTCCACGAATTCAACCTCAACGCCTTCCGCCTGCTGCTCGACGGCACCACCAACTGGCCGGCGGTGCTGGAAGCCCTCGACGGCGTCGGCTACCGCGGCTACCTGACCTTCGAATACTTCAACCCCTTCCCGCACTGGCCCGAAGCGATCGTGTACCACACGTCTGACGCCATGGACCGGATGCTGGGAAGGAAGGCGTAAACGTTGTGTGGGACAAGCTTGGGGAGCCGCCCGCACACCAGCATGGACATCACATTGTGGCAGAAATGCAAAATGATCATTGCAAAATGCAAATTGCAAAATTCAGCAGGCGGCTCCTGCCGCAGTTTTTCATTTAGCATTTTGCATTGGTTCTTTTGACTTGCTCCGGCGATTTATTCTCCGATTGATCCAACTCCTTCGCCCGCGCACTTATGCCCATCTCCCTTTCCTGCCCTTCCTGTCAAAAACCGTATCAGGTCCCCGAGACGCTGGCCGGCAAGCAAGTCCGCTGCCAGAAGTGCTCGCACATCTTCACGGTCGCCGCGGCTGCGCCAGTGCTAACCCCCGCAGCGCCAGCGCGAGCGCCCGCGGCGCCCGCCCTCGACCCGCTGCTGGCCGATCTGCCGCCGCTGGGACCGGCATTGCCGGCGGCGACGACACTTCCCGCGGCGGGTCTGGGAACGCCGTTCTCCCCCGGCGGCCGACCGCTGGGCTACGCGCCGCAGCCCAATCCCTATGCCCCGCCGTCGTTCGGCGGTCCAACCGCCCCGCCGCTGGAAGGACCGAGCGACACGCAATTTCGCCTCGGCGCCGCCGCCGCCGTCGGACTGGGCCTCTTATTGGCCGCCATCTGCGTCGGCACTTACCTGTTCGACGAAAGCGTCTTTCTCTGGCCGCTGTTTATCGCGCCGCTGCTGATCTTGATCGGCATTGCCGGGCTGATCGATCCCAACGTCTGCCGCGCCCTGGGCAAGTACGGCACGCACCTGCCCATTCACTACAAGCTGATCGCCTGGAGCCTGATGGGCGTGTGGATCGTGATCGTCGGCATCCTGGTGGTCGTGATGGCCAACATGGGCTTCCGGCCCGGAAGATGACCAGCGATCAGCGATCCGCCGCCGGCGGCTCGAGGCGCGGCTCCCCACCCGTGGACGGCAGCTCGGCATGTTCCCTCCGCCGCTTCTTGAGCGTTGCCAGCACTGCCGCCAGCAGGCCCAGCACGATCTCGTCGGCAAAGGGAATGAAGTCCGGCACAACCAGGTCGACGAGAAAGACCGCCAGCGTGATCGCCAGCAGCCACGGAAACCGCAGCTCCCTGACGTAGCTGACGAACTCGTCTTTTAGCGCGCGGCGGGGTGAGTCCATCCATTGCACCTGTGAAAAAGCTGTTGGCTGCTTTTGAGTGTCCCAGCGCTGGCGATGTTGGGCAAGCCTTCTCCGAGTTGGGCGTGGGACTCCTCAAGTTGGGCGTGGGTCTCCTGACCCCAAGTTGGGCGCGGGTCTCCTGACCCCGCCCGCATCGTTGACCGAAGGTCTCCAGCCGTAACGAAACAAGATTGGGCCAGCATCGGGAGACCTGCGGTCGAGAGTGCTACGGCGGGGTCAGAAGACCCGCGCCGAACGTTGCGGCTGACGGCGGCGGTCACGGGGTCGGGAGTCGTTTCGGGCCGATGATTGTCCACATCCACTGATGGTTGGCCCGAAACGACTCCCGACCCCTTCAACCTGGCCCCGCGCCGAACATTGCATCCCGACGCTGGTCGGCTAAGAATGCAAGAACCCCCGTTTCTTTCGAATGTGGAGACCTGGTGTGGAGTGCGTGGGTATCGGTTTTGTCCTGATGGTCGTGGCGATTCTCCTGGCCGTCTATCTGTCGGTGCGGGCCCAATCGCGCATCGACGTCTGGAACCAGGCCTTCGCCATCTTGTCGCGGCGTTTTGGCGGCCAGCTTTTCCTCGGCGGCTGGTTCCGCCAGCCCCAGTGGCGGCTCCTCTACGGCGAAACCTTCGTCCGCCTCACCACTTATACCGTCGGCGGCAGCCGCGCCATTCGCGTCATGGAGCTGATTGCCCAGTTCCCCGATGCCCGCTGCAAGATGGACGTCTTTCCCCGCTCGGCCGACACGTCGCTGTTCCCGATCGATACCGACTTGCGACCGGTGCTGCTGGGCGGCACTGGCGAAGGGGGCCGCTTCATCGTCACGGCCAGCTCGCCAGCGCCCGACCCGGTCATGCCGGACAACGAATTCGCCGGCCGCTGGACGATCCTGGCCAATGATGAGGAGGAAGCCGCACTGCTGCTCACCCAGCAGGTGCGGTTCCATCTCGACCAGCTCCGCCGCACGCCCGAGTGGTCTGACGTAAACCTCTCCATCCGTCCCGGCTGGCTCACCATCCGCCGCAAATGGACGTCAAAACTCCCCGCGGACCTGGAAGCCTTTGTCGAACTGGCGCTGGGCCTGGTGGACCAGGCGCAGATGACGCGCACCAGCGGCATCGACTTTTTGGACGACGGCCAGGTCAAGGTCGTGGAGGACGCGCGGTGCTTGATCTGCGGCGAGGCGCTGCAATCCGAGCTGGTCTATTGCCGCCGCTGCAAGACACCTCACCACCGCGAGTGCTGGGAATATTCCGGCGGCTGCTCGACCTATGGCTGCCGCGAGACGCAGTTTTTGGTGCCGCAGCGCCATCCGCAGCCGAGCGGCGACGGCAGCGAGCCGGCGCAAGAACCGCTGTGGCCGCGGCCGGGGAAGCCGAGGTAGAGAGTTCGTTGAGATGGGCCTATTGCCACGAATTCGACGCAGAGGACGACGACGTGAATGCAACCCAGCAATTCGTCGAAACATGGGGCGTGCTGATCTTGCCACTGTGGTTTGTCTTCGTAATTGGGCTGATTTTGCTCGGTATCCGGCAATACCGTCGCTCAATGCAACGATACGTAGAACGCATTGCCAAACTCGTCTGCGGTCAGGTCATTAAGGCCGTCAGCCCGAACCGGTGGGACGAAATTCAAATCCGCCGTGGCGAAAGCGTGGCCACGTTTTCTTTTTCCG
>Ga0075428_100009469_pt1 | contig 10812 bp, 12 predicted proteins | sample RhiMetdeltSRZDD2_FD_75291 | JGI IMG/M metagenome (GOLD analysis project Ga0075428, IMG submission 75291) | Populus rhizosphere microbial communities from Tennessee, USA - Rhizosphere MetaG P. deltoides SRZDD2 | ecosystem: Host-associated > Plants > Roots > Rhizosphere > Soil | place: USA... | reverse complement strand
GAGTGCGGGCGCATCAAGGAGGGCTCGACCGTGCTGTTGGTTGCCTTCGGCGCGGGATTCACGTGGGGCTCGGCCGTCGTTCGTTTCTAGCCTGCGTTAGGTCGCTGCCGACATGAACGTCGTTCTGCTGTTCCCTGGACAGGGATCGCAGAAGCCCGGCATGGCCAAGGATCTTGTGGACGCCCTGCCGTCCGCGCGCGAGGCCTTCGCCGCCGTCGACGCCGCGCTCGGCGAGCCGCTGAGCACGCTGTGCTTCGAGGGCCCGGCCGACACCCTGACGCTCACGCACAACGCGCAGCCCGCGCTGCTTGCCCATGGCGCAGCGGTCTGGGCCGCCGTGCGCCATCGAATCGGCCCCCACGTCCGGGCCGCTGCGGGCCATTCGCTTGGCGAGTTCACGGCCTATCACGCCGCGGGCGCGTTCGACGTCGCGGAGGGCGCGCGACTCGTTAGGCGTCGCGGTGCGCTGATGCTCGAGAGCGGCGAGCGACGACCCGGCGCCATGGCCGCCATTCTCGGGGACGTCGCCGGGGGAATCGAAGCGCTGTGTGCGAAGGCGAGCGCCGATGGCGGCTGCGTCGTGCCCGCGAACTACAACACGGCCGGGCAGGTGGTCATCTCTGGCGAGATCCCCGCGGTGGAGCGAGCCATGGAGCTCGCGAAGGCCGCCGGCGCCAAGCGAGCCATCCGTCTGAACGTGAGCGGCGCCTTCCACTCCCCGTTGATGGCAGTGGCTCGCGACGGGCTGGCACAGGCGCTCGAGCAGACGCAGTTGCGTGCCCCCGTCTTTCCGGTGTACGCCAACGTGAACGCCGAGCCCGTTCTATCCGCGTCCGACGCCCGACTCTTGCTGCTCGAACAGCTCACGGCGCCGGTGATGTGGACGCAGGTCGTCGAGCGCCTCGCGGCGGATTACCCGGACGCCCTCTACGTCGAGATGGGCCCGGGGAACGTGCTCACCGGCCTCGTGAAGAAAATCGCTCCGTCGGTCCAGACGATGACGTGCGGCACCGTGTCCGAGATCGACCAACTGCTCTCCAAAGTCGCATGAAGATCGACCTGACGGGGCGCGTCGCGCTCGTGACCGGGAGTACGCGAGGCATCGGGAGAAGCATCGCGGAAACGCTGGCCGAATGCGGCGCCCGCGTGGCCATCGTCGGCCGCGACGTTTCGAAGGCGCAGGAAGTTGCCAGTCAGGTGTCATCCGAGGCCCGGGGATTCGCGTGCGACGTCGCCGACGTCGCCTCCGTGACGGCGCTCGTCGCCGCTGTCGAGGAGGCGCTTGGCTCCGTTGACATCCTCGTCAACAACGCCGGGCTCACGCGCGACAACATCATGCTGCGCCTCAAAGACGAGGACTGGGACGCCGTCCTCAACGCGAACCTTCGTGGTGCCTTCGCCGCGACCCGGGCGGCAACGCGCGGCATGATGAAACGCCGGTGGGGACGCGTCATCAATATCGCGAGCGTCGTCGGACTCGTCGGTAACAAGGGCCAGTCGAATTATGCGGCGAGCAAGGCGGGTCTCATCGGCCTAACGAAGGCCGTGGCGAAGGAGTTCGCCTCGCGAAACATCCTCGTGAACGCCATCGCTCCGGGCTTCATCGAGACCGATATGACCAACGCGATGACTCCCGAAGCGCGTGCCGGCCTCACGGCATCGATTCCGCTGGAGCGCCTTGGTACCCCCGCGGACATCGCCTCGATGGTCGCGTTTCTTGCCTCCGAACACGCGAGCTACATCACCGGTCAGGTGCTCGTCGTGGACGGGGGGATGGTCATGTAGTCGGGGCGTAACATTAGGCCTTGAAACTGGTTATTTTACTTTCCTTCAACATCCTTCCTATCCATCGCGGCGAGGGACTCAAGTCATGGCGGACCACTCGGAGAAGGTGAAAGACATCATCGAGAAGGAGCTCGGCGTCGAGCGCGAGAAGCTCACTAACGAGGCCAGCTTCATCGAGGATCTGGGTGCCGATAGCCTCGACATCGTCGAGCTGGTGATGGAGTTCGAGAAGGAATTCAACATTGACATTCCCGACGAGGATGCGGAAAAGCTTCGCACCGTTGGGGATGCGCTCGGCTATCTCAACGAAAAGGTCAAGGCGTGACGAAACGGAGGGTCGTCGTCACCGGGGTCGGTGCACTCTCGCCAGTCGGCAACGACGTGGCGACGACCTGGCGTTCGCTGATCGACGGGCGCTCTGGCGCCGCGCCGATCACGAAGTTCGACGCAACCAGCTTTCCGGTGCGGTTCGCCTGTGAGGTGAAGGGCTTCGATCCACTGCAGTACATGGATCGGAAGGAAGCCAAGCGCGCCGACGGCTACACGCAGTACGCGGTGGCGGCAGCGGTTCAAGCCATGCAGGACGCCGCATTCCCGGCAGGCAACGGCTACGACCCTGATGCCACCGGCGTCATCCTCGGCAGCGGCATCGGAGGGCTGAAGAGCTTCGAGGAGCAGCACGACGTCTACCGCGAGCGTGGACCGGGGAAAATCTCTCCGTTCTTCATCCCGATGTTCATCGCCGACATTGCGGCGGGCATCGTGTCGATGCGCTTCAATGCCAAGGGACCGAACTACGCGACGGTGTCTGCCTGTGCAACGAGCGCTCACGCGATCGGTGATGCGTTCCGCGCCATCGCGTATGGCGATGCCGACGTGATGATCACTGGCGGTTCCGAGGCCACGGTGACGCCGATGGCGATCGGCGGCTTCGCGAACATGCAAGCGCTCTCGGAACGCAACGATTCACCGGGAACGGCCTCGCGACCCTTCGACGCAACGCGCGACGGCTTCGTGATGGGTGAGGGAGCCGCCGTCGTCATCCTCGAAGGACTCGAGCATGCGACGCGTCGCGGTGCGAAGATCTATGCCGAGATCGTCGGGTACGGTGCCACGGGCGACGCCTATCACATCACGCAGCCCGCGCCGGACGGTGAGGGCGCCCAGCGTGCAATGCGTCGCGCCATCAAGGACGCCGGCGTTTCGCCTGCGGACGTAGGCTACGTCAACGCCCACGGCACCTCGACGCCGGCCAATGACTTCAACGAGACCCGCGCAATCAAGGCCGTGTTCGGTGAGCACGCCAAGAACCTGAACGTGAGCTCCACGAAGTCGGCCACCGGCCACATGCTCGGCGCCGCGGGTGCGCTGGAATTCGTCGTCAGCTCTCTCGTCGTGCGCGACGGCGTGATTCCCCCGACGATCAATTACCAGAACCCGGACCCGGAATGCGACCTCGATTACACGCCTAACAACGCGGCACATCGCGACGTCGAGGTAGCGCTCAGCAACAGCTTCGGCTTCGGCGGCCACAACGTGGCGCTCGCCGTGCGAAAATTCCGGGAGTGAGCCGGGCGTGACCGTACGCACTCCGCTCGAGCTGCCGCTGAATCGCCTCTCCGACCCGGCGCTTCAGCCCATTGCCGAGAAGCTCGGCGCTGGCGAGCGGCTGGACGATGCGGATGGCCTGACGTTGTTCCGGTCGCCCGACCTGTTGGGCATGGGCGCGCTGGCGGACGCAGTCAACCGCGCGATGCACGGCAACGTCGTCACCTTTGCGGCGAATCAGCACATCAACCCGACGAACGTCTGCATCCTGCGGAAGACCTGTGTCTTCTGTGGCTACGCCCGACTGCCGAAGGAAGAAGGAGCGTACCGATATACGCTCGAGCAGGTGCTCGCCGAAGCGGAGCCCGCACGCCACGGCCTGACGAAGGAATTCCACATCGTGGGCGGTCTCGACATGAAGGCGGGGCTCGACTACTACACCACGATGTTCCGCGCGCTCAAGCGCGAGTTCCCCCACGTCCACATCAAGGCGCTCACCGCGGTCGAGATCGCGCACATTGCGCGCATCGAGAAGATGTCCTGGGCGGACGTGCTGATCGCGTTGCGCGAGGCCGGGCTCGACACGATGCCCGGCGGCGGTGCAGAGACATTCAGCGCCGCAGTCCGCGAGCAGATCGCCGACAAGAAGCTTGGCGGGGCCGAGTATATCGACGTGCATCGCACGGCGCACCGCCTGGGGATCCGCACGAACTGCACGATGCTCTACGGCCACGTGGAGACGCACGCCGATCGGGTCGCGCACATGCGCATGCTCCGCGATCTCCAGGACGAGACAGGTGGCTTCCTGGCCTACATCCCGCTGGCGTATCACCCCGACGACAACGAGCTCGGCATTCAGCTCAACCGCCGCGGCATCGCGAGCACGGGCTTCGATGATCTCCGCGTGCTCGCCGTCGGTCGCCTTTACCTCGACAACATTCGGCACATCAAGACGCACTGGATCATGGTCACGCCGTTCCTGTCGCAGACGTCGCTTTCGTTCGGCGTCAACGACATGGAGGGCACCGTCGTGCGCGAGAAGATCTATCACGCGGTCGGGGCTCACACGCCGCAGGCGATGACACTGGACGAAATCCTGAAGCTCATTCGCGGCGCGAAGAAGATCCCGGCCGAGCGCGACTCCTTCTACAACATCGTGCGCACGTTCGCGAGCGACTCGTCGGAACAGCCGGCGGCCGTCGAGGCGGCCTGACGTGCGCGTCGGCCGCATCCCGTACGTCAACTGCTACCCGGTGTACGGCGCCATCGACCGCGGCGTCGTTCCTCTGAACGGAACCGTCGTCACCGGCGTGCCGAGCGCACTGAATAGGCGCATGGCCGACGGCGCGCTCGACATCAGCGTCGTCTCCGCCGTCGAATACGCCCGCGACGCGCGGCGCTATCTCCTGCTGCCGGACCTCGCCATTTCGTGCGATGGTCCGGTGCAGAGCGTGATGCTGTTCGCGAAGAAACGGGCCGAGGACCTCGACGGCAAACGTGTCATCGTCAGCAAGAGCTCGATGACGAGCGTCGCGCTGGTGGAGCTCCTGTTCGAGAACGTTTGGCGTGCGCGGCCGGAGTTCGTCGCCGGTGACGCCGAGATGTCGGACATCGCGTCGTTCGACAGGGAAGAGCACGACGCTCGCCTGGTCATCGGTGACGCGGCGCTCGTGTTGCGCGGCGAGTCCAGGCCTCACGTCGTGACCGCGTCGGCACACGACACGGGGTTGCCCAGCTACCCGTTTGCGTACGATCTCGGGCTGACGTGGAAGGACTGGACGGGACTGCCGTTCGTGTTCGCCGTGTGGGTGGCGCAGCGATCGGCGCCCATCGCCGAGGCGTTAGGCATCCACGCCACCCTGATCACCTCGCGGAACTGGGGCCTGGAGCATCTGCCCACGCTGGCAAGGCAGGCCTCACACGCGACCGGTGTCTCCGAGCCGGTGTGTCTGGAGTACCTCTCCGGGCTCGACTACGGCCTTTCGTACGAGCACCTGGCGGGCCTCACCGAGTTCTTCCGCCGTCTGGTCGCGGCGGGTCGCGTACCTAACGGCACGTTGGCTTTTCTGCCCGCGGCATAGCGGCCGGCCCACCAGCGAGCTGCGACACGCGCCGAGTCCCCAGTCCCCAGTCCCGATGAATGACCTCCTCGACTTCTATACCAATGCGCCGCTCCTCGAGCTGGGCGCCGAGGCAAACCGGATGCGTATGGAGCGCCATCCGGCCGGGATAGTCACGTTCATCGTCGACCGCAACATCAACTACACGAACGTGTGCGTCGCCGACTGCGGCTTCTGCGCGTTCTACCGGCGGCCGAAACATGGCGAAGGGTACACCCTCTCGTTCGAGCAGATTGGACAGAAGATCGACGAGACGAAGGCGCTGGGCGGCGTGCAGATCCTGATCCAGGGCGGGCACAACCCGTACATCCCGTTCCAGTGGTATCTCGACCTCCTGCGCTACATCAAGACCTACCATCCCATTCACATCCACGGCTTCAGCCCGAGCGAGGTGGACTTCTTCGCGAAGGTGTTCCGGATGGACGCAGTGGAGGTGATCCGAGAGCTTCGGAAGGCGGGGCTGGACTCGATTCCCGGCGGCGGCGGCGAGATCCTGGTTCAGCGCGTGCGCGACATCGTCGCCCCCAAGAAGGCCGGCGCCGACCGCTGGCTCGAGATCATGGAGCTGGCGCATAACGAGGGCATGAAGACGTCGGTAACGATGATGTACGGCATCGGTGAGACGCTGGCCGAGCGCCTCGAGCACCTCCAGCGCGTGCGAGACCTGCAGTCGCGGACCGGCGGATTCACGGCCTTCATCTGCTGGCCGCTCCAGCCGGAGAACACGCCGACGATGTCGCACATGCCGCGCACCGACGCCGTGGACTACCTGCGGACCGTCGCCATCGCCCGCATCGTCCTCGACAACGTCCCGAACCTGCAGTCCAGCTGGGTGACGATGGGCATGAAGGTCGGTCAGCTGGCGCTGACGTTCGGGTGCAACGACTTCGGATCGCTCATGATCGAGGAGAACGTCGTCTCGGCGGCCAACACGACCCACCGAACCACGATCGAGGAGATGGAGCGCCTGATCGTGGATGCCGGGTTTACGCCCCGGCGAAGACGCCAGGATTATACGATTCTCGAGGCGCCCGCCGGCGTCGCGGCGTGAGCGAACGGGGAACCGGGAACAGGGAACCGGGAACCGAGATTCCTCACGGAGCCAGTGTTCCCGGTTCCCCGTTCGCGGTTCCCGCGATGCGCATCGGCATCGGCTACGACTCACACCGCTTTGCCCCCGGCACGGAGATGATTCTTGGCGGCTGCCGGATTCCCTGCGAGGTGTGCCTCGTCGGCCATTCGGACGGTGACGCGATTGCGCACGCCCTGACCGACGCCGTGCTCGGGGCGGCGGGCGCCGGCGACATCGGGGAGATGTTCTCCGATACCGACGCACGCCACCGCGGTCGCGACTCGATCGAGATGCTTCGCGCGGCGGTGGACCGGGTGCGCCGCCTCGGCTGGATCGTGCATAACGCGGACATTACCGTCGTCGCCGAACAGCCGAAGATCGGCCCGTACCGCACGGCCATCCGGGCGGCGCTCGCCTCCGCGTTAGGCGTCGACGCGACTGCGGTGAACGTCAAAGGCAAGACGAACGAGGGCATGGGCTGGGTTGGCCGCGCGGAGGGGCTCGCCTGCATGGCCGTGGCGTCGCTCTCGCCCGCGAGCCGCGCCTAGTACCGCCGGCGGCGTGGACAGCGTTCTCGCCTGGCTGGGCTCACTTCCTCCGGCCGCGCTCTACCTGACCCTCGCGGCTATCGCGGCGACCGAGAACTTCATCCCGCCCATTCCCGCCGACGTCATCGTGGCGTTTGGCAGCTTTCTCGCCGCGCGCGCGGACCGGTCGCCAGTCCCGACGATCGTCGCCGTCGTCCTAGGCAACGTCGGCGGAGCGCTCGCCATGTTCGCGCTCGGCAGACGACTCGGGGCGGCCTGGATTCGCGGTCACATGAGCCGGGTCATGGGTGAGCGCGCCGAACAGCGCGTACAGCACTGGTACAATCAATATGGGCTGCCCGCACTGTTCCTCAGCAGGTTCCTTCCCGGCGTTCGCGCGGTGGTTCCACCGCTCGCCGGTGCGATGCGCGTCCCGGCCGGCGGCGCGATCGTCGCCATTACGGTCGCTTCTACGATCTGGTACACGACGCTCGCACTCATTGCATACCGGCTCGGCGCGCAGTGGGACCGGATCATCGCCGCGATCAAGGACTTTCAGACCGTGGCAGCGATCGTTGCCGGCGTCATCGTCGCCGTTGGCTTGATCGTGTGGTGGATCGCCAGGCGAAGAGTCCGGACGTGAGCGGCCCGGATCCGGCGGCTCAGGCCGCGCGGAAATTTCTTCTCGAGCCATTCAACGACTTTCTTCTGCTCGAGCAGGGAGCCTCGCCGCGCACGCACGAGGCGTACGGGAGAGACCTCACGCGCTTCGCAGGCTACGCGATGGCTCGCGGAGCCTCGGCGCCGACCGACATAACGGCGCGCATGCTGCGCGAGTACGTGTACCACCTGAAGGACCTCGGGCTCGCGCCCGCGTCCATCCGACGAAACGTTTCGGCGCTGCGCACCTACTTCAAGTTCCTGCTTGGTGAAGGACACGTCGCCCGCGATCCCAGCGAACGGCTCGAGTCGCCCAAGCGATGGAGGACGCTGCCGGAGGTGCTCAGCGTCGCGGAGATCGATCGGCTGCTGGCGTCGCCATCGCTCGACGATCCCCTCGTGTTTCGCGACCGTGCACTGTTGGAAGTTGCCTACGGCGCGGGCCTCCGGGTCTCCGAATGGATTTCCATCGGCGTGCGCGATGTGATGTTCGACGAGGGGCTGGTGAGAGTGTTCGGAAAGGGGAGCAAGGAGCGACTCGTGCCCATTGGGCGCCGCGCGATCGGCGCTCTCGCGTCATACCTCCGGGAGCTGCGGCCACGGCTCGAACAGGGCGAAGGCCGCGGGGCTCTCTTCCTGAATGCTCGCGGCCACCCGCTCACGCGCATGGGAGCGTGGAAGATTCTCCAGAAATACGTGACCCGCGCGGGAATCGAGAAGCAGGTGTCCCCGCACACGTTGCGTCACTCGTTCGCCACTCACCTGTTGGAGGGCGGCGCGGATTTGCGGGCGGTCCAGGAAATGCTTGGTCATGCAGATATCTCGACTACGCAGATCTACACCCACGTCGACCGGGAGTATCTTCGGACGGTGCATCGCCAATATCACCCGCGCGCCTGACGCCCATGCTCCTCGTCATCGACAACTACGACTCCTTCACCTACAACCTGGTCCAGTACCTGGGGGAGCTGGGGGCGGACCTCGAAGTACGTCGAAACGATGCGGTGACGGTCGATGAGATCGGCGCCCTCGGTCCGACCGCCATCGTCATCTCGCCGGGCCCGTGCGCGCCGCATCAGGCCGGGGTGAGCGTGCCGCTGATTCAACGATGGGGCAGCACGATTCCCACGTTAGGCGTCTGTCTTGGTCATCAGGCCATCGGCGAAGCGTACGGCGGCCGGGTGGTGCGCGCGCGCCGCGTGATGCACGGTAAATGCTCGACGATCGAGCACGACGCCACGGGGCTGTTCCAGGGGCTACCGAACCCGCTGTCCGTGATGCGGTACCACTCGCTCATCGTCGAGCGCGAGTCGCTGCCGTCGGAGCTCGAGATCCTCGCCGTTGCGACCGATGATCCGACCGAGGTGCACGCGATGCGGCACCGGACGCATCCCGTGTGGGGCGTCCAGTTCCATCCCGAGTCCATCCTGACGAGCGGGGGAAAGGCGATCATTGAGAACTTTCTCGCGCTCGCGGGATGAAGCGTGCCACATGGGTCCTGACACTCGCGGTTGGCGCAGCGACACAGGCCGGTGCGCAGCAGCAGCTGCTCATTGACGGGCCAGCACACGCCGAAGCGACACTTCTCTTGCGGATCGCGGCGGCCGGGCCGCACGACGTCATCGTCGCGGACTCTACGCGACGAATTTCCTTCCCCCGTGGGACCAGGCTGCCGAAGACGGCGATCGTCGTCGGCGGCGACGCGTCGGTGGGCGCGACGGTGCAGGGCGATTTCATCGTGGTCGGTGGGGACCTGTTTCTTCAGCCCGGCGCTTCGATCCGCGGGCGAGCCGTTGCCATTGGCGGTGGCGTGTACGGGTCCACGCTCGCAGCCGTCTCCGGCGGAACTCGGAGCATCCGCGACCGGACGTTCGATGCGACGCGAACGCCGGACGGATTTCGCCTCGCCTATCGCAGCCTTGACGGCGGTGATCCGAGGTTCGAGTTCCCGCTGCTCGACGGAGCACGCATCCCGACCTACGACCGGGTCGACGGGGCGAGCCTCGCATGGGGTCCGATCCTGCGACCCGTCACGCGACTCGAGATCGAGCCAACCATCACGTACCGGTCCCACATCGGCGAGTGGGATCCGGGGCTTCATGCGCTGATTCGTCCTGGCGAGATCTGGCGCCTAACGATCGATGGCCGGCGCGGCACGTTCACCAACGACGCGTGGATCAACTCGGACCTCATCAACAGCTTCACGACGCTCACCGTCGGATCGGACAAGCGGAATTACTTCCGCGCCGACCGCTACGAGGTGGCCGTTGGGCGCATCGACCGTACGCCCAGGGTAGAGCTCGAGACGTACGTCGGAGCGCTCACCGAGCGCGCGTGGTCGGTTGGCTCCCCCGATACGATCGGATCGCGCCCTTGGACGGCCCTGGCGAAGGATGATCCCGACAACATCCTGCGCGGCAACCCTGCCATTGAACCCGGACGCATCTCGGCGGCGTTTCTCGGGGCCACCGCGCGCTGGCGCTTCGGCGACGTGACAGCCGGCGCGATGTCGCGAATCGAGGTGCCGTGGCAGGCGCCGGGTGACGCGCGATTCCTCCAGATCACAATGGACGGGACAATCCAGTTTCCGACGTTCGGCCTGCAGCGCTTCCGGACCGACGTCCATATCGTGGCGACGCCTGGAGACACTGCTCCGCCGCAGCGATTCTCGTACATGGGCGGTTCCAGTACGTTGCCGGTGATTCGCGACTTGCTTTCGCTGGGCGGGGACCAGCTGCTGCACGTGGACATGCGCTACGAGGTCCCGCTCCCGCGGCTCGCCGTGCCGTACGCGGGCGCTCCGGTCCTGGCCCTGCGCCACCGGATCGGATCCGCCGGCATTCAGGACGTTCCGCGGTTCATCCAGAACGTCGGAGCGACTGCCACACTCAGCTTCCTGAGGGTCGCCTACGACATAGATCCTGCGTCCCGCCAGGACCATTTCAGCGTATCGTTCTCGTTCACGCGCTAACGGAGCCCCGAGCGGACCACGTCATCCGGGGCCCGCGCGCTCGAGATGACAATCGCGCTTTGCAATCTTGGGGCATGGGTGTAAGTTGAGTGGCGTGCAATTTGCTGCCCCGCGCGCCACTCCGAGCCC
>Ga0075428_100009468_pt1 | contig 10812 bp, 5 predicted proteins | sample RhiMetdeltSRZDD2_FD_75291 | JGI IMG/M metagenome (GOLD analysis project Ga0075428, IMG submission 75291) | Populus rhizosphere microbial communities from Tennessee, USA - Rhizosphere MetaG P. deltoides SRZDD2 | ecosystem: Host-associated > Plants > Roots > Rhizosphere > Soil | place: USA... | reverse complement strand
TGCTGAACGGACGCCCTGATCCATATGTCCACTACCCACCTGTCTTCAGACTGAGGTTCCGGTAATGATCCGTGGCATCGTTGAATCGAGCTTGAGGCTCCGCGTGTTGGTGATCGCCGCGGCGGCCGTGGTCATGGTTGCCGGTGTGGGCCAGCTGCGCCGGATGCCCGTGGATGTCCTTCCTGAGTTTGCGCCGCCCTACGTCGAGATTCAGACCGAGGCGCTGGGACTGTCCGCCAACGAAGTCGAAGACCTCGTCACGCTGAACGTCGAGGAGTTGGTTGCGGGAGTCCCCTGGCTACAAACGATGCGCTCGCGATCAGTCCCGGGGTTGTCGTCGGTCCTCATGATCTTCGAACCCGGCACGGACCTGATGCGCGCGCGACAGGTGGTTCAGGAGCGTCTGACGCTCGCGTACGCTCTGCCCAACGCGTCCAAAACGCCAGTCATGATCCAGCCACTGTCGGCGACGAGCCGGGTCGCGATGATCGGTTTGACGTCGAAGGAACACTCCATGATGGAGCTGTCCGTGCTGGCGCGTTGGACGATCAAGCCCCGCTTGCTCGGTGTCCCGGGCGTGGCGAACGTCGCGGTCTGGGGAGATCGCGACCGGCAACTCCAGGTGCAAATCGATCCCGAGCGCCTTCGGGCCCGCGGCGTCACGCAGCACCAGATCATCCAGACGGCCGGCAACGCCCTCTGGATCTCGCCGTTGACGTTCCTTGAAGCGTCTCACCCAGGCTCGGGCGGCTGGATCGACGGACCCAATCAGCGCCTCGAGATCCGTCACGTGCTCCCAATCTCCCAGCCGGCGGACCTGGCCAAGGTGACCGTCGAGGGGAAACCCTCGCTGCGCCTCGGCGACGTCGCTGACGTGGTGGAGGGGCATCCCCCGCTCATCGGCGATGCGCTGCTGACCGGCGAGCCGGGCCTCTTGCTCGTCATTGAAAAGCTGCCGGGCGCCAACACGCTCGAAGTGACGCGCCGCGTCGAAGCGGCGATGGCCGAGCTCAAGCACGGTATGCCCGGGATTGAGCTCGATTCGAGCGTGTACCGCTCGGCGAGCTTCATCGAAATGGCGTTCGCGAACCTGAGTAAGGCGCTCATCATCGCCGCGATCCTCGGCGTGCTGGTGCTCGTCGCCACGCTGCACAACTGGCGGGCGGTCTTGATCGCGCTCATCACCATTCCGCTCGCGCTCATCGTCGCTGCGATCGCGGTTCGGATGATGGGCGGCACGCTCAACATGATGGTGCTCGCCGGCCTGGTGATCGCCCTGGGAATTGTCGTCGACGATTCGATACTTGGCGTCGACTCCTTGGTGCGGCATCATCGCAGCGAGCGCGGCGCATCCGGCATGAAGCTCGCGATTCAGGCCGCGCTCGACAGCCGCGGGGCCATGCTCTTCGCCACACTGATTCTGTTGCTCGCGGTGGTGCCCGTATTCCTGATGGGGGGCATCGCCGGGGCGTTCTTCAAACCCCTGGCGCTCTCCTACGCACTGGGCATGCTCGCATCTATGGTCGTCGCGGTGACCGTCACGCCGGCGCTTGGGATGATGCTCCTCGGAAACGAGCCACTTGACGAGCGCGCGGGCCTCGCCCGCGTGCGTGGGCTGGGCAGCACGTTCAGCGGACTCGTGTCACGCGCGGTCGCCTCTCCGCGCCGGGCGCTGACGGCCGGCGTCATCATGCTGGCGTTCGGCGTCATTGGGTGGTCGGTGTTGCAGCAATCGTTGCTGCCATCGTTCCAAGATCGGTATGTGAAAATCGACTGGACGGGCGCGCCCGGAACGTCCCATCCGGCCATGGTCCGCGTGATGACGCGCGCGAGCGCGGAGCTCCGCGCCATTCCGGGCGTCAAGAGTGCCCACGTGCACGTGGGCCGCGCCATCACGGGCGATCAGGTGGTGGACGTCAATGCCGGCCAGCTGTGGATCGGTATCGAGCCTACCGCCGACTACGACGCAACCGTCGCCGCAATTCAGGAAACCGTCGATGGTTACCCCGGTCTTGCGCGCAGTGTGCAGAGCTATGTCAGCGACCAAATCCGCGAGGTGCTGGCCGGCTCGAGCCAATCCATTGTGGTGCGCATCTTCGGCAAGAAGCGCGATGTGCTCCGCGAAAAGGCGGAGGAGGTCAGGCAGGCGCTCGCCGAGGTCGCGGGCATCACCAATCTCCGAGTCGACGGCTACATCGAGGTGCCGCAGGTGCAGATCCAGGTGAACTTGGCGAAAGCCGAGCCCTATGGACTGAAACCGGGCGACGTGCGACGCGCGGCGGCCACCATGTTCGCCGGACTGGGCGTCGGGTCGCTGTTCGAGGAGCAAAAGGTCTACGAGGTAGTTGTATGGGGGACGCCGAAGCTCCGCAACAGCGTGAGCGACATCGAGAACCTGACGATCGACACACCGCGCGGTGGGTACGTGCGCCTGGGCGACGTGGCGGATGTGCGTGTAGCGCCGACACCCGCCGTCATCCACCACGAGGCCTTGCAGAACCGTATTGACGTCGTTGCCGACGTACGCGGCGCCGATCTGCTCACCGTCGCGGACGCGGTCGATACCAAACTGGAAAACATCAAATTCCCAGTCGAGTACTACCCGTCACTGCTGGGCGAAGCAGCGGAGAAAGAAGCCGCTGAAGAGCGCATGTTCGGCTTCGCACTCGCGGCCGGGATCGGCATTCTCCTGCTCCTCCAGGCCGCGTTCCGCAGCTGGCGCCTGGCGACGCTCTTCTTCCTTGGACTGCCTGCCGCGCTCGCGGGCGGCGTTCTGGGAGCGCTGATCGACGGGGCTACGATTTCGCTCGGCACGATCATCGGCTTCACCGGCGTGCTCGCCATCGCGGTCCGTCACGGCGTCATGCTGATCAAGCACTATGAGCGCCTGCAGGATGAGGAAGGCGAGCCCTTCGGGCCGGCGCTGGTGATGCGCGGCACGCAGGAGCGGACCGCACCCATTCTCGCGACCGTATTGACGACGGCCGCGGCGATGGTGCCGCTCGTCATCTTCGGAAAGACCGCCGGCCTCGAGATCGTGCATCCCATCGCCGTCGTGATCCTCGGCGGTCTCGTCACGGCAACGCTGTTCAACCTCTACATCGTGCCCGCCCTCTACATGCGCTTCGGGGCGAGCCATGAACCCGATCTCGGACTGTCCGAGCCGGAGGGAGCGGCCTCATGAGCCAGCAGAACGTTCTCGTCGCGGAGCACCTAAAGAAGTTTTATGGTCCGCGACTGGCGGTCCGCGACCTGTCTTTCTCGTTGAGGTCGGGCCGCATCCTAGGCTTCCTCGGCCCCAACGGCGCCGGGAAGACGACGTCGATCCGCATGCTCACGACGATTATGGAGCCGGACGGCGGCCAGTTCACAGTGGCCGGCATTCCCCACACAAACCCGGAACAGATTCGCCGGGTCATCGGGGTGCTGCCCGAGAGCTTCGGTCTCCCCAAGCAGATGACCGGAATCGAGTACTTGACGTTCTTCGGTCAGCTGTACGGGCGCAGTGCCCGCGAAGCGCGGGAGTACGGCCTCCAATTGCTGGATGAGGTGGGCCTGGCGCACCGCGGCAAGTCGCTGGTCGGATCCTACAGTCACGGCATGCGGCAACGCATCGGCATCGCGCGGGCTCTCGTCAACGACCCGTCGGTGGTGTTTCTCGACGAGCCGACTTTGGGGCTCGACCCGAGGGGTCAGCAGGAGCTCAACCAGCTGGTCAAGCGAATCGCCCGCGAGCGGAACGCCGCCATCGTCCTCTGCAGCCACATGCTCCCGGAGGTCGAAGCCGTCTGCGACGACGTGGTCATCCTGAGCTCCGGCGAAGTCGTTGCGCAGGGGCCCGTGGGCGACGTGACGGGCAAAGCCGAGCGGAATGTCATCCGAGTCCGCGTGCCGGTGCCCGCCGTGCCAGACGCGCAGCGGGAGCTGGAAGCGTTGCCTTCTGTTAAGCGCGTCGTCGCCGGTACGGGCCAGCCGGGTTGGTTACGGCTTGAAGTGGACGGGACGGCTGTGGAGGGTAACCACCTCAGCAACCGCATTCTGGACGCCCTGATTCGGGCGGGGATCCCGATCCAAGGCTTTGAGCCGCAGAGCGGTCGCCTGCAGGACGTGTTCCTCGACCTCACCACGAAGGCGTTGAAGTGAGGCAGACGTGGTGGGTCGTGTTCACGCGCGAGTTGCGCGACATGTGGCTTGGCGGCAAAGCGCTCACCATGGTGCTGATCTACGCGATCCTGTTGGGCATCTACGTGTACCTGTTCGCCGCCAACTACGAGTTGCAGCTCTTACCGCTCAAGTACACGGTGCTGGAGATCGTTAAAGCATCCGTCGCCGTCGGGATGTTTATCGGCCTCGTCGTCAGTGCGGACAGCTTTAGCGGGGAGCGCGAGCGGAGTACGCTCGAGTCGCTGCTGCTGACGCCGTCCAGTCGCCGCCAGCTCGTGCTTGGTAAGTTTCTCGCCGCCTTGTCTGCGTGGCCGGTGGTCCTGGCGATCGGCATCCCTTACTGGGTCGTGCTGTCCAAGGGCGATCCGGTGCTGGGACAGGCCATTCTCTGGGGCCCCTTGATGGGAAGCCTCCTGGCCCCCCCAATGGTCGCTCTGGGAATGCTTGTGAGTCTGCGCTGCAACTCCAACGCGGCCAGCATGCTGGTCAGCATCGGCATCTTCCTCCTGCTGATCCTTCCGCCCGAGTTGCTTGGTCCGGCCGCTGGTACACCGCGCGCCGATGTTCTGCAATGGGCGGACCCCGTGGCCGCCGGCGAGGGTGTGCTTGAAGCGAGCATCGTGCGGAGTATCCCGCTGCACGACCTCTGGAGTAAGCTGACGGAGCCCGCGCTGTTTGCGATCCTGCTGCCGGCAGTGCTTTTCACGTTTGCCAGTCGTCGCCTCAGCCTGGTGGCGGGACCGAGCAGCTTGGGGGCACTGTGGTCCCGGTGGGGCCCGCGGTCACCGCGGCCGGTTCTGGTCAAACAAGTCGAAGGCCTCGCCGAGACGCCGCCATCTGAACTCCGACGCAGCGTGCGCGCCGGTCCGGTTGCAACGCGTTCCAAGTGGCTCGCATGGTGGGTCGTGTGCTCGAGAGACATGAAGGACCTCTGGATCGGCGGACGAGCGCTCTACCTCCTCCTCGCGTATGTCATCGTCGTGGCAGCGGCGTCGTTCGTGTCCGTCGTTAACAGTCAACTGGACCTGATTCCACCCAAGGAAATGGTGTGGACCACCCTTCAGATATGCGTTTATGCCGGCGTGTTCATGGGTGTGATCGTCGGGGCGGATACCCTGAGCGGCGCGCGTGAACGGGCACGACTCGAAATGCTTCTGCTGACACCGGTCAGTCGCACCCAGCTCGTGGCCGGAAAGCTCCTCGCCGCCGTTTCTCCCTGGCCATTGGCCTTGGCAGTTTCCATCCCCTTCTTGGCAGTGCTCGCCCAGGGCGACGCGATCCTTGGTTCGGCGCTGTACTGGGGTCTGCTCTTGGGGAGTCTGCTGGCCGTAGGATTCACCGGGATGGCGATGCTGGTGAGCTTCTGGTGCAACTCGAACCGCACGAGCCTGTTCGTCAGCCTGACTCTCTACTGCATGTTCCTGCTTCCGGCACTCCTTCCCGGGGGGGCCCAGAAGGGGATCATTGGAAAGTTTTTCCAGCGCGCGAATCCGTTGGCGGCTGTCGACCAGCTGCTGGAGAGGCTCGTCGTCAATAACGCAAGATTCCACGCCTGGGCGGACTGGATGAAATCGCCCGTAGCGCTCCCCGTTGTGGTCCTTGTACTGCTGTTGATTTACGCGGCTCCGCGGCTTCGGCTGCTGGCTGGGACGGCGTCCACGTGATTGTGAAGCTGTCGCAATCGGAGGCAACAGAATGCCTGAAATGAGCAAGGTGATGACCGGCAGGGCTGCACCAACGTGGGCGGGAGCGCCCGCGTGGTGGGTCGTGTTCACGCGCGAGCTGCGGGACCTGTGGATCGGGGGCAAGGGGCCGTACCTGCTCCTGCTCTACACGCTGCTGTTGGGCGGCTACTCCTTCAACCTCGCCAGCAGCGTCGAGGTCAAGATGATGCAGATGTCGGAGATGATCCTGGAGATGGTGAAGGCCTCCATCGCCGTCGGTCTCCTGATCACCATAGTCATCGCCGCGGACTCGATCAGCGGCGAGCGCGAGCGCCGAACCCTCGAGGGTCTGCTGCTCTCGCCCGCAACGCGCCGCCAGATCGTGTTCGGCAAGCTGCTGGCCGCGTGTTCGCCCTGGCCGCTGGCCCTCGCGATCTCAATCCCCTATTGGCAGGTGCTCGCCAAGGGTGATCCTGTGTTCGGCGCAGCGGTGCTTTGGGCCCTCGTGCTGGGCGCGCTGGTAGTGCCGGCGCTGGCCGCCGTCGGATTGATCGTGAGCATCGCGTGCAACGCGACCAAGGCCAGCATGTTCGTGTGCCTGGGCATTTACCTCCCGATGCTCATGGCGGCCGAGCCCTTCCGGCGGGCCAAGGTCGTGACCGCGTCGGAGACCGCCAAGGGCCTCGTACTGGAGATCGTCAACCCTCTGGCCGCAGTCCATGGGTTCCTCGCGCAGCACCTCGTGTTTAAGGCGCCCATCGGCCAGGTGGCCGCGATGCTGGTTCCGATCACCCTGTTTCTGGTCCTCGTCTTCTTGCTTCTGTTCGGCTACGCCAGTCCACGCATCGGCCTGGAGGCAGGAGCGGCAACGAGGCTGCGCGCGTTTCTGGCGGTGTTCGGCGTAGGCCGGCGGCCGGCGGTTCCGGCGAAGAAAGTCGCGCCGCGCCCGGCCGCCCCCGCCGTCGCGGAAACGTTTTCCACTCCGACCGCGAAGCCACCCGTTGCGCGCCCCCGCCCGGTCGACGCAGCGTCCGCATCCTCATCGTGGTGGGTCGTGCTCACGAAGGAGATGCGGGACCTGTGGATCGGGGGTCGGGCGCTCAACCTCACGATCGCGTACACGGTCCTGCTCGGAGGCTATGCATACTGGATGGCCTCCTCCAGTACGGTCAGCTTGATCCCCCCGAAAGAAATGGTGTTCGAGCTGCTCAAGGCCGCACTGCTGGCCGGCGTCTTCATGGGTCTCATCGTCGGGGCCGACAGCCTGAGCGGGGAACGCGAGCGCGCCACACTCGAGGGGTTGTTGCTGACACCGACCAGTCGCCGCCAACTGGTGGTGGCCAAGTTCCTGGCCGCCTGCTCCATGTGGCCGGTCACGCTGCTCATCACCGTGCCCTTGTTCAAGGTGCTCGCCCAAGGCGACGAAGTCTTCCGACAGGCAGTGTTGTGGGGCACCATGTTCGGGTTCGGGCTGACAGGCTTCACCGCCCTGGGCATGATCGTGAGCTGGCGATCGAACAGCAACAAGACGAGCATGTCGATCAGCCTCGCCCTGTTCTTGTTGTTCGTCCTGCCGACGCAGTTGCCCGGCAACGCCCAGGGCAGCGTCGTGGGACTGATCGGTCAGGCCGTGAACCCGCTGGGCGCGTACCGCCACTTCCTCGCCAAGGTCCTCGTGAACAATGCGCTGCCAGAACAGGTCTGGGTCAACGCTCTCGCACCCTTCGTCTTCGGAGTCCTTATGATCGGCTTTCTCGTGTTGTACGTCGGGTCGGCTCTAAACCTCGACGCAGTGGCGCCGCGCCGGCGGCGGATGTCGCCGGCGAGTGTCGCCGCCGCGATCATCATGGCGTGCGTGCTCGGCACTTTCGGCGCCGCTCCGGCCCGCGCTCAGGACGCGGGCGCACCACCCGTCAAGGTCTCGATCAGCATGTCCGACTCCACGCTCCGAGCGGGCGGCACGATCCTGTTCCAGACGGTGCTCACGAACGAAAACGCCGCGGAGTCGCGCCCGATGATCGTGGCGATGAACATCATCAACCTCAAGAAGGAAGGCGAAGTGGTCGATCCCGAGGATTGGTCGCCACAGCGTACGCAATACGTCGAGCCGCTGGCCGCGGGGCAGTCAGCGACTCTCGACTGGCGGGTCAATGCCATCCTCGATGGCAACTTCATGGTGTACATGGTCGCCATTCCGGCGCCCGGGAGCGCGGAGACCACCAGCCAGCCGGTCGCGAGCGGAGGCATCCATCTGACCGTGACGCCGTACACCAAGCTCAATCCCGGCGGTGTGCTGCCGTTCGCAATCGGCGGACCGCTCGTACTCGCAGTCGTGATCTTTTTCGTGTACCGGCACCGGCGCCGGCAAATCGACGCCGGCGCGTGATAGTGGCCACACTTCAACGTTCGTGATGCTACCACTTCAACCGATGAGGAAGAGAATGTCGCACACTAACAGATGGACCGCCGTTGTTGCGATGATGGCGTGCAGCATCACGGTCGGCGCTTGCAAACCCAAGGGCGTCAAGGCGAGCGAGCACAAGCCCGCCCACGTCGAAGCGATCGAAGGGTCGCCGCTGCACCGCGTCACGTTGACATCCCGTGCATCCGAGCGCCTGGACATCAAGCTGACCCAGGTTCAGGACATGGTGATGGGAGGCGCCACGCGCAAGGTCGTGCCCTATGCCGCGGTGCTGTATGACGCACACGGCGATACGTGGGTGTACACCAGCCCCGAGCCGCTCGTGTTCGTCCGCCACCACATCGTCGTCGACTACATCAGCGGCGATCGGGCAGTGCTGTCCGGCGGTCCGCCGTCGGGCACGAACATCGTAATAGTTGGAGCAGTGGAGCTGTTCGGCGCCGAATTCGAAGTCGGTCACTAAAGCGGCCGTCGGGCACGAAGGAAGCTGTTTGGCGCAGAATTCGAAGTTGGTCACTAACGTCACGGGAGACGCCCGGCCATGATGCGTTGGATAGTAGCGTCCAGCCTGAAATTCCGATTCCTCGTTCTTGCGGGCGCGGCGGCGCTGTTGTATTTCGGCGTCGCGCGACTCAGCCACATGCCGGTGGACGTCTTCCCCGAGTTCGCCCCGCCGCGTGTGGAGGTTCAAACCGAGGGTCAGGGAATGTCCTCTGCCGAGGTGGAGGACATGATCACCAATCCCATGGAGCTGGTGCTCCGGGGAACGCCGGAGCTGGATGTGATGCGGTCCCGCTCAGTGAACGGCCTCTCGCAGATCGTGCTTCAGTTCAAGCGGGGCACCGATCTCCTGCGCGCCCGCCAGCTGGTGCAGGAGCGGCTCGATCTCGCGACCAAACAGCTGCCGGCCGCGATCTCGACGCCGCCCGTGATGCTCCAGCCGCTGTCGGCGACCAGCCGGGTGATGAAGATCGGGCTGACGTCGAAACAGTACGATCTGATGGACCTGTCGATGATCACGTACTGGACGATCCGGTTCCGGCTGTTGCAGGTCCCGGGCGTCGCGAATGTCCCGATGTGGGGCGAGCGCATCAAGATGCTGACGATCCAGGTGGATCCGGAAAGGGCCCGCGCACAGCGCGTGTCGGTCGACGAGATCCACGAGGCCATCTCCGAAACCTTGGACTTTGGCTTGCTGCCCTGGTCGGCGTCCGCAAAGACCCAGACGGAAGGGTTCATCGATACGCCGAATCAACGGCTATCGATGCTGCATCTGGAGCCGGTCGTCGGTCCGGAGGAGCTGGCTCGCGTAGTCGTCGCGGAGCGTGGCGGCAGAAAGATCCTCGCGGGTGATGTCGCCCTCGTGAAATGGGATACGTGGCCGTTGATCGGTGACGCGGTCGTCAACGACGGCGCCGGCTTGATGCTGATCGTAGAGAAGCTTCCCTGGGCCAACACGCTGGAGGTGACGCGGGGGATTGATGCGGCGCTTGCTGAGCTGAAGCCCGGCCTGCCGGGCGTCAATATCGACGCCACGATCTTCCGGCCGGCGACGTTCATCGAGCTCTCGGTCCGCAACCTGAGCAAAGCGCTGCTCCTCGGCTGTGTCCTCGTGATTTTCGTGCTTGCCGCATTCCTCTACGACTGGCGTGCCGGGATCATCAGCGTTGTCGCAATCCCGTTGTCTCTGATGGCGGCAGCCCTCGTCCTCTACGTCCGCGGCGCGACCATCAACACGATGATCCTCGCCGGCTTAGTGATCGCCGTCGGCGTCGTGGTGGATGACGCGATCATCGACATCGAGAACATCGTGCGCCGCCTGCGCCTGCAACGACAGCAGCGGACTGACGTATCAGTCGCGCGGATCATTCTCGATGCCTCACTCGAGGTGCGGAGCGCCATCATCTACGCGACGCTGATCATCATCATGGCGCTGTTGCCGGTCTTCTTCATGGAGGGGCTGTCCGGCGCGTTCTTCAGACCATTGGCCATCTCCTACGGACTGGCGGTGCTGGCCTCCCTGATCGTCGCGTTGACTGTCACTCCGGCAATGGCGCTGATTCTTTTGCGGAACGCGCCGCTCCAGGCGGAACACGGGTCCGCCCTGGCGCGTTGGCTCCAGGATCGCTATCAGGCGCTGCTCGGGCGGGTCATTCTGGTTCCGCGGTGGGCGTACGCCATCGTGGGAGTCATCTTCCTGGCCGGCGCGGCGGTGGTACCGCAGCTCGGAGAAGAGCTCCTCCCGTCATTCAAGGAGCGCGACTTCCTGATGCACTGGCTCACGAAGCCCGGAACCTCGCATCCGGAGATGTACCGGATCACGGTCAAAGCCTGCAAAGAGCTCATGACCATCCACGGCGTCCGCAACTGCGGATCGCACATCGGACGCGCCCTCGTCGCCGATGAACCCGTGGGCATGAACTTCACCGAGAATTGGATCAGCGTGGATCCCAAGGTCGACTACGACTCGACACTGCACGCCGTTCAGGAGCTGGTAGCGGGTTACCCCGGCATATACCGCGATGTCCAGACCTATCTGAAAGAGCGTGTCCGTGAGGTCCT
>Ga0075428_100009467_pt1 | contig 10812 bp, 10 predicted proteins | sample RhiMetdeltSRZDD2_FD_75291 | JGI IMG/M metagenome (GOLD analysis project Ga0075428, IMG submission 75291) | Populus rhizosphere microbial communities from Tennessee, USA - Rhizosphere MetaG P. deltoides SRZDD2 | ecosystem: Host-associated > Plants > Roots > Rhizosphere > Soil | place: USA... | reverse complement strand
TTTGCACTGGAGGCGAACCAGATCGCCTCCGAGCTCGACAATTAGGTCATAACGTGCGTTCTCGCCAAACGGGACGGCAAACGGAACCCCGGTCTCCTGGAGGGCCATCATGACCGCGAGAACGGAACGGTCACCGATCGCTTTCGGATGGTCGATCATTGTCTAAACAGTAAACACTGCTTCGGACGGTACTCTTGCACGCGCGCCGGGGTAGCTCAGCTGGCAGAGCAGCTCATTTGTAATGAGCGGGCCGCGGGTTCGAGTCCCGCCCCCGGCTCTACTCGCGCCAGGTCTCCCGCAGCACCCGAATCCAGTTGCCGTGGGCGATCTTGGCGAGCGACTCGTCGTCGTATCCGCGATCGCGCAGCGCCTCGAACAGCACCGGCAACCGGCTGGCGTCCCCGAGCTCCGCGGGCGGCGCGGCCCCGTCGAAATCGGAGCCGAGAGCGACGCAGTCGATCCCCATCCGGTCGACCATGTAGTCGATGTGTCCTACGACCGTCTCGAGCGGCGTGGTTTCCGACTCTAACAACCCGTCCTTGCGGAGGAAGCCCACCGCGAAGTTCACGCCGGCGAGGCCGGCTGTCGCCGAGATCGAGTCCAGCTGCTCGTCCGTCAGGTTCCGCGTCGACGCGCACAGCGCGTGCGCATTCGAATGCGACGCCACCAGGGGCGCTTCCGAGATCGCCGCAACGTCGAAGAAGCCGCGTAGATTCAGGTGAGAGAGGTCGACCAGGATCCCGAGTCGGTTGCACAGCCGGACGAGGTTCCGGCCCTCGGCGGTCAGGCCGGGCCCGGTGTCCGGCGACGCGGGAAATCGAAACGGCACTCCCTCGGCGTACTTGTTCGCCCTGCTCCACACCAGCCCCATGGACCGGAGGCCATGGTCGTAGCGACGCTCCAGGTCATCCTGCCTCCGGATCGGCTCGGCACCCTCGAGGTGCAGGACGGCGGCGATGATCCGGTCCGTGAAACACTCCTCGATGTCGCCAACGGTTGCGACGATCCGGATCGCGCCCTCCGCATCCAGGCCGAGAAGGATCTCCTCCAGATGGTCGGTGCGCGCGACCGCCACTTCCGGAGCGATCGAGGGCGCGAGTGGGAACGAGTACGGGCCGTCCGGCTTGCCTCCCATGTCGCCTCGCTCGGGGCCGGAGACGAACATCGCGAACAACCCGCCGGCAAAGCCGCCGCGCCGTGCCCGTGGCAGGTCGAGGTGACCGTCCACCGACTCCTCGAAGAAGCTCCGGCCCTCATCCAGCCGGAGCACGACGTCGTTGTGCCCGTCGAAGACGGGAAACGTCATCCGAGTGCCTGCTCCAGGTCCGTCCACAGCGCGTCGACGTCCTCCAGGCCGACGCTCAAGCGGATGAGGTTCTCGGGGACGCGGTCGCCCTCCCAGCGGTGGCGCGTCTCGAGCACCGAGTCGACGCCGCCGAGGCTGGTGGCGTTGACGATGAGACGTGTCGAGCTTTCGACCCTGCGTGCGTCGCCGACGACGTCGAACGAGAGCAGCCCGCCGAAGCCGCCTGACATGGAGCGCGCGGCCAGCTCGTCCCCGAGGCCGGGATAGCGGATGCGCTCGACGGCGGGATGGGCGTCCAGGCGGCGCGCGAGCTCGAGCGCGCTCTCGGACTGGCGGCGGACTCGCACCTCGAGAGTCTTCAGCCCGCGCAGGACGAGCCACGCGGTGTCAGGGGCGGCAATTGGCCCGGTTCGGCCGCGGAAGCCCTTGACCCGCTCGCGCTCCTCTTCCGATGCGAAGACTAGGACACCGGCAAGCGCGTCGTGGTGGCCGGCCAGGTACTTGGTCGCGCTGTGCAGGACGAAGTCGGCGCCGTGCTCGAGCGGCCGGAAGAGCACCGGTGTCGAGGCGGTCGCGTCGACCAGCACCCGCGCCGGGTGAGCACCGGCCGCCTCCATGTCCGGAAAGGTCAGAAACGGATTCGAGGGCGCTTCCAGCCAGACGAGGTCGACGCCCTCCGGCGGCGGCCCCGTCTGATCGAACTCGATGAAGCGCACGCCCCAGCGCTCGAGCTCGCGGAAGATCAGCGCCGTCCCGTAGTAGCAGCCCTCCGCGAGTGCGATCGCCTGTCCCGGGGAGAGGAGCCCGAGGACGGCCGCCGTTGCGGCCGCCGAGCCGGAGGAGAAGAGGAGCGCATGCCCACGGTCCAGCTCTCCGAGTGCGCGTTCCGCCTCCACTCCGGTCGGGTGGTCATAGCGTGAGTAGAAGAAGTCACCAGGCTCTCCGTCCTCGTAGGGCCAGATGGTGGAGCGGTCGAGCGCCATCATCCGACTCTAACCGGCGCTGGCCGGAGATCTTCCAACCGCCCGAGGTGCGCGAGCGAGGGGAAGAGCCTGGTCCACGAGAGGGCGATACCGATCGTCGCGATCCCTCCGGCCACGACCGACGTGACGGTCCCCACGAGAGACGCCACGACTCCCGACTCGAACGCACCCAGCTCGTTCGACGCACTGATGAACACCATCTCGACAGCCGTCACCCGTCCCCGGAGCTCGTTCGGCGTGACGAGTGCGACGGTCGTGGAGCGGATGTTCACGCTGATCATGTCCACGAATCCGGCGAGCGCGAGCGCCGCCAGCGAGACCGGGAGCCACTTCGACAGCCCGAAGACGATCATGCAGAGGCCGAACAGCGCCACGACGACGAGCAGCGTCGGGCCCGCGGGCCAGCGCAGCGGCCGCTTCGTGAGCAGCAGTGCAGCGATGAGCGCGCCCACCGCCGGTGCCGTCCGCAACGCACCGAGTCCGACCGGGCCGACGTGGAGGATCGAGCGCGCGAAGACCGGCGCAAGCGCGATCGCGCCGCCGAAGAGCACCGCGAAGAGGTCGAGCAGGATCGCGCCGAGCACCATCGGGGTCCGGAGGAGGAAACGGATCCCGCCCACGAGGCTCCGCATCCCCGGCGCCTCACTCCCAGGATCGCTCGCTGCGGGCCGCTTGTGCAGTGCGAGCACGCAGCCGAGCCCGCCGAGGAAGAGGCCGGCGGACAGCGAGTAGAGGATCTTCGGCGAGATCGAGAAGATGAGCCCGCCGATCGCCGGGCCGGCGACCACGGAAATCTGCCATCCGACTGAGCGGAGGGCCATCGCCCCCGGCATGATCTCCGCCGGCACGAGCTCCGGAAGGAGAGCTCGCAGCGCGGGTGCCGAGATCCCGGCGGCGACGCCGCTCGCGGCGGCGAGCGCGAGGTAGGGCCACAGCTGCTGCCGGCCGGAGATCGTGACGGCGAGCAAGAGCAGGGCGATCGCGACCTCGAGCCCGAGGGAGACGGCGATGATCGCGCGCCGCGGAACCACGTCGGCGAGCTGTCCCGCGGGCAGGGCGAGCAGGAGGAGTGGCACGAACTCGACGAGGCCGACCAGCCCGAGATCGAGCGGGTCCCGGTGGATCGCGTACACCTGCCATCCGACCGCGACCAGGATCATCTGCGCAGCGAGGCCGGTGACGATGTTCGTCACCCAGAGCAGCGAGAAATCACGCTCCCTGAGCGCCGGAGGCAAACGGTCGCGCACCCCGCGACGCTACCAGCGCCCCAGTTAGGCTCCGGCGCGTGGCCGAGACCGGCGACCGCACCCAGGACAAGCTCGAGTTGCTCGGCAGGCTCAGGGATGAGGCACTTCACGCCGGCACGGGCCGCGCGGTCGAGCGCCACCGCTCGCAGGGCAAGCTGCTGGCTCGCGAGCGGCTGCTGAAGCTTCTCGATCCGGGCTCGTTCGTCGAGCTCGACCGCTATGTCCGCCACCGCGAGTCCAATTTCGGGATGCTCGAGCGGCGGCCGTGGGGCGATGCGGTCGTGACGGGCTACGGGACGATCTTCGGCCGCAAGGTCTTCGTCTTCTCCCAGGACTTCACCGTCTTCGGGGGGAGCCTGTCGGAGGTGTTCGCGGAGAAGGTCTGCAAGGTCATGGATCTGGCGGCCAAGATGGGCTGCCCGGTCATCGGGATCAACGACTCCGGTGGCGCGCGCATCCAGGAAGGCGTCGTCTCGCTCGCCGGCTACGCCGAGATCTTCTGGCGCAACGTCCAGTCCTCCGGCGTCATCCCACAGATCAGCCTGATCATGGGCCCATGCGCGGGCGGCGCGGTCTATTCGCCGGCCATGACCGACTTCGTGCTCATGGTGGAGGGGACGTCGTACATGTTCATCACAGGGCCCGACGTGGTGAAGACGGTCACCGGCGAGGAGGTCACGTTCGAGGAGCTCGGCGGCGCGGCGACGCACGCGGCCAAGTCGGGCGTGGCCCATCTGGTTTCGCCGGATGAGGAAGCGTGTCTCGAGGACGCGCGTTACCTGCTCTCGTTCCTGCCGCAGAACAACCTCGATCCGCTCCCGTACGCGACCCCGAGCGATCCCGCCGGCCGCGAGGACGAGGAGCTCGACACGCTCATCCCCGACGATCCCGCCAAGCCGTACGACATGAAGCAGGTGATCGAGCGCGTCGTGGACGACGGCGAGTTCCTCGAGATCCAGGAGCGGTTCGCCGAGAACATCGTCTGCGGGTTCGCGCGGCTGAACGGCCATCCCGTCGGCCTCGTGGGGAACCAGCCGAGGTCGCTGGCCGGCGTCCTCGACATCGACTCCTCCGTGAAAGCCGGCCGCTTCGTCCGCACCTGCGACGCCTTCAACATCCCGCTCATCACATTCGTCGACGTTCCCGGCTTCCTCCCGGGCACCTCGCAGGAGTGGGGTGGGATCATCCGCCACGGCGCGAAGCTCCTGTATGCGTACTCGGAGGCGACGGTGCCGAAGCTCACGGTGATCACACGCAAGGCCTACGGCGGCGCGTACGACGTCATGAGCTCCAAGCACATCCGTGCCGATTTCAACTTCGCGTGGCCGACGGCCGAGGTTGCCGTGATGGGGCCGGAGGGGGCCGTCAACATCGTCTTCCGCCGCGAGCTGGAGGAGGCCGACGATGCGGACACGCGCCGAGACGAGCTGATCGCCGACTACCGCGAACGATTCGCGAACCCGTACGTCGCGGCCGAACGCGGGTACGTGGACGACGTGATCGAGCCGCGGCGCACGCGCCCCGTGCTGATCGACGCGCTCGAGACTGCACTCACCAAGCGTGAGCCGCGTCCGCCCCGCAAGCACGGGAACATCCCGCTCTAGCGCACGCCGATCCGGACTCGGTAGCCGAACAGGAAAGGCACCGTCCGGTCGCCGAGCACGCGGCGGGCCATGTCTTCCAGCTCGGACACGCGCAGCTCCCGCTCCAGCTCGGGGTCGTCCATCGCCGCCGGGAGCCCGAGGCTGTAGGCGAAGCCCACCACGCGGTCGGCATCGCCCTCCTCGATCGAATGAAGGAGGAGCTCGCGGCAGAAGCGAAAGCGCCCGCTGTCGCGCATGCGGTCGAGGTGACCCGACTTCGACCAGCGATCGGCTCCTTGCTGGATCCCGCGCGCCGCGCGCATCTCGGCGCGGCGAGCCTGATAGGCGACGAAGGCCTCGTCCACCTCCGGGTCGACCACAGGCGGCCAGTCGTAGTCGTAGGCCGCGAACAGCCCACCAGGCCGGAGGATGCGGGCGGCTTCGGCGAACGTGGGGTCGGGATCCATCCAATGGAGCGCCTGCGAGACGGTGACGATGTCGGCGCAGTCGTCGTCCAGCCCCGTCTCCTGCGCGAATGCCTGGCGGAACTCGACGCGAGGCGCCTCAGCGGCCGCGGCGAGCATCGCGGGATTGGGCTCGACGCCGACGACCCGCTCCGCCCGGCCGCTCCAGGCCCGCGTGGACAGGCCCGTCCCACAGCCGAGATCGACCACCAGCGCCGGCTTTTCGACGCGCGCGTACCGACAGAGCCTCTCCAGCAGGACGTCGGGAGGGCGGGGACGATGGCGGTCGTAGCGCTCGGCGAATCCGGCTCGCTCGTAGCCCGAGGACCGGATCAGCTTCTTGGAGAAGTCGGTCATGCCGATGGAAGTTCTAGGCTTCGCCGCGGATGGACGTGGAGATCACGCCGCAACCAGATCGGGACGAGCGCGAGGCGATCGAGCTGGCCCTGGCGAGGCTCGTCGTGGGCGTGTCCATGCATTCCGCCTACACGAGTGCCTGGAGGCAAGCCGGGCTGCGCGAGGCGGTCGAAGCTCAGGCGGTCGCGCGGCCCCGCAGGAGCTTGGGCGCCACGCGCGCGTAGTCGAGCCCGGAGACCCACGTCAGGACGACCGCGACCAGGAGCGCCCACCATGCGGCGCGATCCGTCCATGCCCCCGCTGCGGCAAATCCCCCGATCGCGGCGGCGAGGGCCTGTGACCACGTCTTCAGCTTGCCGAGGTCGCGTGCCCTCATGACCACTCCCCGCTCGAGCGCGGCCAGCCGCAGCCCCGAGACGAGGAACTCGCGGGCAACGATCGCGGCGACCATCCAGCCGGGAAAGACACCTTGGTCGATCAGCACGACGAGCACCGAGATGACGAGGATCTTGTCCGCCACGGGATCGAGCAAGGATCCGAGCTGGGACGTCCGTCCGTGCCGTCGCGCGACGCGGCCGTCGAACCAATCGGTCGTCATCGCGACGACGAACAGCGCGGTCGCCCAGTAGTTGTGCCCGTCGAAGTCAAGGGCGTACAACAAGACGACGAACGGCACCGCCGCAATGCGAGTCAGAGTGAGCTGATCGGCCAGGGACATTCCGTAGGGAGAATACGCCGGCATGCCGCCGTTCCCGAAAATCCTGGTCGCCAATCGCGGGGAGATCGCGATCCGCGTCTTCCGGACCTTGCGTGAGCTCGGGATCGGGACGGTCGGCGTGTACTCCGAGGCCGACCGCGGGTCGCTCCACGTCGGGTACGCGGACGAGGCGTACCTGATCGGGCCTCCCCCGGCCGCACAGAGCTATCTCAACGTCGAGAGGATCATCGAGACCGCCCGCCGCGCGGATGCCGCGGCAGTCCATCCCGGGTACGGCTTCCTCGCCGAGAATGCCGGCTTTGCGCGCGCCTGCGCCGACGCCGGACTCGCGTGGATCGGACCCCCACCCGAGGCAATCGAGGCCATGGGCTCGAAGGTGGAGGCGCGCGAGCGCATGAAGGCGGCCGGGGTGCCGATCATCCCGGGGACTACTGAGCCGGTGGAGACGGCTGAGGAGGCGCTCGCGCTCGGGGAGGAGATCGGCTATCCGCTCGCGATCAAGGCGGCGTCCGGCGGTGGCGGGAAGGGACTCAAGGTCGCGCGGTCGCCAGACGAGGTGGAGCGTTCGTACACGTCGGCGCGCCGGGAGGGCGAGGCCTATTTCGGGGACTCCACGGTGTACGTCGAGCGGTTCCTCGAGGACCCTCGGCACGTCGAGGTCCAGGTTCTCGCGGATGCGCACGGCAACGTCGTCCACCTCGGCGAGCGCGACTGCACGATTCAGCGGCGGCACCAGAAGCTCGTGGAGGAGACGCCGTCGCCGGCGGTATCGGCGGAGCTCCGCGAGCGGATCGGTGGAATCGCGATCGACGCGGCCCGTGCGGTCGGCTACCGCAGCGCGGGGACGATCGAGGGGCTCCTCTCGCGGGAGGGGGAGTACTTCTTCCTCGAGATGAACACGCGCATCCAGGTCGAGCATCCCGTCACCGAGCTCGTCACGGGCTTCGATCTCGTGCGCGAGCAGGTGCTCATCGCCGCAGGCGAGCCGCTCTCGTTCCGGCAGGAGGACGTCCGCTTCTCCGGCCACGCGATCGAGTGCCGGATCAACGCCGAGGACGTCGCGGCGGGATTCCTCCCGTCGCCCGGACTGATCACCGCGTATCGCGAGCCCGCCGGGCCGGGCGTGCGCGTCGACTCGGGCGTGGCCGACGGCTCAGAGGTTTCCGGAACGTACGACCCGCTCATCGCCAAGGTGATCGTCCACGGGCTCGACCGAGAACACGCGCGGCGGCGCATGCTGCGCGCGCTCGAGGAGTACGTGATCGAGGGGCCGAAGACGCTCATCGGCTTTCACCGCGCGCTCCTCTCACATCAGTGTTTCGTCGAGGGAGAGACCTGCTTCGGGCTGGTCGACTCGGAGCTGCTGGCACAGCAGGCGGAGGAGCTCGAGCCGGCCGGCGCGACGGCCGGCGCGAACGGGCGGGCGATGGATACCCGCACGTCTCTGGTCGAGCTGGACGGCCGCCGGTACGAGGTGCGCGTGCTCGTTCCGGAGCCGCAGTTCAAGGAGCTGGCCCGCCGTCGGCACGACCGCCGGCAGGGCGCCCACGGCGGTCACGCACGTGACGCGGTGACGAGCCCGATGCAGGGGACGGTGCTCGCGGTCGACGTCGCGGACGGTGACGAGGTTTCCTCCGGCCAGGTGCTGTGCGTGGTCGAGGCGATGAAGATGGAGAACGAGATCACTGCGCACCGGGACGGGGTCGTGTCCGAGCTCTCTGTCGCTGCGGGGCAGGCTGTCAACGCCGGTCAGGTGATCTGCGTCATCACGCAGGATGGCGACGAGCCGTAGGCCGCTCTGCGCGGACGTGTCGGCGGGGTCCGGCGAGTCCCTGGCGGCGACGGCGAGCCGGATCGACAACTGGATCCTGCTCGAATACCGCGGGCTCTGGAGTCCCGAGCCGCTGCCGGGCAGCATGCTCGCTCCGGCGGTCAAGGAGCACCTAGCCGGCCAGCTCTCGCGACCGCGGTCGCGCCTCCTGTTCATCCGACGTCCGCGCCAGGAGCGGCACGGTGTGGTCTGCTACACGGCGACGACGACGGAGCGCGACCCGAGCCTCCATCGGCTAGAGCTCGCGGTCCACGAGGAGCTGGTCGGCCTCGACCTCTTCGGCACCGACCGGGGCGAGCCGGTGGACGAGCCGCTGTTCGCGGTCTGCACTCACGGGAAGCGCGACCGCTGCTGTGCCCGGTACGGCCGCCCGCTCTACGACGCGCTTCGCGACCAGGTCGATCCCGAATGGGTTTGGCAGTGCACGCATGTCGGCGGCGACCGGTTCGCAGGCAACCTCGTCTGCTTTCCCGAGGGTCTGTACTTCGGCCGTGTGGGGCTCGGCGACGTGCTCCCGCTGCTCGACAACTACCTCGGCGGACGGATCTATCTGGACTGCTACCGGGGACGCTCGGCATACACGTTCCCCGCGCAGGCGGCGGAGCGCGCCCTGCGCGAGCGGCTGGGCCTCACCGGCATCGACGACCTCCGACTCGTCGGCCTGGAGGGATTGCATGTCGTGTTCGAGGCCGCAGGGGAGCGGCACGAGCTCGAGGTCACGAAGGTTGAAGGCGAGCCGATGTACTTGACGTGTGACTCCGACGCGATGAAGCGCCCCGTCCACTACGTCGTCACGTAGTGCAGCGCGTGGTCGTTCTCGGCAACGGAGGCTCGGGTAAGAGCGTGCTGTCGCGCGAGCTGTCCCGGAGGACGGGGCTGCCGGTCGTGCACCTGGATCCGCTCTTCTGGCAACCGGGATGGAAGGCGGGACCCCGTGACGAATTCCGCCGCGCGGTCGACGACGCGGTGGCGGGAGAGCGGTGGATCATGGACGGGAACTTCGTCGGTACCGGTGACGCGCGCTTCGAGCGGGCCGACACGGCGATCTTCCTCGACCTGCCGCGCCGGATCTGCATCGCGCGTGCACTCCGGCGCTTCGTGCGCGAACGACGCCTGCACCGCCCCGACCTGCCCGCGGGATGTCAGGAAGGGCTCGACTGGGCGTTTCTGAAATGGATGTGGAACTTCGAGCGCGACGACCGGCCGCAGGTCCTCGAGCGTCTCCGGCGGTCCGACGCCGAGGCCGTCCACCTGCGTTCGCCGGACGAGGTCAGACGCTACGTAGAAAGCCTTCGCGGATGAGGCGGCGGATGAGGACGAGCCGGCCCTCTTCGTCCAGATCGCCCGGCAGATCCGTGGCGGTGAACTCGCCGTCGGCAGACGCGACGAACTCGATGTCCTCTTCCACATGCGCGGGAAAGTCGATCGTCTTGCCTTCGAACGACAGGTGCGGGAAGTCGAGCTCCGCGAGCGTAGTCTCGCGGCGCGCGACGGGCGTCTCCACCGTGAGCTCGTCCAACGTGCGGAGCTGCGAGAGCTGTTGTTCGCGTATCGGCCGCCGCCCGCCGAGAAAGCGCTCGCGCTTGCGCCTCATCACGCTGTCCGGTGACAGGCGCTCCGACAGCACCTCGAGGAGGTCGGCCTGCATCTCGCCGTCGGCCGGCACAGAGCGGCGGAATCCGATGTCGTCACCGCAGGTTTCGAGCGCCGCCTTCACCGCGTCCATCCAGGTGTAGACCTTCACGCCGATCGTGAGGTGAAGCGACTCGGAGTCGGTCGTCAGCGCGTCGTGGATCCAGCCGCGCGGGAGGTACATCGTGTCGCCGGCCTCGAGCACGCAGTCCTCCACGGGCTCGCCCGGGTCGCCGTGCTTCACCCGCGAATACTTCTGATCCTTCCGTGGCAGGTCGATGACTGGCTCGAAGACACGCCAGTGCTTCTTTCCCGCCACCTGGAGGACGATGACGTCGTGCGTGTCGTGGTGCAGGGGAAGACCCTGCGCAGAGCGGGGGGTGAAGTAGGCGTTCGCCTGCACGGGCTCGCCCAGCGTGGTCTCGAGCTCTCGGCAGAAGCCGGCGAGCGGCCCCCAGCTGTGATGGAGAGCTTCCAGGACGATGGTGGCACCCTCCTCGAAGTGCCGCAGCGCGCGGTCGACGTCGATCGTCCCGCTGAAAGGCTCAGGTCCCCAGCTCAGGTCGGTCGTGTAGGACCGAGCGTCGATGGCCACGTCGTTGCGAACGAGGCGGAAGGCGGGAAGGCGGAGCGAGCTCGAGCAGATCAGCCGCTCGACGTCAGCAGGCGAGAGCAGATCGTGGAAGCGAAT
>Ga0075428_100009465_pt1 | contig 10813 bp, 11 predicted proteins | sample RhiMetdeltSRZDD2_FD_75291 | JGI IMG/M metagenome (GOLD analysis project Ga0075428, IMG submission 75291) | Populus rhizosphere microbial communities from Tennessee, USA - Rhizosphere MetaG P. deltoides SRZDD2 | ecosystem: Host-associated > Plants > Roots > Rhizosphere > Soil | place: USA... | reverse complement strand
CGGAAATCCTTGTCCAGCGCGACGTGCACGTCACCGGGCTGCTCGTATGCCTGTCCCAGCACTCGTGGGGCAACCCACTGCGTGATCGCCGTCCACGCCGTATCGATCGTTTCCGGCGTGTAGTTCGGTGATTCGCCGGCGACGCACTCGCTCCACGTCGTAACGCCGTTCACATCGGTGAGCTCGAGCAGCAGAATGCGCCGGTCGGAGATCACGCCGGACGAGATGCGAAAGGATTCTTTCAGCGGGAGACGGATCTCGCGCAACCGGATGCGACTGAGAGTGATCATGCGGGCAGGGAAGAGGAGCGCGTGAGCTCGTAGGCAGGCAGCTCGGTATCGGTGGCGCGATGAAACGCGGTGACCTGGTAGCCTAACGCCAGGTAATGCGTGATCGCCTCGCGCGTCGCGAGGCGCCAGGCGAGCGCCGCCTCCTGACTGGCGCCGAGCGCGGCTTCGATGTCGCGAGGGATCGGCACCAGCACCCGCGTCGAATCGGGCAGGCGCTCGACCACCCGGACGCGTCCGTTTTCGACGACCGCGGTGCGGGCGACGTCGGCGGCGGGCCGCTCGCGGGGCGGGTTGGCATCGGCGGGGGTTCCGCGATCGGTCGAGCCGATCTGCCACTCGGCGACGAAGCGGTCGGTCGGGAGCGCGCCGTGCAAAATGCTTCCCGTGTTCGAGCCGTAGAAGTTCGGGATGTACTCGGCGATTCGCGCGCCGAGCTTGTTGAGGTTGAAATGCGCGTTGCGCGCGACGAGCGGGTCGAACGTCCAGAACATCGTCTCGATGCCGATCGCGCGGACGAGGTCGCGCTGGTAATTCTTGAGCCGCTCACCGAGCTGCTTACCGCGAGCTTCCTCCCGGACGGCGAGCATGTCGGACCAGTGTACCAGCCGCCCGTTGCGCACCCCGGTGAGGCCGAATACGAAGCCGAGCATGCGGCCCTGCGGGTCGAACGCCGCGGCGGTGACGCCGCCGACCTTCTGCGCGACGCGGAGAATGGACGCGGGGACGCGGTCGGTGAAGCCGGCGCCCCAGATCTCATCCTGGAGGGCAACGGCCTCATCGTACTCGGTGTGGGTCGTGAGGGTGCGGAGGACGATCCCGTCCGCTTCGAAGCGTGGGTCTGGGTCGAGCGACGACTCTTGCACTGCGGGCACTGGGCTGGTAAATAGCGCGAAGTTTGTATACAAATTCCGATACAATTATGCGCATCTCAGCCAACCCGCGCAAGCGCGCCCGTCCACAGGAGGTGTACGAGCGGCTCCGCGCGCTGATCGTCGATGGCCGGCTTGCGCCGGGGGCCCGCATCATCGAAACGGATGTCGCCGCGCGGCTCGGCGTGAGTCGCACCCCCGTGCGCGGCGCGCTCCAGCGGCTGCAGCAGGAAGGGTACGTCGTCGACTCGCCGACCCTGCAACAGACACGTCCCACCGTCGCTCCGCTCACGAGCAACGACGCGCACGAGCTCTTCCTGCTCGTCGGTGCGCTGGAAGGCCTGGCGGCGTTCCGGGCAGCGTTAGGCACGACGGCCGAACGCACCGCGCTGGCCACCGCGCTGGCCGACGTCAACGATGCGTTCCGCGCCGCCGCGGTCGCCGCGCGTCCCGACCACGCCCGCATCTTCGAGCTCGACGAGCGGTTCCACCGGTGCTACATGACGGCTGCCGGCCCTCGCGTGCGCTCGCTCCACGACACCGTCAAGCCTCAGGCGGAGCGCTACGAGCGACTCTACGTCAGCATGCTGACGTCGGAGCTCCACGCGTCCGTGGTCGAGCACCGGTCGATCATCAAGGCGATTCGCGCTGGTAACGCGCCGGCAGCGCAGACTGCGGTGGAAACCAACTGGCGCAACGCCGCCGACCGCCTCGCGGCGGTCGTCGCGGCGACGGGCGAACGCGGAAGCTGGTAGGCCCATCGCCGGCACTGGGCTGAACAACACAGGTAACAGGTTGCTGGTAGTGGTTACAGGTAATCAGAACCCCCGGGATGTCTCACTCTGCGAGACGAGCATCCCGAGGGTTCAAATCACTAATAACCTGTACCAGCAACCAATTACCTGTTCCAGTAAGCTGTACCCAATTAACCTGTTACCTGTGATGCATTTGCTCGTTAGGCGAAGAGCCCGACCTGCCCTCCGGTGTGCCAGAACAGCACCGTCGCATCGCCCGGAATTCGCCCGTCGCGCAGGTACTGAATGAGCGCCGCGAGCGCCTTCGCGGTATACGTGTGGTCCACGAACAGCGCTTCCGTTCGCGCCGCGAGCTGCTGGGCGTCTGCCGACGCCGGCGTCGGCACGCCGTAGCCGCCACCGACGAACGTATCATCCACCTCGATCCGCGCGTCCCGCGCGATGTCCTCCAGCATCGATCCGAGCGGCGCTTTCATGCCGTCGATGATCGAGCGAACCTGTCGCTCGATGTCGGCTGCCGGATCGTCCGCGCTGACGCCGATGATGCGAGTGGAAAGGCCATGCAGCGCACACCCGGCCACGAGGCCGGCCTGGGTTCCGCCGGACGACGTCGCGTGCACGATCACGTCGGGACGCACGCCCTGCTCGAGCAGCTCGGCCACTGCTCGGACGAAAGCGATCGCGCCGGTCGGCGTGGAGGCGCCGAGCGGCACCTCGACCGGATTCCCGCCGGCGGCGCGAATACGATCGGCCGCGCGCCGCATCGCCGGCACGCGGTCCGTACGGCTGGCGACGTATTCGATCTCGGCACCGAGCAGCGCATCGAGGAGTGCGTTCGCCGTCAGCCTTTCGGGACGGCTGCCATTCGCGATCAGATGACAGCGCAGACCGAGCTTTGCAGCCGTTGCCGCCGTCGCGCGCGCATGGTTCGACTGCACTCCGCCAACTGTGATCAGCGTGTCGGCGCCGTCGGCGAGCGCCTGCGCCGCCACGACGGAGAGCTTCCGAATCTTGTTGCCACCGAAGCCGAACGGAATCGCATCGTCCCGCTTCACGAGAATGCGTGTGCCGGTGCCGAGCGCCGCGCGCAGGCGCTGGGCCTCTTCGACCGGCGACGGCAGCTGGCCAAGCGGGACGGTCGCGAGCTCATTCGCGCGGCGCATGGCGGCCGAGGCATCGAGAGTCGTATTCACTCCGTAAATGATGCCGCTGCCGGCCATCACGTGCCAAGACAATGGCGGTCCAATGGTCCGGACGTCGATATTATCCGCCATGGCACCGAGCACACGGTGAAGGGAGAGCCGGGCGGGACTGCGGCAAAACCGCCCCGTCGATGGCGGCCGGGAACGGGTATATACGTTGTCGCCCCGCTCCAGCCGTCGCTCGCCGGCCTGGTCGGAGAGATTCAGGCTCGCTTCGATCCGAAGCTCGCGCGGCTCATGCCCCCGCACATCACCATCATCGGGTCGTCCGGCGCCGGACCGATTGCTCCCGCAACGCCAATCCCGGAGCTCCGGACACTCCTCGAGCCAATCGCGAGCTCGACGCCACCACTGACGCTTGCGCTGGGCCGCCCCGTTAGGTTCATGCAGACCGACATCATCGTCCTCCCGCTGAACCCGCACGGACCGCTTCGCGAGCTGCACGAGCGGATCAAACACAGCGGCGTCACGTACGCGCGACCTCGCTTCGCGTTCACGCCGCACATCACGCTGAGCTTCTACCGCGAGCTGAACGCCGCCGAACGGCGAACGCTCCTGTCATTTCACATCGACGAGCCTCTCCGGATCACCGAGATCGAGTGCTCGCTCAGCAACGATCCGCAGCCCGCTCGTCATCTGCTCACCCTCCCGCTCACGGCACCGCTCATTCGAACAGGTCCATGATGGAAGATGTTGCGCGGGTCATTGCCACCATCGAACACGACGCGTCCGCGGACGCGGCGGCACAGGTGATCTCGCTGGCAACGACCTACCTCGAGACGACACGTCGCGGCGATGGGCCGGTCTCGCCCGGCCGCCCACCTAACGAGATAGCCGCGCGGTTCGACGAACCGATGCCCGAGGAAGGGGCCGAGCTCGCGACCATCGTCGCGCGGATCGACCGGGAGATCCTCGCCGACGCGAATCGGCTTGCCCACCCGATGTACATGGGCCATCAGGTGTCGTTCCCGCTGTCGACCGCGGTATGGACCGACGCCGTGATCTCCGCGCTCAACCAGTCGCTGGCCGTGGAGGAGATGTCACCAACGCTCACGTCGCTCGAGCATCGCGTCATCCGCTGGATGTGCGATGCCGTCGGCTTTCCGGCGGGAAGTGGCGGAACGCTCACGTCAGGCGGCACCGAGGCGACGTTCACGGCACTTCTCGCGGCGCGCGCGGCGGCGCTTCCCGATTCCTGGATTCACGGAATCACCGAGCCGCGACCGGTCGTGCTCTGCGGTGAGCACACGCATTACGCCGTCACGCGCGCGGTCGCGGAGCTCGGACTCGGGATGCGGAGCGTCATCGTCATCCCGTCGGCGAGCCACCGTATTGATGTGGGCGCGCTCGAACGCGAGGTCCGCCGCCTTCGCGAGCGCGCGATCCCGATCATGGCGGTCGTCGCCACCGCCGGGCATACGGCAACAGGGTCCTTCGACGATCTCTCGGCGATCGGCGCGCTGTGCGAGACTGAGGGAATCTGGCTCCACGTGGACGGCGCGCACGGCGCCACCGCCGTACTATCGGAACGCCATCGCCATCGCGTCCGAGGCATCGAGCGGGCGCGATCGATCGCCTGGGATCCGCACAAGATGATGCTGCTTCCGTTGCCGGCCGGCATGCTGCTGGTTCGGTCCGAATCGGAGCTGCAGGCGGCGTTCGCGCAACGGGCGCCCTATCTCTTCCACGGTGACGAGGAGGCGACGCGGATTCGCGATCAGGGTGTGCGGAGCTTCCAGTGCTCGCGCCGCGCCGACGTGCTCAAGCTCTGGGTAGTGCTTCAGCGTCTGGGGCGTCGTGGCATCGCCGCGCTTCACGATCACCTGTGTGAGCTGGCTGTGCGGGTGCGCGAGGAGCTCGCGAGGCATCCGGAGTTCGAGGTGCTTCACACGCCGGACTCGAACATACTCTGCTTCCGGTACGTGGGCGACGCGCGACCGGACGACGAGACGCTGGACACAATCAACCGCGAGATCCGGGAGCGGTACAACAAGTCCGGCGCGGGCTGGATCACCGCAACGCTGCTCGATGGCCGGCGCGTCCTGCGCGTGACGATGATGAATCCGCGTTCGACCGCGGCCCACATTCGCGCGCTCGTGGATGGGCTCCTCTCCGTTGCGTCTGACGTGGTCGGCGCGACAGGGATCAAAGGGACCGTAACAGACCACAGGTAACAGGTTACTGGTATTGGTATTTGGTTATTTGAACTCGGGATGCCGCTCTCAGCGAGATGCGCATCCCGAGGGTTCTGATTACCCGTACCCAACTACCAGTAACCTGTTACCAGTTCAGTTCGCGCCTTTACGACGGTAGGCTTCGCGAGCGTGACGCCTTGGTCCTCGACAGAAATCCGATTGCGCACCAGCGACGTACTTGGCGCAGGAACGTCGAGGAGCGAGCGCAATGGGACGGAAAGTTTGGGGCGCGATCGCCGGGGGCGCGATCGCCGGGGCCGCGATCGTCGCAGCAGGGATGTCTATCGGTCGACCGCATCGGGTAACGGCCGCGCCGACGCCCCCACCAAAAACCGAGTCGGAGATCCGGTCGCTCGACATCGAGTTCTACGAGCGCCGCATTGCCGAAGACTCGTTCAGCGCCGCCGACCGCTCCAGGCTCGCCGCTCTCTACCTCCAGCGCGCCCGTGAGACCGGCGGCTATCCGGACTACGAGCGCGCGGCGCAGCTCGCCCAACGCTCTCTCGTGCTGCGCGAGTCTCACAACGCCGAAACGTACGTGCTCCTCACATCGGCGTTGCTCGCGAAGCACGAGTTCACGGGCGCGCTCCGCACGGCGCGCACGCTCTACGCGTCCGATACGACGGACGCGAGCCACACGGCGCTGCTCGCGGAGGTCGAGCTCGAGGTCGGCGACTACGCGCGCGCCGCGACACATTTCGCCGCCGTATCCGCCGACGCCGACAAGCCGTCCGTCGCAGCGCGACTGGCGCGATGGTACGAGATCACGGGCCGACTGACGAAAGCGCAGGCGATCCTCCGCCAGTCCACCGGTCGCATGGCGAGATCGAGTGACGTGCCGCGTGAGCAGCTCGCGTGGTTCCACTACCGGCTGGGTGAGCTGTATCTCCGCGCTGGCCAGCAGCCCGCCGCCGACTCGTCGTTTCACCGTGCGCTTGCCGCACTCCCGACCGACTACCGCGCGCTCGGTGGTCTCACGCGCCTTTCGGCAGCTCGACACGACTGGAAAACAGTGCTCGATTACGGGTCCCGGGCTATCGCGGTGCAGCTCGACCCCGCGACGTTAGGTGCCATGAGCGATGCGTACGCCGCGCTCGGCGACACGGCGCAGGCCCGGTCGTTTGCCGACGCAATGGCCGTCGCGGCTCTCAGCCAGCCGGGGCCGATCCACAGGACGTGGGGACTCTTCCTGCTCGACCACGACCGCGATGTGTCGCGCGTGCTCCACGAAGCGCGCACCGACATCGCGGATCGTCGTGACGTGTATGGCTACGACCTGTTGGCCTGGGCGTCGTACAAGTCGGATCGCATCGACGATGCCCGGCGCGCAGCGACGACCGCCCTGTCGCAGGGTACCGAGGACGCGACGCTGCTCTATCACGCCGGGATGATCGCCGTAGCCGCTGGAGATTCGACCGCTGGCCGATCGCTGCTCGCGAAGGCGCTCGAGCTCGATCCTTCGTTCAGTCCAACGCAGGCCGCTGTGGCGCGGCGGACGCTCGAGGCCCTGGGAACTCCACGTGTCTGAGCTTCTCGCGTTCGGTACCCTGGGGTTCCGGCACATCACAGACCCGCGCGGCGCCGACCACATTCTGTTTCTTCTGGCGCTCGCGGCGATCTACCGCTTCAAGGATTGGCGCGAGTGCGTCTGGGTGGTCACGGCGTTTACCGTGGGGCACTCGGTGACCCTCGCGCTCGCCGTCACCGGCGCGCTGGCGTTGCCGGCGCGCGCCATCGAGTTCCTGATTCCGGTGACGATCGTCGTGACGGCGCTCGAGAATCTCATCGTCCGAGATCGGACGTCTGCGCTGTGGGGCAGGCGATATCGCCCGGTGTTCGCGGGGGTGTTCGGGCTGGTACACGGCGCCGGCTTCGCGAACTACCTGCGCAGTCTCTTCGTGGACTCGATCGCGGTGCCGCTGCTCGGGTTCAACCTCGGCCTCGAGGCCGGCCAGCTCATCGTGCTCGCGCTCGCGTTCATCGCGTTTGCCGCGGTCGATCGCACGATCACCGTCGTCGTGGCAACGTCGCGGCGGTGCGACCTCGACCGAACCCTGCGTATCCGGACGCTTGCGGTTTCGGTCGTGGTGATGTCGGTGGCGGCGCGCTGGATGCTGGAGCGGTACCCGTGGTAGCCCTCCGACGCATGGCGCTGTGGGCCATGTTGGTCACGTTCGGCCTGGGCGCGCTCCCACCGAGGGCGAGCGCACATCCGCTCCATACGACGCTCACGGAGCTGACGACGCTGCCCGACGGCAGTCTGCAGATCGTGATGCGCCTGTTTCTCGACGACTTCTCGGCAGCCGTGACGCGTCGTACACCGGCTGCCGGTGCGCCGATCCCGATGCCTCCCGACTCCGCGACTGCTCGATATCTCGGAGGGACCGTGCTGCTGACGGATGTTGCCGGCCATCGAGTGCCGCTGGTCGTAACCGGCATGCGTCGGACGGACGATCTCGTCTGGATCACGCTCCGGACATCGACTGCGCGCCCGGCCGCCGGCGCGCGCCTCTCGATGCGCGTCCTGTTCGATCGATGGGATGATCAGGTGAACATCGTTCAGTCCAACATCGGCGCGCGGCGCCAGACGCTGCTGTTCACGACGCGCGACGGCGGCACGGCGAAGTCGCTCTGAGCGGTGCCTCGCGATGCCAGCCTGTCAGGTGCCTAACGCCTTCCTGACCGCGGCCTCGATGTTCTGCGATCCGCCCAGCCCGGTGTAGACCACCGTTCCGGTCTTGTCAATGACCACGACGTAGGACGTCGCGGCGGCGTCGTATCCGTCGGCGGCGGCGCCTTTGCGATCGAAGTACACCTCCATCGGGAGGCCGTGCTTCTCGGCGTACAGCTTCACGCGCTCTGGCGTCTGGTTCACCGACACGGCGACGCCGATGAACTTGACCTTGGTCCCGTATTTCCGCGCGACGTCGATCATCGTCGGCTCGAGCTGCTTGCAGAGCGGACACCACGTCGCCCAGAACTCGATGAGCATCGGCGTCTTGCCGACGTATTGGCCGATGTCGAAGGATTTCCCGTCGAGCGTTTCCACGATGGTCGACGTGGGCGCCTTCGCGCCGACGGGAAGTCCGGTTTCCTGCGCCTGAAGGAGGACGGGAACCGGGAACAGGGAACCGGGAACAGAAAGGACCGGCGCGGCTGCGGTTACCGCAAGTGCGGCAACGGCCAGCCGTGCGCGCCGTTTGAGCTGATGGCCGATGGCTGATGGCTGATGGCTGCGAAGCAGCGGCTGGTGGCTGCGAAGCAGCAGCTGATAGCTATTCATATGATTAGTTGACCCATCTTGATCAGATAATACTCCGCGACACCGAGCATCACGAACGCGAACACCCGCTTGATACGAACCATCCAGATTCCAGCTCGTGGCATTCGGCTCAGCGTACCACTCGAGACGCCTACCGCGACCAGGAGAGCGCACATTCCGAGTGAGAAGGCGAACAGATACGCAAAACCCAGCCATGCGCTCCTGGTCGTCGTCACCCACGTCAACACCGCCGCCATGACAGGCGCCGAACATGGTGCGGCGACGAGACCGGACATCGCGCCCATGACGAACGCTCCCGAGAATCGCCCGCCCGTTCCGGCATTCGACGCTCGCGCGACCAGCGACGCGGGGACTCGCAGCGGGACGACATCCAGCATTGCCAGTGCGGCGATCACCAGGAGATTCGCCATGGCGAGGTACAGCCACGGGTTGGTGCTGACCGTACCAAACAAGGTACCCGTGAGACCGGCGAAAAGTCCCAGAGCGGAATAGACGGTTGCGAGCCCGACGACGTACGTCAGCGACAGGAGGAGGGGGCGCCACCGGTCGGGCTTCACTTCGCCGGCGGTCTGACCACCGACGATCGCCGCCGTGATCGGGATCATCGGGTAAATGCACGGCGTGAGACTCGTGAGCACCCCGGCGACAAACAAGAGAGGCACCGCCACGAGAGGCCGCCCCGAGAGCGTGCTCGCGATATTGGAGAAGTCCATTGAGCGCTTAAAGCTATTGATCGGCAGCGCCGTGCGGAACGAACGACCATCTCGGGCAAGGATGCACGCTTCAGTCCGCCCGATTCTTGCGGGGGTTCCGCACCGCGGCTAATACCAGAAACAGAAACGACGCCGGAGCAACCGATGGGTCTCAAACGTCCTGTGGCATTCATTGCGCTCGTTTTCCCCGTAGTCGTTGCCTGTCACGAAGACAACACGCTCGGCCTCGCCGACAGCGATCGGCCCGTGTTCACGGCAACGCTGTCCGGGGCGAACGTGCGCCCGGTTCCGGTAGCCACGACGACCACTGCCACAGCGCAGATGAGCATTCGTGATCCGGAAGTCGGTCAGATAGGGCGACAGCTGACGTATGCGATCGTCGGGACGAACCTCACCACCGCCACGTCGGCGCACATTCATCTCGGAGGCGCGTCCGTCGGCGTCGGCCCGGTTCTCGTCACGCTATATACGAATACCGCCGACACGGCGCTGACGTCCGCGACTCTCGTGACGGGGTCGGTCCCCGAGAGCGCCTTCTCGGGCTTCAGCCTGGATTCACTCGTGAAGCTCATGAGCGTCGGCGCGGCATATGTCGACATACACGCGACCGGGAACCCGCTCGGCCTTGTCCGTGGCCAGGTCACCAAGAAGGGGGAGGAGCCAGCGCTCGATCTGTTCGCGGCTCCTTCTCTGAGTGGTAACAAGGAACGTCCCACTCCGGTAGTGACGGCCGCCACGGGGTCGGCGACGTTCGAGCTGCTCAGCAACTCGACGGTTCGGTACAAGGTCAATGTCGCCGGGCTCACCGGCGCGACAATGGCGCACATTCACACTGGGGTCGCGGATTCGGCGGGCCCGATCGCCGTCACCCTGTTCACCTCGTCCACGCCCACCGGCCCGCTCACGGGGACTCTCGCGAGCGGAACCTTCTCCGGGGCGAACATTCAGCTGCCCGGCGTTTCGTTCGACTCGCTCCTGTCGCTCATGCGCAGCGGGCGCACCTACGTGAACGTGCATACGGACGCCAACAAGAATGGCGAGATTCGCGCGCAGATCGAGCCGGTGACGGTTTTGCCGAAGTAACACGGGAGTCGAAAACGGCGGCGCGCTTGCGCGAGGCCTAAGGGGCCTAACGATTGCGATCGCGCTTCGCGATCGGTGGTGGCTCGCGCGATCTTGGTTATGACCTCGTGCCTAGGACCACCACATCTGCGCCCGGCAGCGTCGGGACCGCCGGCGCCTGCAACCGCCGCCAGCGCTTCAGCGACGTCGGCGGCCGGTGACGAAGCCGAGAGCTTGCTCCTGTCGTCGTGAACGACACCGGCACGCCAGTGGGCGTTGAAGGCGTGAAGGCCGGAGACGGAATGACCCCCGCATGCGTCTTACGCAAACAGAGCAACCCGTGGATTCCCGTCTCCCGTCTCCCGTCTCCCGTCTCCCGCTTCCCGGCAGTTTTGCCCGAAACTACGCAGCGGCCGCGGGTGTAAGGATTCCACGCACCTTTTC
>Ga0075428_100009464_pt1 | contig 10813 bp, 8 predicted proteins | sample RhiMetdeltSRZDD2_FD_75291 | JGI IMG/M metagenome (GOLD analysis project Ga0075428, IMG submission 75291) | Populus rhizosphere microbial communities from Tennessee, USA - Rhizosphere MetaG P. deltoides SRZDD2 | ecosystem: Host-associated > Plants > Roots > Rhizosphere > Soil | place: USA... | reverse complement strand
TCCGCACCGGCAAGGAACTGGAGCGCTGGCGAAGGTTCAAGAGTTCCGTGTCGACCCTGCTCGCGACGACGGACACCGTCTTCGCGTTCGAGAACGACGGCATGATCCACCGGTTCGACGCGGCGACCGGCAAGGAGCGCCCGGTACCCACCGGGCATTCGGCGCGGGCGATGGCGGTCCGATCACCGGACGGGCAGACCGTGGTGACGGGCGATTTCTCTGGCCGGCTGAACGTCTGGGACGCGGAGACAGCGCGGCTCGCAAAAACGGTCTCGCTGACCGGCGAACTATCTGGTCCTCCCTTCGCCTTCCGCCGGGACGGCAAGTTGTTCGCTTGCTCCCTCCGACCGAGTCGCGTCGCGCTGTTCGACCCATCCACATGGAAACCGGCTGGCGAAATCAAGCTGTCGGACAAAGAAGGTGATGTCGTCAGCGGGCTGGCGTTCCTGCCCGACGGTTCGGGGCTCATTGTCAGTCACGGGCACAATGCGACCGAGCGCTGGGACCGCAATGAGACTCGTCCGAAATGGACCATCGGTCAGCGGGCGCTCGCCATGGCTGTCGCGGCCGACGGCAAGCATCTGGCGATCTCGGTGGAGAAGGGAATCTCCGTCCGCTCCGCGGCCGACGGGTCCGAGCTTCGGCTCATTCCGGTGACGCCAGACCCGAAGTCGAACGTGACGTTCCAGACCCGGGCGGACGCCCTCGCTTTCTCGCCGGACGGGTCGTTGATCGCCGCGACTCGCTGGGACGAGGGAGACGTCTACGTGTGGGAGACCGCGACCGGGCGGGAAGTTCGTCGGCTGGTGGGTCACGCGGCGCCGGATAACACGCGGATCATGGAGACGGCCATCGCGTTCTCGTCAAACGGCCGGTGGCTGGCGACCGGGCACGCCGACCGGACCGTTCGCGTCTGGGAGTTGGCCACGGCCAAGGAGGCACTGCGCCTGACCGGGAACGACACGACCGTGTCGGGCGTTTCGTTCGCGCGCGACGGGCGGACGTTGTTGACCAGCGCTGGGGTGGAAGTTCTCGAATGGGACCTGCAGCCGGGCGCCGGCGGGCCGGCTGAGTTGGATTCGCTGTGGGCCGACCTGGCATCGGACGACGCGGCGAAGGCCTACAAGGCCGCGGCGCTCCTGTCCGCCCGCGGCGACCGGGCGGCGGAGTACCTCAAGGCGAAGATATCCCCCGTGCCGCCCGTCGATGCCGATCGAATGGCCCAGCTCGTGAATGATCTGGACAGCGGCCGGTTCGCGACCCGCGAGGCCGCGACCAAAGCGCTGGCGGAACTCGGGGACGTAGCACGGCCGGCACTCGAGGCCGGGCGGGACAAGAAACTCTCCGCCGAAGGGCAGACGCGGCTCGAAGTTCTCCTGGCGCGATTGCAGAAGCCGCTCTCCGGCGAAGCAGCTCGGCCCGGCCGCGCCGTCGAGGCGTTGCAATGGGCGGGCGGGGACGCGGCCCGGGCGGTGCTTAAGACGTGGGCGGCCGGCGGTCCGGGCGTCCGCCTCACCGAGGAAGCCAAACGTGCGCTGCAGGTACTGGAATGACAGCCGTTGCTGTGGAGCCCGACGCGCAAGCGCGCATCCCTCGCTTTCCGCGTCGGGCTCCGCCTTGCACTAATTCGTCGCGTCGTCCAGCCGGTCCCTGTCGAGGTGGCCCTGGATCAGGTCCTCGATCTGGAATGGGTCGGCCGGCTTGACCATGTAGTGGTCGAACCCAGCCTCGCGGGCCATATCCTCGGGATAGGTCCCGCCGTAAGCCGTGACCGCGATCAACAATGGCTTGCGGGGAAGAGTTTCGGCCAGTTCGCGCGCGACTTGCAAGCCATTCTTTCGTGGCAGGCCGATGTCGCACACGACCGCGTCCGGCGGGTCGGCGAGCGCCAGTTTGAGGCCCTTTTCGCCATCAAGTGCAGTGCGTACCTCGAACCCACAGCCGACCCGGAGGAACCGGGCCATGGAGTCCGCGGTGTCTTGATTGTCTTCGACGATCAGCACGCGGGCGACTGCGGGCGTTGGCGGGAAGACCATTGGCGAAGACGGACCTCCGACCGGGCGCGGGAGGGTCTGCTCGATGGGCGGGAGGAATGACGCAGTTTACTATATCTGCCCAACGGGTAAACGGGCAACCAATGCCGGCAGAAGTTGGGTCGGAAAGCGTGATTGGGCTGACGCTTGACTGACCGTTAGCGGATGAAGTCGCATATCCAGAACACGCGGTCGTTCCGATTGTGCGGTCGAGGCGGGCCCGATAAGCGCCACAAGCTCCCCCCGCTGGGCGCGGGGAGAGCCGGGGCGTCGGGGACTGGGACCCGACATGTAAGGGCGAGGGCGAGGGCGAGGCGGGACTGGGACCGCCGATGTCTCGGTGGGGCGAGGTCGGCCGCGAATTCCTCCCGCTGGGCACGGGAGGAATCGCGGGGGCCGGGGACTGGGACCCGGCCATGTCGTGGGCGAATGGGCGAGTGGGCGAGTGGGCGAATTCCTCCGTGGGCGCGAGGATAACCGGGAGGCCGGGGACTGGGACCCGGCCAAGTTCGTAGGCGAGGGCGGGTGGGCGTCGGGCGTCCGGGGTTCAGGGTGGGCTCCTCATTCCCCTTCACCCACTTGATTGCCGAGCAAGTGACGAGCGAACGGAAAACCGAAAAAAATGTAGCGGACGCGACAATTCAGCTTCAGTCACACTTTCAAGGTGCCGCGATAGGAGGGACTGGGTCCCGAATTCGTGGGACAAGAATGCGTCTTGTCCCACGAAAGGAGTCGTCTAATTCGCCTTCAGATTCCATACCTTCCGATACGCCAGCCCGATGGACATCGAGTCCAGAAGATCCGCGCGCTCTTCGGCGGATTCGACTTTCTCTATGAACGCCAGCGCCTCGGCGCCGTCGCCGATGGCTGCTTGCATCATCACCACGACGCGGTTTCGCTCGACTGGCTTGCGGTACGCTTCGGACTTCTCCAACTCGGCTTTCAGATCATTGAGCAGCCGAGTGGCCGCAGCCTTGTCCCCGGACTTGGCCAGGCCCTTGATGACCTCCTGCGTCATCGTGATTCGCCGCGACTCATCGGTCACGCGGCGAACCGTTGTCGCGGCCCCAGCCGGATCATCGGCCTTGAGTTGGGCTTCGACGATGTGCTGAAAGGCCCAGTCCCGCCGCATCGAGTCGCGACGCTCGACCACTTTCTCCTTGCCGGAGTCCTTGTCCTTGGTCTTGTACTTGATGACCCGGTCGGGAATGGCCTCGGCCACCTTCACGGCGTCGTTGACTTTGCCGACCTTCGCCAGCGCACTGGCGATTTCCGCCTGGACGCCGGACCGGTGCTCGTGGGCTTGCGCTTCGGACTTGACCGTGATCTTCTCGACGGTCTTGCGTGCGTCTTCGATGAAGCCCGCGTTCGCCTGGTAGAACCCTGCGTTAGCGAGCGCCTCGGCCCGCTTTTCTTCGGCCTTGATTTGGGCGGCGACTTCGAGGGCATCCAGGAACATCCTGGCGGCGCGCTCCTTGTTCCCGTAGCGCGACTGGTAATGCGCGATTCCGACGAGCCGCTTCGCCTTGGCCGCCAGTGCATCGTCGCTCGAGGCGGGTAGCGACTTCACCTCGTCCGCGGCCTTGCTGAGGACGTCCGCGATCTCGATCCCCGCGTCCGCCTTCTTGGGCGGCTCGGCTTTTGTCGATGGCGCTGGCGGGGTTGGTTTCGGCGCTTGCGGCTCCGCGGTCATCCCGCGACCACCAAAAACCCCGGCCCCCAGCAACGCCCCGATTACGATTAGAACGGCCGACACGGTCTTTAGCTTGGCGAGATACATGGCCTTGATCACCTCGTGAGTGAGAACGCTGATGGTCGCCGGCACGGCGGTCGGACCGGCAGCGACGGCGGCCTGAATCGTCAATCGGATGAGGCCGGCGGGGACCGTCGCGGACCCGTCGCGCGCGAGGAGAACAGCAAGTCCCCCCGCCGACAGTGAGACTCCGCGACTCGCTAATCGCTTGGCGAGCAGCCGCCGGGCCGCGGCCAGGCGGTTCGAAAGCGTGCCGTCCGGGATGCCGAGCTGTCGCGCGACCTCGCGGCGCGTCCGGCCTTCGAGGTCGCACAACACGACCGGCAGGCGAAGCCGGTCGGGCAGCCGGCTGAGTTCGTGGTCGAGGACCCCGGTCAGATCGGTCCCGGCCATCTCGATCTCGACACCCGGCTGTGGCAACTCGGCCAGGTGGACTTCGCGGGCGCGTCGCCGGGCGGCCATGCGTCGTGCCTCCAGGGCGGTGCGGTAGGCGACCCCGTAGAGCCAGTTGCCGACCGCGTCTCGCGGCGCGACCGCGCCCGCGCGCCGGGCGAGAACGAGGAACGTGGCCTGAAATGCGTCGTCCGCGTCATGGGCGTCGCCAAGCACGCGCCGACAGACGCCCAGGACCATCGGCCCGTGTCGGCGGACGAGCTGTTCGAACGCGGCTGGGTCGCGGTGCCGGACGAAGTCCGCGAGCAAGTCGCCGTCCGGGATGGAGTCGTGGGCATCGACCGCCTGGAGTCGCCGGAGGGTGTCGCTGACTCGACCGTTCATGTCGCGGGCTCCGCGTCATTACTTATTGGTGGAAGCGCGGTCGGCGCGCCAATTGATTTTCGACAATTGGACGGCCCATCTGGCGCGGTGTAACCAGAATTGGAGGTTGGACGCCATGCCCCATCAACGATAAGCTCTCGACCGTTCGCCTTTGGACGCCGCGACCCATGTCCATGGACTCCATCGTCCAAACCCGACAAATCCTCGCCGCACTCGCCGACGGCTTCGCCGGCAACTTCACGGTGCGCCTCTGGGACGGTTCCTCGGCAGACGTCGGCACCGGCCCGGCCCCGTTCACGCTGGTGCTCAAGCACGCCGGCGCGCTGCGGGCCATGTTCTGGCCGTTCGGCAAGGTCAACCTGGGCGAGTCCTACATCTTCGACGACTTCGACGTCGAGGGGGACATGTTCGCGTTCACCATGTTCCTGCGGCACCTCGTCGGCCAGATGGACCGCCGCGGACTGTGGGACAAGCTGCGGCTGCTCCGCGCGCTGCTCAAGCTCCCGGATCAAAAGAACCGGCGCGACCCGTCCAAGGCCGGCCGGCCCACAGCGGGCGATCACAGCGGGGCCAAGGACCGCGGTGCGATCTCCCACTCCTACGACTTACCTGCTGAGTTCTACCGGTTGTTCCTCGACCGGAACATGCAATACACGTGCGGGTATTTCGCGGACGCCGGTGAAGACCTCGACGCGGCCCAGGAGCGGAAGCTCGATTACGTCTGCCGCAAGCTGCGCTTGAAACCGGGCGAGCGGTTCGTGGATTTCGGTTGCGGATTCGGGACGCTGGTCGCGTTCGCGGCGAAGCACTACGGCGTCCACGCGGTCGGCGTCACGCTCTCCGGCGAGCAGGCTAAGTATGCGGAGCGCGCCATCGCGGAGGCGGGCGTGCAGGACCGCGCGCGGGCCTCGTACGGCGATTACCGTGAATTCGACGATCCGGTCCCGTTCGACAAGGCCGCGAGCATCGGCATCTCGGAACACATCGGCAACGCGAACCTGCCGGGGTTTTTCGACAAGGTGTTCGCGTGCTTGCGGCCGGGGGGCGTGTATTTGCACCACTGCATCACACTGCGTCCGAACACGCCGTACCCGCGGTGGACGCCCTTTGCCCGCAAATATGTGTTCCCAAACGGCGAGCTGCAGACGATCCTCCGCGTCCTCGAGAGCGCGACCGCGGCCGGGTTCGAGATCCGCGACGTCGAGAGCCTGCGCGAGCATTACACGCTCACATTGGAAAACTGGGTGCGGCGGCTGGAAGCCAATCGCACGCGGGCGCTGGAACTGGTCGGGGAGGTGACGTACCGCATCTACCGGATCTACATGGCCGGCGCAACTATGGGATTCCGAGGTGGTGTGTACAACCTGAACCAGACGCTGGTTGTGAAACCGCGCCCGGATGGCCGGAGCGATCTGCCACTGACGCGGGCGGACTGGTACCGATGAGTTTCAAGTTTCAAGTTTCAAGTTGAAGTCAGACTTGGAGATTGGAACTTATCGGAGCAACTCGATCACCGCTCCGATACCTTCGACCGTTGAGGGGTCGCGGCCGACCGGGGCGAGGCCGAGGTAGTCGCGGCGAACCGCGTTCACGACTGACCGGCTGAGCGGGTCACCGCCGTGGATCGCGGAATAGGCAAGTGTCAGGACGGCAGTTGTCAGCACGTTCGCGCGGACGCGGACGGTGAACGGCGAATTGCGGGCCGGGTGGACATGTATAAAGCGATCCGCCTCGTCGCCCGTGCGCAGGACCCACCGCGACATGTCTTCGGGGAACTCGATCGTTTCATACCCGCCCGCGGACTCCACCCAGGCGCGAAACTCGGTCGGCGTGTCGCGGCGGGCGGGGCGAAGTTTCGCCATGACGCGGTCCGCAATCTCGCGGGGCGAGAAGGGACCGTGGTAGAGGTCCATAAGCTTGGTGCCGACGATCACGAGTTCATCGGCGAGCGCCGGCAGACCGGTTGCGCCGGCCGCGACCGCAGTCCCGATCCGCTCGCGTAGAAACCCGGCGTGGTGCTTGTGTAAGTTGAACAGCACAGGGGTCGGAACGTCCCAGGGAGAAGGCTGCGTGATGGCGGGGCCCTCCGAAATCGGGTCCGGACCGGCGCGTCATTATGACACCGCAGGCCGGTCCGAGGTTATGGGCGTGTATGCCTGGCGGACCGGGTGATACAGGAATTTCAAGATTCCACGGACGCGCCACGCCGGTTATCGGGAGTATGTGCGTCGTTCGAACGGCCGGGGAATTGCTGAATGGAAGTCATTTCGACACCCGCAGTCGCTTCGCGAACGGACCGCGAGCTACTTCGCGCATTCGCGGAGCAAGCGGACGAGTCCGCATTCGCCGAATTGGTGGAACGGCACGGGCCGCTGGTACTCGGCGTCTGCCGACGCGTGCTGGCCGACCATCCGGACGCGGACGACGCTTTCCAGGCGACGTTCCTGGTGCTCGCGAAGAAGGCGGGGTCGGTCCGGCGGCCGGAGCGGCTCGGGAACTGGCTGTACGGCGTGGCCCTTCGATGTGCCCGGCGGGTGCGGCCCGCCCGTCGCGAGAGGGAACAACCGATGTCGGACCTGCCCGCCCCGGCCTCGCGGGACGCCGACTGGTCGGATGTTCGCCCGGTCCTCGACGAGGAGATCGGCCGGCTGCCGGAGAAGCTGCGTGCGGCCCTAGTGATGTGTGAACTGCAAGGCGTTGACCGGCCCGCGGCGGCGTCGCGCCTGCAGATCCCGGAGGGGACGCTGTCGAGCCGGCTGTCCCGGGCCAAAGATGCTCTTCGGCGCCGACTGGTGAAACGCGGAATCATGCTGTCGGCCGCGGGAGTGGCGCTCGTGCTCGGCCAGGCCGCGGCCACTGCGGCGGTTCCGCCCGCATTGACTGCTGCGGCCGTCCTGGCGTCGGTCGGCTACGCGGCCGGAACGGCCGGCGGTCTGGTCACGACCGCGGCCATCGCAACCAAGGAGATCCAAGCCATGTTCGTGAAGAAGTTGATCGTGGGTGCGCTCGTCGGAGTGGGCGCGATCGGTGTCGTCGGTGCCGGGGTCATCGGATCGGTGCTCTCGGGCGGGCCGGCGGTCGTTCGAGCAGGCACGGACGACAAGGCCAAGGACACCCAGGCCAAGGACAACCAGGCCAAGGAGGACAAGGAGGGCTTGAAGGGGGACTGGAAAATCACCTCCGCCAAGCAGGGCGGTAGGGACGCGGACGATAACATCGTCGGTCAGCCGGTCACGATCGACGCGGACAAGTTGAAATTCAAGCACGAGGCGACCTACACGATCGACGCGACCCAGAAACCGAAGACCATCGACGTCGAGGTCAAGGACGGCCCGGAACGGGAACAGGGAACGTGGAAAGGCGTGTACGAATTGGACGGCGACAAGCTGACGATTCACATCGGCCCGCCGGGCGTGGACCGGCCCACCACCCTGGAAAGCAAGGAAGGGACGATGACAATGCTAATCGTGATGGAACGGGTGAAGAAGTGATCTCCGCGACCGGCCTCCCTGGTTCATCGGGGAGGCTAGTCTGCTTTGATTGACCCGGCCTCGATCCGCCGCTTCGCGATGCGGATCGCGTCGTGCAGTTTGCGTTCGAGGAACTCTCGCGTCGGCAGGCCAGTGAGATACTCCGCGACGCGGATGCCGCTGGCCTCCAGCTCCAACAACTCGACATGCTCGGCCGACTTCCCGGCACACAGAATCAGCCCGATCGGCTCGCTTTCCCCGTCCCGCGATTCGTGCTTCTTGAGCCAGCGCAGGTACAGCTCCATTTGCCCCTTATCCGCGGCCTCAAAGATCCCCAGCTTTAGTTCTACCGCGACCAGCCGCCGGAGCCGTCGGTGGTAGAAGAGCAGATCGAGGTAGTAGTCCTTGTGGTCCACGGTCATTCGCTTCTGGCGGGCGACGAAGGTGAAGTCGCCGCCGAGTTCGAGCAGGACGGTCTCCAGCTCACGCAAGACGGCCTGTTCGAGGTCCGCTTCCTGGAAGTCGGCGGGTAGGCGGAGGAAGTCCAGGACCTAGGGGTCGCGGAACACGAGGTCGGGGGTTAAGCGATCCTCGTCGCGAAGGGCATCGAGATCGGCGCGGATCACCTTCGCCGGCTGCTTGGCGATGGCCGTGCGCTCGTACATCATGCCGCGGATCTTGTCGCGCAGAGTGCGGACGCTCCAGCGTTCGAGTCGACACATTTCGGCGTAGAAGTCGCGTTTCAGGTCGTCTTTGATCGGCACCAGGTGTAGGAAATGCGACCAGCCCAATTCTGCAGACAGTGTTTGCAAAATCTGCTGATTGGGAAAAGCCTCGGCGAATTCGATCATGTTGAAGAGGTTTCGCTGACTAAAGCCCTTCCCGTAATCAGCCGTCAATTGTCTCGACAGTGTTGAGACAATTTCCTCTCCATATTTCGCACGCCGTTCGCCAAGGATCTCGCGGCGGATGCGGTCGCCTACCGACCAGTAGACGAGTACTAGCCCCGCGTTCACCGCCTGCGAGACCGCGTCACGGCCGGCGTCGATGATAGTTCGCAGTTCACCGAGCAGCTTCACCGCGTCGGGGGCAGATTCGACCGGCTTCGCCAGTTTCTTCGAGACCGTCTTCTTCTTGGTCGGCACGGGCATCTCGCGCAGAGGAATGGAAGAGCATACCACGCGGTAGTTCGCGGAGAAATCTCCGTTGGACCGTGAAACCATCCGGCTCCGCTCGTCCTTTCTGAAGAACCGAGCGGAGCCCGCGATGAAGCCTCCCGTCAGCGCCCTAATTGCTTCCACCGTCCTGTGCCTTCCCGCGGTCGGCGCTGAACCGGCGCGCGTCGATGTCCAGCAGAACATCGACCGGGGACTCGAGTGGCTCGTTCGGCAACAGGACAAGAACGATGGTCACTGGGCGGCCCACGGCGGCCAGTATCCGACCAGCATGACCGCCATGGCCGCGATGCCGTTCTTGCTGGAAGGCAGCACCCTTCGCGAAGGGAAATACAGCACCCACCTGCGGAAAGCCGTGGACTGGTTCCTGAAACGCTCACAGCCCAACGGCCTACTCGGCAACCCGAACAACCCGACCGAGGCCAACCACTATATGCACGGCCACGGGTACGCGCTCCTGTTCCTGGCCTGCGTTTACGGTGAGGAAGAGGACGAAAAGCGCCGTCGCGACCTGGAACGGCTACTGACCAAAGCCGTCGAATTCTCGGGCAACGCGCAGACCACAATGGGCGGGTGGGGCTACGTCTCCGCGGCCGACAACGGCGATTGGGACGAAGGCTCGGTCACGGTCACCCAGCTCCAGGCGCTGCGGGCCGCGCGCAACGCCGGCATCCCCGTCCCGAAGTCGGTCATCGACAAGGCTGTGAAATACTTGCAGGAGTGCACGAACCCCGACGGCGGCATCCGCTACGAGTACCGCCAGCACGGGCCGTCGCGACCGCCGATCACCGCCGCCGGAGTCGCGTGCGCGTTCAGCGCCGGCGACTACAACTCGGCGTTCGCGAAGAGATGGATCGCGTTTTGCCAGCGCAACATTTCGACCGGTAAGTCGCGGACGCCGCACTTCGAGTATCAGAGCTACTACCTGGCCCAGGCGGTGTATGTGCTTGGCGAGGATCGGTACCAGCGACTGTTCCCGGCCGCAGCCGATGCCGAGTGCCTGAAGTGGAGCCGGTTCCGGGAGGAAATGTTCGGTTACTTGAAGGCGTCCCAGTCCGGGGACGGAAGCTGGCCCGGCGCGTACGTCGGGCCGATCTTCGGCACGGCCACGGCGCTCACCATCCTGCAACTTGAGAACAATTCGCTACCGATCTATATGAGATGACCGATCGGTTTATTTCCTCGGCGGGTTGGCGAGGCACCGGACCATTAATGCCTGGACGTTACCGCACAGGTTGCCGCGGGCCGCGGGGTGATTCGGGCCCAGTCGCAGCTCCTACCGTTCTGGATGCGACGATTCCAGCCTGGCCAGTAGCTCCTGAAAGTCGGGACGGGACTGCAGCGACGCAAAGGACACGCCCTTCAGCTTGGCCGCATCGCGGTAGCCGTGCTTCACGGCGAGTCGCAGCGTGGTCATGGCCCGCTCGGCATAAGACTGGCTCAACTCCGCACGCCGGGCATTGGGCAGTTCGTGCTCGGCCAGCGTGGTGCAGCGGCCCAGGAACGCCGCCGCCTTGGCGAGGTCGAGAGGAAACGGGCCCGCTTCGGCGGCCTCCGCGAGTTGCCCGGCGGCCTCGGCCATCCCCGCGTGATCCTTCTGGGCCA
>Ga0075428_100009461_pt1 | contig 10818 bp, 6 predicted proteins | sample RhiMetdeltSRZDD2_FD_75291 | JGI IMG/M metagenome (GOLD analysis project Ga0075428, IMG submission 75291) | Populus rhizosphere microbial communities from Tennessee, USA - Rhizosphere MetaG P. deltoides SRZDD2 | ecosystem: Host-associated > Plants > Roots > Rhizosphere > Soil | place: USA... | reverse complement strand
CGGACGCTGGACGTACACATTCGAAGACTTCGTCAAAAGCTCGGCGATCCATCTGTGATAGAAACGGTCACCGGTATTGGATATCGACTGGTGGATAGCAGAAAAGCACGATGATTTTTTACATCCAGATTCGCACTATAAATTGAAGGCCGGGCGAATCTTGTTTTGACATCGGCTCGACAATCCGCACTACAAAATCCAAAATCTATCGGTATGAAGGACCTGGCACGACGAGTCTGGCTGGTTACCATCGCAGCCCTGCTGATTTTCGTCGTCTATGAAACCATCAAGACGGTTCTTTTCCCACACATGTCGGTCGTCGCCTCCCACGTTGTCACGGTGATAATTGTGGCAGTGATGACATTCTTCGTTTCTCGATATGCCTTTCGCCGATACAGCCAGGTTCTGAGCGAGACTCAGCGCCAAACAGCAATCACCCAGGAAACAAACAGACTCCTGGCAGGTGTTCTCGAGACAATGCGGGAAGCAGTAGTGATAGTCGACCCGGAGATGCAAGTTGAGCTGTACAACGATGCCGCGGCAGCGATGTTCAAGCTGCCGGCAACAGGCGCAGGCCGACCTCGCGCGCTCCCAGGCGCTTCGAGCGATTATGCCCAGGGACCGCAAGAGCGGCAGCAGCAGCCTCTGCTTGGTGCTTCAAAAGACGTGGCCGATAGCATTCGGTCGTACCGGCTAACAGAAGTCACCCGCGATCCCGCCATCAATGCCGCGTTTCGACGCGTCGCCGCAGACAAGACTCAAGTCGAGCTGCGGGTACAAATTGCCGACCGCGATCATCGAAGTTTCCAGTTGAACGTGGCGCCCCTTGGAGATCTCGCGGTAGGTGTTTTCTTCGATATCACCCAACTGGAAAAGCTGGAGCGCGTTCGCCGCGAGTTCTTCGCGAACCTCTCGCACGAACTGCGCACGCCGCTCACAGCGATGCTCGCGTGTTCGGAAACCTTGATGTCCGGCGCTATGGACGACCCGGACAGTAGGACCAGGTTTGTCGAAATGCTGCACAAACACGCGAAGCGGATGAGCGCGCTGATTTCCGATATCTCGGACCTGTCGGCAATCGAATCCGGTCAAGTCGAGCTGACACTTGAGCGGTTGAGATTGCGACGCGTCGTCGCAGACATCGTCGCCCTTGCAAAATCGCAGCGCGCAGATACTGACATATCTTTCAGCATCTCAATTCCGGACGGATTCGTGGTAGAGGCCGATCGGACCCGGCTCGAACAGATTCTCTACAACATTATCGACAACGCGGTGAAGTTCAACCGGCCAGGTGGCTCGGTCTGCGTCTCTGCCGTGGAGAAAGAGGGATGGGTTGCGATAACGATAGAGGACACCGGCGCCGGAATCACCGCGTTGGATCTTCCCCGAGTGTTCGAGAGGCTGTACCGAGGTGACAAGTCTCGTTCACGAAAGACTGAGGGCGCCGGGCTGGGTCTCGCTATCGTAAAACATTTGGTGCACGCCCACGGCGGCGAGCTCACGGTTACCAGCGAGCTGGGTCAGGGCTCGCGATTCACCTTTACCCTACCGGTCGCGGCGCACGCGGCGGAATTTGCGAGATAGGCTAACGAATTTATTCGTTTCTTTAAGTCAGACTCATTCGCAAGGCCAAACGAATAAATTCGTTACTGCGTGGAGACTCATCGGTCTCGTCAAGATCGTGATATAAAGCAGGCTCAGAAGGAGATCTGAAATGCGAAGACACGTGTTGTGCGGCTTTCTGTTCCTTTTCCTGATCAACGCGGGATCTTTCGCGCAGCCCGTCTTTACAGACATATTTCCAGCAGAAGAGTTCGCCGCACGCAGAGCCAGAGTTATCGACCAGATCGGCGAAGGCGTGGCAATCCTGCAAGGCACAACCGAAAGACCCGGCGAGCAGCCGCTCCGGCAGAACAATCAGTTTTACTATTTGTGCGGCGTGGTTGAGCCGCGCGCTATCCTTGTCCTCGACGGCAAAACCAAACGCTCGACCCTTTATCTGTATGGAGGAGCCGAGCGGCGCGAACGAATGTTTGGTTCGGCGATGGTGCCCGGAGTCGCGTCCGCCAAAGCCACCGGCATCGACGCCGTTTTGGCGCGCGATGAATTCTCAAAAGCACTGGAGACGTTTGCGCGTGAGGGCCGAACGCTATACACGCCGTTTCGCCCCGAGGTCCTGGGCAACGCGTCGGTGAGCGACGTTGTCGGTCACGCCAGAACTACAAAAGACGATCCGTGGGATGGGCGCGCTTCACGTGAAGAAGTGTTTCTTCAGAAACTAAAAGCACTCGCGCCGCAAACAACCGTACAGAACCTGGATCCTATATTGGACACGATGCGCGCATTCAAGAGCCCGCGGGAAATCGCGATCATCCGCGAAGCAACGCGCATAACCGGCCTCGGCATTATCGAAGCAATGCGCGACGCGCGACCTGGGATGTTCGAATACGAGCTTCAAGCCGACGCGGAGTTTGTCTTCAAAAAGCACGGGTCGCAGGGAGCCGCCTATTTTGCCCTCATCGCGACCGGTCAGAACACTCTCTATTCGCATTACCACAGAAACACCACGAAGCTGCAGGATGGTGATCTGGTGCAGTTCGACTATGCGCCGGACTACAAATACTACGTGTCCGATGTGACACGGGTCTTTCCGGCCAACGGCAAGTTCACGCCACGGCAACGCGAGTTCTACACAATATATTTGCGTCTTTATCAAGCACTGATGACCTCCATCAAGGTTCATGTCCCGCCGGGCAGAATCATCAAGGATGCCGTAGTAAAGATGGACGCGATAATGACGAGCTTCAAATTCACAGACCCTAAGATCAAAGAAGCGGCGACGCGATTCGTCGAGCGCTACCGAGCGAGCACCTCGAACAGCCTGGGGCACACGATCGGTATGGAGGTTCACGACGTCCGGTTGACGACGCAAACGCTTGAACCGGGGCAGCTATTTACTATTGAACCCGCGATGACCATACCGGATGAACACATCGGAATACGGCTTGAGGATGTGATCCTGATAACCGAAACCGGCTATGAGAATCTCTCGGCGTTCGTGCCGGTTGAAATCGCGGATATTGAGAATCTGATGGCTGAGACGGGAATCAGCGAGATGCAGCGAAAGACGACAGCTCAAAAGCGGCCCGCGGCAAACAAAACTGTTCACAGACAATAGCGAAGATTGCTCTTTACTTAGGATCGCCGAGCATCACCCACTGTTCATTGAAGTGCGCGTGCTTGATCGACTTCCTCGCAGGCTTGCCCTCCGCGTCCAACGGCAAGTTCTTCTTGTTCAGATGATAGCTGTAACTCGCATGAAGCGAACCGTCTCGAGCCTCGATGATCGAAGGATAATGGAATTGTCCGGCCTCGGGACCCGTTGGCTCGAACTCGAGATGCCGCTTCCATCTCCAGCTCTGCCCTTCATCGGTTGAGATTGCCACCGCCAGGCTGTTTCGGCCCTGCTCGGTGTCGTTATAGATCAACGCCCAGTGACCATTAGCGAGCGAGATTATCTCAGCTCCCGAGCCTGGATTGGGTATCGAGCTATCGACAACCGGGCTCCAGGTTTTGCCGTTGTCGCGCGACTCGCTCATGTGGAGTCGCTTGGGTGCGGGACCGTTGTCTCGCATGAGGGTAAACAAAGTGCCGTCTTTCTTTTTCACGATACTCGGCTGGATGTTACCGGCTCCGACAAGCGGGGTGCTGGTTGTCCAACTTTTTCCCCAATCATCGGTAATCGCCATCAGCGAAAAAGAGAAACCATCCGAGTACAGCGGTACTATCAGCCTCTTTCGATCCAGAACAAACGGGTGGGCGCGAGTCATCCAGCCGAGGCGGCGGAAAAACTTATCGGCGGCGTTCTTTTTCGTGCGCTCGATATAATCCCTGATCACCTTTTGTCGTTCGGGCGAGGCCTCTTTCGCGGCCGCCTCAAAGCCGGCCACCGCTTGCGTCACTGTAGCTTCAAACTCAGGTCCCGGTGTGATGTGCAGTATTTCCAGCGAATCCCAACGCGGCGGTCCATCGTTCCTCTGATAGTCCGAAGATATCCGGTATTTCATCAGCGCGGTGTGCCACTCATTAGCCAGGATCGTTGGCCACATCAACCAGAGCCGCTGCTGCGGATCAATGAACATCGTGCAGTTGGTGTCCGGGTAGTTAGGCGTGTCTGCCATCGTAAACCGATTCCAGGTCTTTGAACCCTTCCGGAGCCTTGCGCCTTCGACCTTTACATCATCGGCGGTACGCTCGCCCGAACCATGAAACCAGCATACGAGCAAGTCACCGTTTGGACATTCGACGATCGCCGAGGCATGGTTATGCCAGCTTTCAAGCGGGAAGATTAACTCGGCATTATAAAAAGGGCGCGAGTCGCGTTGGACCGATGCACCCATCGTGAGCGCGACTAACATTAAGGAGAAACAAGAAAGAATGATCTTTTTCATGGCAATCGGGATTGTACAACAACCGTTTAACATCTAGCATACGTCGATGATCAAGATCGCCGGCCTGGCGCTGACCATCCTAGCCACTACCATACCGACAGCCGCTCAGGTGCGCAGTTGGATAATCCAACTCGAAGAGCCGACCGGAATCGAACGTCGCGACAACGAGGTCGTGCGCGTCGTCACTCAATTTGCCGTCGGCGAAGCTCGAGCCGAGCAGTTACGAGTGCTCGACTCGGAGAATCATGAGATTCCTCTTCAAGTGGTTGCCAGCGGCACTCATCCAGACGGCTCGCTCAAGTCGGCCGAACTTCTCTTCCCTGCCACGCTGATACCAGGCCGTCGTCCGCACTACCGGGTTGTAGTCTTGCCTCAGACCCGATCGACACGGCAACAAGGAGATCGGGGTGGCGACTACTTAACAGACATCATCGTTCGGCGATTAGGTACAAGCCGGCTCGAGCTTGGCAACAGACGGTTTGGGATCATTATAAATCTCGGTAAGGACAACACCACCCCCGCTATTGTTGAGGCATACAATCGCACATCGGGCGAGCATCGCATGCTGAACCTCGTCGAAACGACGCCAGATGTTAAAGAGGAGTTGCCGTTCGGGACGCGCAACGCCGGCTGGGGCACCGCCCTGGACAAAGTCGACAACTCGGCGCGCTCTTCGGGCTTCACCGGCGTGGAAGTACTGGAGTCCGGGCCGATGCGAGCTCGCGTGAAACTCAAAGGCGCGCGCTTCGGTAAGAACGCCGAGGAGTGGGATTTCGAATGGTACGCCAACAGCCCGGTCGTCGTCTGGCGAGCGCGAGTCCAAAACCAGGTAGGAGACTACGGCTTTTTCTTTTCGTCAATTTCGGCCGTCCCGTATGAGCCTTTCACCCACTGGGCGGGCGGAGCAGAAATCGGTTGGCCTGACGGCGACACAAGCAATCCGCCACATATTAAGATCATTCCTCCCGAGCTTTTGAAATCCTCGACTAATCTTGACGATCTTCCGGGTGGCCACATTCTCTACTACAACCCGCAAGAGAACTACGGTGCGGTGGGTTTTATCGAACTGGACTCGGCGCTCAAATGGTTTGGCGTGGGGTCTCGTCAGTTCTACGCGATACGGGAACTCGACGCGGGCCCGCCAAAAGCGGCGCAGAGTGGAATAGCAGCAGTAAAACGACGGGAGTTAGTTGACCAAGCCTCGGCGTGGTCATCGCAAATCGCGATCTCATTTCCGGCGTGGAAAGGAAACGAAACGCTGCTGGACGCGCGTGCCTGCTATCGGCGCTTTGCTCAGCCAATCCTCGCGCATAGCCTGGAGCCACAGCCCTTGTTGAGGCTTCCTCGATACCGACCCGCTCCCAGAACAGCGATCTACCGCGTTGAGCCGAACCCAGTCAGAGATGCGGATGGTGCGCTGGGCGTCGTTCAGCTTTCGCTTGATGGTTCATGGAAGCTGCGACACGGAGAAAAAGGTGACGGCGAACGAGAGAGGTTGTACGAGTCGAAAGCGGACGATACCAATTGGCAAACCGTTCAAGTGCCGGGGTCTGTTCACACGCAGATAATGAAATATCCTGCGTACTTCACACCCGACGCGGAGTGGATCAGTTTCAAAGAGTGGTGGTACCGCAAGCGGTTTCGCGTACCTGAATCGATGAAAGGCAAACGTCTCAGGCTGCAATTTGATGCGACAGACTACTATGCTGATTTATGGCTCAACGGGAAAAAGCTTGGCAGGCACGAAGGCTACATTGACCCTTACGAGTTTGATGTTACGGATGGGCTCAATCTCGTGGGTGAAAACGTCCTGGCGGTTCGCGTGTGGACTCCTGTCGATTACTACTGGCGGCATCGACCTTACACAATCAAAGGTTCGTACGGAGCAGTTGATCAAAAGCCCGATAACATCACTGCGCTCGGCATCACTCGCAGCGTACGGCTGGTCGCGAATCAGTCAACGGTGATCGAGACGGTGTTAACGCGGCCTTCGTTAAATCCAGATGGTTCCGCAAACGTCGATGTGGAAGTTGCAGTGAGCGCCCGGCAGATTGGAGGAAGGCTTGAGCTTACGCTCTCACCTCGCAATTTCTCCGGCGATGAGCGATTGAAGGCAACGGTCGATCTCTCGCGTCTGAGCGACCGAAGCGCACGACGCTTTCAGGTTCGCTTTTATCTGAAAAAACCGCAACTGTGGTGGACCTGGGACCACGGCAATCCGAATCTCTACACGCTCTCTACGCGGGTAATCGTCGATGAGCAAGTGTCTGACTCGCGCTCGCAGGCCGTCGGCATACGTGAAATTGAGAAGGTAGGCTGGGTCTTTTACATCAACGGTCATCGCATCTATATTCGCGGCACCAATTCTTACTATCTCGAGTTGTTCATGTCGGAGATGAATCGCGCAAAGTACAAACGCGATCTCGATCTGATGAAAAGCATGAACATCAATATGATCCGGCTACATTGTCATTTTCAGAACCCGGAGTTCTATGACCGGTGCGATGAGCTCGGCATATTGGTATGGCAGGACTATCTGGAAGCCTGGTATCCGCGCGATGTCGAGTTCGCGCTACAAGCCGCGGGTCTATACGACGCGCACATTCGAATGGTCCGCAACCACCCGAGCGTGGCTATTTGGGCGACGAGCGATGAAGAGGACCTGGAAAACTATCGTGTGCTCACCAAACACCTGGCGGGACGGTTATACGCCGGCGACCATGAGCGTCGAGCCGTCGTAAGATCTACGGGACGGTACGGCGATGGTCACATTTATTACGGATGGTACGGCGGCAACATCTGGCAGTACACCACTACCGACGAACAATTCATCTCCGAGCTCGGAGCGACCGCGCTGCCAAACTACGAAACGTTGATCCAGTTCCTTCCCAACCATTGGCCAATAGAAGCCCACAAAGAACAGTGGATTTTTCGCAAGCTGCAAATCACCGAAGCAATGCGCGCCTGGGGGCTGCCTTCGGGCAAAACTCTTAAGGAGTACATTCCTCAGACTCAGGCTTATGTTGCGAGACTTCATCAACTCGCGATAGAGCGAATGCGGCGGCGCAAATACGACGCCGGTGGAATCCTCCACTTTCATGCCATTGATTTTTGGCCCTCGGTAACGATGGCGGCGCTCGATTATTTTCGCCAACCGACGAAATCGTACTACACCGTGCAGCGAAGCTTTCAGATGGTGCTGGCGAGTCTCGAATACGACCGCGATCTTTGGCGCGTCGGCGAAGACTTCCGCTGTGGTCTGTGGATCGTCAACGACCACTGGTACGCGATCCCCGGAGCGCGGATTAAGTGGAAGATTGTTGATTCAACCGGCGGCGCCGCGACTAGCGGCGAGTTGAATGTAAACATAGCCGAAGACTCATCCCTCAAACTCGACGATTTGCGGTGGCGGCCTGCGAGTGCCGGACGATATGAGCTTCGGGCCGAAGTTCTCAATAAAGCGGGCGAACGCCTGTCGGAAAATCTCTATGAGTTTCAAGTAGAGTAACCCGGTCACATGACACCAACAAACACCGAGCAATCGACTCATTTACTCCGGCGCTTCGGACTGTTGCAGGCGACGGCGCTCAACATGTCGAATATGATCGGCATTGGCCCGTTCATTACGATCCCCTTGCTGATGTCGGCGCTTGGCGGTCCGCAGGCGATGCTCGGATGGTTCATCGCAGTTCTGATAGCTATACCGGACGGGATGGTGTGGAGTGAGCTTGGCGCAAGCATGCCCGGATCGGGTGGAACCTACGTTTATCTGCGCGAAGGCTACGGACGCGAAACCTACGGCAGGCTGATGGCATTTCTCTTCATCTGGCAGTTCATACTTAGCGGTCCGCTGGAGATCGCATCCGGCTACATCGGTTTTGCAAAATACACCGGCTATGTATGGCCGTCGGTAACCCCGATCCAAACTGCGTTGATTGCATCGGCAGTCGGAGTGGTGAACATCGCGTTGTTGTATCGCCAGATAACCTCAATCGGGAAAATCACCGTGAGTCTGTGGATAGGCACGTTGTTGACGACCGGCGCGGTCATCGCTACCGGAGCAATGAACTTTGACTCAAAACTGGCGTTTGATTTTCCACCGAACGCCTTCAATTTCTCCTGGGGCTTTTTGTTTGGTCTGGGCGCGGCATCTCGCGTTGGTGTCTACGACTATCTGGGCTACTACGATATTTGTTACATCGGCGATGAAGTAAAGGAGCCGGGCCGGGTGATCCCGCGGTCGATCATCATTAGCGTGCTGGCGGTCGCGGCGATCTATTTTGCCATTAATCTCTCGATCATAGGCGTAGTCCCCTGGCGCGAGTTCGTTCCTTACGACGTGCGTCCCGGATCGGACTTTGTCGTCTCAACCTTCATGGAGAAGATCTACGGTTCAAAGGTAGCAACGGTGTTTACCGCAATGGTGTTGTGGACGGCTTTCGGATCAGTCTTCGCGCTGTTGCTTGGGTATTCACGGATTCCGTATGCCGCCGCTAAGGACGGGTACTTCTTTAAGTTCTTTGGCCGGGTTCATCCGAAAAAGAACTTTCCCTACATTTCTCTGATCATCATCGGAATCATCTCGATAGGGTGCAGCTTCTTTTCGCTTGGAATAGTTATCGACGCATTGATCACCACAAGAATCCTCATACAGTTCATTGGTCAAATCTTTGCCGTAATGTTGCTTAGAAAAAACAAACCGGATATGCCGCGTCCATATCGAATCTGGCTTTATCCGCTGCCCAGCGTTATTGCGCTGATTGGTTGGGTGTTCATTTTTGCCACTTCTGATTTGTACATAGTTCTTTTCGGGTTGGGTACGCTTGCGCTCGGCGTTGCCTTCTTTTTTGTCTGGTCCTGGCGAACGGCTCGCTGGCCTTTCGCCGAGCCAACAGTAGTCGTTGCCGATTGAGTTACAGGAACAACGATGGCCAAACTTGCAATCGCGGGCGGCGTCCCGGTGAGAACGAAACCATTCCCCGAGTGGCCGCAGTTTGCTGAAACGGAGAAGCTGGCAATCCTCGGGGTTCTCGAAAGCCGAAACTGGGGAGGGTACCCTTTTCCGAATCACCGGGCTCAGCTCTTCAGTCAACGATTCGCCGAGTATCACGACGCCAGACACGCATTATGCGCGGCTAATGGAACGGTCACTCTCGAGATCGCGCTGAAGGCGCTCGGGATTGGATCTGGGGACGAGGTCATCGTTCCCGCGTATACTTTTGAAGCCACAGCTGCCCCGGTACTCAGACTCGGGGCGATCCCCGTCTTTGTCGATGTTCTGGCCGACAACTACTGCATAGACCCGGCGGCCACCGCGCAAGCCATCACCCCGCGCACGCGAGCAATCATCCCGGTCCACCTGGCGATGAACATGGCCGACATGGATGCGATAACCGATGTAGCCTCGCGACACGGGTTGAAAATCGTAGAAGATTGCGCGCACGCGCACGGGGCCAGGTGGCGAGAGAAAGGCGCGGGGTCCATTGGCGATGCCGGTTCATTCAGCATGCAAACAAGTAAGCTGATGACCGCCGGCGAAGGCGGAGTCGTCACGATCGCCGATGATGAAGTGTTTGAGCTTTGTCAGTCTTACGTGAATTGTGGGCGAGCGAGTCAAACGGATCGCTTTGGTCACCGGATATTGGGATTCAACTATCGAATGACCGAGTTTCAAGCGGCGCTTTTACTGGCTCAGCTCGAGCGGCTGCCCGAACAGACCGCACGCCGGGCGGCGCGAGCCTCACGATTGTCGGAAGGGTTGTCGAACATCGCAGGCGTTTCACTTCTCCGGAAGGATGAGCGGCAGACCACGCAGGCAATCTACCAATTCGTTTTCAAGTATGACGCCGAAGCATTCAGGGGCGCGTCTCGGGACCGATTCGTCGCCGCGCTCGAAGCTGAAGGAATACCTGCGGATGGACTGTTTTACGAGCCGGTATACAAGAGCGCGCTTTTTAATGTAGACCCGCGCGATTTTCCCGCGCTCGGTAGTTCGGGTGGGGAGTTGCCGTGGGCGAAGACCACCTGCCCGGTAGCCGAACGCGCAGCGTATCTGGAATCCGTCTGGCTGCCGCATCAACTGCTGCTTGGAACGGAGGAGGACGTGGATCAGATTACCGAAGCGGTTTTGAAGATTCAGAACAATCTCGATGAGCTCCTGCAGGCCGAGCACCCCCTAATCGAAACAAAACAGCGCAGCCGCGTCGAGCGCCCGCGTTGAAGCAAGAAGGGGAGAGGTGAGACGGGGGAGAGGGGAAATTGAAAATTGAAAATTCCGGTAGTGGGTTATTTTGGATTCAGAGCCCCTATTTGGACTGCGCCGCCCCGTTTCCGCATTCGGTGACTTTTGCATGCGTGGCGGCGCTTT
>Ga0075428_100009460_pt1 | contig 10819 bp, 12 predicted proteins | sample RhiMetdeltSRZDD2_FD_75291 | JGI IMG/M metagenome (GOLD analysis project Ga0075428, IMG submission 75291) | Populus rhizosphere microbial communities from Tennessee, USA - Rhizosphere MetaG P. deltoides SRZDD2 | ecosystem: Host-associated > Plants > Roots > Rhizosphere > Soil | place: USA... | reverse complement strand
TCTCCAAGAAGATGATTGTCGTTCGTAGTACCGGTAACTGACGTCACGGCCGCTCAGACCGGCAGATCAGTGATGGGGTCCCCGTCTATCCACCCGGACGGGGACCTCGTCCCTTGTTAGAAAGGAAAAGGCCGCTTCCGGGGGAAGCGGCCCGTTTCTTTAATCCCGAATCAATCCTTTGGGTACACGTCGATCGTGATGTTTCCGCTGAACCACCCTCCGGAGACTAGGTTGCCAGTGAGTCCCAAGTGCACGGTTTTCGGTTGGTGCCCGTGCAAGCGGCTGAACAAGGCGTTGATGTCCGCGTTCGAGAAGCAGAACTGCACGTCTTGGATCCCATTCCCATCCCGATCTCCCACGACGAGCGTCTTGTTGGTGGGGTAGATCCGGTCGACATCCCCGGTGATGGGATAGGTGTTGGACCACAGGTACACCGTGTTGGCATCGATGTTGGTGATCTGAAACGAGTTATTCTCGGGCTCCGCGATTACGCACCACTGCGCGGCGCTCAGATGAATCGTGGTATGTGATCCAGTCGTGAACAGCCGAGCCGTGAACTGGCACTCACCCACGGCGGTCCAGGCGAGGGATGCGGTGACAATAAGAACCAATGCAAAGACTCGCGTTTTCACGGAGTAGGTCATGATCGAGTTCTCCAAGGGTTTGAGCGACAAAATGCGCACGTGGAAAGGCAAGTGTATGGGCAAGTTGTTGTATAACACCTCTCCACGAGGCGTGAACTCGGGCGTTGAACAAAGCCATGCCTCCGAGTAAAAGCAACCTAGTCCTGAACAGGAAGGTCGTCAACCTGATTTTTGTCCCGTCGGGGCGTGGAAAATTGATTGACATAGTCAACTTAATATGTTGACATAATCAAATGGTGGCGCGGCTGTCTGAGCGCGAACTCGATCCCCGAATCGATGCCGTGCGGCGGTTCAATCGTATCTATACCCAGGAACTTGGTCTGCTGCGGAAGGGACTCTTGAGCAGTCCTTTCTCCCTTACCGAGGTGCGAGTCCTCTACGAACTCGCGCACAGAGTCAGAACAACCGCCGCTGACCTTCGGAAAAGCCTCGGGCTCGATGCCGGATATGTCAGCCGCATACTCGGTCGGTTCCAGAGAACCGGGCTCATACGAAAGCGGTCGTCATCGAATGACGGTCGCCAGGTGTTGCTGGAGCTTTCGAAGAAGGGCCGGAGCGCATTCCAGGAACTTGATACCAGGGCCACCGATCAGATTCGAGCGATGGTGGAGTCCCTTTCTCCAGAGAACCAGCTACGGCTCCTCGAGGCCATGCGAGCGCTCGAAGCCATCCTCGCCCCTCGAACCGACGCCCGGGTCCCTTACTTGTTGCGATTTCCCGAACCCGGCGATATGGGCTGGGTCGTCCGCAGGCACGGCATTCTTTATGCCCATGAGTACGGATGGGACCAGCAATTCGAGGCTCTCGTCGCGGGCATCGTGAGTGACTTTGTGAAGCAATTCGACCCCAAACGTGAGCGCTGCTGGATCGCAGAGAAGGACGGTGAGCCGGTAGGGGCAGTATTCCTGGTCAAAAAGGATGAGGAGATAGCACAGTTGCGGTTGCTGCTGGTTGAACCATCGGCTCGGGGTCTCGGTATCGGCGGCCGCCTCGTCGACGAGTGCTCCCGATTCGCCAGGCAGGCGGGGTACCGGAAAATCACTCTCTGGACGAACAGCGTGCTCGTGGCCGCGCGGCGCATCTATGAGCGGGCCGGGTACAGGCTAGTAGAGGAGAAGCCGCACCATAGTTTTGCGCATGACCTGATCGGCCAGACCTGGGAACTTGAATTGTAAGGAGGATCTCAAGCCTGCCATCGCGCATTATCATTGTGCTATAACCAATTTGCGAACGATGGATTTACCTTGAGGCGAAGTCGGAGAAACGAAAAAGCATGGCGCCGCTTGCTGTAAATCGGATAGGCCTACTCAAAGACCTATTGTCTAGCCTTGCGATTCTGATACTCGGCGCGGTGGCGTTTAGGGCGGAACATGGGAGCTCGCTCCGTACAACAATGCTGTGGATTGGCCCTGTCCTGCTTCTTGTCTGGTCCACGAAACTCCGACTGTTCGTCAATGGTGTTGCCGTCGAATTCACGCCGGCGGGGTTGACCGACCACACTGGGAATGTTGGCTTTATAGCTTGGTCAGAGATTGTGTCCGCCCGTCGGACCGCGTTTTGGTTTGGTGAGTACGTCGAGCTCGAGCTGAAGGACCCGGGTCTCGTAATCGCTCGTCTACCCTGGTTGAAGGCACTGATGTTGAAATCGAACCTTCGGCACGGGCGCCCTGGGGCTTCCATAAATGTCGGTTGGGTCTCCGGAGGTGCCGAGGCGATATTCGCAAGCCTCCGGACGATGGTACCAACGGTTGAAGAGTGAGCGAATACACTTCAGGGGGTAAGCTGGAGTACTTTGGCGGTGCCGATCAATTTGCCATCGATCACCACTCGAATCATGTAGAGGCCAGCGGGGACGGATGCTCTCTCGGGTTTCCACCAGATCACACTCCGACCGCTGATGGGTTCTGAATCAATGCTCTCGACCAACCGACCGGCTACATCGAAGACCTGAGCCTCGACACGGTAGGCTGAAGCTGCCATTTCGCCTTGGGGAAGCTCGACTTCTAGGCCGACATTGCCTCGGGCCGGGTTCGGAGACGCACGCACGAGGCGAGGAGAAATCATTGGGGTCTCGGAAGGGACGCCTGTCACCGAATAGACGAACTTCTGGATGCGGTCATTGTTAGTGTCCGCCACGTAGATGTTGCTTTGGTTGTCCACATCGAGGCCGCGCGGGGCGTCGAATTGTCCGGCTCCTCGGCCTGGGGTTCCCCAGGTCACGAGGAAGGTTCCCTGGGCGGTGAACTTCTGGATGCGGGCGTTGAGGTTGTCCGATACGTATACGGATCCATCCGAGGGATCCACGGCGACTCCGGCGGGGCCGAAGAACTGCCCATTTCCGTCGCCCTCGCTACCCCACTGGCGTACAAACACGCCGTTGGAGTCGAACTGCTGCACCCGGTTGTTATCGTCAGTCACGTACACCTGGCCGGAGGGGTTCACCGCGACCGCACCGGGGAACTGGAATTTCCCCGGAGAGGTCCCCAGGGATCCCCATTGGCGGATGAAGGAACCCTGGGAAGTGAATTTCTGCATGCGATTATTGTTTCGGTCGCACACGTACACGTTCGAAGCGGCATCTACAGCAACCCCGCGCGGAAACTGGAACTGCCCGGCGGCCGTCCCCATGGTTCCCCACTGGAGGAGGTAAGCGCCTCCCGAGGTGAATTTCTGGACGCGATGGTTGGAATTGTCCGACACGTAAACGTTGCCGCTGGCGTCTACGGCCACGGAAAGATCCTGCTGGAACTGTCCGTTCCCGCTGCCTTGCGAGCCCCACTTGAGCACGAACATGCCGTCCGCGGTGAGCTTCTGCACCCGATGATTGAAAGAGTCGACCACGTACATGAAACCGGAAACGACGGCGACGTCGTAGGGATCCCTAAAATTTCCATTTCCCGACCCCAATCCCCCCCATTGGGCAAAGTAGACCGGAGCCTGTCCCAAGGCCGCCGTCGGAAGCAGGACCAGTCCGAAGAAGAGCGTGAAGATCCCCTTCGTCGTTATCCGGCGCGGAAGGAAGGCGAGAATTACTGAATTCATTATTTCTGCTCCATTCCTGCCCCTTGGGGAGTATAAGCGGAGGAGGTCTGGAATTGTTGGCCCTTCAAGAGGCGGAAGAATTTGTCGCGGAAGATCCGGTCAGCTCCGCGTGCTGCGATCGGATCCGCTCCATGACGCGGTCCACGACAGCTTGGGCGGCGTCACGACCGGTATCCCCGTTGAGATCCTGGTACTCAACCGGGGAACCGTAAAACACAATCAAACGTTTCCCGATGCGGGGGATGGACTTCCCGATCGGGAGCACGTCGCGCATCCCATGAATGGCCACCGGAATGACCCGGGGCTGCGTGGCCAGGATGAGAGCCCCTGCCCCAGCGCGCCCGGCGCCCACGGTCCCGTCCCGGGTCCGGCTTCCCTCCGGGAAGATCACCATGACCCCATCCGGGAGCACCCGGATCATGTTCTTGAGGGTCGTGAGGTCGCGCCGGCCTTCCCGAACCGGAATGCACCGCCACTTGTCGGCCAACCAGGCCAGGACCGGGGCCTTGTAGAAGTTCTCGGTGGCGGCGGGGTTCCAGGGGAGGAGGTGGGGCTTCACCAGGGACTTTGGGTAATACGCACCCAATCCGACCAGGAAGCTGTCGATCATCGACTGGTGATTGGAAAGGAGGACCGTGTTTGGCGCCTCCCCCACGTGGTGTCGGCCGATCACCCGGGTGCGGTTCAGGACGAAGAACAAAACCCAGAACAGGGTCACGGTGAAGTTCGTGACCACGTAGCTGGAGATCTTCCAGAATGTGCCTCGCGAACTGCTTCCGGACACCCGCTATCCGATCACGCGCCGCAGGCGCGCAGTTCCGCCAGAAGGTCGGGAAGCGAGATCATCGCGATGCCGATACCGGTGTCCGAGAACCCGTAGGGCAGCACCAGCCGATCTCCGTTGATAAGCCCGCCGCAGGTGTAAACGACGTTGGGAACGTAACCATCGCGTTCTGTCGCATTCGGCACGAGCAATGGTTCTGATAGATGGCCGAGGACCCGCCGAGGATCATTCAGATCGAGCAGTAGCGCACCGATGGCGTACTGTCTCATTGGCCCGACGCCATGCGTTAGAACCAGCCAGCCCGCCTCCGTCTCGAGTGGTGAGCCACAGTTGCCGATATGCAAAAGCTCCCAAGGCTTCGAGGGTCTACAAAGCTCCGTCCCGTCCTTCCAGAACCGCACGTCGTCTGATGCCGCGAGGTGGAGGTTTTCCCGGTCCTTGCGGGACAGCATTACGTACCTGCCGTCGATACGGCGAGGAAAGAGAGCCATTCCCTTGTTCTGGGCCGCGGAGCCGTTCAGGGTCGTGATCGTGAACGTAACGAAGTCGTCAGTCTCGATGAGCTGAGGAATGATCTGGAACCCGTCATAGGCGGTGTAGGTCGCATAATATTTGACCGATCCGCCGTCATCGACGAACCGGACGAACCGAGCGTCCTCCATGCCATGCGTCTCGTTCGGCCCGGCAGGGAATAGCACCCGCTCGGAGAGGGCGGACTCAGCAGGAAATGTAGTTACGTAATTGGACGATGCCAGCACGCGGATGATCTGGACGGTCTCGAACCATATGGCGTGAGGAGGTCCGTGCTTTTCGAGCCTCCCCAGCGAGCCCTCCAGATCTGCGAGAGTGAACTCGGCCGGCAAGGGCTCGAGAATGCTCTTGGCGAGCTCGTTACCCGCCCCGAGCTCGGTCAGTTTTGTGCTGAACCGGCGTTTGTCGTAGTGGGTCGGCGCAGTGCGGTGACCAGCGACCAAGTGTGATCCAGGCGGATCGAACGTCAGATCTCCCGAGGCGTCGATGACCCCGGATTGGAACTCGATCGATGACAGGTGACCCTCGCCGACGGCACGAAGACTCAACACGAAGCGCCGCTCGCCGGACCTTAGGTTGTTCTGGTCGGGGGCGAGGACGATCGAAGGGTTGAAGAGCGCGGCAGCTTCCACGGAATACTCATGAGTGAAGTAGGCGCCGATTAGCAGGGTACGTTCCCGGGAGAGGAATAGGGTCGAATCGATGTAAGGAGCGACCAGCTGGAAATGGCGCTCCAGGAGCTCGTTGAAACCTCGATGGCGAAGCGAGTAGCGCGCCAGGACGTCTTCGAGTAGTGCGCTCACTTGCGCCTCTGGGATGGCGAGGATCCGCGCCATCAGAGCCTCCACCCGGGAGGGTCCGGGCAGGAGTACTTCTTCGCCGGGCATGAAGGGCTTGGCCAGCACGCGGCGTGGGTTGGTCAGGAGTCGATGATGTGTCCGAGTTACGGCCGTGGAAGACATAGTGGTTTCAGTTTCCCGCGGGTCGAGGAGTTTCGGCGTACTCGAGCCCTTCACCGGCGAGCTCTAGCATCCCCAGAAGAGCCATGAGAAAACAAATCGTGCTCTCGGCGCCCTCGTTCTGGTTCGGTCGCGTGGCTCCCAAGCCATCGCGACAACCGGCGGTGGCGAAGTCATACAGAGGTAGCCCCAGCCGGTTGTTTCCGAGGAACCAGCCAAATGCCTCGCGCATCCGACGGAGATAGTGATGGTCGTCCGTGGCCAGGTACGCACCACGAAATGCGAGCACGAAGGCAGCGGCGTCAATGGCTTGTTCATCCGAGTCCGGTTTTTGGCCGCCTCTAGAGTGCCATCCGGTGTTTCCAACCAATAGCAGGCGATCTCCGGTGAAACAGACGGACTCGAGAAAATCGAGCGTCTCGCGGGCCACTCGCAGACTCACCCGCTCACCGGTCTCCCGGTACGCGGCGAAGAGTGCCAGCGGAATCATCGCGTTGTCATAGGTCAGCGCCGGTTCGAACCAGCGCCAGTCGTCCGTCGCTTCTTCCTGATAACGCAATACCAGCTTCTTCGCCAGGACGTCGAGACGGTCTCGGACGCCGGCCGCTCCCGGTTCGGCCGCGAGGAGGCTCGCCAGACCCAGCATGACCAACGCGGTCCCCCGAGGCCCAAGGTGATCCGTACGGACCAGGGCCCGCTCGAGCATCTCTCGCGCTAAGCGACGGGACCCCTCATCGGCGGCGAGCTGCACGGTGGTGCCCAGGGCCCAGATGGCTCGCCCCATGCAATCCTCGGAGAGCGGACCGGCGTCGAATTGGCGGTTGTAGCTCATGAAGTTTCTGAACTGCCCGTCTTCACCCTGCGAGCAGAGCAAATAGCTGAGATATGTGGTCACGAGCCGTTTTGTTTCCGGGGAGCCGTTCAGATGATCGGCATGAAGGGCGACGATAAGCGCTCGAGCGTTGTCATCTACGCAGTAACCGCTACGGCGGGCCGGAACGCTGTAGGTTGCGTGTTGAATGATGCCCGTGTCATCCGTCATCCGGAGGAGGTGATCGAGACGAAGCTCCGGCAAGCTGCTGGCGCGAGGAGACATGTGACGAGGCGGGCTCGGGAGTGACTCGGGGATCACTTTCATTCCGAGATCGATGTACGCCTTGCCAATTTGAGGCCATACCATGGATCGGGTGAACTCGAAAGCGGAAGACCTCATGCGATCCAGCTCGTGGCGAGAGCCGAAGAGCGCGTTCAACTCTCGGCTCAATGCTTCGTGGTCCTGAAAGGGGAATAGACGGCCACGCCCGTCGGCAAGAAGCTCCTGTGCGTGCCAGTAAGGTGTCGACAGGATGGCGGTACCGGCACCCATGGCGTACGAGAGAGCTCCGCTCGTCACTTGGGCCTCGTTCAAGTAGGGGCTCACGAAGATATCCGCGGCCTGAAGGTAGTCAGTAAGCTCTTCGATAGTGATGAACTGGTCGCGGAACGCGACGTGGTCCCGAACGCCGAGTCTCTCGGCCTCCCGTTCGAGCATCGTCCGATATGCCTCACCGTCTCGACGAAGGATCACCGGATGAGTTGCCCCAACCACGAAGTAAACGACGTCGGGGAACGCGGCGACGACGGCGGGCAACGCGCGGATGACCGTTTCAATGCCCTTGTTCGGGCTGAGCAATCCAAAGGTGAGCAGCATGCGTTGCCCGGACACCCCAAACTCAGCCTTCAGCCCCTCCTGGTCACGCGGTTCCATCCTGGGAATCCCGTGCGGGATAATATGGATCTTCGGCCCCTCTACGCCGTAGGCGCTGGCGAGCAGATTCAAGGCGATCCGGCTCATCACCACCAGTCCGGCACATCGCTTCGCCATCTGCTGAACGATCTTCTTCTGCGCATCCGAGGGGTGCTCGAGCACCGTGTGCAGTGTAGCGATGGCCGGTATACGCAACGTCGACAGAAAATCGAGGATGTAACCTCCATCATCGCCCCCGAAGATGCCGTACTCGTGCTGAATCGACACCAGCCGCGCATCGCTGTAGTTCACGAATTCGGCCGCCCGCGCGTAATCGCCCTTCACCCCGTGGCGGATCTCATATTTGACGTCCTCGGGATACTCGTACTGCCCTCCCGAATCGGTCACCGCCAAGGTCATCGTGGACACGCGCTGGCTGGACGACACAGTTGCCTTGGCCAAGTCCTGGGTAAACGTCGCGATGCCGCAACGCCGAGGGGGATATGTACCCACGAACGCAATCGGGAGATGAGGTTCTGACGATCTGTTCATCCGAGGGTTTGCCTAGTGCATTTCATGCTGACAACTTTACAACAGCGTGGAATTGTTGGCCTTCAGGGATGGACTTCCCGATCGGGAGCACGTCGCGCATCCCATGAATGGCCACCGGAATGACCCGGGGCTGCGTGGCCAGGATGAGAGCCCCTGCCCCCACGCGCTCGGCGCCCACGGCCCCGTCCCGGGTCCGGCTTCCCTCCGGGAAGAGCACCATGACCCCATCCGTGAGGACCCGGATCATGTCCTTGAGGGTCTTGAGGTCGCGCCGGCCTTATACGGGCGCTCCCCCTCGCTTCTTGGAGCCTGAGAGTGGTCTGTTAATGGCTTAGCGACATTGAGCCTGGACCTTATCCACGACAGCAGTCACATCACCATTGGCATTCACCGAAGTGTGGCTCGTAAGCTTCGTGCGGAAGCTGCAGCCGTTCTGGTTTGCTACATTCAAGTAGAACACGAACGTCCCCTCTAGTTGATTCGAGTAGAAGACGTTTGTCTCGGTCGACGTCCCCACGCCGGTGTAGGTGACACCGGACGACAACCCCGTGCCGCTGATATCGCTCACGCCGACGTGGATGATGTTTTTGCTCACCACGAACTGCGCGGTCCCCGTTAGATAAACGTCTTCATTGCAGCACTCGTTGTAGAAGACGGCCTCTATGGGGACGCTCCGGACTATGTCCACCGGCGCGGGGGCGTCGGCCGGCTCCAGCAAATCCACTCTGGACTCGTTGTCGTTGTCACCACACCCTTGGACGGAGAAGAGCAACACCAGCGCGAGCGGTGACAGTAGTCGCTGCATGTTATCTCCTTGTTAAGGCGCGGTAAGATTTCACCGCATGGTTCTGGCGGAGAACCCGAGGGCCCACACCCTCGGGTTGTTCCTAACCTGGCAATTGACAAACACTCCCTCGCAGGAGCAACTGTCCAAAATACCCCCGGCGTGGGGAAAAGGTTGGCTGGTCCATGAACAAGCTCAGGAGTTCATGGAGGCGGGTTGGCACGAGTGGACGTTTGCTCTGGACTCCAAAAGACTGCCGCCTGGCGTTTACTTGCTCAGGGTCTCCGGCGGGCATCTACATCGCTCGACCCGGATCACGTTCCTGATGTAGCAGAGTCCGTTACGCTGGCGGAGTCCCCGGCACCAGTTCCAGCACCGTCACTTCGGCATCGGAGTGCAAGCGCAAGGGAATCAGCACGACGCCCAATCCGCGATTGATATAGAGCGCCGTATTTTTGGATCGCATCCAGCCGCGCTCGAACTCGCCGTGCATGAATTTATTCACCGCCGAGCTCACGATCGGCACCTTCACTTGCGCACCATGAGTATGCCCAGCTAAAACTAGATCGAACCCATGTTCAGATGCGGGGTGCAGCAAATCGGGGCAGTGGGACAGCAAGATCTTCACGTACTTACGATCGGTCGGCATGCCCTGGACGGCCTTTCCGAGATCGTCGTGCTCGGTCTTCCAGTCATCGACCCCGGCCAGAACCAGGGGATTGTCGTTCACGTCGATCACCACGTGCTCGTTTCGGAGCATGCGGATGCCGGCCTTGGTCAGAAGGTGGGCAAGCTCTTCTGGGCCATGCCAGAAATCGTGGTTTCCGAGCACGCCGTACGTCGGCGCGATCGAAGCGAGAGCGTGAAAGCCCTTCTGCGCGGGGATCGCCTCGCGATAGGACCGGTTTACGAAATCGCCGGTCATGAACAAGAGATCCGGCTCTAGCGCGCGAAGCCGGTGGGCGAGCCAGCAAAGCTGCTCGTCGCCCACGTAATTCCCCACATGAATGTCGGAGAGCTGAATGATCCGGAACCCGCGTCCGCGAAGGCGCCCGTGATTGACCGGGAACGACATCCGATTGACGTCGAGCTTGGGTTCGGCCAGCCAACGGCGGGCATAAATCCGCTTGCCGTAGGGCAAGCGAAAACGTGATGTGACTTTGCGGGCCTGAAAATCGAGCGCTTTACGAAGGAAAACTTTGGGTGCCAAGTGCCCTCTCGCTCTCTGGGTTGGCCTTCCGGGCGCCAAAAAGTGGCGCCCGGAAGATCCCATACTAGCGAACGCGCTTCTTGTGCCGGTTTGCCCGGCGGCGTTTCTTCAGCTTGTGCTTACGGATCTTCTTGCGCCGTTTCTTGATCAAACTTCCCATGACGCCTTTCTTTGGACCCAGCGAACGGGGCGTTCCAGGATTATCGACACCCTCCCGAGCACCCTTCACCGCAGCCGAATTCGCTGCAGTTGGGTTCGGGAGAAAAACCCGGCAAGTCTATTCCGGAATGGGCGGGGCGGCAAGCAGGAAGCGCCGCGCTCGATGGATCCTGGAGCGCCGCTCGCCAATCGCGCGGACGGCGTCACGCCACCAAACGACGGGGGAGCCGGCCAAGGAACTCGTTCGTAAACGAGTTGCTGGGAAGGCCCCGGAAACCCACTCGAGGACGAGTACCGGGTCTGCCAGGTACTCGCCCCCAAGCGGCAAGCCGCTCGGTGAACATCGTTATAGGTCCACCGAGCGGAGATTATTCCGGGGCGTTTTAAGCGTGCTGAAGCGAATCCAGGACCGCGGGAGTGGGAGCCTC
>Ga0075428_100009459_pt1 | contig 10819 bp, 7 predicted proteins | sample RhiMetdeltSRZDD2_FD_75291 | JGI IMG/M metagenome (GOLD analysis project Ga0075428, IMG submission 75291) | Populus rhizosphere microbial communities from Tennessee, USA - Rhizosphere MetaG P. deltoides SRZDD2 | ecosystem: Host-associated > Plants > Roots > Rhizosphere > Soil | place: USA... | reverse complement strand
CGCAACCCCAAGCCGGTGACCTCGGCCAGATGCTCCTGGCTCCAGGCCCGACGCGCGCGTTGCGCTTTGATGTAAGAGGAATCGATTTTCATGTCCATGCTGGGCACTCCGAAACATCGGAGCGCCTAACCTCGCCAACCGCGCGCTTCCGCGCAACGAACTACGGCCGCCAGTCTACCGCCACACGCCCGCCAGTGGGCTGCAATGCGTCAAAACGGTCAGTTTGCGCTGCAGCTCCAGTTCGAGGCGTCCTTGAGGTCGCCCGAGCCATCGTACTTGGCATAGGCCGGGTACGCACAGACGGGGCGCGCGAGGCCGGATTCGCGGCCTGTGGCCGGCATTTCCGCTGGCGCGACGTCCTTTTCCCGCCACTGCTCGAGCGCCGCCAGCGTGTCGAACGTGTCGACGCCGGGGCCGCCGCGGCAGTGGCCCATGCCCGGAACCATGAATAGGCGCATCCAATCGGCCTGGTCGCGGGCACCGGCGCTGGCGTCGCGGTCGCCGCCCATCTCCTTGATCACGCTCTCGTAGTAGAGGACCGTGTTCTCGGGCGTGATGCCCGTGTCGCGCCAGCCGGCGTAGAGCAGCAGCTTGCCGCCCTGAGCTTTGAACGCCCGCAGATCGGGGTCGGTGGCGTCGACGAAGCCTGTCGCCGCGTCGATGACCGGCAGATCACGATCGAGGTCGAACTTCCGCCAATCGTAGTCGGCGTTCTGGAAGCCGAGGATCTTGATCGAGTCGGTCAGGTTGTCGCCAGGGCCTTCGGGTCGGCTCGCGAGCGCCGGGATCGGGTTGCCGATATTTTGCCCCGAGAAGACCAGCTTGCCGTCGCTCGTGTGCAGACCGTCGTAGAACGTGCGCACGGTCTTGAGCTCGCCGGGCGTCAGGCAGCTGTCGCCCGATTTGCCGGCCGGGCACGCGAGCGTCTTGACGTCGAACGAGCACTGGCGCGGATTGTTCAAGAATCCCTCGCCGAGCGTGTCGCACTGCTTCATCACGGCGTCATTGACGAGCTTCGCTTTCGCTTCCGAGAGCGCCTCGTCGGGATTGCGTGCGAGCTCGATGCTGCGATACGAGCCGGCCGTATGCATGTGGATGTGCCGATTCGCGAGCGCGCCGGCGATGATGCCGTCGTAGTCGCCGGGATAGCGCTGCGCGGCCATGACGCCCTGCCGGCCGCCCGTCGAGCAGCCCTTGTAATACGAATAGTCGAGCGGCTCGGCGTAGAACACGTCGATGAGCGTCTTCGACTTCACCGTCATGTCGTGCAGCGCGCGGTACGCGAAGTCGACGATCTTCTCGGGGTGACCGAGCGCGAACATTCCATTCGGCCCGTCGGCCGCGGAATGCCCCGTGTCCGTCGCGGCCGTCGCGTAGCCTCGGCGCAGCGCCGCCTGCATGTCGCCGTAGCCCTGAATCGAGCCGGCCCAGCCGCCGTTGCCGACGGCGAGGAACTTGCCGTTCCAGCTCTCGGTCGGCAGCCACACCTCGACGTTGATGTTCGAGTCCGGCGTCGGCTTCAGCACGAGCGTCACGCGGCAGTGCTGCGGGATCGGCTGCGGCGGTGGCCCCGACTGCGCGGGAGGATTGGCCGGCGCGTTCGCAGGCTTGAACAAGCCCGCTGCGACGTCGACGGCGCTCGTGATCGTCGCGCGTTCGAGCTCGATGTTTTTGAGCTCCGCGCACGGCATGTTCAACGCCCCGGATGCGGCCAAGAGAATGGCAAGCATGACTCCCCCCTTCCGTACGACGCTTGATACGCCGTTCGTTCGTAGCCTCTACGCCTTACATTGGCGCCGCCCGAGGCCGCGGGTCAAGCGACTTGAGACACCTTGAAATACGGAGGGCCGCGGCCTCATGGTGGGGGCCTATGGCCGACGTCATGACCATTCGCTGCCCTGGCTGCGGCGCCACGAATCGCGTGCCGCGCGACAAGCTCGCGCAAGGACTTCAGGCGAAATGCGGCAGTTGCAAGCAGCCTCTGCCCGCGGTGGGCACGGCGCCGCTGATCGTCACCGACGCGACGTTCGCGGCCGAGGTCGAGAGCTCGCCGCTGCCCGTGCTCGTCGACGCGTGGGCGGCCTGGTGCGGGCCGTGCCGCATGATCGCGCCCGCGATCGACGAGCTGGCCGCGGAGCTCGCGGGACGCGTGCGAGTCGCGAAGCTCAACGTCGATGAAAACCCGGCGACGGCCAATCGCTTGCGCCTCCGCAGTATCCCGACGTTACTCGTGATCGCCGGCGGCCGCGAGGTCGACCGCATCGTAGGCGTGCAGCCGAAGCACGCGATTCGCGCGCGGCTCGAGCGCTTCGCAAGCGCCAGCCGCTGAACCACACTCGACGCGCGGGCCCGTTGCTTCAAGCGCTGGCAATCGTGAACCCCCGCACAAAGTTGCGCCGTGAGTCGTGAAACCATGGGCCGGCAGTTCAATACGGCGCCGGACGATGGACTACGTCGGAATCGATTACTCCGTGGATCTCGCGTGCTCGGAGTGCGCGGGAATCACTCGTGTTCGCTACAGCCGCCTGCTCGCGTTGCTCGAAGTGGGAGGCGCAGTCGCGTGCGCCACCTGCGGACGAACGACGAATCACGATTGGACGACGGTGTCGAAGGCGCAGCAGTTGTTCCGAGCGCATTTCGATCGAGCGCAGCTCGTGGTCGAAGCTACCTATCGCCCGACGCGGGCTTGGTGAGTCACTGATTCGGCTGCGCGTCTAGAGCCGCACGCTCGCGCGCGACGTTGTTCTCCGGCTGCTGTCCTTCCTGCTCGCCATCCTGCTGCTGCGTCTCTTCGACCACCGGTGGCGGTGCGGATGCGACGGCCGACTCGTACGTCCGGAACTTTTGAAGCGCGAGGAAGGCGGCCACGGCGAGCACGCCGCCCGTCAGCACTAGCGCCGACACTCGCGCCCAACGCGGCCGCGGCAGCCCGTGACGCCGCTGCGACGCGTGACTGCGGCGCACGTCGTGGCCGACACGCCCGCGCGATGACCCGATCCTAAAGCCCGTTGAGCCCTGGTAATGCGCGCGCCCGTAGGAGCCTAACGCGGCGGTCTCGTAAGGCGAAGCGCCTTGTGCGGCCTCCATTCGACTGTCGCGTGCATCGAGCGCCCGATCGCGCTTCACGCTGCGGTCGATCTCGAAGCTCAAGTGCGTGAACGCCTCTCCCTTGGCGAGCAGGCGCTCGGCGGTTCCTTGGAGCTCGGCCCACTCGCGCTGCAAATCGATCAACGCCTGCGCGGCCGCCGTCGCCCGCTGCGCAGTCTGATGCACCTGCGCTCTCTCCGCGTCGAGAGACGCCAACGAACCGAGCACTCCTTGCCGCGAGTACAGCTGATAGCGGCTGACGTCGGCCGAAGTCATTTCGCCGGGGTTGAGCAGCACCTCTTTCGTCTTCGGCCAATCGACCGGCCCTTCGCCGTTCAGCGCCTGCAGCACGACGTCAGCCACGAGGAGCGGCGAGCACAGGTGCGCAGGCCTATCGTCGAGATGCGAGCCCAGGTGCGCGAAATCGGCGAGACGGAAACCCGCGGGAAACGCGCGCTGCGCGGTCAATGCGCTGGCGACGCGTCCAAAGAGCTCGGAGACGACATCGAGGCAGTTGGCTACCGCCCCGAGCGCCAAGCGTTCCCGGATCAGACAGCCGACGGCGATGTAGGCGCCGCGATTCGCCTCGGCGTCATTGGGGTTGATCTTGAGAACGCGGCTGTAATGTACGTGCCGTTCCCCGTCGATGTTGACGGATTCGATCCGGTGCCCCTCCGCGACGGCGGGCGCTTTGTCGAGATACATCTCCGGCGACCCGGGCAACTTCGCGGGGCCGAGCTCGACGAGCTCGAAGCCACGATTGTTGCTGGGCGTCCCGCAGACGAAGAAAGCGACACCGGACATCACTTACCAAGCTGCTAAGAAATTCTTGATCCTGCCCCAGAGACCGACCTTGACCTTCGGATAGCCCTTGAGCTGGCGCTGAGTGAACGATTGGTAGATCCAGCTGATCAGGAACTCCACGTATCTCTTCTCGATCGACTTCAAGCGCGCGACGGAATCTCCGCCTTCGCGCCTTTCGAGGACGACCTCGCCAACGCTGAACGGCAAGTACTGAGCCTTGATTCGCGGCGACGACATGATCGTGGACCGCGTCTGCGGGAAGTTCGTCCGAAAGTACTGGCGATCGGACTTGTACTCGTTCTGCACGACGTCCCATTTCGCCGCGATGAACAAGATGCTCAAGTTTCGCAATCCGATGCCGGTATCGCTGAGCAGATAGCGGATCAGCGTATCGAACAGGACGTCTTCCTCGAACGTGCCGCGGCCGAGGCGGTTTCGCGACGCATCGGAGATGAACAGGAAGCGCTTGTTGACGTTGCGCTGCCTAAGGTATCGCTCCAGATGATCGTTGAGCTTCGGCTGCGTCTGCTCCGCCGTCGGAACGATCGAGCGGATATCCTCGCCGGCGATCTCGATGAAGCTGAAGTCGAGCTTCGGCCGGCCGCGCTGCCCGAAGCGCACGTTGAACTCCCGCAGCACGCCTTTCTGCGTTCGTTCCGGCAAGTAGCCCGCGGCGATGTTGTGCACCCAGGCGTTGAGATAGGCCTCGCTCGCCGTCTTGCCGTCGCGGCTCGTGCGATCGAAGTGGATGTTCTCGTCGACATGCAGCCGGTGGATCAGGAAGTTCTGGAGCGTCGACTTGCCGCTCGCGACTCCGCCCACCGTGAACAGGATGTTGCCGGTTCTGCCGTCGATCGCCGACCCATCGACGACGTTGTCGAATTTCGTCATGTCGATACGACTCGGCCCCGGCTCCATGATCGTGCCCACGTGCGGGTTGACGCGCGTTTCGCGAGCGGTCGATAAATCTCTGTGCGCTTCTGTAGCCATATCAGTACCAATTGTCCGGCCGGACCACGAGCAACGTGAAGAGCGGCACTACGCCGTCCAGAATGAAGCTGACCAAGATGGCGATGACGATTGCCGTCGGACTGATCCGGTTCACGAAGTTTCGCCACGTGTACTGAATCGAGCCGATCTCGTCGGCCGTGTTGTTGATGCTCGAAAGCTCGAGCTTGCCCGGCAACAACTCGCGCGCGCTGACGGCATAGCCGTCGAGATCGCGCGTCATCAAGTCGGTCGTATCGGCGGAGTACTCCTTCAGGCGCATCTTGCCTTCGTAGAAGGACTTCACCTTTTGGATGTCCGCTCGTAGGTTCACGAACGGCGCGGCGGGATCGTTCTTGAACTGCGTTTGCGCTTGCTCCTCGATGAACGCGTCCAACCGATTCGAGTAGGCGGCGAGCTGCTCGGCCGGTGCGGTCGGATCCGGCGCTCGCAACGGCGTCAAATCGACGCCGAGTATCTTGACGACGTCGGCGTAGTGCTGTTGCGCCAGCTCGCCGAACCCCGGGTTCCTCTGATCGACGATTTGCGTCTTCAAGTTCTGACGCGCGACGTCGAGGCGGCGACGCTTGTCCTCGAGCGCGGCGACCTGCGGCACCTCGCCGATCGCGCGAAGGATCTTGCTCGTCTCCGAGTCGAACACGCGCCAAGCCGTCTCTTGGGTTTGACCGACGATGTCGCGCCGAATCTGATACGAGTAGATCGCGTTGGTGTTCGCCAAGAAGCTGATGATGACGACGAAGGACATCATCACGAGGGTTCCCCAGAGACTGGTTCCCGCGCGCCTGCGTTTACGCAGCTCGAAGTTCAGGCCGACGAGGAACAGTGCGATCGCGACCGCGAGCACGAGCGCCACGAGCTTCGGCAAGTCGACGGAGAATCCGATGTAGGTGGCCCAACCGCTGACGATGCAGGTCAACCACACCGCGAGCGAAAACAGGACGTCCAAGAACGTTCCCTGTCTCGGCCGGTCGTCGTCGGACGCGAGAGTGATCAGGAAGTCGCCCTGTCTTTCGTCCGCCATTTTGCCCTCATTATGTTATCGGGAACCGGCAGCGGCTCGAGGCTAAATTCCACGCTAGCACTTTGGCTTACGAGTCGCTACGGGCTCTTAAGTCATATGCGCGCCGGGCCGCGTGGTGTTGGGCGCAGAGTCGTCCCAACAAGAAGAAGAACAGGCCAGGGATGTGGCTTAAGCACCGGCATCGTCGCTGGGGGCTCGTGGCCCTCACGGCCGTGCTCTGTGCCTGCGGAGGCGGCGGAAGCGGTGCGCCACCTGCGCGAACGAGCGAATCCCCGCCGATCGTCACGGCTACCACGCCGTCAGCGTTGAATCATGCGCCGCAGATCAGCGGCACGCCGGCGGCGGTCGCCACGGCCGGCGCCGTCTATTCGTTCACGCCCACCGCAAGCGATCCCGACGGCACGCCGCTGACGTTCACGATCCGCAACCGCCCGTCGTGGGCGAGCTTCGACGCGACGACAGGGCAGCTGCACGGCATCCCGCAGAGCGTCGGTAACTTCGACAACATCGAGATCGCGGCGTCCGACGGTCAAGCAAGCGCTTCGCTGCCCGCGTTCGACATCGTCGTGATCGCGCCGCGTATGAATCATCCGCCCGTCATGTTTGGTCCGCCGCTGACCTATGTCGAAGGCGGCCGCCTCTACGACTTCACGCCGAGCGCGAGCGACGGCGACGGCGACGAGCTGACGTTCATCGTGCAGAACAGGCCGGCGTGGGCAGCGTTCGACGCGCAGTCCGGACGCTTGTTCGGGACGCCGGCCGGGACGGCGGGAACCTTCGCGAACATCATCATCACGGTCGACGACGGCAAATCGAGCGCGTCGCTGCCGCCGTTCACGATCAATGTGACGGCGCCCACGGCGAATCGCTCACCGGTGATCGGCGGCATTCCCGAGACGAGCGCATTGCAAGGCACGCAGTACGCGTTCCAGCCCATCGCGAGCGACGTCGACGACGATGCGCTGACGTTCGCAATCGCCAATCGCCCGAGCTGGGCCGAGTTCGACGAGAGCACAGGCCTGCTGCGAGGCACACCGGGTGCTGCGCACATCGGCACCAATCGCTACGTCGTGATCAGCGTCACCGACGGCAAGCAGTCGGTGTCGCTGCCGGCCTTCGCGATCACGGTCGCATCGTCGAACACGGCGCCGACGATCTCGGGCACGCCGGCGGCGACAGCGATCGCCGGCGCGCAGTACTCGTTCCGGCCGACGGCGACGGATCCGAATCCGGGCACGACGTTGACGTTCAGCATTCAGAACGCACCCGTGTGGGCCTCGTTCACGGCTTCCACGGGCGAGCTGCGTGGCACACCGGGCACCGCGCATCTCGGTGTGTATTCGAACATCGTGATCAGCGTCAGCGACGGCCAGGACACCGTCGCGCTGCCAGCCTTTGCGATCAGCGTGACTAACACCGCGCCACAGATCTCCGGCACGCCGGGCACGAACGTCGTCGCGGGCCAGCCGTACTCGTTCACGCCCATCGCGATCGACCCCGACGGCACACCGCTCACGTTCGCAGTCTCGAACAGGCCGCCATGGGCGAGCTTCGATTCGGCGACCGGGCAATTGGAGGGCACGCCGCTACACGCCGACGTGGGCACCTTCGCGAACATCCGGCTGACCGTTACCGACGGCGTCGTTACCGCCGCGCTCGCGCCGTTCAGCATCGTCGTGCTCCTGTCGAACTCGCCGCCGCTAATCTCCGGCCAGCCGCCGGCGTCCGTCGAAGCGGGCACCTTGTACGCGTTCGTGCCGACGGCGTCCGACTCCGACGACTATCCGCTCCATTTCAGCGTCGCGAACGCGCCGCTATGGGCGGCCATCGACCCGCTGACAGGCGCGTTCAAAGGAATGCCGCCGGAGGGCACGAGCGGCACGTACTCGAACATCGTGATCAGCGTGACCGATGGAAAAGCGACCGCCGCGCTGCCGCCGTTCGCGATCACCGTGACGGAGCGAACGGGAAATCATGCGCCGACCGTCGGCGGCGCACCGGCGACGTTTGTGCTGCAGGATACGCCCTACACGTTCGAGGTGACCGCTGCCGATCTCGATGGCGATGCAATGACGTTCGCGATCGCCAACCGCCCGAGCTGGGCGACGTTTGCTCAGACGGGCCCTGCGACGGCCGTGCTGCAAGGCACGCCGGGCGGGATCGACGTGGGCACGGACCACAACATCGTGATCAGCGTCAGCGATGGGAAAGCATCCACGCTGCTTGCCGCTTTCGAGATCACGGTGATTTCGTCGAACACGCCGCCCACGATCTCGGGCGCACCGACGACCGTCGTGCAGGTCGGCGCTGGGTGGTCGTTCACGCCGACCGCAAACGACGCCGACGCGGACTGGTTGACCTTCAGCATCATCAACCAACCGTCGTGGGCGCAGTTCGATGCTTCTACGGGCGCGTTGATAGGCATACCGCAGGAAGCTAACGCCGGCGTCGACGCCAACATCGTGATTGCCGTCAGCGACGGCCAGGACACAGCCGCGCTGCCGCCGTTCACGATCACGGTCAACCGTCCCCCGGTCATCTATGGCGACCCGCCGGACGTCGCGACGGTGGGCTCGCTGTATTCGTTTGCCGCGACGGCGAGCGATGCGGACCTCGACGAGCTCACGTTCGGTATCGTGCGCGCGCCTACTTGGGCGACGTTCAGCTCGTCGGGCGTGCTGTCGGGCACGCCGGGGCTCGGCGACGTCGGAGTGTTCGCGGACATCTTGCTCGGCGTCACCGACGGCAAATCGCCTCCGGCGGTGCTGCCGGCGTTCACGATCACAGTGCCGCAACCGAACAGAGCGCCGGCGATCTCGGGCATGCCGCTAACCGTCGTGCCCGCCGGAGTGGCCTACGAGTTCACGCCGATGGCGACCGATGCGGATCTCGACGAGCTGACGTTCTTCGCGGACAACAAGCCCGTCTGGGCGACGTTGGACGGCACTACCGGCAGGTTCAGTGGGACGCCGGCCACTGCTCAAGCGGGCACGTACTCCGATATCGTCGTCTGGGTAAGCGACGGCGAGGTCGCGACGGCGCTCGCGCCGTTCTCGATCACCGTGACGAACACGCCGCCCGTGATCGGCGGAACGCCGCCGATGACGGCGACCGCCGGGACGGCCTATTGGTTCACGCCGACGGCGAGCGACGCGAACCCCGGAACAACGCTGACGTTCAGCATCAACCAGACGCCCCTCTGGGCCCACTTCGACCGCGCCACGGGCCAGCTTCAAGGAACGCCGTTCTTCTCCGACATTGGCACCACGTTCTCGAACATTGAGATCGAGGTCAGCGACGGCGTCGCCTCCGCGTCGCTCGCGCCGTTTTCGATCACGATCGACGAACCGCCGAATCGCGCGCCGTGGATTACCGGCTGGCCGGACGCGAACGCGACCATCGGCAGACAGTACTCGTTCATTCCTGTGGCGCATGATCCCGACGTCGCCGACACGCTGAGTTTCAACATCCAACACTTACCGGCGTGGGCCATGTTCGACCCGGCATCCGGCCGGCTCGACGGAATGCCGGGAATCGGCGACATCGGCACGACCAGCGCCATCGTGATCACGGTGCGCGATAACGACGACGCCAGCGGGACGCTTGCCGCGTTCAGCATCACCGTGCAGTCGGATGCAACGAGAACGACGTTGCTGACCTGGGAGCCGCCGCTCTACAACACCGACGGCTCGGTGCTCACCGACCTTGCCGGCTATCGGCTCTACTGGGGCACGTCGCCGGACAACTACGTGAGCAGCATCACGCTGAGCGAGCTTGGTCCCGCAAGCTATCGCATCGAGAACCTGACGGCGAACACCTACTACTTCGCAGTCACCGCGCTGAACAGCGCGGGCGCGGAAAGCGACTTCTCGAGCCCCGCAAGCGTCGCGCTCGAGTGACGGTGCCTACAGCGCTTCTACGCTGACGGGCCGCCCCCACAGCTTCGCGACGACTCGCGTAGCGGAACGCGCGTCGCCCGTCGTCCAGAAACGCTCCGTCGGCTTCAAGTCAATGCGCCCGATCAGCGCCTCCGGCAATCTGCGCACGACCTGCCGCGCGACGGCCTCGCCCGTATCGATGAGCTGCACGTCGGGTCCGACGATCTCACTGATCAGTGGACGAAGGAACGGATAATGCGTGCAGCCAAGCACGATCGTGTCGGCACCGCGTGCGATGAGCGGCTGCGTGTAGCGCGTAACGAGCTCGCGCGTCGCGGCGCTCTTGAGCTCGCCGGCCTCGACTTGCTCGGCGAGGCCCGGGCACGCTTGCGTGACGATCTCGACGTCGCCGGCGTACTGCTCGAGCAGCGCCGCGAAGCGCGCGCTCTCGAGCGTGCCGACGGTCGTGAGCACGCCGACGACGCCGCTGCGTGTGGCGGTGACGGCGGGCTTCACGGCGGGTTCCATCGCGACGATCGGCAGCGTGAAGCGCGCGCGCAGCGGCGCGGCCGCCGCGGCCGTCGCCGTGTTGCACGCGATCACCACGGCGGCTGCGCCATGGCGAATCAGGAACTCCGTGAGCACGAGCGAGCGCTCGCGAATGTAATCCTGCGTCTTGTCGCCGTAGGGCACGTGCCCCGAGTCGGCGACGTAGAGAAGCGGCAGGCTCGGCAGCTGCGCGCGGATGTGCCTCAGTACCGATAGACCGCCGACGCCGGAATCGAAAACTCCGATCGCGTTAGCGTTCTGCACCGGTGCCGAGCTGCCCCTCGCGTAGTTACCTGGAGCGCGACTCTAGTCCGCCGGCCCGGGTCCCGGCAACTTGAAGCGAGTTGGAAGTTGGAATGCGGCACGCCCGCCGGGCAGCGGGCGTGCCGAACGGTCAATGCCAGTAGGGCTTGGTGCCGTAATGTGTGAACGCGCGATCGCGGAACGTGCGGCCGTCGCCCTTCGTGAGGGC
>Ga0075428_100009456_pt1 | contig 10821 bp, 13 predicted proteins | sample RhiMetdeltSRZDD2_FD_75291 | JGI IMG/M metagenome (GOLD analysis project Ga0075428, IMG submission 75291) | Populus rhizosphere microbial communities from Tennessee, USA - Rhizosphere MetaG P. deltoides SRZDD2 | ecosystem: Host-associated > Plants > Roots > Rhizosphere > Soil | place: USA... | reverse complement strand
TTCAGCGTGGGGTCGAACGGCCGGTTGAGCTGCGTCGCCCCCTCGACCGTCTGCCAGTTGACGTGCGCCACGCGCATCCGGTCGAGCACCCGCGGGCTGACGTAGGAGAACCCCGTGCCGTACGGCGCGAACAGCCACTTGTATCCGCTCACCGCCAGGACGTCGATCGGGTGATCGGCGACGCGGAAGTCGATGGCGCCGATGGCCTGCGCTCCGTCGACGACGAAGAACAGTCCGCGCTCCCTGCAGGCGTCGCCGATGGCCGCGACGTCGATCCGGTATCCGGTGTTGAAGGTGACGAGGGAGACGGCGACGGCGCGGGTCTGCGGCCCGATCGCGCGGATGAGGTCCTCAGCCTCCACGATCCTGCCGGACGAGGGGGGCACGAAGCGCACGCTCACGCCCGCGGCCTCCAGGTTGAGGAAGGGGTGGACCACGGCCGGGAACTCCCCCTGCGCCATGAGCACCTCGTCGCCGCGCCGCAACGGCAGGCCCAGCGCCGCCACGTTGAGGCCGTGCGAGGCCCCGGTGCCGAGCGTGATGCTGGCCGGGCTGCATCCGATCAGGCGCGCCGCCGCGGCGCGGGCCCGGGCCGGCAGCTCTTCGAAGATCTCGGGGCGCACCTCCTCGGGATGCTCCTTCAGCCGGAGGGCCTGCCGGATCGCCTCGCTGGTCTCCCGGGGGAAGGGGCCCTGCGCGGCGCAGTCCAGATAGGCCTTGCCCCCGAAGTCGGAGAAATACCTCCGGAATCCTTCGCCCGGCTCCGCCACGTTCCCCCCTGGCTGCGTGGCGGCATGATACACCGCCGCGCGGGCACGCTATAATCCCTGGGCTGGCGGTGCTCCGCGACCGCCGCGCCCCGATGACCGTCCTTCTGACCGATCAGCGCGAGGAGCGCTTCCTCTCGCCGCCTCCCGAGGTGGCGATCACCAATTCCTTCGCGCGGCCGTTCGACAACGTGGTGGCCGCGGCGCGCACCTGCTATTCCGGGGCGGGCATCGTGAGCGAGGACCAGGTGACGGGCGATCTGGCGGCCCCTCCCGAGGAGCGGGCCGAGAAGGAGCGGCGGCGCGACGCCCTGGCGCGCGACCTGTACCAGGCCGGCCACCACACGACGCTGCAGCACGCCCACTTCCAGTTCGCGCTCAGCAACGTCAGCCGGCAGGTCATCTGGTCGTTTCTGCACGCGCACCCGTTCTACAACTCGGAGCAGGTCAGCCAGCGCTACGTGGCCGTGAAGCCCGGCCACTACGCGGTGCCGCCGCTCTCGGGTCAGGCCCTGGAGGTCTACCACGAGACGGTTGCGGCGCAGCAGCAGGCGTACGAGGATCTCTGCCGGCTGCTGATCCGCCCGGCGTCGGAGGCCTATTACGCCAAATACCCGTCGCGCCGCAGGCATGCGGCGACGTGGGATCGCGAGATCAGGAAGAAGGCCCAGGAGGTGGCGCGCTACGTCCTGCCGGTCGCCACCTTCGCCTACATGTACCACACGGTCAGCGGCATCACGCTCCTGCGCTACTGGCGCGTCTGCCGGCAGTTCGACGCACCGCTCGAGCAGCGCCTCGTGGTCGGCCGGATGGTGGAGGAGCTCCTGAGGCTCGACCCGGCCTACCGGGTCATCCTCGAGGAGCCGATCCCCGCCGACGACCTCCCGGAGCACCAGGCGGCCCTGCTGCTGGCGGAGCGCGGGACGGGCGCGGGCGGACGCGCCGGCGACGACCGGAAGCGCGCGTTCCGCGAGGAGTTCGATGCCGCGCTCTCTGGGCGCATGTCGATGCTCGTCGACTGGCCGGCGCGCAACGAGGAGACCCTGGCTCAGGCGGTGCGCGAGATCCTCGGGGCGCCGCGCGCGTCGCTCGGCGACGACGAGGCCATCCGCCTGGTGATGGACCCGGCGCGCAACCGGTATCTCGGCGAATCGCTCAACCTCACCACCCTGAGCAAGCTGTCGCGGGCGATGGTCCACTGCCACTACACCTTCCGCAAGAAGATGAGCCATGCCGGCGACTCGCAGAACCAGCGCCACAGGATGACGCCCGCGTCGCGGCCGATCCTGGAAGAGCAGGTGGGGGCCGACCCCGACTTCGAGACGCCCGCTCTCTTGATGACGGATGCGGCGGCCATGGCGCGCTATGCCGAGGCGATGGAGCGGGCCTGGAGCGGAGCGTCGCGCCTGAAGGCACTCGGCGTGCCGGCGGAGTTCGCGCTCTACCTCCTGCCGAACGCGGTCTCGATCCGCTTCAGCGAATCGGCCAGCCTGCTCGACCTGCGCCACAAGCACGCCATGCGTCTCTGCTACAACGCCCAGGAGGAGATCTGGCGCGCGTCCCTCGACGAGGCGATGCAGATCCGGGAGGTCAATCCGCGCATCGGAGCCTACCTCCTGCCTCCCTGCAACCTGCGCCAGATGAGCGGTGCCGCGCCGATCTGCCCCGAAGGACGCCGGTACTGCGGCGAGCGGGTCTGGACCTACCGTCTCGAGGATTACCGGCGGGTGATCTAGTGATCCCCTCGGAGACGAAGGGCGTCCCCGTCCCTCCGCTGCTGCTGGAGGTCCTGCCGGGCCAGGTAGAGGGGCCGCTCCACTTCGAGGCGATCTTCGGACGTCCGGGCCCCGTCGAGATCGAGATCGGCATCGGCAAGGGGCGGTTCATCCTGAACGAGGCCGAGCGGCGCCCGGAGGTCAACTTCCTGGGCCTCGAGTGGTCCCTGAAGCACCTCCGGATCGCCCGGGACCGCGCGGCCCGCCGCGGCCTGACGAACATGCGCCTGCACCGCGCCGACGCCCGGCACGTGGTCTCGGACCTGGTGCGCGACGCCACGGTGGCGCGCGTGCACGTCTACTGCCCCGATCCGTGGCCGAAGAAGCGTCACCACAAGCGGCGGCTGTTCACTCCCGGCACGGCGCGTCACCTGGAGCGCATCCTCGAGCTGGGCGGCTACCTGAACGTGTCGACGGACGTCTGGGAGTATTTCGAGGAGATCGTCGGGCTCGTGGCCGCCCACACCGGCCTGGCGCGGGCATCCGACCCCCTCTGCCAGGACGAGGGCGGCGGCAGGACGAACTACGAGACGAAGTACCTCGCCGCGGGGCGCCCGATCCATCGCGCCACCTGGCACAAGCAGGAGCGGACGGCCGCGGGATCGGCTTGATCCGGCGTCGGCTCCTAAGGGAGCTCGACGACGATCTCCCCGCCCGACACCCGCACTGGATAGCAGGCGACCTTCAGGTCCGGATCGATGGGAGAGACGCCGGTCTTCAGATCGAAGGTCCAGCCGTGCCAGGGGCAGGACACGATGCCGTTCTCCTCCAGGTACCCTTCGCCGAGTGGTCCCCCCTGGTGCGGACAGGTGTTGTCGAGCGCGTACAGCGCACCGCTCATGTTGAAGATTGCGACCGCGTGACCGCGGATCTGGACCACCTTGCTGGATCCCGGCGGCAGATCGGCGGCCTTGCCGCAGCGCGCCTTGACCGGCATCAACCGCTCTTGCCGGCCCCGGCCGGATCCGACAGCGAGGCCGGGATGTTGGTGCTGCCGAAGCGGCATCCGGTGGCCTCGCGGATCCGGTGCGCGACCAGCCCCAGGGCGCGCTTGACCCCCGGACTCTTCTCGGGGTCGGTCAAGGGCTCCAGCCGCAGCATGATCCCTCCGGTGCGCCCCTCCAGAAGCAGGAAGAACTTCTGCGTGTGCCCCCGGTCCACGACCAGCGTCTCGAGGAGGGCGGCGCGTCCCAGCGTGTCGACGTAGAGCCGCTCCGTCTTCACCAGGAGGTCTCCCTCGCGTGCCACCGACGGCTGGTGCCGGCGGGCGACTTCCGCGAGGGTCACGGGGCCTTCGAGGACGACGTGCGGCACGCGGGGCCCGGGTCAGTCGGACAGGCTCTTCACGTAGTCGACGATCTCGCCCGGATGCTGTTTGACGTCGACCTTGCGGTCGATCCGGCGGATCTTCCCCTTCTTGTCGATGACGAAGGTCGTGCGCTGGATGCCGTAGAATTCGCGGCCCATGAAGCTCTTCTTCCCGAACACGCCGTAGGCCTTCGAGACATTGTCCCCCGTGTCGCTCAGGAGGGGGAACTGCAGCCCGTGCCTGGCCGAGAAGCGCTCGTGCGCCTCGAGCGGGTCGCGGCTGACGCCGAGCACCACCGTATCGTGGCGCTGCAGCGCGTCGTGCACGTCCCGGAACCCGCAGGCCTGGGTGGTGCAGCCGGGCGTGCCGTCCTTCGGATAGAAGTACAGGACGAGGTTCTTCCTGCCGAGATAGTCGCCGAGGGCCACTTCCCGGCCACCCGTCGCCATGAGCGAGAATGGCGGAGCCTGCCCGCCGATTTCCGGAGTCGTCTTCTTTGCCATCGGCCTCGTCCCTCCTGGCTCGGATGTCCCAAGCGGCCTGGCCCGGGAGTTTGTCTTGTGGCGTGCCGCGAATTCTAGCATGGCTCCCCGCGGCTTTTGGCGGGAATCAGGCCCGTCCCGGCCGCCGCCAGAGACGCACGAGGGCCGCCAGGCTGATCACCGTCCAGGCGCCCTCCAGGATGATGAACCCTGCCTGGCGCGCCGCGAGGGCCACCCAGAGCAGGAGCGCTCCCCCCGCGACGTTGACCAGATTGTAGAGGGCGGTGTCGCGCCCCATGCGGCCGGCCTGGTGGGCCGCGTAGGCGATCAGGATCAGAACGGCGCCGGCGATCGACGCCAGCTGGTGCAGCGGCTCGCCCATCAGGGCGTCGTCTCGATGCGGGCCGACTTGCGGAGGTCGGCGGCGTAGGCGCGCAACTGGTCGCGGCGCTTGTCGTCCGCGAGCCGCTCGACGATCCGCTCTCGGGCCTCCTCGAACGGGACCACGCCGGCCGGACGGCGCTCGATCGCCTTGATGATATGGAACCCTCTCCGGCTCTCGACGATGTCGCTCAGCTGGCCGGGCTGGAGAGCGAGGGCGGCCCGTTCCACAGGAGGAAGGGCCCCGCCGCCGGCCCACACCCAGCCGCTGTCCCCGCCCTTCTTGGCCTCGCCACCATCGGAATGGCGGTGCGCCATCTCGGCGAAGTCCTTGCCGCCCCGCAGCTCCTTCATGATCGCCTCGGTCTTGAGGCGGGCCTCGGTCCGCCTGGCCGGAGGGTCGTCCGGAGGCACGCTCACCACGATCTGGCTGATGTGGACCGCTTCGGGACGCGCGAACTGATCGCCGTGAGCGTCGTAGTAGGCGCGCACCTCGGCGTCGCCGGGGTGCTTTGGGACCCCGAGCTGCGCGTCCACGAACTTGCGGACGACGAGCGAGTGCCGCACCTGCTCGACGAGGTCCTTGTCGGTCACGCCGTTCGTCTTGAGGAAGGCTGCGACGTCCTCCAGCGTCCCCAGACCCTTCTTGAGGCGCTCCACCTCCGCGCGCACGTCGGCCTCGGGCACGGTGGTCTTCGCCTGGACCGCCTTCTGGTACAGCAGCTCGTTGTCGATCAGCGACTCGAGAACGGCGTCTCGGGCGGCCTGGAGATCCTCGTGCCGGCGCTCGCCGCGCCCGCGCTGCCGGAACGCCAGCTGCACGGCCATGTCGAAGTCGCGCCTCAGGATCGGCTGGCCGTTGACGCGCGCCACGACGCTCCCCGCAGGGCGCGTGGGCGCGGGCGCCGGAGCGGCCGCGAGGCCCGCCGCGGGAAACGCCAGGGCGAGGCCCAGGAGAACGAGGCACCGCAGACCACTTCCGCCGCTAACGACCGGTCGCAAGCTCATGCTCATATTTCCTGTAGGTGTTGACGCTGATGATGGCGGCGAGCTTCTCGGCGATCCCCTTGAACGCCAGCGCCGCGCCGGATTTCGGATCGTGGATCACGGGGGGCCGCCCTTCGTCGCCGCCCTGGCGGACCCGGATGTCGAGCGGGATCTCCCCCAGAAGCACGGTCCCGAAGGCTCCGGCGAAGCGGGCCCCTCCGCCGTGGCTGAAGATCTCGGACCGCTCGCCACAGTGCGGGCATTCGAAGTAGGACATGTTCTCGACCACCCCGAGGATCGGCACGTTCACCTTCCGGAACATCGCGGCCGCCTTGCGCACGTCCGAGAGGGCCACCTCCTGGGGCGTGGTCACCAGCACCGCTCCCGTGAGCGGGATCACCTGCGACAAGGTCAGCTGCACGTCCCCCGTGCCCGGGGGCATGTCGATGAACATGTAATCGAGCCGGCCCCACTCGACGTCGCCGAGGAACTGGCGGATGGCCCCGTGGAGCATCGGACCGCGCCACACGACCGGCTCGTCCTCCTTGAGGAAGAAAGCCATCGACATCATCTTCAGGCCATCCGCCACGACCGGGAGGATCCGCTTCTCGACCACCTCGGGCCGGGCCTTGACGCCCATCATCTGAACCAGGTTCGGCCCGTAGATGTCCGCGTCGAGCAGGCCCACTGCAGCGCCGGCGCGCGAGAAGGAGAGCGCCAGGTTGACGGCCACGGTCGATTTCCCGACGCCCCCCTTGCCGGATCCGACGGCCACCGTATTGGCCACCTCCGGGATCAGATCGGCGGGCGCCTCGATGCTGCGGCGCACCTTGGCGCCCATCTTGAGGTCGACCGACGCGACACCCGGCACCTGACCCAGGGCGGCCCGGACGTCTTTCTCGATCTGCGCCTTGAGGGGGCACCCGGGCGTGGTGAGATTGACCGTGAGCGAGACCGCCCCCCCCTCGACCTTCAGGCCCTCGATCATGCCTAGCGTGACGATGTCGACGCTGAGCTCGGGGTCCTTGACCGATCGGAGGGCCTGGAGCACCTTCTGCGAGTCGAGCGGCGGCGCCGTCATCCCAAACTCCTCAAACCCTCGCCTGCGGCGTGTCGCGGAAGGACGCCGGGCTTGCGGGCGCGGAGACGGCCTCCCACGGAGCGGTCAGGCCCCGAAGCGAATCCGGCACGTCTCCTTTGGCGAGAACGAGGACCCGGAACGCACCACCCATCCGATCCGGGAGCACGATCTCCTTCAGCGTCTCTCTCTCCGACAGGCTCGCGTCCTCCAGGAACTCGAGGGCGCCCAGCGCCAGGAGGAAGTGGGCCTGGCTCGTCCGCCCGGCCACGCGCATCCCGGCCTGCAGGGCGGCCCGCACGACCGCCGTGAAATCGACGTGCGCCGTGAGGTCCTGTTCGCCGGGCCGCGCCAGGAACTCCTCGTTCGTGCGATGGCGATGATACGCCAGGAGGGTGCCCCGGCGGCGCGCCGCGTGGTACAGGTCGGCCGCCTCGTACCCGTAGTCGACGATCAGGACGTAGCCGCGGCCGAGCAGCCGGGCGATCCGGCCCGTGAACCGAGGTGCCTCGAGGCTGATGTCGACCTCCTGGCCCTCCTCCAGCCCGATGCCGGATTCATCCAGGAACGCGGCGAGCCGATCGTCGGACAGGGGGAGAAGCGTCTCGAGCAGCCCCTCCTCCCGCACGGCCACGTGGATCTCGCGCGGTCCCTCCGCCGTTCCGACGACCCGGTGGACCGGGAACGCGTCCAAGACCTCGTTGGCGAAGAGACACCCGTCCGGGACGCCGGCCGACGCGAGCGTCTCCAGATCCACCCAGCGCGGCTCCGGAAGGCCGGCGAGCGCCGGCGCCAGATGGGACAGTCGCTCCCGCTGGCGGGCCCGCAAGGCCGGGCTCGGCTCGACCAGCACGTACTCCAGGGCGCGGGCGAACTCCATCCTGGCCGCGGCGGCGCCGAGGAAGTCGCAGGCGAAGGTGCCCTCTCCGGGACCGAACTCCACGAACCGGAACGGCGCGGGCCTTCCGGCGCCGCGCCACATCTCCTCGGCCTGCCGGGCCATCAGGGCGCCGAAAGCCCTGTGGAGGCTGCTGCTGGTGACGTAGTCGCGGCCGCCGCCCCCGCCCAGACCCCGGCTGTAGTAACCGAACGCGGGATGGTACAGGCAGTGCTCCATGAATCGCGCGAAGGAGATCGGTCCTGCGGCGGCGATTTCCCGGCGCAGGACGCGACTCAGCTCCTGGGGATGTTCCTGCGTGGGCTCCATGCTAGGAGCCTGTCCTGGCCTCGAGCGGCTCCGTCCCCAAGGTCGCGGCGCCGCGACCCTGGCGCGCGCGCTCGTCGATGAGCCTCTGGACCTGCATGATGCCTTCGATCAGCGCCTCGGGGCGCGGCGGGCAGCCGGGAATGTAGACGTCGACCGGGATGACCTCGTCCACCCCCTGGGTCACGGCATAGGAGCGGAACATGCCGCCCGAGGAGGCGCAGGCCCCCATGGCGATGACCCACTTCGGCTCCGGCATCTGGTCGAAGATCCGCTTCACCGCCGGCGCCATTTTCTTGCTCACCGTCCCGGCCACGATCATCAGGTCCGCCTGCCGCGGCGAAAAGCGCAGCGCCTCGGCTCCGAACCGGGACACGTCGTAGCGCGAGGCCACCATCGCCATCAGCTCGATGGCGCAGCACGCCAGGCCCATCGGCATCGGCCAGAGGGCGTTCTTGCGCCCCCAGGCGACGTAGTCCGCGAGCTTGGTCGTGAGGATCCAGTGATCCATGTCGCGCGCGTCGTCGCTCATCGCCCGCCACCGGCCGCCGCCGGCCCCCGTGCCGCCGGGTTCTGGTCCTTGGCCGTCAGGTGCGACCACTTCTTGATCGGATCAGGCCTCACGCCCCCCATCTCGAGGAGCCGGTCCTTGTGGTAGATCATCTGCTCCCGCGACAGCCCGACCGTCTGGTACTCGTGGGTCAGGAAGATCGCCTGCTCCGGGCAAACCTCCTCGCAGTAGCCGCACATGATGCAGCGTAGCATGTTGATGTCGAAGATCCTCGGCCCCTTCTCGACGCCGGTCGGAATCTCCTCCGCCTCGATGTGGATTGCCTTCGGCGGGCAGACGTACTGGCAGAGGAAGCAGGCGACGCACTTGACGCGCCCCGCGTCGTCCTTCACCAGGGCCGGCAGACCGCGGTAGCGGTCGGGCATGGTCCAGCGCTCTTCCGGGTACTGCATCGTGACCTTCTTCTTGAACATGTGCCGCAGGGTAATCCACATGCCCTTGAGCACGGAGGGCAGGTAGGTGCGCGCGAGCAATCCCCGGCGGGCCGGGCGCCTTACCGGCGTGCCGACGACCGGCATGATGCCTCCACGACCTCTGACTTTGCCTCGCGCCAGAGGCGCAGCGCCTCCCGGATGGCCTGCTCGGCCAGAACCGAGCAGTGCAGCTTGGATTCGGGCAGCCCTCCCAGGGCGCGGGCGACGTCCTGGTTGGTCACCTGTTCCACCTCCGCGATCGAGCGGCCTTTGACGAGCACCGTCACCATGCTGCCGGCGGCGATCGCCGCCGTGCAGCCGAAGCTCTTGAATCGCGCGTCCACGACCCGGTCGTCCTCGATCCGCAGACCCAGACGCAGAACGTCGCCGTGGGCCGTGTCGCCGACCTGGGCCACCGCAGGGCTCCCCTCGATCTCCCCGACGTTCCTCGGGTTCTGGTAGTGATCGAGGACCGTGGAACTGTAGTCGCCGGCCGATTCCATCATGATCGCCTCAAATCCGGACGCGGCTCATCGTATATCAGCCCGAGCGGCCTCGGCAACGGGCCTGTCCTCGCGAAGTGCCTGGAGGGCCAGGCGCGCGGCCTCCTGGACGCCGCGGTCGGCGGAGGCGGCGGCCCGCTCGAGCGCCGGCCGAGCCTCGGGCGATCCCAGGAGCGCCAGGCCGCGGATGGCGTTGATCGCCAGCTCGGACGAGGCCCCGGGACCCGGGCCATGCGCGATACCGCGATCGAGCATCGTCAACAGCGTCGGCGTGGCGCTCCCGTCTCCCAGCCGCGCCAGCGCCAGCGCCGCGTTCCAGGCCACGTCCTGCACCGGATCCGAGAGCGCGGCGCGCAGCTCCGGGCCGGAGGCGTGGTCGAGCAGGGCGCCCAGCGCGAACGCGGCCAGCTTGCGCACGCCGGGATCCCGGTCCAGGAGCGCCGATCGGAGGTCCGGGGCGGCCGAGGCGTCGCCTGTGCGCAGCAGGCCCCAGGCCGCGTTGAGCCGCGTCTCGGCGTCCTCGTCGCGGATCGCCTCGCGCAGGGGCTCCACGGCCTCCGGTCCCGAGACGTAGCCGAGGGCGAGCGTGAGATAGCGCCGGACCTTGAGATCGCGCCTTTGGCCCGCTTCCCGGCACGCGGCCGCCAGCCCGGGCAGCATCCGGCGCAGCTCCTCGGGGTCCTGCGTCCGGAGCAGGATGGAGAGGTCGTAGCCCGCCTGCCAGCGCTTGAGATCGCCGACGAACGCCCCGAGGAACCCTTCGTAGTGCTCCAGCGAGGAGAGCGTCTCCTGAGGGTCGAGGCGACGGCTGCGCAGGAGCTGCAGGCCGAAGAAGAGCGCCACCAGGACGACCACGAGTGACAGCGGCACGATGAAGAACTGCGCCACGACCTTCCAGTCGCTCCGCGCCTCCGCTTCGGGCTCCCCGTTCGATCCTGGCGCGCTCTCGTCGCTGTCCATGATGATCGTCCTCAGAGGGCCCGTGGCTCGTTGTCGATCGCCTCGGCGACATGCAGATCGAAGGGGCGGTGCTCCGGGTTTCTCCGGAACCCCCTGTACTGCACCGCGCAGCCGTAGCAGAGGGTGACGTCGCCGAGCAGGTGATACAGGCCGAGATCGAGGGCGGTGGCGGCGACCAGGCTGAGGCCCCAGGTCGGGACGCTGAGGAGCGCCGCGCCGGCGAAGATCGCGATCCCCAGCCACTTGTTGAAGTCCTTCTGGACGTACAGCCGGTCCAGGCCGCAGACCAGGCAGCGGGCCAGATCGTCGCTCGCCAGGACGGCTTCGTCGATGTGGATCGCGTGCGCGCGGCCACACCCCTCGCACGCGACGCTCTGGCGCGGCCGATCGA
>Ga0075428_100009452_pt1 | contig 10823 bp, 11 predicted proteins | sample RhiMetdeltSRZDD2_FD_75291 | JGI IMG/M metagenome (GOLD analysis project Ga0075428, IMG submission 75291) | Populus rhizosphere microbial communities from Tennessee, USA - Rhizosphere MetaG P. deltoides SRZDD2 | ecosystem: Host-associated > Plants > Roots > Rhizosphere > Soil | place: USA... | reverse complement strand
GTGCGCGAGTTCACCCAGCGCTGCACGGACGTGCTCGAGATGTACGTCCGCCGCTATCCTGAGCTCTGGCTGTGGATGCACCGCCGCTGGCGCGAGACAGAGCCCAGCGGTGAACGGGTCGGCGGAATGTTTCCCGCCGCCACCCGCGAAGAGGGACAGAGTTGAACCGTGTCGCGATCCGCGCGCCGAACTGGCTTGGCGACGCGGTGATGGCCTTACCCGCGATGGCCGCCATCCGGGAGGCGTTCCCGGACGTCACCCTGACCGTCGCCGCCATTCCATCGGTTGCGCCAATCTTCAATGAGCAGACGATGGCAGCGGCTGACGATGTCCTGACGGTTCCGGATCCGCGGCGTGAATCGGGGGCTCTGAAAGGAAAGGGCATCGACAGCATCGTGCTGCTGCCGAACTCTTTCCGCACAGCATGGTCGGCGCGATCGGCCGGAATCCCCGAGCGTTGGGGCTACGCCGCCAATCTTCGCGGTTGGACGTTGACTCGCTCGGTGAAGCGGCCGAGCACTCGCGTTCACCAGTGCACGTACTATCTGGATCTGGTTCGCGGCCTCGGATTCACCGCCGACGATCGCGTTCCTCGCGTCGTCGTGACGCGTGCGACACAGGCGAAGGCGGATCGACTGCTGGATCAGCACGGCGTGCGGCCGGAATCGCGACTCGTCGGGTTTGCCCCTGGTGCCGCGTATGGACACGCCAAGCGCTGGCCGCCACGTCGCGTCGCCGATGTGATCGTGCGCGTGACGCGCGAGACGGGCGCGCTGTGCGTGCTCCTCGGTGCTGCCGGCGATCGTGACGCGGGACGTGAGATAGAATCGTCGCTGCCGGCCGATGTCCGGTCGCTGAACCTGATCGGGCGCACCGATCTCGGAGCGCTCGCCGGCGTGCTCGCGCGATCGAGCGCGTTCGTGTCCAACGATTCGGGCGGCATGCATCTGGCAGCGGCGGTCGGCGTACCGGTGACGGCCATTTTCGGAGCGACTGACGAACGTGTGACGTCGCCGCGTGGCGAACCGGGCACGCACGACATTCTGGTCGAGCCGGTCTTCTGTCGCCCCTGCATGCTGCGCGACTGTCCCATCGATCATCGCTGCATGAAACGAATCACGGCCGACAGGGTCTTCGACGCGGTGGCGCGGCATCTGACGGCGGGGCACGCCGAGGTCCGCCGGGAGTCGCGCGCATGACCCGCGGTGTGATCCTCGATCGCGACGGCACACTGATCGAGGAGGTCGGGTATCTCGATCGACTGGATCGCCTGCAGTTCTACCCGTACTCCGTCGATGCGGTCCGCTTGTTGAACCGTGCGGGTTTCAAAGTGGCAATCGCGACCAACCAGTCAGGCGTCGCACGCGGGATCGTCGAGGAATCATTCGTGAGTGAGGCGCACAAGTACATCGCCGAACAGCTCGCCGCCGGCGGAGCACTTGTGGATGCGTTCTACTATTGCCCGCATCATCCCGACGCGCCGCGGCGCGAATACGCGCAGACCTGCGAGTGCCGCAAGCCTTCGCCCGGCATGTTGCGCAGGGCGGCGGCAGATCTCGACCTCGATCTCGCCCGCTCGTTCGTCGTTGGCGATCGGTGGAACGACATCGAGGCTGGAGCCGCCGTTGGCGCCCGCAGTGTCCTGGTGCGCACCGGTTACGGCCGGATCAGCGAAACACAGGTTTCGACGAAGAGACCGCCCGCTGTTCTTGCCGATAACCTCGTGGAAGCTGTGTCCTGGATTCTTCGACAATCGTGACCACTGCCAGAAAAGAACGCCGCTCCGCTGCTTCCCGGAAACGACCGCGCGTCGAGCCCGGCCGCCTGCTCGCACTTGTCGACGACTTTGTCGGGATCCGCGTGGCGGTGTTCGGCGACCTGATCGTGGACGAGTTCATCTACGGGCAGATTGCGCGCGTGTCGCGCGAGGCGCCGGTGCTGATCCTCAACTACGACTCCACCGAGATCGTGGCAGGCGGCGCCGGCAACGCTGCGACCAACATCGCGGCGCTCGGCGGATCACCGATGGCCATCGGCATTGCCGGCCGTGATGAAAGCGGACGCCGCGTCGTCGAGGTCATGCGCCGGCGCATGGACGTTCGCGGGGTGCTGCGTCCGGCAGGCTACAGGACGCCCACCAAGACGCGCATTCTGGCGGGCGGCGTCCATTCTGCCAAGCAGCAGGTCGTGCGCATCGATCGGGCAAGCCAGCCTGTGGTGACGGAGGCCGACCGGCGGTCGATCGAGTCGCACCTCAGTCACGCGGCCGCAAAATGCGATGCGCTCCTGGTATCGGACTACGGGTTCGGCCTGGTCACGCCCGCGGCGATCCTCCAGGCGCAACGCCGGTTCAAGGGGCCTGGGAGGCGCCAGGCTCCGGTGATGCTGGACTCGCGTTACGGCCTCCTGCAGTATCGCGGCGTGACGGCCTGCACACCGAACGAATCGGAAGTGGAGCATATCCTCGGCATCCGCATCGGCGACGATCTGACAGCGCTGGAGAAAGCGGGCAGGGAGATCGTGAAGCGCATGCAGACCGAGGCCGTCCTGATCACGCGGGGCAGCCGCGGCATGGCGCTCTTCGAGAAGGACAGGGAGACCGTGCACATTCCGATCTCGGGCTCGGATCAGATCGCAGACGTCACGGGCGCCGGCGACACCGTCATTGCCACGATGACGCTCGCGGTCGCCGCAGGCGGCTCGTTCGAGGAGGCCGCGCGCCTGGCGAACTACGCCGGTGGACTTGTCGTGATGAAACGGGGCACTGCGACGATCAGCGCCGACGAGCTGCGCGACGCGGTGCTGGCCGACGCCTCGTGATCATGGGCGAGGTCGTAACGCGGGAGCGACTCCTCCAGCTCGTCCAGGACGATCGGCGCGAGGGGCGCACCATCGCGCTTGCGAACGGTTGCTTCGACCTCGTCCACGTCGGTCACATTCGATATCTGCAGGCGGCCGCTGCCGAAGCCGATCGCCTGATCGTCGCCGTCAACGACGACGAGATGGCCGGACGCAAAGGGGCTGGGCGCCCCATTCTTCCGGCATCCGATCGCGCCGAGATCGTCGCGGCGATCCGCGGTGTCGACTACGTGGTCGTGTTCGCCGAACCTACCGTCGCGCCGCTCCTGACTCTTTTGAAACCCGACGTCCATTGCAAGGGGACTGACTACACGACCGAAACGGTGCCCGAACGCGAAACCGTTGCCGCGTATGGCGGCCGTATCGCCATCGTCGGCGACCCCAAGGATCATTCGACGCGCGACCTGCTCGCCCGAATCCGCGAATGAACATCCTCATCGTGCGGCTCGGCGCGCTGGGCGACATCGTCCACGCCATTCCGGCTGCGGCCGCCATCCGTGCCGCGATGCCAAACGCGCGCATCGATTGGATCGTCGATGCCCGGCATTCGCCCGTCCTCGAACTCGTCACCGCGATCGACCGCATCGTGCGGATTCACGGCCGAGGCGTTGCGGCCTGGTCGGATGCCGTTCGCCGGTTGCGCGAGACGCCGTATGATGTGGCTCTCGATCTGCAGGGGCTGATGAAATCAGCAGTGCTCGCGCGCGTGTCCGGCGCGTCGCGCGTCGCTGGTTTTTCGATCTGGCACCTGCGCGAAAAGGGAGCCCGGCCCTTCTATTCGGAAACGGACAGTGGTGTCCGGCTTCAGCCGGACCACGATAACCACGCCACTGAACACGTCATCCGCAAGAACCTGCACTTGCTCAGAATCCTTGGTATTCAGACCGACCGCATCGAATTCCCCATCGCTCGCGTCCCGTCGGCCGTCGCGGAGATTCTGCGCGAACAGTTCGCAACCCAGAAGTTCGCGCTCATCAATCCGGGCGCTGCGTGGCCCAACAAACGGTGGCCCTCCGATCGATTCGGCGCGGTCGCGGCCTTTCTGCGCGAAGTGCGCGGGCTTCGATCGATCGTGCTGTGGGGACCAGGGGAAGAATCGCTGGCCGAAGAAGTCGTCGCCGCATCCGGCGGCGCGGCCGCGTTGGCACCGCCGACCTCGATCCACGACATCTCCGAGATCGCCCGGCTGGCCGATCTGTTCGTGTCCGGCGATACCGGGCCCCTCCACATCGCAGCGGCCGTCGGGACGCCCACCGTCGCGATTTTTGGTCCAACCGATCCGGCCCGCAACGGTCCCTGGAGCGCGGCCGACGAAATCGTCACGCGTTACGATGCGTGCGGTTGTCACTACGATCGCCGCTGTCACGAGAGCGAGTGGTGCCTGCAGACTGTGAGCGTCGCCGAGGTGACGGCAGCCATTCAGCAACGACTGGGCAGGACTGCGGTCACGCGCGCGGACGGACAGTCATGATGGATGGGCGTTCGTGGTTTGCCCGCTATCGGGTCCGTCTGGGGTTTGCCGCTGCGGCGCTGGTGTTCTGGCTCGCGCGACCCTGCACCTGGAGCCTGTTGATCGGTACCGCGGTGGCGGTGGCCGGAGAGGCAATCAGGGTTTGGGCGGCTGGACATCTCGAGAAGGGTCGGGAGGTGACCGTCACCGGTCCCTACCGGTTTACCCGTCATCCGCTGTATCTTGGGTCTGCAGTCATCGGGGTTGGATTCGCGATCGCGTCGGCAAGCGTAGCGGTTGCGGTCCTGGTTGCGGTTTACCTGGCGGTTACAATTACGTCGGCCATCCGCAGCGAAGAGCGGCATCTCACCGAAAAGTTCGGTTCCGTGTATCCCTCTTACCGAGACGGCCATGCTCCGCAAGCCGATCGGCGATTCAGCTTGCAGCGTGTTATGGCCAATCGCGAGTATCGGGCAGTCACCGGCCTGGCCCTCGCGCTTGCGCTTCTCGTGTGGAAGGCCCGATAATGCGAGGCGTAGATGCACAGTCGATCCCGAAGATTGGCGAGCATGGCGGTCGTGGTTGCGAGCGCGGCAGTGTCCGCCGCCGATGCTGAGGCTTTGACCTTGACGAGACTCCGACCCTCCAGGCACTACACAGCCAAGGCGAATCCGGGTTCGCGGCGCGGGCGTCCCAGGAAATTCGGTCGTCCCTCGCGAGCCGTCACGCTCACGCTTCCCGACGATGTGATCGCCGTCCTGCAGGGGATCGATGCGGATTTGAGCCGGGCCATTGTTCGCGCAACCCAGCCGCTCGTTCCGGCAGCGCCTTCGCCGCCCGCTGAGCTGTTCAGCTATGGCGACCGATCGGTCATCATCGTGCCTCGCAGCCGTGTGCTGCGCGAGCGGACGGGCGTCGAGCTCGTTCCGCTCTCAGACGGCCGCGCTCTGATGTCAATGGATTACCAGCTCTCGGTACCGCAGCTCGAGCTGCAGCTCACCGACGCCATCGCCGATCCGGCGCTCGACGAGGAGAGCCGCACGCTGTTCGAGACGCTCGTTGAGATCCTGAAGAACGCGCGCAAGGACGACGCCTGCGAGCTGCGCGAACGGCACATCATCATCCTGCACCAGAAGAACGGCAACGGAAACGGCGCCGCCGGTCCGAGCTGAAGCCTTTTCAATCCGATCGGGGATGCTGTTTTGGGGGGAGCCGTTGCTCTCAGCCAGCAGCAGTCGACTGCCGGCTGAGAGCTGTGGTGAGACTGATTCGCCGGGCCTTCCTACATGCTCGCCGCTGGCGGTTTGTACACGAGCCCTTCGCGATCGGTCGGCGGATTGGGATCGTAAATCCTGATGAGCTCCTCAGGCACAGGATTGAGATCGCTGGCCCGCCGCAGCTCGAACAGGGTCGTGCCCGTGCACGCTCGGTCGATGCCTTTGGCACCCCCATTGCCCCTGAGCTCATCGTGATGAGCCGTTCGGAAGTCGATGCTGAAGCGGGAGCGGCCGGACGTATTGGCGACCGTCGAATGCAGATGCGCGCCTGAAAAGAGAATCAACCCGCCAGGCTTGCAGACGAGTCGGACCTCAGGCTCGAGCTGGAGGGGGACCGTCGCCTTCGGCTGCTTTCGTGTGTCGACCTTCGTTTGCGAAGCCGCCTGCGCGCGTCCACCCAGGTTCCACTCATAGTGGTTGTACTCGTTCGACGAGTTGGCCACCGGCGTCGTCCAGTAGTGCGGATGGAACGCGAACGAGCTCTCGGCCTCGAACGGGAACACCGGCAGCCACCAATTCAGCTGGCAGGGCGGCGACGAATACCAGATATCCCGATGCGGGTGCAGAACGTAGGCCACGCCAGCATTCAGATAGTTGTCGCTGGTCGCGACCCGCATGCGCGGCACGTCGAAGTAGGTCTGTTCGAGCTCCGAGCCGAAGTCGGCCAGGAGTTCCAGCACCAGCTTCTGCGTCGTCGGATGGTGAATGAATCGCGGCTTGAGGGGGCCTACGATCTCGATGAACTTCTCGAGCGGCAGCGAATGCTGCGCCTGCTGCGGCTCGAGCGGCGCGAAGGCGTCCTCGATCAACTGACGGGCGTGCTCGGTCAGCTTCGTCGTGCTCGGTCGCGGGGAGAAGATGAACACATCACCGGCAGCCAGCCGGCGCCGCCGTTCGCGGTCGTTCATGGTGGAATCGAAATAGATATTCATGTTTGTTGGAGTTGATCCTCGGGAGTGCTCCGGGCCACCTTCGTCCGGCGCAGCACGATGATGTTGCGTTGCTGAAGCGAAGCCGCGCCGTCACGGCGTGCGCGTCGCAGGATCTCGGCCAGTTCGACGAACACAGCGCGATCCTCGCCGGTCAGGGCAGGGTCGGCCATCGCATCAGCCAGCCGAAGCTCGATGTGAGAAGTCGACAGTGAGTCGTCGAATGCAATGAGCGCCCGGCCGTCGGGAAGCGGCACGAGCTCGACGCCAGCCCGTTCCTGGAGCGCGCGATTCGGGGGGACCACGATGACTGTTTGTCCGGCCTCGCCGACCAGCTCGGCGATCGGCGAGCGATCGGCCGCGACGTGGGGCTGAACGATCGACGCGACGGCGCGGCTCAGGTCCCCATCCACCGCCTGCAGCGCCGCGATCACGTCGTCAGGCAGCGTGACGGTGACAGCCCGAGAGGGGCGGACGAACTTCCGTGGGCGTCCGCGACGCGACTCCGACGTTCTCGACGGAAGGCGAACGCCGTGATTCGCAGACGTCTTGCGGGCGTATGCGGACGCAGGCGCGAGCATGAGCGCCACGGCGAGCACCGGAACGACCAGCCGGTGTCTGTTGCGTTTTTCGCTTGAGATCGGCGTGAAGGCAGACAACTCCCTATGTAGCACGGGCGAGAGTCTAAACTAATCCAGAGAAATTTACAATAAGGCGCGATTAATTCATAAAAATTCCTCCCTTTAGTCGCCTCGGAGGCTGAATAATGTTCCGGTAGGGCGGTTAACTTCATGTAAATAAGCTGTTTAGAAGTGGTACGGATTGTGCGTTATCGCTCATCCGTAATGACCACTGTCTCATTCGCGGACCTGACGCACACCGGCGCAGGCATCACAGCCAACAACAACCCCCTCGCCGTTGGCTACATCGCCGCTTACGCTAAAGCGCATCTCGGTGACGCGATCGACGCCCGCTTGTTCAAGTACCCGGCGGCCCTGTCGCGGTTCCTGGCGCATGAGACTCCAACGATCGCCTGTTTCACCAACTACATGTGGAACGAAGCGCTGTCGTGCGCGTACGCGGGCTACATCAAGCGGCACCATCCGCGCACGGTCGTCGTGATGGGGGGGCCGAATTACCCGATCGATGCGAGCGAACAGAAGGCCTACCTCCGGCGACACCCCGAGATCGATTTCTTCGTCGATGGCGAAGGGGAGATCCCATTCGTTGGCTTGTTCGAGGCGCTCAGGGAGATCGACTTCGATGCCGAACGGTTCAAACGGGACGGCTGCCGGGTGCAGGGCGCCCACTACGTCATTGGCGATGCGATGATGGGCGGCGATCCGGCGCCGCGAATTCTCGATCTGAGCCGGATTCCTTCGCCGTACACGACCGGCCTCCTCGACGAATTCTTCGACGACAAGCTGACCCCGATGGTCCAGACGACGCGCGGGTGCCCGTATGCGTGCACGTTCTGCCATGACGGAATCGCGTACATGAACCCGACGCGCGCATTCTCGCCGGAGCGAGTCTTCGAGGAACTGGCCTACGTCGAAGCGCGCGTGAAGACCCCCACACTGCAGCTGGCGGATCTGAACTGGGGCATGTTCAAGGCGGACCTGCAGACGGCGACCTGGCTCGCGGAATCACGCCGGCGCAGCGGCTGGCCGCGGAACATCATGGTGGCGACGGCCAAGAACCAGAAAGAGCGAATCGTCGACATGTCGAGGGTCCTCGGCGACGCACTGCAGGTCGGCGCTTCGGTGCAGTCGACCGATCCCGAGGTGCTCAAGAACATCAAGCGGACGAACATCAGCCTCGACGCGATCGTCAAGATGGCCAAGGGCGCGACCGACAGCCATACGGGTTCCTTCACAGAGCTGATTCTGGGCCTGCCCGGCGATACGACCGAAAAGCACACCAGGTCGGTGTTCGACATGGTCGATGCGGGGATCCAGGATCTTCGTCTGTTCCAGTTCATCCTGCTGCCAGGCACCGAAGGCTCGGATCTCGCGAGCCGTGCGAAGTATCAGTACCGCACCGGATTCCGCGTGCTCGCCCGGTGCTTCGGGCGCTACCCGGTCGGCGACGAGGAGGTCTGGGCCGCCGAGACGCAGGAAATCTGTCTCGGCAACAACACGATGCCGAGCGACGACTACTTCGCGTGCCGGTCGTTCGATCTGACGATTGCCATCTTCAACAACGGCGGCATCCTGAAAGAGTTCTTCCGCATGGCGGAGACGCTCGGCGTAAAACGATCGGCGGTGCTGCAACGCATTTCGCAGATGGTGGAGAACGCCGACCCGAGCCTGCAGGCGTTGTACGACGAGTTCAAGGAGGCTGAAGCGAAGAACTTCTTCGCCACGCGAGAGGAACTCGACACCTTCCTCGCACGTCCGGGCGCCATCGACGAGTATTTGAGCGGCGTGTACGGCGTCAATCACATCTACAAGGCGCGCACGACCGCGTTGATGACGCTGTTCTCGGTGCTTGCCCGGATCGCTCACGAGGCCGTGACGATCGAGCTGCGCGAGCATGGCTTCCTCGATCCGCTGCTGTCCCTCTATCTGGATGAGCTCCTGGAGGTGACGATTGCGAGAAAGTCGCAACTCAACGATCTGAACCGCTCGACCGATCTGACACTGCATTTCGATTTTTATGCGCTGCACGGTGAGGACTATCAGCTCGATCCCCGCCGGGTCTATGTGCCGAACGGCATTCGCTTCACGGTGCGCCACAGCGAAACCCAGCAAGCCGATCTGCGGAAGTACAACGCGCAGTACGGCGAAGGCCTGGATGGTTTCGGACAGTTCCTGCAACGCAACGATTCCCACCTGAGCGCGGTGCTCTACAGAACGCTCGAGTACGCACATCCGAACCCGATGGCGGCCATTGCGCGGCTAGTGCCCCCCGTGGCGACCGCCAGCTGACGGCCCGCGCGCGTCCTTGCGTTGGCCGCTGCCCGCACCATATAATCGCTGTTTCTGGTGCGCCTTGCTCGAGCAGCAGGGTGTTGAGCGAATCGCACCGCCGAGGAGCCCACAGATTTTCGCAGGGCGCTTGCCGCGCCGAAGCAAATCAGCGAAGAATGGTTTGCAAGGCGGGCTTGCCGCGCCGAAGCGGGTACTGCGAAGCGGGCCCGCGAAGGCGGGCGGTTAGCTCAGTGGTAGAGTACCGGTCTTACACACCGGCTGTCACAGGTTCGAATCCTGTACCGCCCACCAACCTTCGCTCGAGAGTCAGGCGAGGGTTGACGTCACGTTCTTGGGGTCGTAGTTCAGTTGGTTAGAACGCCGGCCTGTCACGCCGGAGGCCGCGGGTTCGAGTCCCGTCGACCCCGCCAGACTTCGCTCGCCCTTCGGGCGAGCTTCGTCTCGGCGAGCCATGTGACACTCAGCGAAGTCTGTCGCGCCGTAGCCGCGCAACGGCGAAGGCGGACCACTCGAGGTGCCGCTCCAAGGAGCGACCTCGTCTGCCTTCCTTTTCCTCACGCGTAGGACCGCCCGGTGTCCTCAGAAACTGGGGCCCGATCCTTACCGGCCCGTACCCTCGCCGCACGTCACTTGTCCTGATTCACTGAGCTGGCCGGCATACGCGTGCGTTCGTGCCTCGTCCTGTTCGCGGCAAAGCGCATGGGCCAGTTCGTGGGTGACCGCCACGTTCAGGAGCTCGTTCAGCGGGACGCGCCACTTCTCCAGCAGCGTTCGACTGCGTCCTGCCATTGGTTGGAAGAGTGCCTCCTCGAGAAACGTCTGACGCCGCTCCAGGATGGTGAACGCAGGACTGTCAGGGTCGCGACCAACGCGGCGCAGGATCGGGTACCAATCGTCGGAACGCACCAGGATCCAGTTCCAGTCTCCAAGCGCGCCCAGGTCGAATGTTCCGAGCGTTTGCTGAAGGCGGGCGACCTGCGCCTGACAGACCTCCTGCGAATAGCCCGTATTGCAGTAGTACGCCATGCGGGCACTCCGGGGGGAGTCGAGGGGCACCCCGGCGCCTCGTGTCATGGCTCCAGAAACGATGAACAGTCCCGCGACGCAGACCGGCCGAATCGGCATGGCCACCTCCGGATGCGGTGGCCAACATGCGGGTCCGGCGCGAAGACTCCAATGCCCGCCGGGTGAAATCTGAGTACAACCGAGGTGAAACTGCTCGTGTGGCCCTGAACGGGCCGGCGCGGCCGATCAATCAACGATCAGCGTGCGAGCGATTCAATCAGACTGGCGGTCTGCCCGCGATGTAGGGGTGGAGCCTGGGTGCTCCAGATATTGCCGGTGACTTCGCCGAGGTTGAACACCAGGCGGTCCC